>Ga0209777_10000337_pt1 | contig 79125 bp, 67 predicted proteins | sample FrelakmetHBP12HB_FD_187147 | JGI IMG/M metagenome (GOLD analysis project Ga0209777, IMG submission 187147) | Freshwater lake sediment microbial communities from the University of Notre Dame, USA, for methane emissions studies -HBP12 HB (SPAdes)... | ecosystem: Environmental > Aquatic >...
ATACCTATGGAGCAACGGTCTTCATCGTGGACGACGACGAGGCGGTCTTGCACTCCCTGTCCGTTCTGGTCGAAGAGGTGGGGCTGCGTGTGGAGATCTTCGCCACAGCCCAGGCCTTTCTCGATACGTACGATCCTGGACGGCCGGGGTGCCTGGTCCTGGACGTCCGCATGCCTGGGATCAGCGGCCTGGACCTCCAGGGCCTCTTGAAGGATCGCCACATCGAGATCCCCATCGTCATGATCAGTGGTCACGGTGATATCCCCATGGCGGTCCAGGCGGTTCAGGCGGGGGCCGTCGACTTCCTGGAGAAGCCCTTCAGAGACCAAGAGCTCCTGGATGCCATCCAGAGGGCCATCGAATTGGATCGCCGTACGCGGCAGACCTCCTCCACCACCCAGGACCTGACGGCCAGACTGGATCGATTGACCGGTCGCCAGCGCCAGATCATGGACCTCCTGGTGTCGGGCAAGCCCTGCAAGGTGATCTCGCACGAGCTGGGGATCAGCCCTAAGACCGTGGACTACCACAGGGGTTGCATCCTCGAGACCATGGGGAGCGACTCCATCGTGGAGTTGGCCCATTGCCTCCACACCCACGCGCATCCGACGGCCGAGATCCTCAAGCAGACTGCAGGAGTCTGACGACCCCCTCGCCGCATCTCTTGCTTCCAGGCCCCTCCTCATCCCGTTGCCGAGTCCCAGGAAAAACCTAGGGCTCCTTGGCAAGCCCCAGTGATGTCACCTCCCGAAAAGGGCGATGCTCTGTCATGGATCGGCCGAACAGGCCTATGGTTGTTCGAGATCCCCGCGGGGCGGGTAGCCACGCAGGGTCTGGTTTCTTGGGGGTACCGTGAATGAAGAACCATATGGTGCTGCCACTGATGGGCATGGTCTCGTTGCTGTGGACCGTTGGGACTAGGGCCGATGAGGTGTCCGATCTCAAGAAACAGGTCGAACAGCAGGAAAAGCAGATCTCCGACCTGAAGCTGAAGGTCGATCAGATCGAGGCCGCGAAGAAGGCCGGGGCCCAGGCATCCGTAGATAAGCCGGACGCGGCGGACAAAAAGGCTGGCGACAAGGCCGACAAGAAGAATAGTGCCTTGCCCGATTCCCTGAAGTGGGCACAGAACGTCAACTGGTCTGGCGATTTCAGGTACCGGCATGACTGGATCGAGCAGACGCCTGAAGATCGGCACCGCGATCGCATCCGGGCCCGCCTGAAGGTGGGTGCCAGTGTGACGGAGGACTGGGACCTGGGCTTCAGGATCAGGGCTGGGGAGAGCAGGGACCCGGTCTCGGGCAATGTAACCTTGGACGACAGTGCCGCCCCCAAGACCGCTTATCTGGATCAGGCCTATGCCAACTGGCATCCCGGGGCCTGGAAGGGATTCTCCGGTCTGGCGGGCAAGTTCGAGACACCCTTCTACAAGGCCGGCAGGAACCAGCTCATCTGGGACGATGACCTGACCATGGAAGGACTGGCCGCCAGCTATGTCCTGGCGGTCGGCAAGCAGACCAAGGTCCACGCAGCTATGGGCGGTTTCTGGGTGGAGGAACGAGCCAGCGCGGACGATACGATGCTATACGGTCTGCAGGGGTACGTTCAGCAGGCGATGGGCGGGCCCACCAGCCTCATCGTCGGCGTCAGTCACTACAACTACGACAGCATCCGGGGCCATCCTGATCTGGCCAAGTCCTGGAGCGGCAGCAGCAACTTCTTCGGCAACGGCAATTCGGGGGGTGTCTTTACGAACGGCTACAGTCTGCTGGAGGGCTTTGCGGAGTTTACCTGCAAGGTGGCCAAGTGGCCTGTGGGGGTCTTTGGGACTGTAGTCCGGAACCTGGGCGTCAAAGCCGAGAACAGTGAGGACACGGCCTGGCTGGTGGGCTGCCGGCTCAATCAGGCCGTGGACCCGGGCACCTGGGAGTTCAACTACGACTATCGGAACATAGAGAACGATGCGGTGGTGGGGCAATTCTGTGATAACGAGTTTGGTGGAGGTGGCACGGGTAGCAAGGGAAGCCGGTTTAACTTCGCATACCAGATTGCCAAGAACGTGCAGGGTGCTGTGACCTACTATGACAGCACGATCACGCGGAGTGCGCCGGAGATGGACTACCATCGGCTCCAGGTGGACCTGGTGGTCCGATTCAAATAGGACCAGCGGATACTGCATCCTGAAGGAGACGGATCATGACAGACTATGCAACAGAGACCAAGACGGCCGGCACGGCCTTGTTGGACAAGGAGGGCAAGTACCTGACCTTCGCCCTGGCCCATGAGCAGTACGGCCTGGAGATCCTGAAGGTCCGGGAGATCATCGGGTACATGGAGATCACGGCCTTGCCCCAGATGCCGGACTACGTCAAGGGCGTCATCAACCTGCGGGGGCAGGTGATCCCCGTGGTGGACCTGCGGGCGAAGTTCGGGATGGAGACCACGGACGTGACGGATCAGACCTGCATCATCGTGGTGGAGATCGCCCAGGGCGATCGGACGTACAACACGGGGATGGTCGTGGACCACGTCCAGGAGGTCCTGGACATTGCGGGCAAGGATATCGAGGAGACCCCGCAGTTCGGGGCATCGGTGAACATGGACTTCATCCTCGGGATGGGCAAGATCGGGAATTCAGTCAAGATCCTGCTCGCCATCGACAAGGTCCTGGCGACCACGGACCTGGGGGCCCTGAGCCAGGAACTGGATGGAGCGGCCGTACCGAATTGATTGCCGAGTGTGCTACGAACGAAGCAAGGCAGCCATGAACGACTTGTGAAAGGGGTACTGACATGTTCAAAGGCATGAGATTGAGTGTGAAACTCATTTCCGGATTCATTGCCGTCGCAGCGATCACGACGGTCATAGGTCTGGTCGGCTTTTTCAGTCTGCGCAGCATGAAAGGGCATGTCGGCAGGGTGGGCAACGAGCAGTTGCCTGCGGTGCAGAGTCTTTTGACCATCTCAGAGAATCTGGAGAAACTCAAGGTCGCCCAGCGAACGTTGCTGAGTCCGACCATGGCCACGGCCGACCGTACACGGCAATATGAGAACGTTGCCAAGGCTCGTGAGGCCTACGGCAAGGCCATCACCACGTACGAGACCCTGCCTCATAGCGACGAGGAACAACAGATCTGGGCGAAGTTCAAACTGGGTATGGAGGACTGGAAGAAGGAGAACAACACCTTCTTCGGACTGACTCAAGAGCTTGAGAAGGCGGACGTCCTGAACCCGGCGGGCCTGGGCATGAGCATAGAGAAGTTTGTGGCTGACCACTATGCCCTCAAGGATAAAGTGGCGGCGATGGTCCAGAGACAGAAGGAATTCGAGGGCGGCGAGGACCCCACCGCCTGCAACTTTGGCAAGTGGGTGGCCCAGTTCAAGACCGAGAATCACGTGATCGGCGATGCGGTCAAAGAGATGCTTGATCCGCACAAACAGTTCCACGCCATGGTCCATCAGACCAGGGAGTTGGTCAAGGCTGGCAACGCCCAGGAAGCAGCCAAGGTATACGACCAGATGCAGGTACTCCTGGCAGATACGTTCAAACGGTTTGACAGGGTTCGGGATGAAATCTCCAAATCCTCGCAACTCTGTCAGCAGATCAGCGATCAGGCATTTGGAGGTTGTGCGAAAAAGCAGAGAGAGGTCGAAGAAGCCCTGGACAAGATTATCGCCATCAATCAGGAGAGTGCCGCCAAGGCCGTTCTTGGCGCAACGAGTGAGTCGGCCAGGAGCAGCACGGTCATGTCCATCGCCCTGGTGCTCGGAGTCGCCTTGGCCATACTCCTGGGCGTCTTTCTCTCCCTGGGTATCACTCGGCCGGTCAACCGGATGATCACGGCGTTGAGCGAGGGGGCCGAGCAGGTGACGGCGGCCTCGACGCAGGTGGCGGCGGCCTCGCAGTCCCTGGCCGAGGGGGCGACCGAGCAGGCGGCCAGTCTGGAAGAGACCAGCTCGAGCCTGGAGCAGATGTCCTCGCAGACCAAGCAGAACGCAGGCAACGCCCAGCAGGCCAACGGCCTGGCCTCAGTGGCCAAGTCTGCGGCCCAGAAGGGGGCCGAGTCCATGGGCCGGATGAGCACGGCGATCAAGGACATTCAGAAGAGTTCGGACGAGACGGCCAAGATCATCAAGGTGATCGACGAGATCGCCTTCCAGACGAACCTGCTGGCCCTCAACGCCGCCGTCGAAGCGGCCCGTGCCGGCGAGGCGGGCAAGGGCTTTGCCGTGGTGGCCGAAGAGGTGCGGAACCTGGCCATGAGGTCCGCGGAGGCGGCCAAGAACACGACGAGGTTGATTGAGGAGTCCGTGAAGAACTCCCAGAGCGGCGTGGCGATCGCCGGAGAGGTCAGCACGGTCCTGAATGAGATCGTGGGCAGCGTGGGCAAGACCACGGACCTGGTGGGAGAGATCGCGGCGGCGTCGCAGGATCAGTCGCAGGGCATCGACCAGATCAACACGGCGGTGGGCCAGATGGACAAGGTGACGCAGCAGAACGCGGCCAACGCCGAGGAGAGCGCCAGTGCCTCCGAGGAGCTCAGTGCCCAGGCGGAGTCGATGAATGGTGTGATCCAGGAGTTGGCGGTCTTGGTGGGGGGCACTTCGTCGAGGCAGCAGAAGGCCGTCCACGAGGGCAAGAAGGTATCCCGTCCTGCAGCCTCCAGCCAGGTCTGGAAGAAGCATGAGGCGTTGATGCGGAAGAAGGGTCCCGGGTTGTCGCCTTCGGACAAGGTTTTTCATCGGATTGCAGGCAAGAGTCCGAAGCCGGCAGCAACCCCGGCGGCACGCGATCCGGAACAGGTGATTCCCTTGAACATAGACGAGGACTTCAGCAGACTCAACGGGTAGTCCAGAGGCGTCTCATGGTACGAAGGACAGTCCCTGGAGGGATCAACGGATCCCTCCAGGGACTCTGTGTTGGAGCCAGGGTGGTTATGGGGCGGACAGGGGGTATTCCGCTCCACGGTACGTGGGATACCCTGGAGGATGGCCGGGTCGATCCTATTCAAGACAGAGGGCATCGTAATGGGTGGAAGCGGACCCTCGTCTCCTGCTCTGAAAGGCAGTCATGGCAATAGCTCTGTAGAAAACAACAGGTTTATTGGGCTGATGGGGATGGGTCTTGACTCGACGATCCTTTCGGTTTAGGGACAGCAAGCCGCCTATCGAGGGCAGATGGCCATGGCCTGCGGCAGAGGTGAGGAATTTGCTGGGTAAGCCGGTCGCCCGCTTGGACGAAGCTGGATGTATCGCAAGGTTCTCTCAAGGAACCTGTGAACGGAGAGCCAACGGCATGGAAGGGTGGTTGTGACGGTCCGTCAGGGCCGCACGAAGGACACGGGTATTCCATGCCCGGGGGTCTGATTCGGGGGTCTTGTTAAGGAGACACCACATGACTGAAACAGTCTCACAGCAGGGAGGAACAGCGTTGTTGGACAGGGAGGGAAAGTATCTGACGTTTGCCTTGGCCAACGAGCAGTACGGCCTGGAGATCCTGAAGGTTCGGGAGATCATCGGGTACATGGAGATCACTGCCGTGCCCCAGACGCCGTCCTACGTCAAGGGAGTGATCAACCTGCGGGGTCAGGTGATCCCGGTGGTGGACCTCCGTGGGAAGTTCGGGATGGCCACCACGGACGTGACGGATCAGACCTGCATCATCGTGGTGGAGATCGCCCAGCAAGGACGCACGTTCAATACGGGGATCGTCGTGGACCACGTCCAAGAGGTGCTGGATGTGCCGGGCAAGGACATCGAGGAGGCCCCTCAGTTCGGGGCATCGGTGAACACGGACTTCATCCTGGGCATGGGCAAGATCGGGAATTCCGTCAAGATCCTGCTCGACATCGACAAGGTCCTGGGAACCTCGGACATCGGCGGCCTGAGTCAGGAGTCGGAGGAGACGGTCGTGCCGAGTTGATTCGCGACCATGACGAGCGAAGCAAGACAGCCATGAACGATTGGTGAAAGGGGTAGCGACATGTTCAAGAAGATGAAGCTGACAACCAAGATAGGGACAGGATTCGGGATTCTCATCGTGCTCGCGGGCATCCTCGGCTACGTGGCGTGGAACGGTCAGCGCCACCTGGCCACCACGGCGGAGCTCAACCAGGAAGGACAGGAGTGCCTCAATGGGATCAATCAGTGTGGGTCCCTCCGCAGGGAGTTCGCGATCCGCGGATACGAGAAGTACGGGGACGACAGCAAGACCGCAGCGGAAAACTGGCAGGCGGCCTATGATGCCCTGAACCAGAGACTCCAGCGCCTGGAGGTCGCCAAGGACCTCGCAGGCAAGGACAAGGCCATTGTCACGGAGGCCCTCGGCAAGATGTCGCCCTATCGGACCTCGTTTGACCACCAGAAGGAGGCCCGATCCATGAGAGACGAGGCCTTTGCCACCTGGCGAAAGGTGGGTGGGGACGTGACCCAAGAGATCGCTGCGGTCCTCACGGGGGTGATCGACCCGGCCCGGAAGGCCGCCGAGCAGACCAAGGACGCCAATGAGCTGATCCGATGGTCCACCATCGGCACCCGGCTCGATGAGTCCGTATTCCAGGAGTTCCTGGTGTTGCGGGTCACCGCGGTCTACCTGCTGGCCACCAACAAAGAGGAGCAGTGGACCCCCTATCAGAAGCAACTGGCCAAGGTCAAGGCCAATCTCGACGCCTGGTCCACCCTGGCCAAGGGCAACGAAAAGCTGGAGCAGGTCGCTCAGAACGTCTCCGGATTCCTGAAGACCTATGAGGAATCGGGGCTGAAGTACCACGCCGGCATGGAGGCCCAGCAGTCCAGTGACGCCGAGATGGCCGCTGTGGCCAAGGGGATCGTGGATACGATCGGGCGTCTCAGGACCTCGCTCGACGATCAGATGACTCGGCAGGAGGCCTGGACGAACACCCTGGTACTCACCATGGCCATCTCCTCGATCGTGCTGGGTATCGTCCTGGCGGTGACCATCACGCTGAGCATCGTTCGTCCGATCAAGCGGATCATCACGGCGCTGAACGAAGGGGCCGAGCAGGTGACGGCGGCCTCGACGCAGGTGGCGGCGGCGTCGCAATCCCTGGCCGAGGGGGCGACCGAGCAGGCCGCCAGTCTGGAAGAGACCAGCTCGAGCCTGGAGCAGATGTCCTCGCAGACCAAGCAGAACGCAGGCAACGCCCAGCAGGCCAACGGCCTGGCCGCGGAGGCCAAGTCCGCGGCCCAGAACGGGGCCGAGTCCATGGGCCGGATGAGCACGGCGATCAAGGACATCCAGAAGAGTTCGGACGAGACGGCCAAGATCATCAAGGTGATCGACGAGATCGCCTTCCAGACGAACCTGCTGGCCCTCAATGCAGCGGTCGAGGCGGCCCGAGCGGGTGAGGCAGGCAAGGGCTTTGCCGTGGTGGCCGAGGAGGTTCGGAACCTGGCCATGAGGTCCGCGGAAGCGGCCAAGAACACGGCGAGGCTGATCGAGGAGTCCGTGAAGAACTCCCAGAACGGGGTGGCCAACGCCGGCGAGGTGAGCAAGATCCTGGATGAGATCATGGCCAGCGTGGGCAAGACCACGGACCTGGTGGGAGAGATCGCGGCTGCGTCACAGGACCAGGCGCAGGGCATCGACCAGATCAACACGGCGGTGGGCCAGATGGACAAGGTGACGCAGCAGAACGCGGCCAACGCCGAGGAGAGTGCCAGTGCCTCGGAGGAATTGAGTGCGCAGGCGGAGTCGATGAACGGGGTGATCCAGGAGTTGGTGGCCTTGGTGGGAGGTTCCTCAGTGAAACGACAGAACGCCTCCTCGCAACCGAAGGCGACGGCCCATCACGCGGCCCTGCACGCGGACCGTGGTCTGGCTCGGAGGACGCGAGAGGTATTGGGCAAGACGGGGCGTTCATTGTCGGCCTCGGACCGGGTCTTCCACAAGATCGCCGAAAAGACGAACCCGTCCGTATCGCCCCAGCCAGTCTGTGATCCGGAACAGATCATTCCCCTGAACAAAAAGGACGACTTCAGCGGGTTCAACGGATAGTGGGACGGCCCCAGACGTGTCGTGCCCTGGACGGACCGCCTTGGTCCATCCAGGGCATTTTTGTTGGAGGGACGCTGGGATATCTCAGTCCGGCATATAGGCAATCCGAAGCCCGAAATCCTCGGCCGGCACGTAGGGCAGAGTGACTGCAAACCAGGAGCTGCGGGTCCTGGCCCTGGGGATATGGCGAGGAGTAGGGGACGTGACGACCGATTCCCTGGGGGAGTATCCCCTGGGGTCGACAGGGAGGGCCGGTGAGGGATGGCATTCCGAGTAGAGGGGGGTGTCCATGAAGAACACGATCTTGTTGGTGGGCCTGATCCTCGCTCTGGCGATCTCGGGGCCGGTCCGGGCTGCTGAAAAGGGCGCCTGGTGGAAGCGGGATACGTTGACAAACAGATTCGGCGGGGCGGCCGATCGTTGGTCGGACAAGGGCGTGGACATCTCCCTGGGCCTCACTGACATCTATCAGAACAGCCTCGCAGGGGGTATTCCGGAGGGTCGCCACGCGGGCAGGAACACGGGCAGCTACGACCTGGAGCTCACCGCAGATCTCAAGAAGCTGCTGGCAATCCCCGGTGCCACGCTCTATACGCACGTAGAGGGCAGTTGGGGACTCAGTCTGGACGAGGTGGCCGTGGGCAGCTACTGGGGCATCAACTACGACGCGGCGATCGAGACGTACTATAACGCCCAGGTGGCCGGCTGGATCAACGTCTCGCCCAGTCTGCAGTACCTCGTCCATCCGGGGGGCAGCCGAGACGTCCAGGACGCCTTTGTGGCGGGGGTACGGGCACAGATGGCCTTCTGATGGGGATGATCGAGCCCCGCCTGGCGGTTATAGGGCATGCCGTCGGCGGCTTTGGACAGGCGGCGATCGACGTTTTGTGGTCAAGGGAGGCCGGCGAAACGACGACCTACCGTATGGGCCTGGGGTGGAGTGCTTACGGGCCTGATAGGGGATAGACAATACATGACAGATGGCGCCTACAAATCGGTGAAGGTCCTCATCGTCGAGGATGACTTGGCGGATCGAGGTGTCCTTGAACGGATCCTCGTACGGTGCAGTCTATCACCCGAGAATCTCCACACGGCTGCGACCCTCCGGGAGGCGATGGGCTGCCTGCAGGGCCAGGCCTTTGACCTGGTCCTGCTGGACCTGAACCTGCCCGATAGCAGTGGCCTCGGCACGCTCCAGGCCACCCTGACCCAATGCCCGGCCCCGGCCTACATCGTGATCACCTCCGATCAGAACGAGGACCATGGCCTCCAGGCGGTTGCCCAGGGCGCGCAGGACTATCTGATCAAGGATCAGTTCGATCTCCGCCTGCTGGGCCGTGCGATCGGCTACGCCCTGCATCGAAGGCAGTGCCAACGGGAGCTGCATCTGCAGCAGGAGTCCGTGGAGGCGTCTCACCTCCGCCTGGAGCAGGTCAACCTTGAATTGGAGGCCGCCTTGGAGCAGGCCAACCTGCTGGCCCGAGAGGCTGCGGCGGCCAATCACGCCAAGGCCAGGTTCCTGGCCAACATGAGCCATGAGATCCGAACGCCCATGAACGCGATCATGGGCTTCTCGGAGCTGCTGTCGGGTGAGCCGCTCGGCGAGCGACAGAAGGACTACGTCGGGATCATCCAGCAGAACAGTGAGGACCTGCTGGCCCTGGTCAACAGCATCCTGGATCTGACGCGAATCGAGGCCCATGACTTCGCGGTGTCCGTACGCCCGTGTGAGCTGGATGCCATCCTGACGTCGCTGGAGCAGCTCTATGGGCACAAGATCCGGGCCAAGGGCCTGGAATTCGCCGTCCGCCGGCAGGGAACCTTGCCGGCGACGATCCGTACGGATCCGGCGATCCTCCGCCAGTGCATGATCAACCTGGTGGACAACGCCGCCAAGTTCACGTTGGCCGGACACGTGCACGTGGACGTGACCCTGGAGCAGAACGAGGGGCAGGCGGTCCTGCGATTCAACGTGGAGGACACGGGCGTGGGAATCCCGCTGGATCGCCAGCACCTGTTGTTTGTACCCTTCACCCAGGTCGACGGGGGAAGTACGCGGCATTTCGGCGGCGCAGGCCTTGGGCTGGCCATCAGCAGGAGACTGATCGAGTTGATCGGGGGCCGGATCGAATTCTCCAGTCAAGAGGGCCGGGGATCGAGGTTCTCGCTGAAGGTGCCCGTGGAGGTGGATCTCCAGGCCCCGCCTGCGGTCCCGTCGGAATCGACCCAGTCCGGATGCCGGGGGTCTGCAGGGGAGCAGGACCTGCCCCATCTGTCAGGCCGGGTCCTGGTCGCAGAGGATTCCAGGAGCCACGCGACCCTGATCGAGATCATGCTCAAACGTCTGGGGCTGGAGGTGGCCATTGCCGGGGACGGCCAAAAGGCGATTGACCGAGTCCTGAAAGAGCCGTTCGATCTGGTCCTCATGGATATCCAGATGCCCAACATGGACGGCTATGAGGCCACCGCGGCCCTGCGGGCCAAGGGCGTCACGACTCCCATCGTGGCCCTGACCGCCAACGCCATCGCAGGGGATCGGGAGCGGTGTCTGGCTGCCGGCTGTGACGACTACCTGAGCAAGCCCTTCGAGTGTCGGGACTTGGCGGCGATCCTGTCGCGGCGTCTGCAGGCCCCCGTCGCGGGACGCGATCAACCGGCCCAGGCGGCGGTCGCCGGGCCGTCCGAGGCGGACCCGCCCATCATCGATGGGAACCTGCTGAAGGAGATCTACGACCAGCCGGCCATCATCCTGGAGATCGTGGAGGCCTTCTTCCAAGAGGCCCCCGAGACCCTGCAGAAGGTCGAGGCCGCGGTCCAGGCCAAGGACTCCGAGGACCTTCGCTGCTGGGCCCACAAGCTCAAGGGCTCGGCCCTGACCATCGCGGCCAAGGCCCTGGCCGACAGTGCACTGGGCCTGGAGCAAGCCGCGGAACAAGCCCGATCTGAGATGTTCGATGCCGGCCTGCAGCGACTGCAGGGGCAGTGGCATCGATTGCGGACCTTCCTGGCCCAGCAGGACTGGCTGGACCGGGTGGGAGTGGCACCCGACAAGGGGTGAATCCCGTTGAGGAAAGGATGGAGACATCGCTATGAAGTTTCTGGTAGTAGAAGACGATTTCGCAGCTCGACGATTGCTTCAGATCCTGTTGTCCGAGTATGGCCTGTGCCTGGTCGCGACCAACGGCCGGGAGGCAGTCGAGGCCTTCTCGCAGGCCATGGAGGACGACGATCCCTATGACCTCGTCTGTCTGGACATCATGATGCCGGAGATGGATGGGCACCAGGCCCTGCAGGCCATCCGGCAGATCGAGGCCGAGCATGGAATCCAGGGGCTGGACGGCGTCAAGATCATCATGACCACGGCCTTGAAGGACTCCGATAACGTGTTTGGGGCCTTTCGGGAGGGATGCGAGGCCTATCTCGTCAAGCCGGTCAAGAAGGCCAGGCTGTTGGAGGCGATGGATCAGTTGGGACTCGCGATCCACGACGTCTAATCTAAGGAAGCAGTACCGTTTGGTCCCTATTGGCCTGGGGCCAGGCAATGGAGCAGAGACATGGCGATCAAGACTGAACTGACGGATCTGATAGGGCGGATTGGCGCGTTGGGCACAGGGCCGGCGTGCCCCGAGATCTCGACGATCGAATCCATACAGGCATCCCTTCGCCAGGTCCAGCAGGGTCTGGACGCAAGCCAGGAGATCCCCTCAGTCTGCCTCGGCCAGGCAAAACAACTGACTGGCCAGGCCATGCAGGAGCTGGAGCGATTCCTCCACCTGGAGGTGAACGACGTGGCGGCGGGCCTTCGGGCCGTGGCCGAGTCGATCCACGCGGTCCAGGATCTGGTCGATCAGATCGGTCAAGGCCCGGCGGTGGCCCGGGCCGCTGCCAAGGATGCCCCCCCGGCGAGTCCGGCCAAGCCCGTGTCCGTCCCTTCCTTCCAGGAGAAGGTCGTGCCCCAAGAAGACGTGCCAATGGTCATGGACTTCGTGACCGAGGCCAAGGAACACCTCGACGCCGTGGAGGCCGGGCTTCTGGATCTAGAGAAACAGCCCGGTGACAAGGAGGTCATCAATCGGATCTTCCGCGGCTTTCACACCATCAAGGGCATGGCGGGCTTCCTGAACCTCCAGGACATCGGCGCCCTGGCCCACTCCGCTGAGAACCTCCTGGACATGGCCCGCAAGGACAAGCTCGTCCTGCAAGGCCCGACCATGGAGGCCGTCTTCGAGTCCATGGATCTCATGAAGAAGATGATGGGAACGCTGCGAGACTGCGCTACGGCACGCAAGCCCATTCCCGTGCCTTCGGGACTGCCCGATCTGCTGACCCGGCTCCATGCCTTGGCCGAGGGCCAGATGGTCTCCAGGCCTGCACCCGTCCAGCCGCCTACGGTGGAGAAGGACCGCAAACTCGACGAGATCCTCGATCCCCCCGCGGCCGAGCCGGCCGTGAAGCCCCAGTATAGCCCGCCCAAGGCCGCGGTGGTCGACGACAAGATCAAGGTCAGCACCGCGCGTCTGGACAGCCTCATCGACATGGTCGGCGAGCTGGTGATCGCCAACCTGATGGTGGCCGAGGAGGTCAAGGAGAAGCTCTCGGGCGAACACGTCCTGTGCACCAAGGTCTCCCAATTGAGCAAGATCGTCCGGGAGATCCAGGAGCTGTCCATGTCCATGCGCATGGTTCCTATCCAGGGCGTATTCCACCGCATGGCCCGCCTGGTGCGTGACCTGGGTCACAAGTCCGACAAGGAGGTCCAGTTCACCACCCAAGGCGAGGAGACCGAACTGGACCGGACCGTGGTGGACAAGATCGCAGACCCGCTGGTCCACATGATCCGCAACTCGGTCGACCACGGCATCGAGTCTTCGGACGATCGCCGCAAGGCCGGGAAGAACCCGGCGGGCCGGCTCGAGCTTCGGGCCTTCCACAAGGCCGGGCACGTGGTCATCGAGATCGAGGACGACGGCAAGGGCCTCGACAAGGCGAGAATCCTCCAGAAGGCCATCGACCAGGGACTCGTGGCTCAGGGCCAGGAGATCAGCGACGACGAGATCTGCCGGCTGATCTTCCACGCGGGTCTCTCGACCGCCCAGAAGGTCACGGACATCTCGGGCCGGGGCGTGGGTATGGACGTGGTCCGCAAGAGCGTCGAGGAGCTGCAGGGCAAGATCGACATTGCCACGCGGCCCGGACAGGGCACGACCTTTACCATCCGTCTGCCGTTGACGCTGGCCATCATCGACGGCCAGATCGTGACGGTCGGACCGGAGCGGTACATCGTGCCGATCAACTCGATCGTCCACAGCTTCCGCCCCACGGCCGAGCACATCTCGTCGGTTCAGAACCGGGGCGAGGTGGTCAGCATCCGCGGCGAGCTGCTGCCCATGGTCCGCCTTCACCGCCTGTTCAACGCGAAGCCCCGGTCTGACGACCCGACGCAGGGTCTATTGATGATCGTGGAGGCCGACGCCCGCCGGTGTTGTATCCTGGTGGATGATCTGGTGGGTCAGCAGCAGGTGGTCATCAAGAGCCTGGGCAACGGCCTGGGCCTGGTCCGGGGCATCGCCGGCGGTGCGATCATGGGGGACGGCCGGGTCAGCCTGATCCTGGACGTGCCCGGGCTGATCGACCTGTCGAGGAGTTAGGTGCCTATGAGCGAAACGTCGCGTAAAGAGCACCCGCATGGTTGGGTTCCGGCTCGTCCGGATTAGGGAGGTGAGGCCTATGGGTTCCCTGATCGCTGACAGTCCGACGCTCAGTGAAGATGAATTCAGCCGAATCAGCCAGATCGTCTACAAGCACTGCGGCATCAACTTGCACGAGGGCAAGAAGGAGCTCGTTCGCGGCCGCCTGGCCAAGTTCGTACGTCTGGGAAACTTCGGGAGCTTCGACGAGTATCTCCGACACGTCCTCGAGGACCGGACCGGTCATGCCTTCTCGGAGCTGGTGGATTCCCTCAGCACCAACCTGACCAGTTTCTTCCGGGAGCACCAGCACTTCGACTACCTGCGTCAGGAGTTTCTGCCCGCGTGGCTGGAGCAGAAGCGGGGCCGGCGTGACTTGCGACTTCGCGCCTGGAGCGCGGGGTGCTCGTCGGGAGAAGAGCCGTATTCGATCGCCCTGACCCTGTTGGAGGCCGTGCAAGGCAAGGGCCAGTGGGACGTCAAGGTCCTGGGCACCGATATCTCGACCCGGATGTTGGAGACGGCCAGGAAGGGCTGCTACGAGTCACAGCGGGTGGCCCCCGTGCCTGCGATGCAGAAGCAGCGGTATCTGGTGCCCGTCACCGTCGACGGCCAGACGGGCCTCCAGGCCGGGCCCGAGCTCAAGCAGGTGGTGATCTTCAAGTACCTGAATCTGATGGAGGACTGGCCGATTCGAGGTCCGATCGACCTCGTCTTCTGTCGCAACGTGATGATCTACTTTGACAAATCCACCCAACAGGTGCTGGTCAACCGGTTCTATGACCTGTTGGCCGATGGGGGCGTGCTTTTTACGGGCCATTCCGAGTCCCTGACCGGGGTGGCGCACCGCTTCCGATACGTCCGTCCGACGATCTACATGAAAGCCTAAGGAACCGCCATGGTCAAACAACGAATGATCGTCAACGTCTCAGACGCCAAGGTCTCCGACAGCACCGAGGACCTCTTGCTCACCCACTCCCTTGGGTCGTGCATCGGCGTCTGTCTGTATGACCCTGCGCAGCACGTCGGTGGCATGCTGCATTACCAACTGCCTGATTCGAAGCTGGATCTGGGCAAGGCCAGAGACAGACCCTTCATGTTCGCGGACACGGGCATGAAGCTCCTGGTGGAGGCCTTGACGTCCATGGGGGCGGACCGGCGGCGTCTGCACGTGAAGGTCGCAGGCGGCGCGGTCATGAACAACGGCCCCAACGGCTTTGACATCGGCAAGCGGAACCACCTGGCTATCCGCAGGATCGCCTGGCAGGAGCGGCTGTTCATCGACGCGGAGGACGTGGGCGGCAGTTCGCCGCGGAACCTGTATCTGGACATGGAGAACGGGGCCGTCACGGTCAAGAGTAACGGATTGGACAAGACACTGTAGTGACGCCGGAATCGGCGTTGCGGGAGACGATCGAGTATGATCGACGTATTGGTAGTGGACGATTCGACACTGACGAGAAAGGCCATCCGGCGGATCATCGAGATGACCGGCCTGGAGGTGGGGACGATCCGGGAGGCCGAGAACGGCCGGCAGGCATTGGAGGCCCTGGAACAAGGCCACGTGGATCTGGTGCTGGCGGACCTGAACATGCCGGAGATGGGCGGAATCGAGATGATGCACCACATGTGGGCCAACGAGGCCACCCGCGGGATTCCGGTGGTGGTGATCTCGACGGAGTCCAGCACCACTCGCATCGAGGGCCTGGTGGCCGATGGGGCCAAGGATTACCTGCACAAACCCTTCACCCCGGAAAAGATGAGAACGATCATCGAACACGTGCTTGGAGTGACACGACCATGATAGCCACCCGAGATACCCTGACCGACGCCCTGTCCGAGGCCCTGGAGACCATGGCCTTCCTCAGCACCGGACCCGTGGACGACCAGACGATCCCGCCCGACGTAGCGGTCCTGACGGAGATGCGGTTCCAGGGGCCCCGAAGCGGCTCCATCCAGATCCTGTCGGGCCTGTCCCTCGGCCGAATCGTGGCCCAGAACATCGGGTCTCTCGACGAGGTGGACGATCAGGCGGCCGTAGACGCATGGAGGGAGCTGTGCAACGTGACGTGCGGCCTGGTGATCCCCCGGATCGCCGCATCCACGGCCGAGGTCTACGACGTGACGGTACCCTCCGTGAGGACCGGAGAAGGACTGCCTTCCTGGGACCAGTTTGTCGCGCAGAGCGACACCCACGTCCTGAACGTGGAGGGCTACGCCGCCGCCGTCCGACTGACGATCAACCCATGAGAACGCAAGGAGACGTACCCGTGAAAGCCAATCACTCTTCCGTGATGGTGCACAACAGCCTGACCCTGCCGGCTCCAGCGTCTGTGGGCCTGCCGGATGACCCCTACGGCCTGTTAAGCGAATACGTGGACTCTACCGCGTCGCTGCTGGAGGAATTGGAGGACGCGGCCTTGGCCTATGAACGGGGCAGCAACCGCGATGAGCAGGCGGCCGCCATCCGCCGGGTATTGCACAAGATCAAGGGCGAGTCCGGCATGGTGGGCTTCTATCCGGTGGAAAAGGCCTTCCATGAGGCGGAGAACTCCTTTGAGCAGATCCCCGAGGCCCAGAGGGCCGAGATGCTGCTTCGACTCAAGGACTGGGTCTGCGTTGTATTCCAGCGGCTGATCGGTCGCTAGCGCATGGGCAACGACCGTGACGGGAGGCGTTCGGTGGTGATCAAATCGTCCAGACGGATTCGTGTCCTGATCGTGGATGACTCGGCAATCGTCCGCAAGGTCCTGACGCAGCAGCTCCAGGCAGAGCCGGACATCGAGGTCGTGGCCACGGCCCCTGACCCCTACGTGGCCCGGGACCACATTGTCGCACTGAAGCCCCAGGTCGTGACCCTCGACGTGGAGATGCCCCGCATGGACGGCATCACCTTCCTCCGCAAGTTGATGCGGTACCATCCCATGCCGGTGATCATCCTCAGTTCGCTGACCCCCGAAGGGGGACAGACGGCCATGGAGGCCCTGGCGGCCGGGGCAGTGGAGGTGATGGCCAAGCCGGGGGCGGCCTACAGCGTCGGCGAGGTGGGCGCCCAATTGGCCGACCGGATCAGGGCAGCGGCCATGGCGGATATCACTCGACTGGAGACGGCCCCGAGGCGTGTCCCGCAGAGGCTGTCGATGGTCAAAACCACGTACAAGGTCATCGCCATCGGGGCCTCCACGGGCGGGGTCCAGGCCCTGACGGCCGTGCTTTCGGTCCTGCCCTCCAATGCCCCGGGCATCCTGGTGGTCCAGCACATGCCGCCCCAGTTCACCGCGTCCTTCGCCCGCCGCCTCAACGGGATCTGTGCCATGGAGGTGAGGGAGGCCCAGGACGGAGACCAGGTCGTTCCGGGCCAGGTCCTGATCGCCCCGGGGGGATTCCACATGGTGCTGCGACGCTCCGGGGCCATGTACCGTGTGGCGGTGGAGGGTGGACCCCGGGTTTGCCGGCAGCAACCCAGCGTGGAGGTCCTGTTCGAGTCCGTCGCCGAATACGCGGGCGCCAACGCCGTGGGCGCGATCCTGACCGGCATGGGCGACGACGGGGCCAAGGGCCTGCTGAAGATGAGGCAGAACGGGGCCCGCACGATCGCCCAGGATGAGCGGTCCTGCGTGGTCTTCGGCATGCCCAAGGAGGCGATCGAATGCGGGGCCGCAGAAAAGGTCGTACCGCTCTCGCAGATACCCCAGACCCTGATCCAATTCGCCCAGGAACCGGCACAGGCCTTGTCGTCGGCATCGCGTAGCACCGGCGGGGTATCCCGCTGAGCCCGTCGCCCCTGCCCGTCTGACTCGCCAAGTCCGCCCTCCGCACAGACCGAAAAATCGGCCCCTGATCTTGCACAAGGGGCATCTTTCTGCTATAAACGGTAGGCGGATGTGTTCCGAGGATGGTGTTTTGAGGTCCCTAGGTGCCCCATGGGACTGAGGGGCCTGGCGCCTTGGAGGCCAAGGCCGTCTTCAACAAGCAAAGGTCCAGTCTGAACCAGGAGGAAGCACTATGAGAAGGTACGTCTGTCTGGCATTGCTCACCTGTGTTGTCCTGTCGTCGGTGTCCTCCGCCACCATGCTGCGGGAGAAGTGGCAACGGTCATCGGCCATCACCAACAGTCTCGAGACGGCCTGGAGCATCATCAACTCGGGTGATCTGCCGACCGAGGTGGTGGTCGTCGACGAGTCGGCCTTCATCAGCCTGGGCACCCACTATGCCGCCAGGCTCAGTGGATGGATCACCGTGCCCCAGACCGGGGCGTATACCTTCTACGTCAGTACCGACGACTACGGCGGGCTGTACCTCAGTCCGGATGAGGAGATGGCCAATGCGGTACTCATCGCCTCGGTCCCCGGCTACACGAACGCCCTGCAGTGGAACCAGTTCCCGGATCAGAAGTCTGCGCCGATAGCCCTGAAGAAGGGTGAAGTCCGGGCGATCTACCTGGTGATGGAGCAGAACGAGGGACCCGACAACTGCCGCATTGGCTGGACGGGACCCGGTATTGCTGACATCAGCCTCATCAGTGACTGCGGGTGTGTCACTGCCACGGCCCCCATTGCGACCGTTGCCAAAGGCCCTCGGCCGGCCATGGAGGTGACGGATGTGCCTTGCGATACCGTTCTGGGCTGGAGGCCAAGCCCGTTGGCCGTGGCGCATGACGTGTACCTCGGGACCACCTTCGAGGACGTCAACACCGCCAGCCGGACCGACCCCAAGGGCGTGCTGGTCAGTCAAGGCCAGGACGCCAATACCTATGATCCGGCCGGATTTCTGCCCTTCGGCCAGGCCTATTACTGGCGGGTCGATGAGGTCAATGCCCCGCCGGACAGCTCCATCCATAGAGGCGCGATCTGGAGCTTCACGGTCGAGACCTTTGGCCGTCCAGTCACGCCCGTCAAGGTCACCGCATCCAGCTCGAGCAGCAGCCTCTCGGGGCCTGAGAAGACCATCGACGGCTCCGGACTCGACGCCTATGACCAACACTCCACCAACGCGTCGGACATGTGGCTCAGCAAGAAGGGGGGCACCCCGATCTGGATCCAGTACGAGTTCGACAAGGCCTACAGGCTGTACGAGATGTGGGTGTGGAACTCCAACCAGGCGGTGGAGCCGGACGTCGGCTTCGGGGCCGAGGACGTGACGATCGAGACCTCCTTGGACGGGACCACCTGGACGGTCCTGGAGGGAGTGCCGGAGTTCGCCCAGGCGACCGGCGAGCCCAACTACGTCCACAATACCAGCGTGGGTTTCGGCGGCATGGAGGCCAAGTACGTCAAGCTGACCATCCACAGCAACTGGGCGGATGGAACCAAGCAGGCCGGTCTTGGGGAGGTGCGGTTCTACTATATGCCCCTGCATGCCTTCGCACCCTCCCCGGCCACCGGAGCCACGGGCGTGGCGGTGGACGCGGTCCTCAATTGGCGGCCGGGCCGTCAAGCCGTCAGGCACCAAGTGTACCTCAGTGGTGATCTGAACGCCGTGGCCCAGGGCACGGCCCCTGTCAGGACCTTGACCGAACACAGCCTGGGTCTGGGTTCCTTTGGCCTGGAATATGGCAAGACCTACTACTGGAAGGTCAACGAAGTCAATGACGCCGCCGCGACCAAGTCCTGGGAAGGAGAGGTGTGGAGCTTCACCCTGCCGGACTACTTCCTCGTCGACGGCTTTGAGACGTACGACAACATCTGCAATCGGATCTTCTTTGCGTGGGTGGATGGGTATGGCCACTCGGAGTCTCCGGATTGTGACGTGGAGGCGTCTGCGGGTAATGGCACGGGCTCCACGGTTGGGAACTCCCAAGCCCCCTTTGCGGAGCGTACGGTCGTCCGCAGCGGCAAGCAGTCCATGCCGCTGGCCTACGACAATACGAGCAAGGCCTCGTCGGAGGCCACGCGGACCTTCGACGTGGCCCAGGACTGGACCAAGGGTGGCGTGAAGACCTTGGTGCTGTACATCCACGGGGCCTCGGGCAACACGGCCGGGCAGGTCTACGTGACGGTCAACGGCACGACGGTGGTCTACGGCGGCAGTGCAGCCACTCTGTCGACGACGCCCCTGTGGAGGCAGTGGAACATTGACTTGGCGTCGGTTGGCGGGCTAAAGGCGGTCAAGACGCTCACCCTAGGTGTATCGGGCTCAGGCAAGGGGGTCCTCTACGTGGACGACCTCCGGCTGTACCGGCTGGCGCCGGCCGTGGTATCGCCCGTCGATCCGGGCACCGGCAGTCTGTCGGCGTACTACACCATGGACGGCGACCTCACTGACAGCTCGGGCCACAGCTACAACGGCACGCCGGGAGGCACCCTGACCTATGCCGACTCCCAGGCCGGCCTTGGCAAGGCGGTCCAGCTCGACGGGAGCAGTAATTATGTGGATCTGCCCATCGGCACGCTGGTCAGCACGCTGAGCAGCGGCACCTTCATGGCATGGCTGAATTTCGACAATAATGGCGCGACCGGAGGCGAACAGGTCTTCGACTTCGGCACTGGCACAACCAACTACATGTTCCTGGCCGCTCGTCAGGGCACAACCGGTCCGATGGCCTTTGCCATCATGACCACGAGCGTCCCTGAGACGCGATTCGCCGCCCCCAGCGAGCTGGGGACGGGGTGGCACCACGTTGCGGTCGCGATCGACAGCGCGACCATGAGCGTGACGCTGTATCTGGATGGCGACAGGGTGGCCGGCGGCTCAACGACGGTCTTGCCCAAGGACCTGGGCAAGACCACCAAGAACTGGCTTGCCCGCTCGCAATTCGTGTCCGACGGGTACTTGGGCGGGGCGATGGATGATGTCCGCATCTACAATCGGGCGCTGACGGCGGGCGAGGTTCGCTACGTTGCCGGCGAACGATAGAAATGGCATTTGCCGATCGGTTTTGCATCTGAAGGAGCATCGCCATGCGGCAGGCAACGTGTTCCATGTGTCTTGTCGTGGCGTGGGTCCTGGTCCAGGCGGACCTGGCCCATGCCTTCAACCCCGATAGAGACTCCAGCCTCATTGCCTGCTGGAAGCTCGATGAGACCTCCGGTGCGGTGGCGTATGACTCATCCGGCAACGGCAATGACGGCACCCTCACGGGCAGCCCCAAGTGGGCAACCGGGAAACTCAAGGGCGCGCTCGATCTGAACGGCACCAGCGACTACGTGGACTGCGGCAATCCGCCGCTCTTCACCTTCAGCGACGCGATCACGGTCTCCGCGTGGGTGAACATCCGGTCGATCAGCGGTGCGTGGATGTGCGCCGTGGCCAAGGGAGAGAACGCCTGGCGAATCTCGGTCAACAACACCGCACAGAGTTTCCACTTCGGGATCGCCATCTACACCTCCACCAACCCCTCTGTCAACGGGGGCACCCAGGTGGGCCTGGGCGAATGGCATCACGTGACGGGAACGTACGACGGCAAGACGATCAACCTGTACCTGGATGGGGTCGTCGATGCGACGGTCGGGAATACGACCGGCATCGGTTCCAGCACCACCCACCTGTTGATCGGCGAGAACCCGGAGCAGACGGGACGCTACTGGAACGGCCTCATCGACGACGTGCGGGTCTACCGCCGAGCGATCCAGCCGGCGGACATCCAGACCCTCATGAGGGGCCTGTGGGATCCCATTGCCGAAGACCCCAGTCCGGCGGACGACGCCACGGACGTACCGCGTGATGGGATTCTGGCCTGGAAACCGGGGCCGTTCGCCAAGACGCACAACGTCTACTTCGGGACCGACTTCGAGGACGTCAACACCGCCACCAGGACCAGCTCGAACGGGTTGCTGGTCAGCCAGGGCCAGGATGCCAACACCTATGACCCGGCCGGCCTGTTCGCCTTCGGCCAGACCTATTACTGGCGGGTCGATGAGGTCAATGCCCCGCCTACCGACTCGACCGTCTACAAAGGAGCGGTCTGGGGCTTCACGGCCGAGACCTATGGTTATCCGGTCAGGCCCATCAAGGCTACCGCATCGAGCTCGCTCAGCTCACTGATGGGGCCTGAGAAGACGATCGACGGCTCCGGGCTCGACGCCCTGGACGAGCACTCGACCATGTCGTCGGACATGTGGTTCAGCAAGAAGGGACAGTCCCCGGTGTGGATACAGTACGAGTTCGACAAGCCCTATAAGCTGTACCAGATGTGGGTGTGGAACTCCAATCAGGAGATTGAGCCGGCCGTCGGCTTTGGAGCCATGGACGTGACGATCAACACCTCCTTGGACGGGACCACGTGGACGGTCCTGGAGCCAGTCCCGGAGTTCGCACAGGGGACCGGCGAGCCCAATTACGTGCACGACACCACCGTGGATTTCGGCGGCGTACAGGCCCGATACGTCAAGCTGACCATCAATAGCAACTGGGCGGAAGGGACCAAGCAGGCCAGTCTCAGTGAGGTGCGGTTCTTCTACGTACCCGTCAAGGCATACGGGCCTGCCCCGGCCGCGGGAGCCACGGGGGTAGCCGTAGACGGGATCCTCAATTGGCGACCTGGGCGAGAGGCGGTCCAGCACGACGTCTACCTCAGCACCGATCCGAATGCCGTGGCCCTGGTCAAGACCGTGACCGCACACAACCTGGGCCTCGGCTCCCTTGGCCTTCAATACGCCAAGACCTACTACTGGAAGGTCAATGAGGTCAATGACGCGGCCAGTCCTCGGTCCTGGGAAGGGGACGTGTGGAGCTTCTCGACACCCGACTATGGTGTGGTCGACGACTTCGAGTCGTACGATGACACCTGCCACCGGGTCTTCTTCGCCTGGGTGGATGGGTTTGGCTACTCTGCCGCTCCGAGCTGCAGTGTGGCAGCGTCCTCCGGCAACGGTACCGGCTCCACGGTGGGCAACACCGAGGCCCCGTTTGCCGAGCAGACGATCGTCCACAATGGCAAGCAGTCCATGCCTGTGGCCTACGACAATACCACCGCTCACGGCTACTCAGAGGCGGTCCGGACCTTCGATATGCCCCAGGATTGGACGGCGGGCGGAGTGAAGACCCTGGTTCTGTACTTCTACGGCGATCCGGACAACGGAGCCGGGCAGTTGTACGTGAAGATCAACGGCACGAAGGTGGACTTCAAGGGCAATGCAGCAGCCCTCACGACCGCCTCGTGGAGCCAGTGGACCATCGACCTGGCGTCGCTGGGCGGTCTCCAGTCCGTCAGGACGCTGAGCATCGGTGTATCCGGCTCAGGCAAGGGTACCCTATATATCGACGACATCCTGCTGTATCCATAGACGACGTCCGGTTGGCCCTCGCCGCAGCCAGAGAAAACTGCTTGACGGACGTCCGCTCGACCCTGATAATGGTGTGACCGTCGCGGGTGTGGCGGAACTGGCAGACGCGCAAGGTTCAGGTCCTTGTGGGCGATAAGCCCGTAGAGGTTCGACTCCTCTCATCCGCAATGCCGCGTCCTGCAATGACTTGTGATGTGCGGCAATACCAGGAAAAACGCGGGTTTCACCCTCTGGCCACTGGCCGTCCTGCTGGTCATTTCTGGACAAAGTCGCTTGTGACTGCGCCGCTTTCTGCGCCGCTTCTCCGGCAGGCATAGCCGGAGTCTGCTGCCGCTCCGCTGACCAGCCCGCCGCCCGCTCGAACTCGGAGGGAAGGACCTTCAGGTAGAAGCCCCTGGCTGTGACCTGGTTGTGGCCTACCCACTTCGCAATGACGTGCTCAGGGAATGCCTGGCAAAGCTCGATCTCCCTGGATGCCCTGCAGTTCTGCCAGAGCTTCGGCCAGGGCGTCAGGCCGGCACGTCGGATGATCCGCTCCATATGGGTCCGAAGGTTCACGGTCTTGCTACGGTGTTTGCTGATGACGTAATCGGCACCCTCTGGAGCCTCATCGAGCGCCTTCAACAGGATGGTGTGCAGCTCGGGGAACAGTGGAATCTGTCGTTCGTCATGGCCCTGGCCGTGGTGGGCTGTCTTGGGCGATTTGACCGTCACAACGCCGCGCTCGAAATCCACGTCGGGCCATCTCAGATCCCACACCTCGGACGGCATACGCACACCGCCGATGCGGGCCATGGTCCAAAGGACCTGCCATTCGATGCCTGGGCAAACGGCCATGACTGCCCAGTACTCCTCCATAGTGACGAAGTGGAATCGCCGCTCGTTGCCTTTGACCTGGAGCTTCTGCCCATCGAAGGGATTGGCCTTAATCAGCCCGAACCGCAGGGCTGCCCGGAAGAACTGTTTGGAAATGGCTAGGCGCTTGCGGATCGTTGCCTCTGCATAGTGCTTGCCCACCATGAATAGCCGGAACTGATCCACGTCACCCGGCGTGACGTCTCGCAGGAGCTTGTCCGGGCCAAAGTGGGCGGCCAGGTTGGCCTTGACGTCGCCGAAGATGACCCGCGTGCGAGCGCCCACGTCCACACGGCTCTTGATGTAGCCATCGACGAAGGCCACGACCGCCACATCCTGAAGGCATGCAGACTGCCGCTGTGTGACCAAGCCCTTGGCTGCCAGCTTGGCGTGCATCTTGTCGTCCAGCGTGCCCAACCACTCCGCCGTCTTCTCACAGACCTCCCCCAGCCGGCGATCCGTCAGAAGGTTCTCAAGGTGCAGCTTGAAGGACTCGGCCGCCTTGTTCGAGCAGGCGCCCAGGCGGATCGACTGACGCTTGCCCTCTTGGTCGAGGTAGAGCACTCGCCGGAACTTGCCGTCTTTGCTGATGCTGGCCATGCTACTTGTCCTCCAACAGTTGGCCAAGATAGGCCGACAAGCTGACTCCGGCCTGCTTGGCAGCCTTCATCAGCTTGGCATACTGCGCCTCGGTTATCCGGGTCATCACGGCCCGGTTGCGGCGCACTTCAGGGGGCAGAACAGGGCGGCCCATCTTGGTCTTTGGTTTCCTCATGCTCATGATGCTACTTATTCGTTGCGAATATGTCAAGCACGATCCGCGATTCTTTTTGCGGTCCATGCCTCCAGATCGGCCACCCTATAGCGGACGGCTCTGATCAGCTTCAACGACGGGATCTCGCCGGCTCGGGTCAACGAGTACAACGTCCGCTCACTGATCGACAGCATCCGCGCCGCCTCACGCGGGGCCACAAGGATTCTGCCGGCCTCCTGGATCTGCTGTTGGATCGTCATCGGTCAACCTTTCTCGAACGCTGGGCCTCTGTGTCGGCTCGCTCTTGGTCTTCATCCATGCCTATCGTGCCAGATTCATCAACTTGGCACGATAGGGACTCTGGCACGTCAGAAACCGCGGTTTCGGGGTCATTCTCCCGAAGATGCCACGATGCCAGGTTATCTTCATTCTCTGGAATGTGGCACGTCAGGTCTTGGCTCGCTGGACCAGCGGGCAGCCTCCACATCCACGGCCCCCCGAAGTGCTCACGGACGGGCTTGACACCAAGCCCATCCTTTGCCCGGTGAACGGTACGCCAGGCGTACCCAGCAGCCTCGGCCTCAACTTGGATCTTGGCAGCTTCCATCGGTCCGCCGCTGAGCAGGTCGCGCAACCACTCTGCCGCCTGGTTTCGAGCCTCCGGGGCTGGCCCAGGGCGGCTACTCTCGCTATTCTCCTTGGCCAGAGCCTCATCTGCTGTCATGCGGACCAAGCCCCGTTCCCATGAGATGGACGGTGGCTCGCCACCGATCGTGAACGCCAACCCATCGCCCTCGGGAGCGAGGTTGTTCTTGCCCGGCAACAACAGCCGGCGGTTCTTGTCCTGCTCGTCGCGCGTCAGGTGCCAGACGGCACGGGCAATGCCGGTAAAGGCCCGGCTGCCCAATGCCAGGTCGTCAGCGATAGTCCCGCCGCTCTTCCGGCGATGGGCCACCACGACCACCGCCGCCCCGTGTTTCTCCGCCAACCGGGCCACAGGGGCCAGCACGCTGCGGACTTCGTTGTCGCGGTGTGCGTCGGTCCTACCGCCAAGGAAACTCCCGATCGGGTCTACCACGACCAGCCTGCAGTCCGGATGGGCTTGCAGTGCTTCATCCAGAGCGTCCACGTCTGCCAGTGTGAACATGACCTCATGCCGTTTGCCGTCCTCTCCCACCTTCCGCACCGCTGACAGCAAATGCACCCGCCCGACGTCAGCATTGTGGCCGTCCAACCGCGGCCGGATCGTATCACTGGGGTCATCCTCCGCCGAGATGAGGATCACACTTCCCTTGGGGCAGTCCGCCCCATCTGGCCAGGACGATCCCGTGCTTATGCGTGCAGCCAGGTAGGTTGTCAGGAATGACTTGCCTTCTCCCGGCCTACCTACAAGCAGGGTAATCCGCCCAAGCGGTATCCGCCCGCGCCACAGCCACTTGACCGAGACCGGCGCGATGTCGGCCAGGCATTGCAGGATGGGGCCTCTGACCATGCCAGCAGGTCTGCTGCCCTTGTCCAGGTCAACGGCCAGGCTCAGTACCCGCTCGACCTGTTCATCGACTGACAGCGGCTCATTGATGGCGGTCTGCATCCGTTCAACCGTTGACACCAAGCCCCGGTAGCGGGCCTTCTCGGCGACGATCTCGGCGTAGTACACCGCATTTGCGGCGCTCGGGGTGCTTTCGATCATCCGCTGGAGGTAGTCCAACCCGCCCACCGCGTCCAGTTGGTCATGGGCCTCCAACTCTGCCCGCAGGAGCAAGCCGTCAAGCTCGCTGGTGCGTTGCCATACGGCCAAGGCCGCGTCGAAGATCAAGCGATGGTCCTCAGAAAAGAAGCTCCCACAGTTCAAGATTCCCAAGACTACTGGGATAGTCTTCGGATCCAAAACCATCGAGGCCAGGACCGCCGCTTCAGCGTGGCCGCTCGTTAACCTGTCGATGTCATTCATGGAGCCCCTCCGCCGGTGTGTCTGCTGGGGCCGGTTCAGGGTGAAGGTTGAGCCACCTTAGTGCAGCGTCACGGTCGACCAAGGTCCAGATCGTGACCGGGCGAGCATGACCGGCGGCACGGTTCGTGGGCTGGAAGCCATCTTTCTGGATGATCCGAGACCTCGCCAGAAGCCCGGGGATGCACCCGCAGAGCACGGGGTCGACGCCAGGCGGGATCTCGACGGCAGCGCGGACATCGTCGGCAACCGCTCGGCCGTGGTCAAGCAGTCGAATGAGCAAGGCCCGCCGCCCCCGCAGGATGTAGAGTTCGCGTTTCGCCTCCAGCAAGGCATGGGCCTGGAGTTTGAACAGCTCGCCGGTCTGGTCCGTGGTTGCTGAGGTCATCTTGTACCCCCTCTCACAGACCGGACCGCCGGGCAGCCGGCGTCGAGCCAGTCCATCAATTGAGCCCGCCTCCAGCGGATCAGGTTGCCCAACCTCACGGGCACCGGCATTCGGCCAGCGTCACAAAGACGGTAGACGTGTCGTTTGCTGCACCCAAGCAGGGTGGCTACTGCCCGAACGTCCAGAAGTTCCACGGTGACACCCGGTCGCGGGTCCGGCCCACCGATCCGCTCGGTGGCTGCGTTGGTCTGGGTAGTCATAGTCACGCACTCCGGTTCACACTTCTTGGCTGCGTGCCAGCGGCTGTATGCCGCTGCCTACACGCGCCCTACGGAAACCGTAGACCGGAAGGGGCGGAAGGTTTGACCTTCCGCCCCTCTGCGCAGAAAATCGCCCCTGGCAGCCTCTCCAGGGGCAGTGTTTTTTTTGAGGTTTTTGTCAGACCTTCCGCTTTCCTTCCGCTTTCACGCATCCATCCCGCGTGAGCGAAGATGCGTCGGCAGGCTCTCGGGCTCGATGTCCTCCGCCTTGACGAGGCTGCGGGCCTGTGCCGCGCGGCCTGCTCGCCTTGACTTCTTTTGAGTCCCGGTCAATCTCCGCCATTCTCGCAGGTTCCGCTGCCAGGTGTCGAACTTCGGAAGCTCATTCTCTTCATTCGCCTGTCTGTAGGCCCTGGTGATCGCTTCATACGCTTCCCGGTCCTCCAGTTTAGCCCCGTCGTGTACATCCACCGCTTGCTTATATTGTTGACCTGCCTTCACGGCACGCGGCGGGATCTTCGCGTCACTGGGATCTGATCCGCTGGCCCCTTGGCCGGCGTGGCTACCTTCCTCACCCCCGGGCTGGGCCGGATCGGTCACTCGTCGGTCGTTAGGCTGGTGCGATAGATCGTACCCCACTGTCGTCATTGCCTCTTGGATGAATTGCTTGGCTTCGTCGTCCGCAAGGAAGAGGTCGTGCCACTGTGCAAGGCCATACCACAATTCGTGGAGCAAGTCCGGCGGCCAGAGGTCAGCGGCGATCATCTGTCCCCATCTCGGTATCGTGTCATGGATGGCAGCCAAGGTCACATGGCACCACTCACACTCTTCGTCCCTATCCTTAGGTCTGGATTGGCGATTCCAAAGGAAGGAAAGGCTGTGGACTGGGTTCTCTCGTATGTCGCTCTTAGGGCGCCAGCAGCCGAAGACCACATCTGGATGAAGACCCAGGTACATCCACCAACAGATCTCGTTGTAGCCCCTGCCGGACAGGATATCACCCACGTCCGGAGGTACCTTGATCCAGGCCTTCCCCCTGTCCTGCGGATCTAACGATTCATACCGGTCCCGCATTGTGGCCAAGCCCCGCACTAGGTCTTCGATAAGCTCCAGATGACGGGCTCTCTCTTCATGCGAGTTGGGAGCAAGCGAAGGTACTGCCTGCCTCGTCCTCTCGATCTGCTGCTCGATTGCCTCCATGACAGATGGAGCATGCCTGGCTGGCATTTCGTACCGCGGGCCTCCTTCTGAAGGTCCGCCCAGGTGGTAGAGATATCCCCCGTCCCATTCCCAGCCCGGCTTCGGAGGCCCTGCCGTCTTGTCCTGCAACCGTGGATCAGCCTTCACGCGTGCCCAATGCCGTTCCCTCGCCTTCTCTTCCCGCTTGAGTGCGTCCCCGTACGGCTTCCACCGTTTGCCGAGAGGGGCAATCCGCTCTCGAAAGGCCGATAGGTTCTCAGGGACTAGGACAAGACCGTGAACCTTGTTTGCAGTAGCCCTCAGGAAATCCATCCACTCGTCTGTCCGTGTTGACATGAGCACCTGACCTTTCATCGGGTCGCCCGGTCTCCCGTAGAGGCGGTCAGGTGTAACCTCTCCGGGAGACCGGGCTTGGCGGGAGCGACCCGCCGTCCCATGCCAAGTATGCCTCACCGGCGGCGAGTCCGCAAGTCCCAGCCAAGACCAAAGGCCCTCTTGAAGCCTTGGGCTGCAGATCCCTGACTGGCTCTTGGGCCCCTTCCCAAGAAACCGTCTTGACCTGGGTGGGGAATTGATAGAATGGATCTAGCCAGCATGGCGAATGGGCGCAGAAGGTGTGTGCATCCGTGGCATTCATGTGGCGGCTCAGTTGACATCACTGATGCCGAGCAACCTGGACCCAAATGGGAGTCAGTACCTCCGGAAGAACACCCATGGCGAACCACCGAGAGCAAGAACAAGGCACAGACGACAACTTGATCCGTCAATCTCAAGAGAATAGTGGTAGCTCACTCGGTTTGGGGCTGTTTCTCCTTCTCGTCCTTGGCATAGTCATAGGTGCCATAGGAATTGTGAATCTCAGAAAAGACGTCAGAGTCTTCTCAGAGAGGTGGAGAGTCAAGTCCCAAGGAAGGGAGGCTTTGGGGACGGTAGTTGTGTCCGAACGAAAATACGGGTATACGGGCGTGAAGAAGAGGCAACACATCTACTACCTGCACACTGTCCGATATGACAGCTTCCAGAAGACCTTTCACGGCATAGCTCAAATGCCGGTTGGTGCTGCCGTGCCAGTTCTCTATCTGGAGGAAGACCCAGGTACCGCCATAATCGGGAGTCCTTCCCAGGCTGCTTCCGATTTCAGGAAGAATAGACTCTGGGACATCTTCGGTCTGGGTTTTGGCGTCGTGATCTACTCGGTTCTCGCCGTAGCAGGCAGTGGTTTGTTCGTGGTTGTCGTGGTGAGGGGGGTGCCAATGATTCTGCATAGACATGCGCGCTGAGTAGTCCGCCGCTGGCTGGGGACGCCTTGCACATCTCCTCTTACCCAGTCCTATCGGCGATCCCCGACTCGATCGCCGAGACCCGCTGGTCAGGGGCAAGGGGTAGCCTTCCGGCCCCCACGACGGTCTCCCGGAAGTAGCAGAACAATTGGCATGCCAGTTCTTGCTTCACCGTGACATAACGTTACATTTTCAGCGGAAATCTTCGGGGTAAAGGGCCTAGATGGCACTCTCCTTGCCGGATGGATTGAGGCCGGGTCCGATCAGCCGGTCGGCAGCTCATGACTTCGGCCGACCCCGATGTGGATCTACGGCTCGAACCCCCGGGCTGCTTGGGCCTGACTGCTGCAAACGTCGTGCGCGACAGTCAAGCGAGACATAGAGTTCAGAAACGAATAGCGCATCATCATCCCGCAGCAACTGGCTGATTCTCCGGATGTCTAGCTCCTTGGCGAGGTCGATAGTGTGCAGAGGCGGGGGCTTTTGCGTGTCCTGTCCTCCTGCAGTTTGGTTCGCGGAATCCCGGCCGGCCTGGTCCACGTAACTGTCAATCCGGATGATCTTCGTCATGACTCACTCCCGTTGCGGTCCCAGCTTCAGTATGCTTGTCCGCCACATCGACGGCTCTTGCCAACTGCATGATCTCCGCCTGGACGGACCCCGACAAGTCAGGCCAGCGGTCGATCAGGCGGGTCAGGTCAGGGTCAGAAGGGGTCAGATCGCGGGAGACTGCGCCGCTTTCTGTCTGGCACTCTTGCACAATCGGGGTTCTTGGGGCCGTCAAGGCGGACTGTTCGACTCCTCTCATCCGCAATCCTCTTCGATGCAGCGAGATGTCCTATAATCCAGCCTTTCCGCAGGCCCCTTCGCCTCGCGGTCAGCCATTTTAACGAAATCGAGGTCCATCGGCCGATAACAGAGGGAGAGCCATTCCGGACGGCCTTCGATTGATAGGAGTGCGCATGGAACCATTCGCGATCTTGGCACAGGCGGCACAGGCAGCCGCACAGGACCCCAATGCCCCCAACCCTATTGTCCAGACGGCCTGGGACCAGGTCACGAAACTGGACCTGGTCGGGGCCATCACGTTCATCTCCTTTGGGGTGGTCTGTCTGGTCCATGGCTGGCGGATCTACAGGGTCCTGGTCACGATCTCCTTCGGCCTGGCGGGCCTGCTGCTCGGCGTGGTGGCCAACAACCAACTCATCGGAGGCAACGTGGTCTGGCTGTGTGTGATCACCATCAGCCTGTTCGTGGGGCTGTCGTTTCCGTTCGCCAAGTGGGGGGTCTGCGTCCTGGGAGGGATTGCCGGAGCGATGCTGACCAGTGGGATCTGGCTGGCCTTTGGCCTGCCGCTTCAGTTCATATGGGCCGGCGCCCTGACGGGCCTGGTGGCTGGCGGGATGATCTCCTTTGCCGCCTTCAAGGGCGCGGTCATACTCTTCACGAGCCTGCAAGGCAGCGTCCTGTTCGCCATGGGTGGGCTGGCGGTCTTCTTCGACTACCTGCCTGGGCAAGACAGGCTCCAGGCCCTGGTGTTTGAGCAGAAGTGGTTCCTGCCTGTGGTGTTGGTTGCCCCGCTGCTGCTGGGCATGATCGTCCAGTACCGCCTCAGCAAGGGTGAAGACCTCTCCATCGGCGGCGGGTCCGCAGGGTAGCCGACCACGCCAGGCCTCGCCAAGGGACAATGCCTTCGCAATCTCCGGACCGTCAGTTGGTCAGGCCTGCGATGGCGGCGCCAATCAGAGTGGCGTTGTCCACGTTGACGATATCGTAGTAGATGTCCTTCTCATTTGTGAGGTATTGGGTCAGGTAGCACTCCACCTTGTGCTTGAGGGACCTGAGGTGATAGAACGTGGTCCCCTCTGCGACGATGCAGACGGGCCGGCAGGGGTTTCGGCCCTTGCCGCATTTGATCGCGGCCGACGAGAGATTGATGGCCGTCAGCTTCGCCGCCCGCTCGACGATGGCATCCATCAGGCAGTAGACCGCCATGACGTCTTCTTGCCGCTGGCCGGCGAGGGCCTTGGCCAATGGATTGTCGCCCCTCTCGGCCAAGGTCAGAAAGTCGCTGACGTCCTTGGTGGTCGCCTGGTGCGCGGCCTTGACTCTCTTGGCCGTGGCACGCGAGAAAAGACCCTTCCTGGCGGCCAAGTGCACGGTCTTTAGACACAGCAGTCCCAGGTAGGCGCCCGAGATCATCTTCTCGAACACGTTGACGCCCGGGCTCATGGAGCTCGCGTCCAATTCCTCGTCGGTCGGGCCTCGGGGCGCCTTGTCAAACCCGCCGGACTCGATGTTGACGATCTGGCTCTTGCCCAGGTCCAGGTCGCTGGCCTTGATGATCTCGCTGTTCTGCTCGACATAGCACGTATTGGTTCCGGTGCCGAGAATGAAGCCGATGTAACTGTCGTAGTAACACCCGACCGCGCTGGCCCGTCCGGCCAGCAGGGTGGCCACGGTATCGTTGAGCAGCACGACGTGCTTCTTGCCGGATCGCCCCATTTGGCGGATCGCGACATTGAGACTCTGGCCGATCATCTGGCCGGCGGCCTCCTCGGCCTTGATCTCCTTCGAGAAGTACAAGGCCCGGCCGTCCCGGCTCGGGAACATCTCGATCGGGTAGGAGAAACAGAAGCCGATGTTGCGACTCGTATCCAGGACGTTCTCCACGTAACCGGCCATCGTTGCGAAGAACTCCTCCTTGCCCACCTCCTTCCGTATCCCGGGCATGGAGTAGACGCGGAAGTCCCCGACGGCCGGAACGCCGTCGGGCCCGAAGACGACGGTCGCCACGCGGAAGTTCGTGCCGCCGGCGTCCATGACGATGACGGGCTTGTTCGTCGGGATCTTCCGCTCGATGTCGAGATACGTCGGCAGCATGGCCAGGGAGCTTCTGAGCCCGGCCAGGCCTCGGCCCATCTCTTTCAGGAATGCCTTGCAGGTGGCGTCGATGCTGATGTCCCCGTGATACAGGCCCTCTTTGCTGAGAAAGTCATAGACCCGGCGTCTTGTCTTCTCCACGGAAGCCTCCGAGATTCTTATTAGAGATCAATATGGTCGTCAATTCGGATAGCCGTCCGGATGGCTCGTATGCCAGATCCAGGCGCTCTCCACGATCGTTTCCAGGCCCGGGTACCGCGTCTTCCAACCCAGCTCTTTCCTGGCCTTGGTGGCGTCGGCGGTCAGCACGGCCGGGTCGCCCGGACGTCGCTTGGTCTCCGTGACCCGGACGTCCTTGCCCGAGACCCTGCAAACCGTGTCAATGACCTGGCGCACCGAATACCCGCCGCCATTGCCCAGATTGTACACCAACTCTCCCTCTGTGCCAAGCCGGTCCAGGGCCAGCAGGTGCGCCTGGCACAGATCCTCGACGTGGATGTAGTCCCGGATGCACGTGCCGTCCGGCGTCTCGTAGTCGGTGCCGAAGACCTTGATGTCCGGGCGTTTGCCCAGGGCGGCCTGGATGATCAGCGGGATCAGGTGGGACTCAGGCCGGTGGTCCTCGCCGATCTGCCCGTGGGCCCCTGCGCCGCACGCGTTGAAGTAACGCAACGCCGCGTACCGGAGCCTTCCGGTCAGGGCCTGCCAGTGACACATCCGCTCCGAGGCCCACTTGGCCTCGCCGTAGGGATTGATGGGCTGCTTGGGGAGGTCCTCCGTGATGGGGACCTGCCTCGGCATGCCGTACACGGCGGCGGTGCTGCTGAATACGAACTTCTCGACCCCGGCGCCCTCCATCGCCGCCAGCACGGTCCGGGTATTGGAGCAGTTGTTGTGGTAATAGCGGAGGGGCTGCTGCATCGACTCACCGACCTCGATGAAGGCCGCAAAGTGCATAACCGCCTCCACCCGGTACTGCCTGAGGGTCTGGATCAGCAGGTCCGCATCGGCCAGATCGCCCTGGACAAGGGCCGCGTCTCGGATGGCGGCCTTGTGACCTTTGCTGAAATTGTCGTACACGATCGGCTCGTGTCCCTCCGCAGCCAGCAGCGCGACCATGTTGCTTCCGATGTAACCTGCTCCACCACAGACCAGTACCTTCATCTCCACCTCTTAGTTGGTTATTGGTTATTGGTTGTCAGTTGCGGGTTGTTGGCTGCTGACCGGTTGTCCATGTTGTCCCTCATACCGATCGGCCAATCACCGCTTCGCCGCCTGCAGCTCGCCCAGGATACGGCCCAAGATCCTGCCGGCCAGGGCCGTGTCGGTGCCCAGGTCCACCCACTCCATGGCCTTCTGCTGCTCAGGACTGAGCTTGAGGCTCTGGGCGTAGACCGTGCTCTCGGACAGGGTCCGGTAGGCCGTGGCACTGCTGCTGACCGCGTGCGAGGGCATATTCAATCGCTGGACCTTGACCAGGCAGTCCACGCACACGTCCCTGGAACGAGGCTGGACCGTGACCCAGACGGTCCTTCGCAGGCTCTGCAGATTGGCCTCGAACTGGTTGCGAAGGGTGACGTTGTCGCCCCGCCAGAACTCGAAGAATTGCCCAGCCGGCAGGGGGTGCGTGCGGATGACCCCCGTGTTGGGATCGGCCTTGTCAATCGAGAACTGCATCCGGCCCAAGACCGTCACCGCCGCCTCAAAGGTGTCCTGCCTCGTGGCGCCCCTCAGGCAGAGCGGCTTATCCGCCAGGTGTCGGCCGTGTGGGGCCGTACAGCCCGACTGGCCTGCCAATCCCAGGAGGGCACTGACCACCATGGCGTATTGCGTTGTACTCATGCCTGTCTTTCCTTGTCGTAGCGAACGCCGGGGGAGATTATAGCAGGGCCGCCCTCGCCCTGCATAGTCTTTCTAGGGAGACATAGGTGTGTCCTGCATCCTCGGCATAAAGGCTCCCACCGTCGGACTGTCCGACCGTGGCGGCTACGCCGCCCACCGTTTGGCGGCCTCGCTACGCCGTGCGCCCCACGCTATCCCCTGGGGAACATCTCGTCGACCAGGTCCTGTCCGACCTGGTTGGCGTAGTATTGATGCATGGCCTGCCTGCCGCGGGTCTGGACGTTCTGGATGGAGGAGGACACCCCGATCTTGCCCAGAATCACGATCGCCAGACACGCGGCCATCTGCGCCACGGACCCTCGCACCTGACGAACCCTGTCAAATGCACTGGGTTCAGGTGTCACGGCCCTGAGCGTATGGGCCTTGGGGGCCTCGCGGATGCCGCGATGTAGCACGCCGATCGCCTTGGCGTTGGCCCGGCCGAGCAGCCCCAGGTCCATGGGCCTCGATTTCATCAAGGACAGGGCCAGGTGGACCCTGGCTGTGTTGGCAAATCGCCTCTGGCAGCGGGGGCAGGCGGCGATGTGCCTCTGAACCCAGGGGGCGTCGAGGTCGATGCCCGATCGGCTGAGGAGATTCCGCCACCGGCCAATCCCGGTGTCGCCAAAAAGGCTCGTTCGGATGAGCTTGCATCGAGGAAAGCGGACTTGTTCCCGCATCTGGGTTTCCCTGATCATATCACTCATGGCCTGTCTCTTTCATGCGTCCTCAGCCATCCACGCAGCCAGCAGTTGTATGGCCTTGCACCGGTACACCCTTGCGCTGGCCGCAGAGATGCCCGTGATCCGGGCAATCTGTCCGTACGACAGGTCGGCCAAGTCTCGCAGGACGATGACCTGGCGAAGGTGATCCGGCAACTGGGCCATATGGAACCGCAGGCTCTGCATCGTGTACTCCTGATCCACCTCATGCTCGGGCGACCGCACGGCTCGGTCGGGCGAGGGGGTCCCTGCCAGGGTCCTCTTCTCCGCCGCCCGGGACCGCATCATCGAGATCGCGATGTTCGAGGCGGTTCGAAACACATAGGCCTTCACGTTTCTGGGCTCCTGGCCGCCCTGCACGTGGGCCAGGTTCAGGAACGTGCTCTGGTATACGTCGCAGACGTCTTGCTCATTGCCCAGCATCCGCCAGAGCATGGTCAGCAGTTGCGGGCCATGACCTTGCATGGCGACCAGGACCCATCGCTGGCCCGCGTCCACCGTGTGGCAGACCAAGTCCTCGCCCAGAAGCTCACGACTAACGGTCTGGCTGAGCATAGATCGCGATCATTCCTGCAGGACCCGGGTCCTTTGCATAAGACGCGGCAAGCGGCGATTTGTTAATCAGAAGACTACCCATACACGCCCTCAACGCCCTATATGTTCCGTTGAAGACCTGGAGCGCAATGGAAAATATCGTCCAACAGTTAACTTTTACTTGAGGGCTGCGTCTTAACGGGTGAACGGGCGCAGGGCCCTGGGGTAACGAGTGGCTGAACGGTGGGGTCGCCATATGGACAGCAGATCGCACAACCGGATCAAGGGCAAGGGGCAGGTGACCGCCGCCGAGGTGGTTGGGCTGGTAGATGACCTGCTGGCCAGGGCCGTGGAGGCAGACGCCAGCGACGTGCATTTCGAGCCGACCGGCCGCGAGCTGGTGGTGAAATACCGGCTGGATGGTGTGCTCAATACCGTAGAGAGACTCCCGGGGGCCATCTGCGACAATGTGATCGCCAGGCTGAAAGTCCTCGGCGGGCTCCTGACCTATCGCAACGACGTGCCCCAGGAAGGCAGGATCGAGATCCCGTCTGATAAGATGGGCAAGGTTGAAGACCAGCGACTGGCGGTATTTCCAACGATCCACGGCCAGAGGGCGGTGGTCAGGCTGTTCTATCAGAACCAAGAGCTGGCAGACTTGGCCCAGCTTGGCTTTCCGTCCTCGATCCTGCAGATGCTTCAGTCCTTTGCTGCTGGCAGCCAGGGCGTCCTTCTACTGACAGGGCCAGCGGGCTCAGGCAAGAGCACGACCCTGGCGGCACTCCTGCGGCAGATCCTCGATCGGTTCCCTGGCAGGAGCATCGTGACCCTTGAGGACCCGGTGGAGATCCGGATCGAGGGGGCCACCCAGGTCCAGATCACGCCGCACGGGGAGATGACCTTTCCGGTGGCCCTGCGATCGCTGCTGAGGCAGGACCCGCAGGTCCTGATGATCGGCGAGATCCGCGACGCAGAGACGGCCCGTATCGCGATCGAGGCAGGCCTGACCGGCCACCTGCTGGCCAGCACCATGCACAGCGGCAGCCCGGCCGGCGCGATCCTCCGCCTGCTGGAGATGGGCATAGAGCCCTACCAGGTGACATCCAGCATCTGGGGCGTGATCAACCAGCGTCTGGTCCGCAGGCTGTGCACGGCCTGCAAACGCAAGACCGATGCCGGCCTGTTCGAGCCGGCCGGCTGTGACCGGTGTCTGGGTACCGGCTACAAGGGCCGGGTGCTGATCGCAGAGGGCCTGCAACTGGACAGCACCCTGCGCAAGGCCATCCTGGCCAAGGCGGACCTGGACCAGCTCCAGATGCTGCTTGCAGACCGGGACCGCGTGGGACTGTCCGCGTATGGCAGGCGTCTGGTGAACGAGGGCGTGACGACCCAGGAGGAACTGGGGCACGTGTGCAACCTTGAATAACCGAGGAACGAACAACGAGGTCTTGTCATGGCGACGTTCACCTATGAGGCCCTGACGGCGACAGGGCGGCTGATGCAGGGCACGCTCGAGGCAGGCTCCGGTGACGAGGCCGGCCAACTGCTCGGCCAGATGCAGTTGAAGGTCAACTCCATTCAGCAGGCCGCCCCAGTCAGGCCCAAGGGCCTCGTGGGCAGGAACGAGTTTCTGCTCTTCAACCAGCAACTGGCCTCCATCACCAAGGCGGGGATCCCGCTCGAAAGGGGACTGCGTGAGCTGGCCGCCGACGCGGCCTCTCCCCGGATGCGGCGCCTGGTACAGGACGTAGCCGCTGATCTGGAGAGGGGGCTGAGCATCGACCAGGCCATTGAGAAACGACAGAGGGACTTCCCGCCCCTGTACAGCCGAATCCTCAAGGCCGGTGTGCAGACAGGCCGGCTCCCTGAGATGCTCACGAACCTGAACCGCCACTTGGAGTTGTCTGGACAGACGCGAAGGATCATCTTCGAGGCCATGGCCTATCCGGCCATCGTCCTGCTCTTCGGCGCCATCGTGCTGACCGGCGTGTTCACCTTCATCATTCCGCAGTTCAAGACCATCCTTCAGGAGATGGTGGGGGGCAGGCTCCCTCCGATCAGCCAGTTCGTCCTGACTGTGTCTGAGCACGTCATCCCGTTCTGGGTGGGGGCTGGATGCCTGGTGGCCGCGGTGGTCTTGGGCCTTTCGGCCTGTGCGTCGTTTCCAGCGGGACGGCGTCTGCGGGAGTCTCTGGTCATGAACTTCCCGATCATCGGCAGGGTGTGGTATGCAGGGACCCTGAGCCGTTTCTCAGAGGCCATGGCCACGCTGGTGGCAGCAGGCTGTGACATGCCGACCTGCCTCCGGCTGGCAGCCGATGCCACAGGCAGCGAGCGCCTGATCCTGGAGGCCGGGAACCTGGCGGGCCAGGTGGAACAGGGCCGACCCATCCTGGAGGCGGGCCAGTTCTGCCGCATGATCCCCAGGCTCTTCCTGTACTCGGTCCAACTGGGCATCCAGCGCAATGAGATCCAGGACAACCTGCACAGCCTGGCGGATATGTACGCCAGCCAGGCCAGGCACCAGCAGGCCCGGCTCTCCGCGGTCTTGTTGCCCGCGTTATTGATCATCATCGGTGGGTGCGTGGCCCTGGCTATACTGTCCATGTTCCTGCCCATGATGCAGGTTATTACGTCGCTATCCAGTAGTGGGAGTTGACAAGGATCGAGGCCGCTATGCTGGAGACCCTGACTGTCATCGCAGCGATTGCCTGTTGGGCCCTTGCCTACAAGAGACCGTGGATAGGGCTGCTGGTCTCTCCATTGGGCTGCATCTGCGTGTCGGCCATAGGCGTGGCTGAGGAATCCGTACCGATCCTCGTGCTGGGCCCGGGTGTGATCGTGGGGGTGGCCATCGCGATCATGGTGGCATCGAGGAATCCGCTCAGTGACCCCAGACCCAGACAATGGGCCAGGCTGGTCTTGTGGGGAGTACTGATCCTGCTGGCCACAGTTCCCGTATCGCTCGTCTGTGGCTTTTGGGCCTCGCCCCTATTCCTGGTCTTCGGCCTGTACATCGTCTGCGTGTTCGTATCGGCGTACGAGGCCAGAGGCCTGACAGCCAGCGTAATCATCTCCACCCTGGGCGCCGCCATGCGCCAGAACCTGCCCTTGCCCATGGCCTTGGAGTCGGCGGCCTTCGGACGCGAGGACACAGCCGGGTACGTGATGCGCCAGATCAGCCGGTGGCTGGTCCAGGGGTACTCCCTTGGCGAGGCCGTCAGACGCGGGTATCCGCAGTGCCCAGGCCAAGCCTATGGCATGATCGTGGCAGCCGAACGCATGGGCCAACTGCCTACGGCCCTGGAGGTCATTGAACGGGACATGCACGCCTCTGCTGCCCGGCGCAACCTCGTCAACCCCATCTATCCGTTCTATCCCATAGCCTTGAGCGTGGCGATCATCCTGCTGGTATCCGGCCTCATGAAATTCGTCATACCGCAGTTCAGGTCCGTGCTACAGGAGATGGTAGGGGGAGACCTCCCGCTCGCGACGCGGGTGCTGCTCGGCGTCTACCGGCACGTGGGGGACTGGCTGTGGCTGGTGGTTATCGCAGTCCTGCTCATGGTCGGGATCACGGCGATCATCCGGTGGTGGCGGCCCCGGCGACCCGAAAGGCCCGGGCCCTTGTCCACAATGGGAGACCTCATCCGATGGCACCTGCCTATCCTCCATTGGTTCGAGAGGAACCGGTCCATGGTCCAGACGATCGATGGCCTCCGCATGGCCTTTGCCGTGGGCCATACCGTGGACCAGGCCGTTGCCAATACGCTTGTCCTTGACACAAACGTGTGCTTCAAGAGGCGGCTCAGGCGATGGCTGGCCGCCATCCAACAGGGTCAGGACGCTGCGCGTGCGGCAACGCAGAGCGGCCTGGCACCTGCCCTGGCCTGGGCCTTTGACACCCGGGTCAACCAGGGCAACACCCCGGCGATCCTGGAGATGATCGAGTCGTTCCACCGGTCCAACTACAGCTATCGAGTGAATCTGGCCAGACTCCTTCTCTGGCCCTGCGTGACGGTGGCCATGGCCTGCATTGTGGCGTTTGTCGCCTACGCCATCTTCTCACCTATGGTGGCCCTGATCTACTCACTCGCGGGCTACATCCCGTAGCCAAAGGGGTCGTGTATGGTTGTATCTGGAAAAAGACGGGCCTTCTTGGTGGCTGAGATGATCACGGCCCTCGCGGTCCTGGGGACCCTGATGGTGGCCATGGCCGTCACGCTCTTTGGCGTGCGGAGGTTCCACCAGGTGCTGGGGCTCCGCCAGCAGTGCACGGCCGCAGCCGAGGCCCAGATCGACAGCCTGATGGCCACGGGCCTCGCCCTTGACCCCAACAGGATCTCGACCCTGTGGCCCGGCCTGAAGGTCGAGACCCAGGTCCGGCCCGGCCGGGGACAGTGGCAGGGTCTGGACCTGATGAGGGCCACGGCCTCCGTACCTAGCGGCCGCAGGATCGTGAGCGTGACACTGTCGCGCTACGGGACGATCCCCAAGCCGGCCCTGACAAGCGGCCAGGGGCCTGTTGTCGATGTCCAGCAACGTACAACCCACAACTCCCTGAGGAGTATGCCATGCGCAAGGCCTTCTCGCTCGTAGAGATGATCACCGTGATGGCCGTCTTCTCCCTGTTCGTGGCCCTGATCAGCCCGGTATTCCTGCTCTTTGGCCGGGACATCCCGAGGTCTACGGAGCTGGTGGCTGAGCAGGGCATGGTCCTGGATATCCTGGACCAAGTCCGCCAGGACGTGGACCAGGCCCGGGCATTGCCCCTGTCTCACGGCCAGTGGTCCAGCAACGAGCGGACCCTGGTGATCGAACAGACCGACCGAACGGTGGTCTACCAAGTGGCAGACGGCAAGGTCACAAGGGCCCTGCTGGGGCCGGGCAGCGGGGCGCCGGAGCCGGCCCAGGAGTGGTACGTGCCGAATGCCTCGATCCGCTGGGTCCTGTGGGGGCAGGGGACAGATGCCTGTGCCGTGGAGGTCCACTCCCACTTGGTGGCCAAACTCCGGGCCCGGACCCAGGAACGTCTGGCCAACACCCACGTGTTCTTCCTGCTCAAATCCCCAAAGGAGGTGGCGTCATGACCGGTCCTCGCAGGAGTGGGATCGCCCTGATCGTGGTCATATCGCTTGTGGGCCTGATGGCCATCACCTTGGGATACCTGGCCCACAGTTGTCGCCTGATGTTGATCCAGACGGACCGCCAGTTCCTCAAGGCAGTGGATCGCAACCTGGCCCTGAGCGGCCTGGCGTGGGCGGGAAGCACTCTGACGAAGCCGGAAGCCGGAAGCCAGAAGCCGGAAGGGAGTGCCCTTGCCCAAGACCTGGATGTAAACGAGTTGGCCAGGCCAGGGTCGCAGTTGCAGGTGGCGATCGCCGACGGCAACGACAAGATGGCCGTGGTGCACATCCAGACCCACGTCCCCTCAGCCAGGCACGCGGTCAATCGATCGAGGACCTACCAGATCCTGCGCCCATAGTGCCGCTTTCAGCAAGCCGGGATTTCCCAGATGATCGATTCGTTTCTATGTAGCGCCCGCTGCATTCATCCCTTAGCGGCAAACCGTCACGTAGCGCGGCGTCACAGACAATCGAACAAGGCGACTGTTACAGGCGGAGAATGGAATATGAAACTGTGCACAAGCGTCTGGCTGCAAATCACTCTGGTTGCGGGACTATCGGGATCTGCGGGACAAGAACTCGACCCCAAAGTGCTTCTGGACAAATATGACTCATGCAACAAGAACCTGCAGACGATCTACTACGAGCTTGAAACCACTTTGGAGCAGGAAAGTGCGAAACCTGGGAAGTGCGTTTACGAGATCAAGTATTGCTCCCGTAATGAAGAAAAGCAATGGATTGGTCACTGGACGCAGCATAACCAGGACGGGACCATCGACCAGGGGACAAGCGTGCATCTGATAGATGTCTATGATGATAGGATGGGGGTGCATTTTAACTTCTTTGGCCCGGACTTGAAAAGCAATCGCCCTCCAAGTGCCAGTCTGACACGCGATTCACGCGATAAATGGCTGCAGGACTATATAGAGCATCCCCCGTACGGCGGCTCCCTGGCGGGTCACTTCATGGGAAACAATGGTCGATCCGTTCCTGATCTGCTCAAGGGAGCATCGAAGCTGAAGTTCGAGAACAAGGTCACGAGAATAATAGGTCATGATGCCTATCTGATCGAGGCGGATACACCGTACGGGATTGTAAGGGCATGGATATCACCTCAGTTGGGTCACAACTGTCTGAAATGGGAAATCGTCAAGCGTCCGGGTCAGTTCTACAGGGATGGGCAGTTCATCAGTGAATGGTCTTGCACGACAACTTTTGATGCCCAAAAGGCTGAGCAGGTGGATGGGCAGTATGTTGTCACTCAAGCCAGAGTCAACTACAGAGCAGAAGATGGCAACAAAGTGCTTGCCAACGAAACCTATCACTTTAGCCTCAAGGATATTGATCTGAGTCCGGAATACGAAACATTGGGCGCATTCAAAATCCAGTTGCCTGAAGGCACGGTGGTCAGAGATGTAGACAATCCCCCGGCCCGGTATCAATGGGCCGGCGGCCAATTGGTACTGCTACCCGCGCAAACGCGCGTATCCGACAGGCCGGAGGTCGTGCTTCCGCAAAAGCCCGAACGCTCGGGAGTGAACCAGGACCTATCCCCGGTTTCCAAAGGCAATTTGACAAAGCATGTCCAGACTCTTGCCGGACTCGAGAGCAGACACATCACCGAGCCGGGCAACAAGAAAGCCGAGGAATATATCCTCCGGGAATTGCAGAAACATGGATACGCTCCGAAGGTGGACGCGTTTCAAGTCCGGAACTTGATATTGCACAACGTCGCTTCCGACAGTTCAGACAAGGGGAAGCCGGTGATACTGTTGTGCGCGCACTTTGATTCGTCCGCCGGAGTCAAGGACAGCCAGCCGTCACAATCGCCCGGCGCCGACGACAATGCCTCCGGCGTTGCCGCACTCCTGGAATTGTCCCGACTCGTAAAGGAACATCCTATTCACAAGAACATCGAGTTTGTCTTCTTCAACTGCGAGGAAAGCGGCCTGTCCGGCAGCAGACATTTGTCCGACGAATACAGGGACAATCACCGGCCGATCGACTACGTGATCAACGTGGACATGATCGGCACCTGGAAGGGGCCGCTATCGAATACCTGTCCCGTGAACTTCGTGACCGACACCAACTCGGTGCCGATCATCAGGCAGTTTGCGGAACAGTTCCCTTATCCGCTTCGGCAAGCAAAGACGTTCTGGCGCGACGACCATGCCAGTTTCTGGAACAACGGTTTCAAAGCCATCGAGATCACTGAAGACGGCAGTACGGAACACATGCACAAACCGACAGATACCCCCGAGAAACTCGATTATGACAACATCGCCAGGATCGTTCATGGTTTGTACGTGGTGTTGAGTGAGGGAGAATAGAAGAGCGGTATGCGGAGCACACCCTACCGCTGGCGCCGATTCCCAGGCGGCCGGCTGAGGACACAGGCAGTCAATCATCCGTGAGATTGCCGCCCTGAAGCCCCAGACCGACGAGGTGCGAGACCTCATTCGCCGCAACCGCCTCACCCGCGTGAACCTGGACTATGTGTGGCAAGTGAGCTTCGTTGCCAGCGAGGAAGGCCCCAGCGGCGAGCGAGGTTGTACGAGGCCCACGCCTTTCCGTCCTTGCTTCGCATACCATCCACCAGCAGTCCGATCGCCAATATACAAGGATGGGCTTTAGCCCATGCTGCTCCGCTCGATGGCCGTGGGATGAAGGGTAGAGGCGGTACGTCAGGGACTTTCGGCTTTACAGGATAGGGGAGACGGATACAATCAAAAGACGTTACGTGGTTTGACTCCACTGTCGAGGCGTCGGGGTGCTGACGCCTTGTTGCTTGGGAACCTTTATGGCCAGGATACAGATATACGACACCACGCTCCGCGACGGCATGCAGGCAGAGGGCGTGAGCTTCTCGCTGGAGGACAAGCTGTCCATTGCCCGGTGCCTGGACGACCTGGGCGTGGATTACATCGAGGGTGGCTACGCGGCCTCCAATCAGAAGGAGATGCGGTTCTTCCAAGAGGCCAGGGGACTGAACCTCAGGCAGGCCAGGCTCGTGGCCTTTGGCAACACCCGCAGATTCGACACCCCGGTTGCGGACGATGCCTCCATCACCGCGATCCTGGCGTGCAAGACGCCGGCTGCGGCATTGGTAGGCAAGACCTGGGACCTGCACGTGGAGAAGGTCCTGGGCTGCTCGCTGGACGATAACCTGAGGATCTGCTCCGAGTCCGTGGCCTATCTCAAGCAGCATGGCCTGGAGGTCGTGTTCGACGCCGAGCATTTCTTCGATGGGTACAAGGCCAATCCCGAGTATGCCATGAAGGTCCTGGGAGCGGCGGCCCACGCCGGTGCCGATGTCCTGGCCTTGTGCGAGACCAATGGAGGGGGCCTGCCCGATGAGGTATTTGAGATCACGCAGGCCGTGTGCCGGCAGTTTGGCGGGGTGGCTATCGGCATCCACACGCACAACGACACCGACTGCGCTGTGGCCAACAGTCTGGCCGCGGTCAGGGCAGGGGCCCGTCAGATCCAGGGCACAATCAACGGCCTGGGTGAGCGGTGCGGCAATGCCAACCTCTGCTCGGTTATTCCCAATCTGGCCTTGAAAATGGGCCTTGAGGTGTTGACGCCGGACAAGATCAAGACCCTCACCGAGGTATCGCGGTTCGTCTTCGAGATCAGCAACGTCACACCCGTGATGAACATGCCCTATGTGGGTGACAGTGCGTTTGCCCACAAGGCCGGGCTCCATGTGGATGCCCTGCGCAAGACCCGGCGGGCGTATGAGCACATCGACCCGGGCACCGTGGGCAACGAGCGGAGGTTCCTGATCTCGGAGCTGAGCGGCAAGTCCAACGTGCTGGCCGAATTGGAGAAGGCCAGGCTCGCAGACGACAAAAAGTTGGCCAAGGAGATCCTGACGCGGGTCCAGCAACTGGAGAACGAGGGCTATCAATTCGAGGCCGCGGACGCCAGCTTCGACCTGTTGGTCAAGAAGGTCATGGGCACGTACCACCCGTCGTTTGAACTGCTGAAATACCACGTGACCGTCGAGAAGAACGGTGGTGGCCGGGTCGTTACGGAGGCCACGGTCAAGCTGCGGGTGGGGGATCAGGTCGAACACGCGGTCGGAGAGGGCGACGGCCCGGTCAACGCCCTGGACGCGGCGCTGCGCAAGTGCCTGGAGCGGTTCTATCCACAGATCCGGGACATGCGTCTGATCGACTACAAGGTCCGCGTGGTCAACGCCAAGGCCGGTACTGCGGCAAGGGTCCGCGTCATCATCGAGTCTCAGGACAAGGATCGCCCCTGGGGTACGGTGGGGGTCTCAGAGAACGTGATTGACGCCTCTTGGCAGGCCCTGGTCGACAGCGTGGAGTACAAGCTGCACAAGGACAAGGACAGACCCACGTGACCGCAGGCCTGTCTATTCCGCCAGCAGGCGCTGGACCCAGCCATAGAGCAGCTTTGCTGGAGGACAGGCCCTGACTACGCCCTGCCTGTCGATCACGAAGAGGCTGTTGGGTCTGCGGGCCTGATAGAGGGTGTAGGTCGCACCTCGGCTTGGGCAGCCCGCCGGTTGGATTCGGGCGACCAGGTTGGGGTCTCCATCCACGCACGCCGCGAACGACGAATCATCCGCCTCCAGGTAAGCATCCTCCAGGACCCGCCTCACCCAGTCCATGGTGTCGGGTCGGTATGCGGAGACCGAGGTCAGCACGATGATGATCTGCACCCTTGTCCCACCGAAACGACGGTGGATATCCATCAATGGCTCGGCGTACGAGAGAAAGGGAGGCTGATAAGGTGGGTCTATGAATGGATCTGCACCGAGGGCCAGGACCACGATCTTGCCCCGAACGTCTTCAATGGAGACCGGCTCGCTGTTCCACCACTGGGCCACCAGCAGGGGCGGGGCCTCGTTGCCGATGACCTGCCAGCCTTCGGGAAACACCTGGAGGTTGCAGGAACGGTCATCTGCCCGCGTGGCTCTGGACCACCGGCCGTATCCAGGCAGGTCAATCCTCATCGTCACGTCTTCGTCCGTCGGCAGGTCCTCGAAGATGAACCGTCCGGCTTCCGTGGTGAGGGCAGTGGACCGAGTCCTGCCAGGGTCGTCAGCCCAGACCTGGCATCGGGGGATGGGCACATCGTTTTCGTCCGTCACCCGGCCGGAGACAACTCCGTTCTGCGGCCCTTGTGCAGCCAACACGATGTCCCCTACGTCAACGGTCTGGCCCGCCTTGAGGTTGAGGAGTCGGGACTGACCTGGGGATCTGTCTTCCGCATCAACCACCACCTTCACCGGCAGACCGACCGACACGTCCTTGAATTCGAATCGCCCGTCGTCTGTGGCAGACAACCCGTAGAAGGAGCTATCGTCACTTCGAGAGCCATCCGGCAGCAGGGTCTCGATGCCCAGGTCGGCACGCCGGATCGGCTGGCCGCCTGGATCGACCACGCGGCCCGTGATGGTCGCCCGGCATTCAAGCACGATCTCCAGGAAGGAGCTCGTCTCTTCTCTGTACACGAATCGCCTGGCCAACGTGCCGGATACGTCACAGGCCTGACCTATGGACCACTGGCCCGGCAATCTATCCGGCTCGATCGCGATGACGAAGTGGGTGTTGGGCTCGGTGTCGTCGGCCCTATACGACCCGCTGATCGTGACGTGACCCGGCATTGGGGACCCTGTAGAGTCAGTAAGCAGGCACTCCAGGGTGTTGACGGACCTGGGAGGACGAGCGGGGATTGACAACGCAAACTGGATGGCACAGCCAGGGCCGACTACGGTGAGCGGTTCCGGCCCAATCTGGATCGGCTGGCCGTTCACGTGGACTGAGGTCTCGACCAGGTACTGGCCGCCAGCCAGCTCAAACTCGCACAGACCCTCAGAGTCGGTGGTCGATGACGTCTGGCACGGTCCCTTGGCGGATCGAACGTGGATCGTCAGGCCGCTGACCGGCTGGCGAGTGCCTTGTTCCAGGGCCAGCACAGTCAAGGCAGCGGGTCTGCTGACCCGCAGAACGACCTCGTGGTCTGGGTGGTTGGCGTCGATCTGGAGTGCATCGCCTGGGCACAGGATTTGACAGATGGCGCCCACCTCCCGGGCCCAGACACAATACCGGCCAGGGGGCAGGTTGTCGGCCGCGAACCGGCCCTGGTCGTCGATCTCACAATCGGGCTTGACCCTCTTGCTTGCGATTTCGACCAGCAGGTCTTGGAAGTCATAGGAGCCGGCTGGATCACAGATGATCAGCCCTCTAATGGTACCCATCCAGCCTGGACCCGCGGCGCACGGCTCGGACAAGGGGACCTGCCTTGGGCCGGCCTTGCCGGAGGCAATCTCGTTGGAGTCAGATGCAGAGGCCGTCATATTCTGTGCATGCCCCTGAAGGGCCGTTTGGCTGGGGGTGACTGCTGAGATGGGCGACTGGCCTGGAATAGGGATTGCAAGGGTCTCGCCTGACGGTGGGTGGCTAACGGGCACAGGGGCCTGCTCACATACCGCGGCACGTCTGGCGCCGAGGAGCCATGCTGCGGTCAAACCGACAGCCACGGCCACCAGGATTAGACCCAGGCGCTGAACGCTGTTGAGTCTCCGTCTCATACGTCCACTCTATTACCTCTTGGGCGTCACCCGTTCAAGGGCGCCTCTGGAGATATGACGAACCAGATGGGCCCTGCGCACCAGGCATTGACAGGCCCGATGGGTCCAACTATAGTCAACTCCGGACTTGGCACACGGATTGTGCACAGATATGCCCCGATCGGATACGCACAAGGCATCGGAACGTCGTCGCCGCAGGCCGCAGAGGCCTGCGCACCTGCCCCAGGGTTGGCTGCTGGCCTGCCGCAGACCCCTGATCCTCCTGGCCCACGTGGTGGCGTTCGCCGTCTCGCTGCTGGTCTCCTTCCTGGTCGCCACCCACATGCAGTTTGACCGCGCCTGGCTCGTGGAACAGTACCCTCTGCTGTTGGCGGCGTCGCTGGTGGTCAAGCTGGCGGTCTTTGGAGGGTTCGGCCAGTACCGGGGGTGGTGGCGATACGTGGGGATCTCGGACCTGCTCGACATCTTCAGTGCGTCCCTGGTCAGCACGATCGTCTTGATGGGGCTGTGGTACGCCGGGCTCAACGTCGCGGTCCTTCGTCACAGCCTGCCGGAGGCCGTCACGCGGGTCAGCCAGGGCGTGTTCGTGGCGGACCTGTTCGGGACCATCATGATCCTGGCCGGCCTTCGCATGGTGATCCGGCTGTATCATGAGGAGTTCTCCGCGGTCGAGGCGGGCCGGCTCAAGCGGTTCTTGATCGTGGGCGCGGGCGACGCCGGCGAGGCCCTGCTGCGGGACATCCAGCGCATGACCGTGGTCGAGTACGACATGGTCGGGTTCATCGACGACAATGCGGCCAAGCAGGGCACTCGCATCCATGGCGTCCCCGTGCTCGGCTGCGTGGAGCAACTGCCCGGGATCTGCAGGCAGCACGAGGTCGAGGAGATCGCCATCGCCATGCCTTCGGCCACGCACAAGCAGTTGCGGCGGGTGATCCAGGCCTGTGAGGGCGCGAAGGTTCGGTTTCGCACGGTCCCTTCCCTGAGGGACATTGCCTCGGGCCGATATCAGGTCTCCCAGATCCGGGACGTGGACATCAATGACCTTCTGGGCCGGGAGGCCGTGCAGCTCGACCTGGATTCCATCCGGGCCTTTGCCCAGGGCAAGGTGATCCTGGTGACCGGGGCAGGGGGGTCCATCGGCTCAGAGATGTGCCGCCAGATCTGCCTCTTCGGGCCCAGGCAACTGCTGCTCGTGGAGCAGGCGGAGAACCCGCTGTTCTACATCGAACGCGAGCTTCGCAAGACCTTCCCGGAGGTCGGGCTGGTCCCGGTGATCGCGGACGTCACGGACAGAAACCGCGTCGAGCAGGTCTTCCGGCAGTGCCGGCCGCAGGTCGTCATCCACGCCGCGGCCCACAAGCACGTCCCCTTGATGGAGGCCAATCCGGGCGAGGCAGTCAAGAACAACGTCGCGGGCACGAGGATCGTAGCCGATGCTGCAGATACCTTTGGCGCCGGCCACTTCGTCATGATCAGCACGGACAAGGCGGTCAATCCCACCAGCATCATGGGCGCGTCCAAGCGGATCGCGGAGATGTACATCCAGGACCTGGCCAGGACCAGCAAGACCGATCTGGTCACCGTTCGATTTGGAAACGTGTTGGGGTCCGAGGGGTCGGTGGTGCCGCTCTTCAAGAAGCAGATTGCAGAGGGCGGTCCCGTGACCGTGACCGATCCGCAGATGCAGCGGTACTTCATGACCATCCCGGAGGCCAGCCAACTGACCCTCCAGGCCGCGGCCATGGGCAGGGGCGGCGAGATCCTCGTGCTGGACATGGGCGAGCCAGTCAAGATCGTGGACCTGGCCAAGGAGCTTATCACCCTCAGCGGGTTTCGGCCCGGTGAGGACATCGAGATCGCCTTCAGCGGCGTGCGCCCGGGCGAGAAGCTCTTTGAGGAGCTGCGGATCGAGGGCGAGGACATGCAGACCACCCCTCACCCCAAGATCCGGATCTGGAAGAACATCCCCATGGATCGGGACACCCTCCGCCGCGGCATCGACGACCTCGTCGGCCTGGCCCTTATCCAGGACCGCGACCGGATCATCCGGAAGATCAAGGACCTGGTGCCGGAGTACAGCGGCGGGCAGGCGTGAGGCGCCAAGCGGGAAGCGAGACCATGCAGGCGGGCGCTCGCTGCGCTCACTCTTCGGGATTCGGGCGCTCACTTTGTTCGCTCTTCGGTACTCGCGAAAACCGAAGAACCGAGGACCGAAAGCCGACTATCGGGCGGTCGCCTCGCTCACTGCCAGGCCGCCTCGACCTACGCAACTGCGGTCATGTACCCAATCGGTTTTGGCCATTGAGCCCTCCTCGGGCACCTCTGCTGACGGGGGCCGACTGTATCCCAGCCCCCATCTGCAAAAAATCCCTTGATTTGGGATTCGCCCTGGGCGATACTAGGGTCCGCTCTGGGGCGGTTAGCTCAGATGGATAGAGCGCCAGCTCGACACGCTGGAGGTCACAGGTTCAAGTCCTGTACCGCCCAATTCCCCAGTCCGTATGGACCTGTGTTCAGCAGACAATCCACGTCTTCGGGGGCCCTCTCCGGGTGACGCCCTGGCTGCTGCGGACCGTTACCTACGAGCATTCCGGCTCTGGCCTTGATCTGGCCTTGAGATTCTCCTTGACCCCTTCAGCGTCGATCTGGTACAAACTCAGATAGTATTATGGGAGCCTGGGAACTTTTGGGCCCGGGCAAAGCGCGGAGATCATCCCGCGTGGCCCTCGCGGGCACCGGAGGTTGGTGGTTTTTCTTGACATCCTGATGAATGAGGAGAGAACGATGAGAAGGCACGTGATCCTGGCCCTCGTGACAGTCGGTGCGCTCACAGGCACGGCACTCGCTGAGGCCCCCGTACATTTCGATGACCCCAGCCTCAAGGCAGCGGTGGAAGCGGCCCTGGGCAAGGCCGATCCAACGCCCACGGACATGCGGAGCCTGAAGCTGTTCCGGGCGTCGGGTCTGGGCATTACCAGCCTGACGGGGCTGGAGTATGCGACCAACCTTCGAGGCCTTGAGCTCTCCGACAATCAGATCACCGACATCAGTCCCCTGGCCGGGCTGACCAAGCTGCAATCGCTCACCCTGATCGAATACCGGGTGACCGACATCGGTCCCTTGGCCGGGCTGACCAAGCTGCAATCGCTCACCCTGTCGGCCAATCAGATCGACGATATGAGTCCCCTGGCCGGGCTGGCCAAACTGGCGAGCCTCTGGTTTGGGGCAGAGTGGGCCGATCCGACCAGTGCCATGCAGGTCGGCGACCTGTCTGTCCTGTCAGCCCTGACGAGCCTCCACACCCTCACCTTGGAACACGTTGAGACCGGCGAGCTGTCTCTATCCGGGCCGGCGAAGCTGAATCTGCTCTACCTGAACGACTGCAATATTCCTGATGTCTCACTGTCAGGACTGACGACGCTCGCGAGTGTCTGGGGGCAGGGCGGTCAGTTGGGCAGCGTTTCTCTGTCCGGACTGACAGGGATCGGGGTCATATCCCTGACCGGCTGCCAGATCCACGATGTCTCTCTGTCCGCGTCCGAGATGTCCCATCTCATATGGCTTGATCTGTCGAAGAACCAGATCCAGGACATCTCGGCCTTGGAGGGGCTCGGGGGTCTGATATCTCTCGATCTCTCCTGCAATCGGATCAGCGAGATCGGTCCCCTGGCAGGGCTGACCCACACGCACGCCCTGGACCTGCGGCATAACCCCTTGAACTGCAAGGCCTGTTCGATCGTCATCCCGCAGATCGAGGCCAACAACCGGCATATCGTGATTTGCCACGATGCCTGTCTGCCCTGTTCGGCATTGACGACCTCCTCCACGGCGGGCGGGTCTGTCACCTCTCCAGGCGAAGGGACCTTTGAGTACAACGACGGCAGCGTGGTGCCTGTCGTGGCCACAGCCTCGGCGAACTACCACTTCTTGAACTGGACCGGCACGGCGGTGGATGCCAGCAAGGTGGCCGATCCCCATGCGGCCGGTACGACCGTGACGATGGACGCGGACTACACCCTGCAGGCCAACTTCGTCCTGGATACCCATACCCTGACGATCAATGTCGCCCACGGTTCCGTAACCGCGATTCCCAGCAAACCCGCCTACGACTATGGCGAGACGGTGACGCTCCAGGCAGCCGCCGATACGGGCTACCACTTCACCAGTTGGTCAGGGGACCTGAACGGCAGCACCAATCCAGGCACGCTGACCATGGACGCAGACAAGACCGTCACCGCGAACTTTGCCCTGAACACCTATACCCTGACGCTCTCATCGACCGTCGGCGGCGTCGCCTATTCTCCGGGCGAGGGGACCTTCCAGTACCACTACGGTGAGCAGGTCTTGCTCCAGGCCAAGGCAGATCCGCTGTTCACGTTCACGGGCTGGCGGGGGGACCTCTTCACCGGTGGAGAATGGAATCTCTACCTGTTGACTATAACGAGGGACCTTGCAATCACGGCCTCCTTTGAGAGTACCGCGGACGTGCTTTATGTGGACGACAATGCGCCGGCTGATCCGGGGCCCGGCGATGCGAACGTCAGTGATCCCAATGAGAACGGCACCTCGGAGCATCCCTGCGATTCAATCCAGGAGGCCATTGTGGTGGCCAAGGAAGGGGCCAGGGTGATCGTCAGGCCAGGGACCTACCTGGGGCCGATCAACCTCATGGGCAAGAATATCGAGATCAGCGGTCTCCATTCAGGCGACCCGAATATCACCGCCTTGCCGGTCATCAATGGCCAGGGACAAGGCGCGGTGATCCGGGCCACAAACGGGGAGGGCCCCAGTTGCGTGGTGTCAGGCCTTGTCATTACCGGGGGCCTGGGCCGATGGGGAGGCGGGGTCCTGTGTGTAGGGACCAGCCCCACCATCGTGAACTGCCTGATCGTGGGTAATCGGTCTCTCGATCCGGACGCAGGCGGCGGAATCGCTTGTCAGGACAGTAATGCGACGTTCGCCAATTGTACGATCGCGGGCAACTATGGCGCCCTCCAGGGGGCGGGTCTGTCCTTCAAGAACAGCCAGGCCGTGCTGACCAACTCGATCGTCTGGGACAACGGCCCCGTAGAGGTCGTGACGTCCGGGGCCGCGCAGCCGGCCATTGGCTACAGTGACGTGGCAGGGGGCTGGCCTGGCGTGGGGAACCGTGATGCAGACCCGTTGTTTGTACAGTCTGGATATTGGGCCGATCCCAAGGACCTGACCAAGGCCATGCCTGCGTTCGATTTGACTGCGGTCTGGGTGCCAGGGGACTATCACCTGCTGTCGCAGGCGGGTCGCTGGGACCCGGCAGCCGGGACCTGGGTCAAGGATGCACAGACCAGTCCGTGCATTGATGCGGGTGACCCGAACTCGCCAGTGGGCTCAGAGCCGCTGCCCAACGGCAACTGCATCAACCTGGGCGTCTACGGAGGCACCAGTCAGGCGAGCCTGTCGGGCAACTAGACTTCAGGTCGGGGCCCGCTGTCGTTTTTGTACCTGGGCCGGTCCTGCATCGCCGCAAGAACCAGGGCCCTTTTGCCCCTGTGCCACCTCGACAAACCGGCTTCATGACCGGCCGTACAAGGCTGTCGCCCTCGCGACCACGGCCGCTCCATGAGGCAAGGCTTGGCCATCCAACGACGGGATGGCCTGCGCCTTGCAGACATTTCGCCGGCCGCTGGTTCCGCCGCGCACGGGGCGTTGTGGATTCTCCCTTTCCCCTCAGATCTCTTTCAGAGGGGAAAGGGAGAATCCGTCCTATTCTGGGGCCGGCTTGTTCAATGTCGATGGATAGGCAAAGGTCTTCTGCCTGCCCCTCTGCCAGATGCCTGAGGCGTAGGCTGGTTCGCAGGTACCATGACATGAGGCAGGACTGTCGGAAAAAGGAGTTGACCCTCCAGGGTTTGCCCTGTAAACCGTCAAGGGTGGAACAGACGCAGGTCCAACAGACCCCAGCCCCGGAGGTCGCCTGGACAACCGTACGTGATGGGGAGATCTGGTTCAAGGTCACCGAGAGCCCTGTGTGTCTCATGATGCAGGATGCAAGAGCACAGAACGCGGAACGCAGGATTCAGAATGAGTGGAGGGATCAGGAATCGGGGACAGTGGGGTAGATGATATGGGAGAGACGGTACCCATCATCCTTGTGGTGGCGGCCCTTGGCCTTGGCTTGGCCGTGATGACGTGGTCCTGGTCGCAAGGCCGGCGGATCCTTGAGCAGTGGGCCCAGACCAAGGGGTACCGGATCGTCTCATCAGAGGTCCGGTGGCTCCGCAGGGGACCGTTCTTCTGGACCACATCCAAGGGCCAGATGGTCTACTACGTCGTCGTCGATACACCAGATGGCCAGACCCGGCGAGGCTACGTGCGATGCGGGAGCTTCTTCTGGGGCCTCCTGAATGACAAGGCGGAGGAGAGGTGGGAGGAGTAACTCCAGACTGGGGAAAGCGAGAAGAAGCGGAACACAGAACACAGAACGCAGAAGCCGGAAACCAGAATGGCGGCTGTGCCAGCCGCCATTGCCCTGTTTCTTCTTGCCTCTCGCCACTGGGCGGCTTGTCCTAGGGCCACGCTCAACGGGCGTGGTTGATTACCTTGACCTTTGTCGGGACGTCTACGATAATGCGATCTGCCCAAGCAGGAAGTGCTCAACCTGGCGAGGCAGATGGATGTGGATGGAAATGGGCCGATGTGGCGTTCAGATGCGGAGGTCCGATCTGTGGGAATCCTGATCATTGAGCATGTTCCCGAGAGCGACCCGGCGGCATTCAGGGTGGTTCGTTGCGATCCGCCCCAGATCTCGCCAGACGTAACGGCTATCACGGCGCCGGAGCGGTTCGGAGCGGACCAAATGCCCGGCACGGACCTGCGGCGAGAGCTGCGCTGGTACCTGGAGCGGTTCCTGGAGTATCCCTTCCCGCCGAATACGGACCGGGCCGACCGCGCAATGAGCGTCCTGGAGGCCTGGGGCACACATGCCTTCAAGGCCCTGTTCCAAGGCGGTATGGCCCGCGATTGGTACCACGACGCGGTCCGAGAGGGCGAGGAGCACCTGCAACTGCGTATCGTCGCCAATGAGCCGGCCGTCCTGGCCTGGCCCTGGGAGGCCCTGCACGACCCTGACCGGGGCTACCTTGCGCACAGGTGCCACATCGAGCGGCAGCTCAACAATGTGGCTGACCCTCCGCCCCTGCCAGCGAACCTCCCGCAGGATCGGCTCAACATCCTGCTGGTCACGGCCCGCCCCTTCGAGGGCGACGTGGAGTACCGCTCCATCTCCCGCGCCCTGGTCGAGCAGATCGAGAAGAACAAGCTCGCCGCCTGTGTCACGGTCCTACGCCCGCCCACGTTCGATGCGCTCCGGGAGGAGCTTGGCCGCCGGCCCGGCTATTACCACATCCTGCACTTCGACGGCCACGGCGGCTATGGCACTATCGCCGATGACGCCGACCAGGCAGGCACGCTTGCTGAGGCAGTGAATCCCCATGCATTTCAGGGTCCGCAGGGCTGCCTCGTCTTTGAGACGGCCGATGGCAAGCCCCACCCCGTCCCGGCCGAGACGCTCAGTGCGACCCTGCACGAGTTCCGCATCCCCATGGTCGTACTCAACGCATGTCAGTCGGGCATGATAGGTGAATCGGCGGAGAGCGCCTTTGCCTCGGTGGCAGCCTCGTTGATCCGGGCCGGCATACGCTCCGTCGTAGCCATGGCGTACTCGCTGTACGTAAGCGGCGCGCAGCACTTCCTGCCTGCCTTCTACAAGCGTCTCCTCGAAACAGGCAACCTGGCCGAGCCCACGCGTGCGGGCCGGATGGCCATGCTCGCCGATCCCGGCCGAGTCTGCGCCCGTGGGACCTATCCGCTCAAGGACTGGCTCGTCCCCGTGGTCTATCAGCAGCAGCCGGCGGACCTGTCCTTCGTCGCGAGCATACAACGCAAGGATGATAGACAGGGGACAGCCTCGCTGCCCAAAGAGGCATCGGATGCGGAGAACCCCTACGGCTTCATCGGACGCGACGGGGCCATTCTCGCCCTGGAGCGGGCCCTGCTGCGGGACCCGCCTGCCATCCTCATCCACGGTTTGGGCGGCGTAGGCAAGACCACGCTCGCACGCGGCTTTCTCCAGTGGCTCAAGCAGACGGAGGGCCTCGGCGCCGGGTGCCTGTGGTTCACCTTCAATGACATCCACACGGCCGAGTACGTGCTCCACGGCATCGGCACGCAGGTCTTCGGCCCCGACTTCATCACCCTGGATACGGGCCAGAAAGTTGCGATACTGGCCAAGGCCCTCCGTGATAACCGGCTGATCATCGTCTGGGACAACTTCGAGTCCGCATCGGGCAATGCGGCCGCCGGCATCGACCCCTTGCTTACGCCCGACGATCTCCAGGTCCTTCGTCGCTTCCTCCAGGCAATCCATGGTGCCAAGAGCAAGGTTTTGATCACCAGCCGCAGCGAGGAGGCTTGGCTGCCGAGCGAGTCGCGCTACAAGTTGCCCCTCGGGGGCCTGACCGGCGAATCTCGCTGGGAGTTCTGCACCGCAATCCTCCGCAACCTCGGCATCCAAACCGACCGCGAGGACCCCGAATTGGCTGCCCTCATGGACATGCTCGACGGCCATCCCCTCCTCATGCGAGCCGTCCTGCCCCGTCTGGAGGGCGGCCGCTCGGCCAAGTCGATCCTCCAGGAGCTGCAGGGCAATCTGGCGGGCGGCGAGGCTGGAGCCGACCCGACCCAGAAGAAGGTCTACGCCACCCTGCGATTCGTGGAAGAAGGCCTACCCCAGGACCTGCGCCCCCTGCTTGTGCCCCTGGCCTTGCACGAGCGTTTTGTGGACGCGGACTATGTAGAGGCCATGGCGAAGCATACAGGCCGCAGCGATGTCACCCGCGCGCGGATCGATCGCCTGCTATCCGCCCTAGCGACGGCGGGACTGGCTCGCGACCGTGGCCAGGCGATCTACGAACTGCATCCCGCCCTCACGGGCTTCCTCCGCTCCACCCTGCTTGCGCAGGTCCCCGCCGCCGAACGCGAATCCTGGCAACGCGGGTTCGTGGATGTAATGGGTTCTCTGGCGGATGCCCTGGCGCCGACGGAACTGCACGAGCAGCGGCCGCACTTCCATGTCCACGGAAGCAACTTCCACGCGGCCCTGGCGATGGCGGAGTCCCTGGCCATGGACACACACTTTGCCGCATTGACCCAGTCCCTGGCTGCCTATGCCCAGAACACCTTCAACTTCGATAGTGCCCAGCGGTTGTTCGAGAGACTCGCCGAACACTGCCGTGTGCGAGGGAATAGCGGGCACGAAGCAATAGCTTACCACCAGTTGGGCATGATTGCCCAGGAGCGTCGGGATTTCGAGACAGCCGAGCGGTGGTATCTCAAGAGCCTCGAAATCGAAGAGAAGCGGGGCAACGAGCACGGCGCGGCCAGCACCTACCACCAATTAGGCATGATCGCCGAGGAGCGTCGGGACTTCGACACCGCTAAGAAGTGGTATCTCAAGAGCCTCGAAATCGAAGAAAAGCTGGGCAACGAGCACGGCGCGGCCAGCACCTACCACCAATTGGGCAGGACCGCCGAGGAGCGTCGGGACTTCGACACTGCCGAGAAGTGGTATCTCAAGAGCCTCGAGATCGAAGAAAAGCACGGCAACGAGCACGGCGCGGCCAGCAGCTACGGGCAGTTGGGGATCATGGCGAGTCTGCGCAAGCGGTTTGTGGAGTCCGCCGAATGGCTGATTAAGTGCATGCGGGCCTTCCAGAATCGTCACGATCCGTACAGTGCTGCGAAGGTCATGCAGAACCTCATGGCATCACTCTACGAGGCACCGGAGGTGGATAGGAAACGGATGCTGAGACTGTGGAAGGAAGCGGGGCTGGGGGACCTGCCTGTGAACAAGGGAGACAACTCAAATGACTGAGAGGAAGATCCAACAATCGCGGGATGAGCGGGCCTTGCGGATCCTGGACCTCCTCGGCGAGGCGAATCGGGACGCGGTGCCTGCCCGCGAGGCTCGCGCCGATCTGGTTCATGCCCTGGGCCAGATCGTGGACACCGGCGACGGGCCTGCGCCGAGCGACGCCGAGGCGGCGAGGATCGCCCTGCAACTGCTCGCGGCCGAGCCCCGCTTCGCCGGACCCATCAAGGCCATGAGGAGCGGGCCCCAGACCAGGGCACTGGGCCCAGGCCTAGCCGAAGGTACCTTTCTGATCGTCGGGCTGCTTCTGGCACTGCAGACGCAGTTCGAGTTCGAACGGGACAAGGATGGCCGGTGGTCGATCAAGGTCAGGAAGAAGCCTACCAGCGACGCCCTGCTCAAGCCGCTGGTCAAGAAACTGTCCACCCTGCTCGGCCTCGGTGGGTGAGTGATCCCTGAACGCTTCGTGGGCTCTACTCATTCTGAGTCCTGCGTCCTGCGTTCTGTGTTCTTGCCTCTTGTGTCCTGTCTCTTCTTCAACTGCACCTGCAGCACCGTAATATCCGTCGGCGTCACGCCACCGATCCGACTGGCCTGGGCCAGGGTCTGGGGGCGGAAGAGCGAGAGCTTCTCCTTGGCCTCTGCGCGGAGGTGTTCGATGGCGAGGTAGTCGAGGTCCGGAGGGATGCGTTTTCGTTCCAGGCTCTGGTAGTTGGCCACCAGACGGGCCTGTTTGACCAGGTAGCCCTCGTACTTGGCGTCTGTGATGGCCGCCTCGATGACGTCCTTGGGGAAGGGCTTGACAAGGGGGTCGTCCGCCAGCCGCGAGGCCAGGTCACTCTGGGGCTTGCGGAGCTGATCCCACAGGCTGCCTTCGCTGTCGCGGGTCTGGCGAAGATGGCCCTTGAGCGTCTCGACGTCCGCCGCCTTTCTCTGGAACCTGGACCACCGGGCATCATCCACCAGGCCGAACTCGCGGCCGATCGGCGTCAGCCGCCGGTCCGCGTTGTCGGCCCGAAGGGACAGTCGATACTCCGCCCTGGAGGTGAACATCCGGTAGGGTTCGTTGATCTCCTTGGTGAGCAGGTCGTCCATCAGGACTCCGAGGTAGGCCTGGGAGCGGCTGAGCACCACTGGGTCACGGCCCTGGAGCTTGCGGGCTGCGTTGATGCCTGCCAGTATGCCTTGGCCTGCCGCCTCCTCATAGCCGCTGGTCCCGTTGATCTGGCCAGCCAGGAACAGGCCGTCGATCGCCTTGGTCTCGAGGTTCTGCCTGAGCTGCAGGGGAGGGCAGTAGTCGTACTCGATGGCATACGCGTAGTGGACGATACGGGCCTTCTCGGTCCCGGGTATCAGCTCTAACATGCGATGCTGGATGTCCCTGGGAAACGAGGTGCTGATGCCGTTGCAGTAGAAGGTGGTGATCGCCTCATCCTCAGGCTCCAGGAAGACCTGGTGACGGGTCTTGTCTGCAAAGCGGATGATCTTGCTCTCGATACTGGGGCAGTACCGGGGACCCACGGACTTGATCTGGCCGGTGTAGAGCGGGGCCCGGTCGAGGCTGTCGCGCAGCAACTGGTGGACCTGTTCGTTGGTCCAGGTGATCCAGCAGGGGGTCTGGGTGCGGGTGATCTCGCCGGTCATGAATGAAAACGGCACGGGCTCAGGGTCCCCGTGCTGGATCTCCAGTCTGTCGAGATCCACGGTGGAGGCGTCGAGCCGGGGGGGCGTGCCGGTCTTGAGTCGCCCGACCGCCAGGCCCAGTCGTTCCAGGCAGGCGGAGAGCCTCTCTGCACTGGGCTCACTGCGTCTGCCGCCCGGGAACTGCTCTGTTCCGATGTGCATCAGGCCCCGCAGGAAGGTGCCCGTGGCAAGGATCACGGCCCCGGTCCGAAGGGTCGTCCCATCCTGGCAGACCACGGCCCGCACGCGGCGATCCTCCACGACCAGGTCGTCCACCATGGCCTCGACGACCGTCAGGTTGGCCGTGTCCTCCAGGGCCTGGCGGACCCAGGCGGCGTACCGGTACTTGTCGGTCTGGGCCCGCGGCGATTGGACGGCAGGGCCCTTGGACCGGTTGAGCATGCGAAACTGGATGCCGGTGGCATCGGCCGCCAGGCCCATCAGGCCGCCCAGGGCGTCGACCTCACGGACGATCTGTCCCTTGGCGAGGCCCCCAATGGCCGGGTTGCAGCTCATCTGGGCGATGGTGTCCCTGCTGAGGGTCAGCAGGGCGGTCCGTGCCCCCATCCGGGCCGCCGCGTGCGCGGCCTCTGCGCCGGCGTGACCTCCGCCGATGACGAGGCAGTCAAACTCGCGGGTCTTCATAGGGTCTTTGTCAGGGCCACGGCCGAGGCCATGGCGAGCTGCGAGGTATGGGTGATGCTGATCTGGACCTGCTCGATCCCCTGTTGTCGGGCGATCCTGGCGACCTCTCCGGAGAGCCTCACACACGGCCGGCCCATGGGGTCGTTGATCACCTCGATATCGGTCCAGGCCATCTTGCCCCGCAGGCCGGTGCCGATCAGCTTCAGGACCGCCTCCTTGGCTGCAAACCGACCGGCGAGTCGCTCGGCCCTGTTGCGGGCCGAACGGGCATACTCGACCTCCGCCGGGGTGAAGACCCGGCAGGTGAATCGGTCCCCGTGACGCTGCACCAGGTCCTCGATGCGGGAACACTCCACCAGATCAATGCCGTGGGCTAGGGTGCTCATGGGGCCGCTTTGCTTCGACGCAAGATCTCCTCCACGCAGCCGTTGATGAACTCCGTGGTCTGTCCCACCTTGGCCCGCTCGGCCAGATCCGCCTCGATCTTGTCCATGGCCTGCCGATAACGATCGGCCCGGATCCTGTCTTCGATCTTGGCCTGGACCTGATCCAGGGGCTGGTAGCCTTGTTCCTGCCTGCCTTCGAGCCTGACGATGAACAGATGTCCCTTCATCTCGATGGGGCCTTCCACCTGGCCGACGGCCAGGCCAGCGGCCTTGGCGGCCAGGCCGTCGTACGGATCGGCCAGGGATTGGGGATCAACGGAGCTCCACAATCCGCCGGAGCTGGCCATCGGATCGTGGGAATACTGCCTGGCCAATTCGCCGAAGTCCTCACCGGTGGCCAGCTTGTCCATGACGTTCCGGGCCATCTGCTGGGCCTGGGCATGCCGGTCCATGGTCAGATCCGTCAGTTGGAGCCCACCCGGCTGGATGTCGATCAGCCGGAAGGTCAGCCTGGGCTTGATCGCGAATTCCTTGTCCTTCATCCGATGGTACACCTCCACCATCTCTCGGTGGCTGACGGGCTGATCCATCGGAAGGCGAAGAGAGACCAGGTACCTGACGAGGATCATCCGCTTGTTCTGATCCTTGAATCCCTTGCGGTCAGTCGGCGTCGGCAGCTTGCGAAGGGCCTCCTCGGCGGCCGCCTCATCCCCGCCGTGCTCCAACACGAATCTCCTCCACTCCTGGTCTGCGGCCTTTGCCAGGCCGTCCTTCATCTTGTCGCCGCCTTCACGTTTGGCCTGCTGATACAGCAGCGTCTCGTCAATCAGATTGTCGAGGGTGGTCCTGATCTGCTTGGAGGCGACCTCCCTGAACCTGTCCGGATCTGTATTCTGGGCGACGTACGTCAGGTGGTCGCCCAGTGTGCTGCCCGTGCCGCCGGCGCGGTAGTTGCGGATCGTGTCCACGGTGAGGGTCTCGCCGCTGACCGCCAGCATGGGAGGCGGCACGGGTTTCTGCTTGGCCGAAAACTTGCGGGCCTCATCGTCGGACAGGGACGGCTTGTACTTGTCCGAGCAGCCGGCCATCACCGCCAATCCCAGCAACCCCCAGGAGACGAGTCCTCGGTTCACCCAACGGCCACACCGTGTTCGGATCAAGTCCATCTGATCGTCCTTTGCCGGTACCATCACCAGGACGGCTAGTCTAATCCCATCCCCCTGAAACAGCAAGCCCTCGCACCGCTTGCAGGCGAGGGCTTGTGAGAATCCACCAGAGTGACCGGCTGACGTCTCGGACGCCGGCCTAGTCCAGGTTCATGGTCATCAGAAACTCGGCGTTCGAGCGGACCTTGCCCAGCCGGCTCTTGAGCAGCTCCACGGCCTCGACCGGGTTGAGCTCGCTGAGGACCTTGCGGAGCCGATAGGTCAGTGCCAACTCCCTCGGATCGAGGAGGAGCTCCTCCTTTCGCGTGCCGCTGCGGCTGATGTCCACGGCGGGCCACACGCGTTTGTCGACCAGACGCCGATCCAGGTGCAACTCCATGTTACCCGTGGCTTTGAACTCCTCGAAGATCACCTCGTCCATCTTGGACCCGGTGTCGATCAGGCACGTGGCGAAGATCGTCAGGGAGCCGCCGTGCTCGACGTTTCGGGCTGCGCCGAAGAACTTCTTGGGCATCTGCAGGGCCCCGGCGTCTACGCCGCCGCTGAGGATGCGGCCCGAGTGCGGGGTCTCGTTGTTGTAGGCACGGGCCAGTCGCGTCAGCGAGTCGAGCAGGATCACCACGTCGTGGCCGTACTCGACCAGACGCTTGGCCTTTTCGATCACGACCTCGGCGACCTGGCAGTGGCGGGCGGCGGGCTCGTCGAACGTGGAGCTGATGACCTCGACGTCGTCGGCGGTGGCCCGTTCCATTTCAGTCACTTCCTCGGGGCGCTCGTCGATCAGCAGCACGATGAGCTTGACCTCCGGATGGTTCTTGCTGACGGCATTCGCCATCTTCTGGAGCAGGATGGTCTTGCCGGTCCGGGGCGGCGCCACGATCAGACCCCGCTGGCCCTTGCCGACCGGCGTCATCAGGTCGATGATTCGCATGCTCATCTCTTCGGCGGTGGTCTCGAGCATCAGTCGCTGCTCCGGATGCAGGGGGGTCAGGTCACTGAACACGACCTTGTCGGCCAGGATCTCCGGATCTTCGTAGTTGATGGCCTCCACGCGCAGCAGGGCGAAGTACTTCTCGGAGTCCTTCGGCGGGCGAATCTGGCCGGACACGATGTTTCCAGTACGCAGCCCGAACCGGCGGATCTGGGAGGGCGACACGTAGATATCGTCCGGACTGGAGAGGTAGTTGTAGTCGGGGTTGCGAAGGAAGCCGTACCCGTCGGGCAGCACCTCCAGCACGCCTTCGCCGTACATCAGGCCGTTGGCGCGGATCCGTTCCTTGATGATCATGAAGATCAGGTCCTGCTTCTTCAGGCCGCTGTATTCGATCAGGCCCTCGGTTTTGGCGATCTCGTGCAACTCCGCCACGTTCAGTTTCTGAAGGTCCTTCAGATACAGGCTTCCCTTTTTGATCCGTTCATACTTGGCGTGGGTGGACTCCTCGTCCTCGACCTCCGCGCCGTCGGCGAGCGGCTTGGATTCGGCGACCGCGGTCGACTCGTCCCGGCTGGCGGGCCCTTCCGAAGCCTCGACTGCCAGGACCGGGGCGGAACCGTTGTCCCGTGATTCGCGGGCTTGCCCGCCCAGGGATTCGGCCTCCCCTGCAGCCGCGTCATCCCGAGGCGACATCGAGGCGTCCTGCCCTTCCAGCAGGGGCTGGTCCTCTACGCCGTCGATCCGCTTCCTGCGCTTCTTGTGTGTGTTCTTTGAGCCTCTTGCCGCCGCTCTAGCCATGTTGACTCCTTCTCCAAACTGGACACATAATCGCGTCCTCTGTGGCCGGCCTGCACAAAAACCGGCACGCCCAACCGTGGACGCGGGGATGAACCCGACTGTCTTCTCGAAGACACAGGGGATTTACTGTCGGATCAACACTACGTAGAACACGTCTCTCAGACGCTCAGGGCAACCCCTCTGATCGTAAACCGCCTCAATTCTTCATGATACTTGAGAAAACCGTAGCGATTTGCCTAATCAATGCCGAGAAGTCCGAATTGTTATCCAGGCTATTATCGGCAACGGCCACCTTCTTGTCCAGAGAAATTTGACATTTTTCTCTGGATAGCACCTCGTCGGCGGCGAGCGTGCCGGCCCGGGCCACTCGGGTCTTCAGATCACAGGCGACGAAGATCAGGCGATCGCAGCGATCCGCCCATCCGACCTCGAGCAACAAGGGCATATCCAGGATCAGCGCGGGGACGTCGCTGCGGTCCTGATACTCCTGCATCAGCCGCTCCACCTCTCTGAGCACCGGCGGATGCACGATCTGATTGAGGGCCGAGACCTTCACGGGATCGGCAAAAACGAGTGCGGCAACGGCCTTTCGGCGGATCTTCCCGTCGGCGCCCAGGATCGAGTCGCCCAACAACCCCACGACCTGCCGTCGGACGGCCGGTCGTTCCAGCAGTTGGTGGGCGATGCGGTCGGCGTGGATGACGGCACAGCCCAACCTGCCGAATTCCATCGCCACGGTGCTCTTGCCCGATCCAACACCACCCAGAATTCCTATGACGGGTTTTCTGGCCAGCCCACCCACGAGGCGAGAGTCTAGCGGGTGATCGGGCGGCGGTCAAATGTTTTTTGCCGTCAACAAGCGACCTGTCGGGCGGCGATGCGCTGCCCCACGTCCGGGAGATGCCCGATCAGGTAGCGGTCTACCACCACGCTCCAGCTCATCTGGTGGGCCAGGGCGTAGCCGGTGCGGAGGAGATGTTCCATCTCCGCTTCGTTCTGCGGCAGACGGCGGAGGATCTCGGCAGCGACTGCGCGGCTTTCTCGCTCTTCGGCCCGGTCGCGATCGGGCCCGCCGATCTGCACCAGGTCCTCGATGTCGCGGGCCTGCGGGCCGTCAAGCCGGGTGTAATCGGCGATGATGACGTTCTTGGCCTCTTGTCCGTCGGACACGTCGCGAAAGAACCCGGCGCACCCGCAGACGCTGCTGAACACGCAGATCGCCCCAAAGGTCAGCGGTTCCATCTGCGCGATACCGAACGGTTCGTAGATGCTCTGGCCGAACTCCACGTCCGATCCTTTTCGGATGTCCATGAAGGCCATCTCTTCGGGCATGCGCCGGCCGCAGAGCCCGGCCTCAAAGCCGAACTGATTGATGAAGACGACCTTGATGGCGAGGCTTCGGGCGTTGAATTCCTGGACCGCGGCGTAGAGGGCCGCCTCACCGCCCGAGAGATCCGGGCACCCTTCCCGATGGGCGACCGGCCAGTTGTACGTGGATTCCATGTGCAGGACGTCACTGATCCGGCGCTGGCCGACCTCCGTCGAGAGCAGCAGCAGCACGGCCGTCTGGCGACGCGCCCGGAAATCCTTGTCCAGGGCATCGAGCACCCGCAGGTCCCGCCACAGGCCCTTGCTGCGGACCAGACGCGTGACATGGGTGAAGACGCAGTCGGGCCGCCACCCCAACAGACGCTCACAGTAGGTCTGGAGCCTGGCCTTGGACTGGAGCTTGTCGGCCAGGCTGATCTCATAGGCCGGAATCCCGTTGTACACGATGTCGATGGAGGCGTTCTCGAACTCCGGGGCCAGGAACCGCAGCTCATCCACCACGTAGTCGCCCACGGCGAAGATCTTGTCGCAGTACTTGGAGGCCTCGACCAGGGCGTGCTTGAAATAATGGCTCTGGTCGCCGAACACCTCATTGACTGAGAGCCGATGGGCCTGGGCACACTTCATGGCATTATAGAACTGGGTGTCGTGGCCGGGGTGGTCCTCTACGAGGCGGCGCATGGGGGCCACTTCGTGGGCGTAGAAGATCGTCCGGAAGTCACAATACTGGTCCAGGATGGCCTCCAGGACCGTCGGCATACCCATGAACTCGTGGGAAATCACGATCGTTGATTCGTTGGGAGCCTCGATGGCCTTGAGGGCCGCTATGGCCGGCGGGCCCAGGCGGACGTACTGCTCATACTCCCAGAGGTGCTCATATCGCTGGCTCTGGATGCCGAACTGCTCGTACATCCGCCGCTTGAAGTCGTTGATGGGGCCGCGGTCGCTGTGCCGGACGTCGATCAGCAGGATCTCCGGCGAGCTGGTGACACCGGTCTCGCTGTCGGTGAAGGCGCGTCTGCCGTACACGATGCCGACGTTGTAGTGCCGCTCGATCTTCTCGAAGGCACTGCGGTACCCGGGACTGAGGAACCCGTCAACGGAGGAATACAGGACCTCCCCGTCGGGTCCCAATCGGTCCTGCACCGATCCCTCGGTGGTAAACAGGGGCCCGACCAGGATGGACCGCGGCACGGCGTCCAGATAGGCCGGGCAGGTGAAGAACCCCTGTAGGACCGCACCGATACCGCCAATCTTGCCGACGGCCTCGTGCGTGACGTGCACCACGGTGGTCCCGGTTGCCATAATCGTTTCCCTCCAAGTCTTGTGGGCTGTGGTGAGGCGTTATGACCGAGGGCCGCCTCTTCTATTGAAACTATAGGCCAAACCCACAGAGCGGGCAAATGGGGTGGCAACGAGGCGGGGCTCGGGCCGGCGGAGGTCCCTAAAAAGCCGTACGAAATGTCACTGGATCGAGCGGGTTCCAGGACCCAGCAGGAACGAACAGCGTTTGGCGCACGGCGAATAGGAAAAAGCACCCAGCCCGCACATCTCACAGGCTTGCGGTTTTGAGCGGTCCTGCTCGCGACGGGTAGTGAGCCGTGGTCCTACAACTGGGAGCGGAGACTCCGTATCAGGCCGGACAGGACGTGGGGCGGTATGGTCGCCAGGGCCGGGTCAAGGATCTCGCTGAGGGCAATGCGATCCAGGATGGCAAGGGTCTGTTTCCCGTAGGCCGAGAGGATGCCCACGACCTCGCTGGCCTTGTCCAGATCGCCGTCTGCAACCAGGCGGAGATATCGGACGATCTCCTTGGCCAGGTCCTTGTCGCCCATCTTCTCCATGGGGATGAACAGGGAGTCGCCAGTCGCCGGGGCGTCCTCGGATTCCTCGGGCACGGCCTTCTCCTGGAGGATGTCCTGGGTCAACTGGAAGGTCTCGGTCAGCAGGCGATTCCTCTTCTCCTCGTCCGTCTCATCCAGCGGCGCCAGCCGCAGATCGTCGTCTGGACCAGGCTCGGGCAGGGGGATGTAGACCCGGTTGTGACAGGCCGGACACTTGCCCCACTTGCCCCCCACGTCGGCCGGGGCGTCGATCTTCTTGCCGCAGTGCTCACAGTGGAATACGATGGCCATAGACTACCTCCCCAGGCTTGCCCTGTACTCGGCCTTGACCTCGGTGGTGATTCCCCCTCGCGGGGTGAAGCAGGCCGCAACGGTCATCCATCTGGGCTTGCAGGCCCCGACCAGGTCGTCGAGGATCTGATTGGTCAGGGCCTCATAGAAGATCCCCTTGTTGCGATAGCCCTGCATGTAGAACTTGAGGCTCTTGAGCTCGATGCAGGTCTTGTCCGGGCCGTACTCGATCGTGATGACCCCAAAGTCCGGCTGCCCGGTCTTGGGACAGAGGCTGGTGAACTCCGGGCATCGGACGGTGATACCGTAGTCCCTCTGCGGCCTGGGATTGTCAAACAGGTCGATCTTTGCGGCGTCGCTCATGACCCGGTCCTTTCTACGTCCTGCCGACAATATAGCCCAAGGGCCGGGCCATGACAAGGGCGTTGCCTGACCAGGGCCGATGATTCAGGCGAAGGGCATTCGGGGTTTTTGGGGGTCGGCCCACTTTTCATGTAACAAAGGGTCGGTCCGGCGCGTCAGAATCAGTGTTGGCACCTAGTGTTTGGTACCGGATTCTAAGGAACGGCCTGACCAAGGATGGGGAGGCAGGCCGTTCTTCTGGGGGGATGGGCTTCTCTTCCGGCCAGGGCTCGATAGACTGTAGGCGGGTCCTGTCGGGGGGCGGCAGGGAAGCCCTTGGAGTCTCTTGAGCCCCAAGCGGCGGTTGAGTGTCGGTGGGAGACGGGGTATAATCAACCGGATCGCCGGTAGAAGAAGGCAAGGGGAAGTGAATGGACAATGGCAAGAAGAAACGCCTGGGCGAACTGCTGTGCGAGAAGTCCTACCTGGACGCCTCCAGCCTCGACATCGCCCTGTCGCAGCAGCAGGTCCAGTATCGCAAGCTCGGGGTGATCCTCCTGGAATTGGGGTACGTCACCGAGTCGCAGCTCCAGGAGGCCCTGGCCCTTCAGGCCGACATCGAGCGGATCGATCTGAACGACGTCTCGATCAGTGCAGAAATCGTGGCCCTGGTGCCTTCGGATCTGGTCAACAAGTACAGCATCCTGCCCTTGGGCTACGAGGACGGGCGCCTGGCCGTGGCCATGACCAATCCGTTCCAGTCCGAGGCCGTCGAGGACCTCCGCTTGGTGACCGGCTGTTCCATCCGGCGATACTACGGCGATCCCATCGAGATGGACAACGCGATCCTGCGGTTCTACGGCAGCGACGTGGCGAGGATGCTGGATGACTTGGCCCCCAAGGAGCAGACCTCCGACGCCTCGCTGGAGGGCGACGAGCTGTCCACTGCGAGGCTGAATGAGATCGCGAGAGAGCCCTCGCTGGTCAACCTGGTCAACCTGGTCATCCTGGAGGCCATCGAGGACCGGGCCAGCGATATCCACATCGAGCCGTTTGAACACGAGCTCAAGATCAAGTACCGGGTCGACGGCCTACTCGTGGAGAAGAGTCCCTCGTCCAAGCGCCTCCATGCGGCGATCGTCTCACGTATCAAGATCATGGCCAACATGAACATCGCCGAGCGGTTCGTGCCCCAGGACGGCCGCATCGAGTTTGCCGCCAAGAAAGGTAAGATCGACCTCCGCGTCTCCACGATCCCGACGGTGTACGGCGAGGCGGTGGTGATGCGTATCCTGGACAAGAGCGCGGCCCTGATCGACCTCGAAGATCTGGGTATGAGCCACCAGATGCTGGAGGGGTTTGAGAAGTGCCTCCACAAGACCTACGGGATCGTGCTGGTGACCGGGCCCACGGGGTGCGGCAAGACCACGACTCTGTACGCCGCGCTCAAGAGGATCTATTCACCCACGGTCAAGATGATCACCATTGAGGACCCGGTGGAGTATCAACTGGACGGGGTCAACCAGATGCCGGTCAATGCCAAGCGGGGCCTGACCTTTGCCACGGGCCTTCGCCACATCCTCCGCCACGACCCGGACATCGTGATGGTCGGCGAGATCCGCGACCGCGAGACCGCGGACATCGCGATCCGTGCGGCCCTCACGGGGCACCTCGTCTTCTCGACCCTGCACACCAACGACGCGGCCGGGGCCGTGACGCGATTGATCGACATGGGCGTGGAGCCCTTCCTGTTGTCCAGCTCCCTGGAGGGGATCCTGGCCCAGCGTCTGGTCCGGCGGATCTGCCCCCACTGCAAGGAGGCCTGTGACCCGGACTGGGGTCTGCTCAAGGGCCTTAACGGCACGATGGAGATCAAACCCAATACCAAGTTCTATCGGGGCCGGGGCTGCAACTACTGCGGTCAGAGCGGGATGTTGGGCCGGACCGGCATGTTTGAGTTGCTGCGGATCACCCATTCGCTGCGGGACTTGATCGCCACCCGCCCCACGACCGACCAGATCGTGCGGGCCGCGCCGCCCGATCACATGGACATGATTCACGATGGTGTGCAGAAAGTCCTGGCCGGCCAGACTACGCCTGAAGAGATCATGCGCGTGGCCAAGACGATCGGCGACGAGGACTAGAATTGCAGGGTTGAATGGTTGAGAGGTTGAATGGTTAAACTGTTACACACATCCAAGTATAGCCCAAGTTCCACCTTTTAACGTTTTAACCTTTTAACAACTCCACTACCTGGGTACCTGAGAAGCCAGACAAGTGACGAACAGATGACCGAGTTTGCATACAAGGCAGTGGATCGACACGGCGGCGGCGTCAGCGGCACCATTGAAGCCAGTGACCGCCGGGCCGCTGTGTCCGTGCTGGCGGACAAGGGCCGCTTCGTGACCGAGATGACCCAGCGGGGTCCCCATGCCCCTGGCTCCGGGCCCGCCGTGATGGAGGCCAGGGGACGCCCGGCAAAGGCGTCGAATGGGCAGCAGGTTCAGAGGCCGAGTTTCATGGGCCTGAGAGGCGGGAGGGTGACCAGCAAGGATGTGGTGGCCATGACCACGCAATTGGCCACGGCCCTGAGGGCTGGACTGCCCTTGATGGCCTGTCTGCAGTTGCTAAGGGACCAGCAGAAGAAGAAGCCTGCGGCCCGGGATCTCTTGGACGACCTGGTCAAGTCCGTCAGTTCCGGCATGTCGCTCTCCGAGGCGATGGCCAGACACCCCCGCATCTTCAGTCCATTATATCTGTCCATGATCCGCGTGGGGGAGACCGGCGGGATGCTGGAGCAGACCTCCACCCAGTTGGCCCAGATCCTCAGCCGTGACGAGAAGGTCAAGACCAGCATCAAGAACGCCTCCGCCTATCCGATCCTGGTCCTGTGTCTGGGTCTGGTCTCCGTGACCATCATCGTGACCTGGATCCTGCCCACGGTCATGTCCACCATGGACGTGGACAAGGCGGCCATGCCCTTGCCTACCCGGATACTGTTGGGGGCCGGCGATCTGGTGAAGGGCAGCATCACCCGGCCGCAGGCATGGGTGGTCGTAGCGGCTATAGTGGCGGCCATGGTCTACGGCGTGCGGTGGCTCCGCACAGAGGGCCGGCTCCAGTGGGACGCCTTCAAGCTCCGCATCCCGATCCTGGGGTCCGTCCTCCGCACGATCGCCGTGGGGCGATTCTCAAGGACCCTGGGTGCCTTGACCAAGGGCGGAGTCACGATCCTGGAGGCCCTGGCCGTGGTCCGTGACACCCTGGGAAACGAGTTCCTGGCCTGCCAGATCGACGACGTGGCCGAGCAGGTCAAACGGGGGGCGAACCTGGCCGATCCCTTGGACAAGTCCGGGTACTTTCCGCCGCTGCTGGTCCAGATCGTGGCGGTGGGGGAGCAGACCGGAAAGCTCGATGAGCTGCTGCTCCACGCGGCGGAGACCTTTGACGCGGAGTCCGACGCCGCGATTACCCGGTTCATGTCGGTGTTCCCGGCCATCCTGATCCTGCTGCTGGCCGTGGTGATCGGATTCATCATCGTGGCGACCCTCCTGCCCATGGTGGTCACCCAGTTGGGGGCCGTGGGGCGGTGAGAACGCGCGAACCAAGGCGTCGAGCACAGGACGCAGCAGCGTTCAGACTGAACGCCCACGCTCCACGCTGAACGCTCATAGGAGACACTGGAATGAGACAGAAGATGCGAGTCAGAAGGGCCTTTACGCTGGTCGAGCTGCTGGTCGTGATCGTGATCATCTCCATGCTGGCCGCCTTTGTGGCCCCGAACGTGCTCAGGCACGTGGGCAAGGCCAAGAGAGACTTGGCCAGGCCCAAGATGGCGATCATCGAGGACGCGGTCAGCCGCTTCTACATGGACTGCGGCCGCTACCCCGCGGACTCGGAAGGGCTCGAGGCCCTGTTGGTCAACCCGGGGAACCTGACGGGCTGGAACGGGCCATACATCAAGCAGTCCCAGTTGCTGGACCCCTGGGGCAACCCCTACGTGTACGTCGCGCAGGGCACGGTCAACCCGGGCGGCTTCGACTTGATCAGCCTCGGGGCCGACGGCCAGGAGGGCGGCGACGGCGACAACGCGGACATCTACAATGATTGAACGCAGAATGCAGAATGCAGAAGCCAGAATGTACGTAGAAGGTTCAGGATCGACCGTGGGTCTGCACCAACGACGAACAACTGAGTACCGTCGACCGAAGGGCGGCTTCACCCTCATCGAGCTGATGGTCGTCGTGGTGGTGATTGCCCTGGCCGCGGGCCTGGGTGGCGGGGTCTACGTTGGATCGTATAAGAGGATGATGGTGGAGAAGACGGCCAGGGAGATCTGGCTGATGGCCAAGTATGCTCGGATTGCGGCCATCGAAAAGCAGCAGAGCCTGTACCTGGAGATAGACAAGGCCAATCGGCGGTGCTGGGTGGCCACGACGCGGAGCGATCCGAACAGCCTGATCAGTGGACCCCTCGGTGCGGTCGGGGTCGTACAGAACCTCTACTGCAAACCCCTGAACCTGCCTTCCAGCGTGGAGTTCGAGGTCGTCTCAGTGGGCGTAGTGGGGTCTTCAGAGAATACGGATACGGATGAGTATCCCCGGGTGTTGTTTCGACCTAACGGTACGGCCGAGTCGGCCGTGATCGCCGTCGGGGACGGGAAGACCCGATTCGGGGTCACGATCAGCGGGAGCACCGGCGCGGCCCGGTTGGTCCTGCAGGCCGAGGATATCGTGGCGGATCTGAGCATCGATTTGGAGGCCCAATGACCCATCGCGGGACGCAACTGAGCCCGGGCTTCAGCCTGGTCGAGACGATCGTGGCGGCCGTGGTGCTGTCGGGCGTGGTCGTGACGGTCGGCGCAGTCAGCTCGCGGGCCCTGGCGACGACCCGATTGAACCGGGAGTATGAGGCCGCCGCGTCCCTCATCGACCGCCAGATGACCACGATCCGGTACGCGGGCGTGGACCAGTTGGTGGAGAACGGGGGGACCATGCAGGGTCAGGACAATCTCCCTCCGGGCTACCATTGGGCCGCGGCCACCGTGTATGAGGGGATCGACGCCCTCTACCGGGTGACCCTCACCGTCACGTGGGCCGATCAAGGCCGGGCGTGCAGCCTGTCTGTAGATACGCAGTTGAATGGGGCCAGTACCATAACCACCAATGGGAGCACGAATACCACAACTCAGACGACCTCCACGGGGACCGCAACCCAGTAGGCGGGACGCGGCGGGTCGCGGTTTTACCTTGGCGGAGGTCCTGGCTGCGATCTCCATCGGGGCCTTCGTGGCCCTGGTCGCCATCGGGGCCCTTCGGAGCGCCAGTTCCGGGGCCGCAGTGGTCCAGGATCGCAGCGACAGGGCCGCGGACCTGCGGTTTGCGGCCCGGCGGGTGGCCATGGACCTGGAGAATATCGTCCGCGATACGGACCCCAACTATTTCCGCTTTATCGCGGGCCAGGAGACCTCGGGCTCTGGAGACCAGGCGTGCCTGACCTTCTGGACGGTCTGTCACGAGAAGGCCAGGGAAGATCAGCCCGAGGGGGACGTGTACGAAGTGGAGTACTACGTGGCCCAGAAGGACGACCGAACGGTCTTGATGCGGCGGGTCTGGCCCAATCCCGACCCCAACAGGGCCCCGGGCGGGATATTGACGGTGGTCAGCGACCAGGTCGCGATGATGAAGGTCTCGTGCTTTGATGGACAGAACTGGGTCAGCGATTGGCTCGTGACTGCGCAGGAACTGCCCCAGTTGGTCGAGGTGAGCCTTGTGGGCAGGGCCCCGGATGGCGGGGTAGCGTCTGTGGAATCGATCCTGGTCACCGTGAGCACGACCGCCGAGGTGCAGGCCCAGGCCGACCTCTTGGCAGCCCAGCAAAGCAGCACCAGCGAGACCACGACCTCGCAAACACAGACGGGAACGACGACCTCGACGAGCGGATCATCGCCGGGGGGTTAGGTCAACGGCCATGGCTCGCATACAAGAAAGACGACAGAAAGGGCTGGTCTTGCTCATCGTGTTATGGACAGTCGCGATCCTGTTGATCCTGGCCAGCACGACCGGACAGACCAGCCGGTTGGACACCAAGCTGAGCGTGTTCACCACCCAGGAGGTGCGGTGCAGGTGGGCCTCGCGGGCCGGCGTGGAGAAGGCTATTGCTATCCTCAACGAGGACGACCGGGCCCTGGACGGCCCGGCCGATCTGTGGTGCTACAGCCCGAAGGACCTCGTGGACGTGCCTTTGCAGGACTGCCACTACACGGTGCGTGTGGTGGATGAGGCCGGCAAGCTGAACGTCAATACGGCCACCCGGGATCAGTTGCTGGGTCTCTTCGACTGGGGGATGACCGCGGCGATTGCCGACGCGATCATCGACTGGAGGGACACCGACGACACCCCCGGTGAAGAGGGGGTCGAGGCCGGGTACTACCAGAACCTCCCTTACCGATACACGATCCACAACGGGCCCTTCAAGAGCATCCGGGAGATGCTGAAGGTCAAGGGCGTCACCGAGCAGTTGTTCTACGGCGAGGACACCAACTTCAACGGGCGGTTGGACGACAACGAGAAGGACGGTGCCCTGACGCCCCCGCTCGACAACGGCAATGAGGTCCTGGATCAAGGGTGGATCGCGTTTCTGACCTGCTACGTGCCCCAGACCCTTCCCCAAGACCCCAATGCCACGACCAAGGTCAACATCAACCAGGCCACGGCCGCGCAACTCCAGGAGCTGGGCCTCACCGCGGCCCAGGCCCAGGCGGTCATCAACAGCCGACCCAGCAGCGGGTACACGAGCATTGGGGCACTGATCAGCACCAACACGGGCAGTTCCAGCAGCTCCCAGACAACTGGCCAGTCCGCGTCATCGACGGGGGCAACGACGGTCGCGCCATTGGACGTGGCGACCTTCCGGACCATCGTGGACCTGATCACGGTCGGGACGTCATCCGCGATGTCCTCTACGTCTGCGTCCACGATCTCATCTCCTTCCACGACGTCAGATGCCTCTGCCTCTGCCGCCTCCACCACTTCTGCCGCGTCCGCCGTCAACCCGATCAATGTCAATACGGCGCCCCTCGAGGTTCTGGTGGCCCTGTGGGGGGGTACGGACCAGGCCTATGAGATCGCCCAGAACGTCGTCAGCTATCGGCAGGGCACCCTGGTGGGTTTGCAGAGCATCGGTGAGCTGTTGGACATACCCGCCATGACCGCCGACCTCTTCGCCCAGGTCGTGGACCAGGTGACCGTCCGATCCAATGTCTTCACCATCTATAGCGTCGCCACGGCCGATCAGACCGGCATCAGCGGGGCCTCCTGGTTCACCGAGGCCGTGGTGGATAGGGGGCAAAGTCCTGCCAAGATCCTCTACTGGTATCAAGGAGCCTGTCCGTGAGCGGCACTAAAACAGAATCATCCGTGATTGCGGTCGTCCAGGAAGAAGACCGGCTCAGGGCCGTGGAGGTCCAGACAGGGCCGGCAGGACTGCAGGTCGTATGGGCCAAGTCCTCGCAGGCGGGGCAGCTCGACTGGTCCCAGTTCGCCTCCGAATGCGGGCTGACCGTGGGGCGTCCGCAGGCGGGCAAGGAGGCGGCCCGGCCGAAGGTCGTGATCGGACTGCGGCCAGTGGGGGTGGCGTTCTACAGATTGACCCTGCCGGTGGTCCCTGAGACCGAGATGGACGCCATGGTCCGCATGCAGGCCGAGACGCGGCTTCCTCTGTCGGCCGATCAGGTGGAGTTGGCCTGGCGGATCACAGACCGGGGATCGGAGCAGGTGGTCGTGACCATGGCGGCCATCCGCCGCAAACAGGCCCAGTCCCTGATCGATCAGGTCCGGCCCCTGGCCCCGGATCGGGTGGTGTTGTCCAGCGAGGCCCTGGTCAAGGCCTGGACCACCCTGTTCGCTGACGCCCTGCAGAACGACTCCGTGGTGATTGCCATGGAGGGCCGGAGCACCCTGGTCTGCCTTGTGGAGAACGGCCTGCTCAGCTACATGGCCACGATCGACATGGGCACCGAGGACCTGGTGGGGGAACACCTGGGCGTGCCTTCGATCCGGCCCGGCCAGGGCGAGGGACAGACCGGTATCGAGGAGCAGTTCCTCCAGGACCTCAAGGCCATCCTCGAGGGATTCCCCAGGTCCTCCAAGCAGCAGGACGGGCCCGTGGTGGTGATCTCCGACGGCAACCCCGTGCTGGAGTATGTGGCGGGTCTGTTGCGTGGGGCCGGGCTGAAGGTGGGGGTGGCCACGCCCAGGACCAAGACCCTCCAGGCGACGTTCTCACCCGGCCAGTGGTACGAGTACAAGGCCGCCATCGGGTTGGCCTTGATGATGATCGATTCCGCGGCATCCGCAGAGCCGACGCCCGGTCTGAACGTATTCACGAACCTGTACCGACCGCCGGGCGAGGAGCAGCGGGCACCGATCTTGTCAACACGGACCGCCACGGCCATCGCAGCCGCGGCCTTGATAGGGGCCTTGCTGATCTCCTATGTGACGGACCTGGCCCTGGCCCATCGCTTGAGCGGCCTGGTGGAGCAGCACAAGCTGGAGGACCTCAAGACCCAACGTGATACAAGACAAATAATATCCACATATCGGCCCGACGTCCTGGCCCTGCTCAAGGAGATCAATGCCATGATCCCGGCAACGGAAGGGACCGTGGGACAGACAGACCGCGGAGATCCGTCTGGACAGGGACCCGGGAACGAGTCCCCCGACAGAGGGTCCAGAGGGCGGGGGGGGCGTGGAGATCCATCAGGACAGGGACCCGGCTCTTCCGGATCAGGGGCGATCGTCCTGGACAGCCTGACCTTCAGGCGGGGACAGGCCATCCAGATCGACGGTCAGGCGGATCGACCGGAGCAGCTCTACGCCTTCGAGCAGGTCTTGCAGAAGAAGGAAGGCATCCGAAACGTGGAGATCAAGAAGTCCGTCAAGGACAACCAGACCAACAAGGTGCGATTCACGATGAGCTTCCAGTACAAGACCTTTACCCAGAAGGGGACACGGTAGTCACGCTATGTGGAACAAGCTCTCATACGACAGGCTGACGGACAAGGAACGACGCGCGGTCATGATCGCCGCGGTGTGTCTCGCGGCGATCATGCTGGGCATGGTGATCCCCAAGTGGTGGAGCCATTGGAGCCAGATCAGGACCCAGATCAGTGAGGACCAACTCCTCCTGGACCAGGCCGCCAGAGGGGACTTCAACCCTCCCGGACTGGCGGCCCTGGTGCCCGTGTTTGAGATGCCCAAGGACATGGAGGCCCAGAAGGTCCTGTTTCGGGACGAGGTCAACCGGCAACTGACCCAGGCCCAGATGCCCAGTGCCCCCCTGCAGATCGAGCCGGTGGCCAAGCAGATGGTCGGCAAGTTCAATCGCCTGACCCTCAAGTACAAGGGGACCTGCCGGTTTGAACAACTCCTGGACTTCCTGGCCGTGCTCAAGAACAACAAGTACTACGCCGGCGTGGAGGATCTCGTCCTCCGAGCCGATTCCAAGAAGACGGCCCAGGAGCGCCAGACCATCGAGGTGGAGATGACGATCTCGACGTTGTTCAAGGCCCCCGCCAAGAAGGGGGCGAAGGGGTGACAGGGGACCTGACAGCTTCCATGTTTTCGAAGTGAGGATACGACTATGGGCGTTCGAACGAACCGATATCCAAGCGGCATGTTGTCCGTCGCCATGCTGGCCACAGCGGGACTCTTGGCTTCCGTGTCGGTAGGCAAGGTGACGCGTGTGTTCATGGTTTCATCCCGCCTGGCCGCGGCTGCGGCGCAAAACGGGATCTCCACCTCGCCGACCCAGACCCAGATCCAGAAGGCCCTGGACTCGGACAAGGCCGTGGCCGAGGAATTGAAGAAGGCCAACCTCTTTGCCCCGCCTCCGCCCAAGCGCAATCCCGTGCAGGAGGTCTTCGGCATCCTGGGCAGCGAGGCCCTCATCAACGGGCAGTGGTACAAGGCCGGTGACAAGGTGCAGGACGCCAATATCGTGGCGGTCGAGTCCACCCACGTCGTGGTCGAGTGGAACGGCCAACGGACCGATCTCTATCCCATCCAGGCCGCCGTGGCTACCACGGAGACGTCCTCCCGACCGGGAGGGAGGGCCCGTGGACCTGGAGGGGGAGGGCCGGGCATGATGGGCGGCGGACCGATCATGACCTCAATCGGCGGAGCGTTCGGGGGCGGACGAGGAGGTCGGGGAGGGATGTTCGGCGGCCTGTCCGACGACGACCGGCAGAGGATCCAGAACATGTCCCCGGATGATCGACGGAACTTCTTCATGCAACAGTTCAGAGGTGGCGGCATGATGGGTGGCGGCATGATGGGTGGCGGTATGATGGGTGGCGGTATGCCGGGTGGCGGTATGCCGGGTGGTGGGATGCCGGGTGGTGGGATGCAAGGTGGTGGGATGCAAGGCGGTGGGATGCCGGGTGGTGGGATGCAAGGTGGTGGGATGCAAGGCGGTGGGATGCAAGGCGGTGGCCCTGGCGGTGGCGGTGGCGGCGGTGGGATGCAGGGGGGTAGCACTGGCGGTCGAAGTGGCGGCAGTAGCAGACGAGGCGGCTAAAGGACGAGTCTATGGGAAGACGTAATTGGATCGTCGTTGGGTCGGTTGTGGCGATCATGGTCGTCGGCATGGGGATCGGCATTGCGATACACTACTGCCGAGCCCCGCAGCAACCAGCGCCGGGGCCCGTGGTCCTTCCTCATCAGCAGCGGACTGAACAGGCCGGCCAGGCAACGGCTCAGCGGGCACGGGTCCTCCGCCAACAACGGGGCGAGGCCCTGCAGCGTTATGAGAAGATGCCCCCGGGGCAACAGCGACAGTTGGTCGCAGACCAAGTCCATCGCACGCTGGAGCCCAATGCGCCTCGTGGTCAGGCCATCCTGGGGGCGGATCAAAGGGCAGTCGCCCGCCAGATAGTGGAAGAGACTCGCGGCATGACCCCGGAGCAGCGCAGGGAGTATCTGAAGAAATTCGTCGAACGAGAACGGGCTCGGTTGGCAGCCCAGCAAGGCGTGGACCCCAACCGTGGCCCGGCAGACGCGAATGCCCAGGCCAGCCCGGTCCCTGCAGAGGGCGGGGGGCAGGGCCAGACGAGTCAATGAAGAAGCAGACGTGGGCATGAGGCTCGTGCCATAGTGAAAGGTCAGTAACGGGGCGACTCCCGTGGATAGACAGAAAGTTGAGGGCAGAATCGTGAAACGGACAAGTTGGATCGTGGTGGGGTTGGCCGCCATTGGCTCGTGCTACGTGATCTGGCGGATCGGGTTCTACGTGCCGACCGTGCACTCCATGTCGTCACCTTCGCCTAAGCCATCGGTCAAGGCCAAGGCCAACTCGACCCGGCCCACGTCCGTCAAGGATGCCAACGAGCCGAATGATCCCAATCGGGCCGGTGCCATGCCGAGGCCTGGTCAAACCATGGCCGGACCGAATGACGTCAATGCACCCAGGTCTCCTGAGGCCATGATGGCTGAGTTCGCTCAAAGGCGGGGAAGAAACCGTATGGGCCGTGGTGGCTTTGGCGGGGATTTCGGTGGCCGGTTCGGTGGCAGACCCGGGGGTGAGCCGAACGACCCCAACCAGCCCGGCACGGAGGCCCTGAATCTCAATAACGTGGAGATGAAGGACGTCATCACGAAGATGGCCGAGTGGACCGGCAAGGTGGTGATCCCCGTGGACCAGGCCATGCAGCAGCGGGTGACTATCTACGCGCCCAAGCGGATTCCCCGCAAGGAGGCCCTCTCCCTGATCTACAACGCACTCCGTACCAAGGGCTACATCATCGAGGACGCCAACAACGTCCTGTACATCAAGCCCATCGAGCAGTCCAAGTGGGGCACGGTGCCCACGATCCCGGACGATCAGCCCCTGGAAGCGGTTGATAACAAGGACATGGTGGCCCAGCGGTTCTTCAAGCTCAAGAACTACAGCCCGTCGGACATGGCCTCCGTGATCCAGCCCCTGGTCGGCCAGAACGGATACGTCAGCAGCGACGCAGTCACCGGCACCTTGCTGGTCATAGACACGGTGGGCAGCCTGATCCGGGTTGAACGCATCATGAAGGAGCTGGACGTCCCGGAGGCGGGCCAGACCCAGTCCGAGGTCATCCAACTGGAGAGGGGCGATCCGGTGGAGATCGTGCAACTGGTGAAGCTGTTGATGGGGGATAGCACCACCGCCACGACCGGCTCCCGGCAGATCACCAGTGGTGGCGGCAGCGGCGGCGGCGGTGGTGGAATGCAGGGGGGTGGATTTGGCGGTCGCGGTGGATTTGGCGGTCGTGGTGGATTTGGTGGCGGGCAGTTTGGCGGCGGGGCGGGGGGGGGCGGAGGGTCAACCTCCCAGCAGGGCTCAGCCTCGTACGTCATGATCTCCTCCAACCGAACACCGATCGTCATGATCCCGGAGCCCACACGGCGGTGGATCATCGTCAGGGCCTCCGCCCAGGACCTC
>Ga0209777_10000338_pt1 | contig 78980 bp, 59 predicted proteins | sample FrelakmetHBP12HB_FD_187147 | JGI IMG/M metagenome (GOLD analysis project Ga0209777, IMG submission 187147) | Freshwater lake sediment microbial communities from the University of Notre Dame, USA, for methane emissions studies -HBP12 HB (SPAdes)... | ecosystem: Environmental > Aquatic >...
GGAAGAATCAATTAGGAAGGCAACATCAGCCGGAAGACCACTTGGGGGGAAAGCATTCTTAGAAGCTCTCGAACGGATTCTTGAACGAGAAGTCATCCCCAAGAGACCGGGGAGACAGCGAGAAAAGAAACAATAAATACGGGAAGTGTCCCTATAGGGTTGCCGATGAGAGATCAACATAAGACGAAGACGCAACTTATAAAGGAATTGGTGGAGCTACGCCAGCGCATCGCCGAGTTAGAGAAGTCAGGTGATGCGCGAAGGCCTGCCGAAGAGGCCTTGCGGGAGAGCGAAGAGCAGTTAAACCTTGCTGTGGGGGGTTCGAAGGGTGGGCTGTGGGATTTAGGATTCAGCTCGAATAGCCCCTCGGCAGCAATCCCAGACGAGATCTATCTCTCCCCGGCTTTGAAGAAATTCATCGGGTACGAGGATGATGAATTTCCCAATTCGGTAAAGGCCTGGCAGAGCCAGATTGCCTTGGATGACCTCCCGGTCCTGCACAAATCCGCACAGGACCATTTTGAAGGCAAGGCAGACCTGCATGAAGCTCAATATCGGATCCGCCACAAGGACGGGAGCATTCGCTGGATTCACACCCGGGGCAAGATCCTCCGGGACGAGCATGAAAAGCCCCTGCGCTGGGTCGGGATCGACTGGGATATTACTAAACAGAAGCGGGGAGAGGAGGCGCTGCGCGAAAGTGAGGAGAAGTACCGCGATGTATACAATTATGCTCCTTTAGGTTTTGTGATCTGGGGCAAAGACTGTCGCATCATAGAATGGAACGAGCAGGCTGAGGTAATGTTCGGTTGGTCACACCATGAGGCGGTGGGAAGAAATTTCTTTGATCTTATAATTTCGGAGAGAAGTCGTCAGCGTGTCGAAGGCATCGTTGATGACTTGATGAGAGGCAGAATCGAGCGTCATATCATCCACGAAAATGTGAAGAAGAGCGGAGAACCTATTTGGTGTGAATGGAATAACGCAGTCCTCCGTAACAGCGAAGGTGGAATAGTAGGGGCCATCTCACTTGCCCTGGACATCACCGAGCACAAGCAGGCAGAGGAGAAAATACTGAGGCAAAACGCTTTAGTGAATGGAATGAACAGGGTCCTTCGAGAGACGCTCAGATGTGAAACCGATGAGGAGGTGGCCCGGACATGTCTTGCTGTAGCCGAGGAGCTGACAGGGAGCCAATTCGGCTGGATTGGTGAGATCAATGAGGAAGGACGTTTAGATAGCATCGCCCAGAGCAATACCGGCTGGGAAGTCTGCAAGATGCCCAAGCTGGAGTCGCCACCACGCATGACAAGGAACATGGAGATTCGGGGGATATGGGGTGAGGTTATCAAAGGAGAACGATCCCTGATTATCAACGATCCTGCTTCCCACCCAGCATCGGTTGGGATTCCTGATGGCCATCCACCGATCACCTCCTTCCTGGGTGTTCCCTTGAAACAGGGAGGGAAAACTGTGGGCATGATCGCCTTAGCCAACAAGGAAGCCGGTTATGATCTGGCTGACCAACAAGATGTGGAGACCCTTTCCGTGTCCTTTGTGGAATCATTAAACCGCAAGCGGATGGAAGAGGCGCTGCGAAGAAGTGAAGATAGCGCGAAACAGTTGGCCCAAGAGAACGAGGTCATGGCAGAGATTGGACGAGTTATTAATTCGTCGCTGAACATCGAAGAAGTGTATGATCGCTTCGCCATGGAAGTCCGTAAACTTATTCCGTTTGACCGGATTGCGATCCATCTCATTAACCACGAGGCCGGAACAATTACGATCGCTTACGTTTCGGGAGTTGCCGTTAAAGGTGGGCTTCAAGGAGATGTCATCCCTCTGCATGGCACGGCTACCGAGGAGGTCTTACAGGTGCAATCGTCCCTGCTCGTTCAGGGGGAGGACAAGAATGCTATATCCCACCGATTTCCCACTTTCTTACCCTATCTCGATGCCGGGTTTCTATCAGCGATAATGGTTCCCTTAATTTCCAAGGACCGAGTAATAAGCATTCTCAGTTTTCGGTCAACTCGCTCAAATGCCTACACGGAGGAGGATCTAAGGCTCGCCGAAAAGGTGGGGAATCAGATTGCAGGCGCGGTCGACAATGCAGAATTTTTTTCCCGACAGATGCGCATCGAAGAGGCGCTACGCCGGAGGGAGAGGGAACTGGCGGTCATCTTCGACGGCGCCCCGGTCTTCATGCTCGTGGTAGACAGGGATTATCGGGTGCGCAAGGCGAATCGAACCGCTGAGGCGGCGGTCGGCGCCACCGAGGCGAAGCTGCGCGGCATTCCGTGCGGCGACGTCCTGCGATGTCTCCACCGGCTGGATTCCCCGGACGGTTGCTGCCATGGCTTGATGTGCGAGACGTGCGTGCTACGCCGGGCCGTCCAGAACACACTGGAAACCGGCCTCGGCGTGTTGGGTGTCGAAGCAGACTTCGAGATGGAAACGAATGGGCACCCGCGGAGGCGCAGCTTCTCGTTGTCCACCAGCCTTCTGGAAATCGGTGGCGAGGCGATGGTGCTGGTGTGCCTGGAGGACATCACCGACCGCAAGCGGGCAGAGGAAGAGGTAAGGAAGTCACATGAAGAACTGCGCGCTCTGACAGCCGAATTGTCCATAATCGAGGAACGGGAACGGCATCGCATTGCAGAGGATTTGCACGACCACATCGGCCAGGCCCTGGCGATGGCTAAGGTTAAGCTGGGGGCGCTTCGGGAAAATTCATCTTTCAATGAATTCATCCTCCTTACGGACGAGATCCGGGGATTGGTCGGTGAGGCGATTGAATACACACGGTCGTTGATCTTTGATCTCAGCCCTCCTGCACTCTACGAGCTGGGATTTGAGGCAGCTCTGGAATCCCTTGCCGAACAGATTCGAGACCAGCACAATCTCCAGATCGATTTTGAGGCTGATGGACAATGCAACTCGATCGGTGGGGAAATTCGAATTTCTCTTTATAAGGCGGTCAAGGAATTGCTGATCAACATCGTAAAGCATGCGCGGGCGCGCAACGCAAAGGTATCCATTAAGAGAGAGGATACCGGCGTGCGGATAATCGTTGAGGACGATGGGGTTGGATTCATTCCTTCTGAGAGTAAGGAGGGAGGCAAACTGGCCGGGTTTGGCCTGGTGAGTGTGCGCGAACGTCTAAGGCACATGGGTGGATCGATTGAAATTGCATCCAATCCTGGCCGCGGAACCCGAATCCTTCTGAGGGCTCCAATAAGGCAAGAAGAAAATGACAGCGGGAGGGTGATATGAGCGTAAGGATACTCGTTGTCGAGGACCACAAAGTTGTACGTCAGGGCCTTCGCGCTTTGATTGAGCATCAGCCGGGCATGGAAGTCATCGGGGAGGCAGGGAATGGACGGATGGCGGTTCAGCTTGTCCAGGAACTCAACCCCGACGTCGTGATTATGGATATAGCGATGCCTGATTTGAACGGGATTGAAGCTGCCCGTCAAATCCATGCCAGGGCCCCGGCGACCAAGGTGCTTGCCCTGTCCATGCATTCCGACAAACGGTTTGTGGTGGCAATGCTGAAGGCAGGGGCCTCCGGCTATCTGCTGAAGGATTGCGCCTTTGAGGAACTGGCCGACGCCATCCGCGCCGTGATCGCGAATAGGACATTCCTCAGCCCCCAAATAGCAGATTTTATGATTAAAGACTACATTCGCATATCCCCGAATACTGAATTGTCGGTTTTCTCTCTTCTGACTCCCCGGCAGAGACAGGTGCTCCAGCTTGTATCCGAAGGCAAAACAACAAGCGACATCGCCGCGCATCTCCAGGTGAGTGGGAAAACCGTCGAGACCTACCGCCAGCAAATTATGGAGAGGCTCGATCTTCACAGCGTAGCCGAGCTCACCAAATATGCCATCCGGGAGGGACTGACCTCCCTCGAATCCTGATCGCAAGTCTTCCGAATATCTCAGGAATTTCGAAGCCAAAACTAAGGGAACCCCCGATTGTCATTTTCCCCCCATTTTGTTTTAATCGTGCAAGGGGGGTGATAGCAGGTTTCTTTAAAGAAAATATAACGTTTTCGCCGGGGACAAACTGGTCTTGCCCGGGAAGTCAAATCTTCGTGGACTGGCTCAAACCCTTACTCAGGGAGGCGTTCTTAACCGCATTTCGAAATCGAAGGAGGGCAAGATGCCGCTCCAGCTTAGATCGCATTATATCCCCTGGCACCTCATCATCATCTTCGTTCTTCTCGCCATCGGCATAGGCACCCCAGGATACCTGTATTACAAAAACCAAGATACCAATACAAAGAAGAGCGCCCCAGAGGAACTCTCTGCCGTTGCGGATTTGAAGGGGAGTCAAATTGTCAACTGGCGTAAGGAGCGCTTAGGAGATGCAATGGCGGTCTCGAAAAATTCTTTTGTCATATGGAGGCGAAGCGTGGAGGTAGTGAGCAGAAGGAAAGTGAGCAGTGGAGAATCGAATGATGAATCTGCAAAGAGGTTAAGAGATGAGCAAGCCACTTCGAGTATTGATCGTTGAGGATTCAGAGGATGATGCTCTCTTAGTTATGCGCGAGCTGCGGCGTGGAGGCTACGATCCTGTCTTTGAACGGGTGGAGAGCCGTGAAGGCCTGAGAGCTGCCCTGGCGAAACAATCATGGGATATTATCATTTCGGATCACACCATGCCGCAGTTTGACTCCATGGATGCCCTCAAGGTGCTGCACGAGAGTGGCCTGGACCTTCCTTTGATCATCGTGTCAGGCAAAATCGGGGAAGATGTCGCCGTCGCCGCAATGAAAGCGGGCGCGAGTGATTATCTCCGGAAAGGCCATCTGGCACGGCTTACTCCCGCTGTCGAGCGCGAGTTGCGGGAAGCCGCGGGGAGGCGAGAACGTCAGGGAACGGAAGAAGCACTTCGGGAAAGCGAGGAGCGCTACCGGAGCCTGTTTGACAGGATGCCCATCGGGCTCTACCGGACGACGCCGGAGGGAAAGATCATCGATGCCAACAATGCGTTGGTGCAGATGATGGGTTATCCGGACCGCGAGTCCGTCATGGGGATGAACGTGGTTGGCACCTATGCGAATCCGGAGGATCGTCTTCGGTGGCAAACCCTCGTTGAACGGAATGGGATTGTGCGGAATTTTGAAAGCAAAATGCGCCGCCGCGACGGGTCGGTCATTTGGGTCATGGAAAATACCAGAGCTGTCCGGCGCGCAGATGGCCAAATCCAATGCTATGAGGGAAGCTTTCAGGATATCACCGAGCGCAAGCGGGCGGAGGAAGAGAAGGTAGCCCTCCTCGAACAGCTTCGCCAGTCGCAGAAAATGGAGGCCATTGGCCGCCTGGCAGGGGGGATCGCTCATGACTTCAATAACCTTCTCACCGTGATAAAGGGCTATAGTCAGCTCTCCCTGATGGATTTGAAAGAAGAGGACCCCTTAAAGGAAAACCTTGGAGAGGTCCAGAAAGCGGCAGACCGGGCCGCGGATCTGACCCGTCAACTTCTGGCCTTCAGCCGTCGTCAGATCCTTGATATGAGGGTCCTCGATTTGAACGCCGTCCTGAAAAATCTGGACAAGATGCTTCGGCGTGTGATCGGTGAGGATATCGAACTGGTCACCCTTATGTCAGACGAACTGGGAAGGGTCAAGACCGACCCCGGGCAGATGGAGCAGGTGGTCATGAACCTTGCGGTCAATGCGAAAGATGCGATGGTAAAGGGCGGAAAGCTGACCGTTGAGACGGCCAATGTGGAGTTGGACGAGACCTATGCCCGTGCTCATGTCGCTGTGAAGCCGGGTCATTATGTGATGCTTTCGGTGAGCGATACGGGAGTGGGGATGGCGCCGGAGGTCAGGGACCGGGTCTTTGAGCCCTTTTTTACAACGAAGGAGAAGGACAAGGGGACAGGTCTGGGATTATCGACAGTCTACGGGATCGTGAAGCAGAGCGAAGGGAATATCTGGGTTTACAGTGAGCCGGGTCAGGGGACGACGATTAAAATTTACCTGCCGAGAGTGGATGAGCCCCTTGAGGAGATGAAGAAACAGGCGCCAAAGGAGAGGCCACAGGGTGGAGATGAAACGATTCTCGTGGTGGAGGATGATGAGAAGGTCAGGAAGTTGGCAGTTCAAATCCTGAGAAAGCAGGGGTATTCCGTGATCGAGGCCTCTGATGCAAGTGAGGCTGTTTTGCATTGTGAGGAGCGCAAAGAGCCCATTCATCTCATATTGACGGATGTCGTCATGCCGCAGTTGAGCGGGCGTGAACTGGTCAAACGATGCAGACAGGCGCGCAAGGATTTTGAAGTGCTGTATATGTCTGGCTACACAGACAATGCGATCGTGCATCACGGGGTATTGGAGGAGGGGATGAATTACATCCAGAAGCCCTTTACGCTGGAGGGACTGGTGAGAAAAGTCCGTGAAGTGCTGGATCAATAATTGCGGATTTCGGAATGCGGATTGCGGAATTAAATACGAGGGAAGAGGGACGAAAAGCGGATAAAATCGCTGTAATCTTGTCTTTTGAATCGGTGTAATCAGCTTCAGCGCAGAAGGCCGTATAAAAAGAGGGACGAGGGACGAAAGACGAGGGACGAATAAAATCACTGTAATCGCGCTTTTTGAATCGGTGTAAGCATCTCCAGCGCGGGCAATATTGGGGAAACCTTCCATGTTTCCTACCGAGCGCCCCGCCGTCAAGTTCCGTCCTTTGATTTTTGATTAGGGGGGAAAAATGAGAAAAATAACAATTGCATCAGTAGGGCTGCTTCTATCAGGTCTTCTGCTGCTTGGCTGTGGACCATCACAGCCCCAAAAAGCACCTGGCGAGGTGAAATTACAACTGAAATGGGTGCACCAGGCGCAGTTCGCCGGCTTCTATATGGCACAGGAGAAGGGCTACTATGCGAAGGAGAACATCAAGGTTAATTTTCTGGAAGGTGGGCAAGGCATAGATAATGCAGGGTCTGTCATTTCTGGGAATGCCAATTTCGGAGTGGTCGCGCCTGAAGATGTATTAATAAAGCGCAGCCAGGGAGCACCTCTCACCGCCATCGCTGCTATCTACCGCCGCAGTGCCGTAGTCTATTTGTCAATGATTGATTCCGGCATAGTACGTCCCGCCGATTTCCAGGGCAAGAAAGTGGCCGCGGCAGGTACTGCCGGAGCCATCAGAGATTTCGAATTCCAGTTCTATGCTCTGATTAAGAAGTTGGGGTTGGATAGCAAAAAGTTGAAAATTGTTGCCTACGACCCAGACTACGTCGCTTTCTACAAAGGCGAAGTGGACGTAACCGCAGCTTTTTCCACGGGAGGCCTAATCAAGATGCGCCAGAAGGGGCTGAAGCTCAATCTCATCTGGCCAAGCGATTACGGCATCCACTTCTATTCCGACACGCTGGCAACCACAGAGAGGCTGATTTCAGAAAAACCGGATTTAGTCACCCGGTTTTTGCGTGCCTCGCTCAGAGGCTGGCAGGACGCCATCGAGGACTACCGGCATGCGGTGACCGTCACCTTGAAATATGCCGAAATTAAAGATTCAGAGCTCCAAACCGCGATGATGGAAGCCATGCTGCCCCTGGTGCATACCGGCGAAGACCGGATCGGCTGGATGAAGGGCGAAGTATGGCAGGGGATGTACCAGATATTGCTGGAGCAGAGACTGCTGGCACGGCCTTTAGACACGAACCAGGCGTATACCCTAAGGTTCCTGGAAGAAATCTACGGAGGAAAAGCCAAATGAAACTGGCGCCCAAGCTGACGATCCTTTTCCTTCTGCTTGCCATCGTGCCAACAGCCATTGTAGGCTACCTTGCCTACGAGAACGGCCAACGAACGATCGTACAGGAAACCATAGACCACCTCGTTTCGATTAATATCTTTAAGAGCAACGAGCTAAAAAGGTGGGTCGAAGACAATAAAAATAACCTTGAACAGATGGCCCAGCGGCCCTTGATCTGGCAATATGCTGCAGTGCTGGCAAAACATGTTAACTCTGACCCTGCATATCGCAAGGCCAAGGGAGGCATCGTCGAGGACCATCTGAAACCGAGGCTGAAATACGGTGGCTTCCTTGAGCTGTTTGTAATGGGTCCCCATCATGGCCAAATATCAGCGTCCACCAATGAGAAGCAGGAGGGCAAGTACCGAGACACCTATTCCTATTTCATCGAAGGCAAAAGCCACACCCATATCCAGGGCATTTACTACTCGCCTGCGCTGGAGCAGCCGGCCATGACCATAGGCACGCCTATAAGGGACAAACAGGGCAACCTCCTGGGAGTCCTGGCAGGTCGCCTTGACCTCGGGGAACTTTCTAAAATCATTGTGCTGCAAAGCGGCAACAGTCCGACAGAAGATACCTACCTGGTGAATACATTCAACTTCTTCGTCACCGAACCACGGTTTGGCCAGGGCTACGCACTAAAGAAAGCCATTCGCACCGAGGGCGTCGAGGCTGGTCTTTCAGGCAAGGATGGAGTGGGCTTCTACAAGGATTACCGAGGGGTGCCTGTTATTGGTGCTTATAAATGGTTGCCTGAATCTAATATGTGTATCCTCACCGAAATAGACCAGGCTGAGGCCTTTGCTCCTATTGTCCATCTGGCCTGGGTTATCACCGGCATCGCTTCTGCCAGTTCTATTTTAGCGGGCTTCCTGGGCGTCTTCTTCGCACGCACGATCACCCGTCCGGTAAGGCAACTTGCGGCAGGAGCTGAGGAAATCGGTCGTGGCAACCTGGAACACCGGGTGGGGAGGGCGTCGAAGGACGAGATCGGGGGGCTCTCCAGGGCATTTGACCGGATGACGGAGAACCTGAAAGCCACCATGGTTTCCCGGGATGAACTGGCACTGAGCGAGGAGAGATACCGCACCACGATGATGAGCGTGGGCGACGGCGTGATCGCCACCGACACTGAAGGGCGGGTGGAGTTGCTGAACCCGGTGGCTGAGGCGCTGACCGGCTGGCGGCAAGAGGAAGCCCGCGGCAAGCCGCTGGAAGAGGTCTTCCGCATTATCAACGAAGAGACGCGACAGACCGTTGAAAATCCGGTGCGCCGGGTGATTCGGGAGGGCCTGGTGGTGGGCCTTGCCAACCATTCGGTGCTCATTGCTAAGGACGACACCGAGCACCCCATTGCCGACAGCGGCGCGCCCATCCGCGACGAAAAAGGCGAGATCACCGGCGTGGTGCTGGTCTTCCGTGACCAGACTCAAGAGCGGGCGGCGCAAAAGGCGTTGAAGGAAAGCGAGCGAAAGTTCCGTGATACCGTGAGATCCCTGGATGAAGGATATTATAGTGCCACTGCGGATGGGCTGTTGCTTGAACACAATCCGGCATTCAGTCGGATTCTTGGTATTGACATCGCCCAGGATTTGAAAGGAGCAAAATTACCTGATTTTTGGCAAAATCCGGATGACAGAAAGGAATATCTCAACGAGTTGAAGACCAAGGGATTCGTAAGGAACTACCTGATAAATGTAAAGTCAGTTAGTGGTGAAAAGATGGTTGTTATGTCAAATGCCCATCTGATAAAAGACGAAAATGGCAGGATGGTGAGAATTGAAGGAACTTTCACAGATTTCACCGAGCGTAAGCGGGCAGAGGAGAAATTGCGGGAGAGTGAAGCACGCTTAAATGCGGTCATGCAGGGGTCCCCAATACCGAAATTTGTCATTGATATGAATCACCGGGTTATTTACTGGAACAAGGCACTCGAGGAACTGAGCGGGATAAGGGCATCGGAGGTCGTAGGAACGACACAGCAGTGGAAGGCTTTTTACCCCCTTGAGCGTCCTGTCATGGCTGATCTCCTTGTCGATGGAGCCATCGAGGAGATCCCCCGGTGGTATGAGGGGAAGTTCAAGGCATGGAAATTGATTGATGGTGCCTACGAAGCAACAGATTTCTTCCCGAAACTTGGCGAGGCGGGCGAATGGCTGGACCTCACATCTGCCCCGATCAGGGACGCTCATGGAACCGTTATCGGTGCGGTGGAGACACTCGAGAACATCACCGACCGCAAGCGTGCGGAGGAGGAAATCCGTCGGCTCAACGAATCGCTGGAACAGCGCGTAGTCGAGCGCACCGCCCAGCTCGAAGCCGCCAATAAGGAGATGGAAGCATTTGCTTACTCTGTTTCCCACGACCTGCGAGCCCCGCTGCGGGCGGTTGATGGATATACGCGAATCCTCCTCGAGGACCATGCCGGGCACCTGAACGAGGATGCCCAACGCACCTGCGGCCACATCCGCGAAGGCGCCCAGCGTATGGGCAAGCTCATCGACGATTTGCTTGCCTTCTCCCGCCTGGGGAGAGCCGAGATGCAAGCCTCGTCTATAGACATGCAAAGGCTCGCCAACTCGGTATTTTTCGAACTCACCACCCTGGAAAACCGGGACTCCCTCGATTTTCGGCTGCAATCGCTGTCCCGTGCCGAAGGTGACCCGACGATGGTCCGGCAGATATGGATGAACCTGATTTCAAACGCCCTCAAATTCAGCTCAAAGCGTGAGCAGCCCGTCATCGAGATCGGATGTCACGAGGAAGCCAAGGAAACTATCTATTATGTTCGAGACAATGGCGCCGGGTTTGATATGCAGTACTCTCACAAATTGTTCGGAGTTTTCCAGCGCCTGCACAGTACCCGGGAATTTGAAGGAACCGGGGTTGGATTGGCAATTGTCCGACGCATCGTTCAGCGGCACGGTGGCCGCACGTGGGCAGAAGGAGAAACGGAGAGGGGTGCCACCTTCTATTTTTCTCTGCCGAGAAAATGATTACAGCGATACAAAAGAAGATTACACGGATTGGAAAATATGATTACACGGATGAAAAATTAGATGGAAGAAGAACAGTTGACTAAACAAATTATTGGATGTTGTTTTAAGGTTCATCGGGAATTAGGCCCTGGATTCAATGAGAAAATCTACCATGCTGCCCTAAAATTAGAATTTAATCAGGAAGGACTTAGGTTTCAGACAGAAAGGGAATTCGAAGTGTCGTACTTGGATCAGCGAGTTGGTACCTTCAGAGCCGATTTAGTCGTGGAGGATAAAGTTGTGGTTGAGATTAAGTCATTAACAGGGAAAATGCCTATTGTTTTTGAGTATCAATTGCTTTCATATCTAAGGGCCTCGGGGCTCCACATTGGCTTATTGGTTAACTTTGGTAACAAGAGCTGTCAGGTAAAGAGGCTTGTTTACTAATCCGTGTAATCTTGTTTTAAATCTGTGTAATCAGGATATAAGGAGGGGCATATGACAGGCACAAATGCTTTTGAAATTCTCCTGGTCGAAGACGACCCTGGGGACGCGGACCTGACCATTCGCGCACTGCGAAAACACAATCTGGCTAACAAGTTACATGTGGTGGAAGACGGCGCAGAGGCTCTGGACTTCATTTACTGTAGAGGGAAGTATGAACGACGGGATGTTTGCACCCATCCAAAGGTCATTTTCCTTGATCTCAAACTTCCCAAAGTAAGCGGCCTGGAGGTACTCCGACAGCTCAAAGGTGACGAAAAGACACGTACGATTCCGATCATTATTGTGACGTCCTCACGCGAAGACCCTGATATCAAACAAGCCTACGCTCTGGGCGCAAACAGTTACGTGGTAAAACCGGTTGACTTCGACAATTTCCAGGAGGCCATTACCCAGTTAGGCCTCTACTGGCTCGTGGTGAACCAGGGACCGCGGTGATACGAAGGACGATAGACGAAGGACGAAGGACAAGAAATGAAAAACAAGAAACAATCGTCTATCTTCTTAGCGAGCGCAGTGAGCGGTCGTCCCAGTGAGCAGGGCGAACGGTCGTCCTTCGCCCCTCTGTAAGGGGCAAGGTGGTCGCCCTTCTTCCCTCGGTGTTGTGCGTTCATGCGTCGTCTATCATCAATTAGAAGGAGAATTGACGATGAAGTCCTTAAGGGTTCTGATTCTTGAAGACAACCCGTCTGACGCTGAATTGATGATCCATGAGCTGCGCCAGATGGGATGCGAACCTCAATGGCAGTGTGTGGAAACGGAAGCAGACTATCTGCGGCAGTTAGAATCAGCCTTCGACGTGATTCTCTCAGACTACTCCATGCCGCAGTTTAATGCGCTGCGTGCGCTCCATCTCCTGCAAGAGCGAGGGCTGGACATTCCGTTCATCGTTGTTACGGGAAGCATCAGCGAAGAGGTGGCGGTCGAATGCATGAAGCAGGGGGCAGCGGACTATCTCCTTAAAGACCGCCTAATCCGTTTGGGACCGGCGGTACTAAAGGCTTTGGAGGAAAAACGAATCCGCGAAGAAAAACGCCGGGCGGAGGAGGCGCTGCGGAAGAGTGAGGATCGTTACAGAGACCTGGTAGAGCACGACCAGGACTTTATTTTTATATGCACCCATGATCTTCAGGGACGGATTCTCTCTGTGAACCGAGGGGCTGCCCTACGCCTGGGTTATGGTCAGAACGACCTCCTGAAGATGCATCTTCGCGATATTTTAACACCCCAGGTCAAAGATCGGTTTGATGAATACCTGTCCACTATTCAAAGGGACGGCGTTGCAAAAGGATTGATGGTCGTTCAGACGATCACAGGGGAAATACGAATCTGGCAATACAACAATACCCTGCGTACGGAGGGGCTTGAGGCCCCGATTGTGCGAGCAATGGCCTACGACATCACCGAGCGCAAGCAGGCAGAGGAGGCGCTGCAAAGAAGCGAGGTGGAGGCAAAGCGGCTGGCCCGCGAGAGTTCGATGTTGGCCAAAATTGGACGAATCATTACCTCAACATTGAACATCGATGAGGTCTATGAACTTTTTGCGGAGGAGGTCCAGAAGGTCATCCCCTTTGACCATGTTACAATCAACATGATTAATTCCGACAACCGTACTTCCACCATCGCTTATGTCCATGGGGTTGAAATCGCCGATCGTCCCAGGGGCAAACTCATTCCTTTGTCTGGCACCGTTACTGAGGAGACAGCTCGCACCCGAACCGCCCTTCTTATTCAGGGGAAGGACATGAATGAACTGGGAACCCGGTTTCCCGGCATGCCGCTTATGGCCTGGACTCAATTTGGATCAAACATATCGGTCCCTTTAATTTCCAAGGATCGGGGGATAGCTGTTCTCCATTTTGGATCGCTCAATCCAAATGCCTATACAGAGATGGATCTGAGACTTGCCGAAAGAGTCGGTAATCAGATTGCTGGCGCTATTGCCAACGCACAGCTCTACAGACAGCGCAAGCAGGCGGAGGAAGCACTCCGTGAAAGTGAAAGTCGCTATCGAACACTGGCCGAATCGGCGCAAGATGCTATCTTCATCCTTGATAGGGAAGGACGCTTTCAATATCTTAATCGATTTGGTCGAGACCAGCTCGCGCCCAGTTCAGAAGGAATCCTTGGGAAAACATTAAGACAAGTGTTTCCGGCGGAGGTCGCCGAAGAACAAATGCTCGCTTTGCAAACAGTCTTTGAATCGCACAAGACTTTTTCACATGAGATTAAGATTACGTTTCCGCACGGTGACGAGTGGTCGGATGTTAGGCTGATTCCAATAGTGACTCAGAATGGGGAGGTCCAGTCCGTTATGGGTATCGCCCGCGACGTGACCGAGCGGAAGCGGGCCGAGGAGGCGCTTCGGGAGAGCGAAAACCGGTACCGTAACCTCATTATGCATTCCCCGGATGCAATTATGATAAACCTGCGGGACCGCGTAATCCTCGTGAATAACGAGTGCCTGAGTCTGTTCGGAGCCCGGACGGCGGAAGATCTGATCGGCAAGTCCCCCTACGATCTTTTTCATCCCGATTTTCACGAGCAGATTCGAAAGCGCATTCATCGCCTGCGGGACCTGGGCGAGGCGACGCCTCTGCTCGAAGAAAAGATCGTTCGCCTCGACGGCAGAAACGTTGACGTTGAGGTCCACGCGGCGCCATTTCCGTCCGGCGATACGAACGCCATCCATGTCATCCTTCACGACATCACCGACCGTAAGCGGGCGGAGGAGAGACTGTGGCAAGCGAACCAGAAACTACAGTTGAGCCACGCTGCCACGCTGAACCTGATGGAAGACCTGAAAACGGAAAATGAGGCGCGAAAAAAGAGCGAGGCGGCACTGCGGGGGAGCGAGAGGAAGTATCAGGAGCTTTTTGATGAGGCTCCAGTGGGATACCATGAATTTGACATCGAGGGCCGCATCACAAGGGTCAATCGCACAGAATTAGAGATGTTGGGTTATACCCTTGAAGAAAGGATAGGCGAATTTGTTTGGAGTTCTATAACTGAAGAGGACAAATCCCGTCAAACGGTGTTGGATAAGTTGGCCGGTGTCATACCGCCTTCACGAAGTCTTGAACGTACCTATCGTCGAAAAGATGGAACGACATTTCCAGTCCTCATACAGGATCAACTCCTCCGTGATAAAGATGGGCGGATAGCGGGCATCCGATCTACCATTCAGGACATCACCGAGCGCAAGCGGGCCGAGCAGGAGGCGGCTTCTCTTCAGAATCAGCTTCGACAGTCTCAGAAGGTGGAGGCGATTGGTCAGTTGGCAGGCGGGATTGCCCATGATTTTAACAACCTTCTGACCGTCATTCAGGGGTATGCCCAGATCTCCTTGCTCGATCTTCAGGAAAAAGATCCCTTGAAGGCCAATATTGAGGAGATCCGGGAGGCTGCGAAAAAGGCGGCAGATCTGACACGTCAGCTTCTGGCCTTCAGCCGGAAGCAGATCCTGGAGATGCGGGTTCTTGATTTGAACCAGGTGTTGCAGGGGCTCGACAAGATGCTTCGACGAGTTATTGGGGAGGACATCGAGCTGACGATGTTCCTGCCTGAGTCGATCTGGAAAGTGAAGGCCGACCCTGGGCAGATGGAGCAGGTGATCATCAACCTTGCGGTCAATGCGAGGGATGCGATGCCCAATGGAGGGAAACTTACCATAGAGACAGCCAATGTGGAACTGGATGAGGAATATGCCTATAAGCACATCGCAGTCAAACCGGGTCGGCATGTGATGTTATCGATGAGCGATACCGGGGTGGGGATGACACCGGAGGTGAGGGAGAGGGTCTTTGAGCCTTTCTTTACGACCAAGGAGAGGGGTAAGGGGACGGGATTAGGATTATCGATGGTCTATGGGATAGTAAAGCAGAGCGGAGGCAACATCTGGGTTTACAGTGAGCTGGGCCAGGGGACGACCGTTAAGATCTATCTTCCTGAGGTGGATGAGCCTGTGGAGGAGCTGAAAGAGGAGGTCGTTGGAGAAGTGCTCCAGGGCGATGAGACCATTCTCATTGTGGAGGATGAGGAGGTCGTTCGGAAACTTGCGGTCAGAGTCCTGAAGACGCAGGGGTATAAGGTATTGGAGGCCCCGGATGGGGGAAAGGCCTTTATGCTCTGCGAGGAGTATAAAGAGCCGATCGACCTGATCCTGACGGATGTGGTGATGCCCGGGATGAGCGGTCGCAAATTGGTGGATCGTCTTAAAGCGATTCATCCGGAGATCAAGGTTCTCTACATGTCGGGTTACACGGACAACGCGATCCTTCATCATGGTATCCTGGAGCCAGGAATCAATTTTATTCAGAAGCCCTTCACCGTAGAAAGTCTGCCCAGAAAAGTGAGAGAGGTGCTGGATAAATAATTGCGGATTGCGGAATGCGGATTGCGGAATTAAAGACAAGGGACGAAGGACGAATAAAATCGCTGTAATCGCGTTTTTTGAATCGGTGTAATCAGCTCTACCACAGAAGGCAGTAAGAAAAGAGGGACGATGGAGGATAAACGATGAACGATGAACGAGAGACGAAGGACGAATAGAAGGTAGGAAGAAAGATGATAATCGTTCGTAGTTCGGGCGATATGTAGCTTCTCTATCTGGGAAAAAAATAAAATCTTCATCTCTTTGGAAAAGGGAGAAAATCAACTCCTCCATAGGTATGAAAACCTAACCAAAGATATTTGAAATTTCCGCTCTATCGAACGAAGTGGCGGGCGAGAGAAACACGGGCACCATCATCACAGTTAGGATCACGCCAAAATGCGCCCTCACGACAAACACCGTGAATAATCCGCGTTGGGTTAACCGGCCTGTTGTGGCATACCAGCAATCGATCTCGTCGTAGGCAATATGGAGGTCCTGCATGATCTTACTTGACATGCGAACGATCGTCTTCAGCAATGTGGTCACCGATATCGTCTGCATCCTGGTCATCTTGTTGCTGTGGCATCAGAGCCGCAAACGGTTTGCGGGTCCGGGCTTTTGGGTGTTTGATTTTGTCTTTCAAACGGCGGCGCTGTTTCTGATTATCTTGCGCGGCAACATCCCGGACTGGATGTCCATGGTCCTCGCCAATACCCTGGTGATTGCGGGGGCGCTGTTGGGCTATGTGGGTCTGGAACGCTTTGGCGGGAAGAAGAGCTCGCAAATCCATAATTATGCCTTGCTGGCGGCTTTTGTCTGTGTTCACACCTATTTTGCCTTTGTTCAACCTAACCTGGCAGCGAGAAATCTCAATCTGTCAGTGGGGTTGCTGATTATCTGTTTTCAGTGCATGTGGCTCCTGTGGTGGAGAGTCGAGCCCGGTATGCGCCGGTTGACGCTTGGCGTAGGCATGGTTTTTGGGGCGTATTGCCTGGTCAGTATCGTCCGAATTGTCGAGTTTCTCACCCGCGCGCACTCAAAAGGTGATTATTTCCAGGCCGGCCCGTTCGAAACGCTTGTCATGGTCTCTTACCAGATGATTTTCATTCTTCTGACGTATAGTCTGGTGCTAATGTTCAACAAGCGGCTCCTCGTGGAGGTCAAGACCCAGGAAGAAAAGTTTTCTAAGGCGTTTCATTCCTCTCCCTATGCGATCACCCTCACCCGACTCTCCGACGGACAGATTATCGAAGTCAATGATGGCTTTGTGAACATCACCGGGTACAACGACTCGGACTTGCGGGGAAAAACAACGGTCGGTTTGCATCTCTGGGATCAAGAGGAAGATCGTGTCGCCGTTGTCGATGAATTGTCGAAGAGCGGCAAGGCGCACGGGAGGGAATTTCAATTTCGGAAGAAGTCGGGGGAGATGATCACGGGACTTTTCTCGGCCGAGATCATCGCGATCAACAACCAGGAGCTTGTTTTGTCGAGCATCAGTGATATCACCGAGCGCAAACGGGCGGAGGCGGAACGGGAGAAACTCATCCAGGAACTCCAGGAGGCTCTATCCAGGGTGAAGCAGTTGAGCGGCTTGCTGCCCATCTGTGCTTCCTGCAAGAAGGTAAGGGAGGATAACGGGTATTGGACCCAGATTGAGGCTTATATCCGGGACCATTTCGAAGCCGAATTCACCCACGGCATCTGCCCAGAGTGTTTTAAGAAACTTTATCCGGATGAAACCTTAGAGGATCTTTAAAGTGACAGAATGTCCCATTTTTGAGCAAGAATGTCATTTTTCGGGATATAGTATCGATTTTCGAACCCCTTCAAAAAGTCAAATCCAATCTTAGAACCAGTTAATAATTGGATAGTTAGAAAACTAAAAGCCTCAAGTTTTCCTTCTGGCATATATCTTGCTTTCAATCAAATTGAAACAATCCGAAACAAAATAAGAAAAGGGGAAGCAGACGGAGCAAATCCGATGTCCATCATGAAAGAGGATGAAGTTCTAACGACAGACGAGGCCGTCGAATATCTGAAGATTTCAAGACCTACTTTTTTGAAGTGCATCCATCAAGGGAGAATAAAGGCCATCAAAGTCGGAAACGGCTGGAGGATTCTCAAGTCAGAATTATACCGATTTTTGAAGGGGAGTAGGAGTTCAGGCGGTCGGTAAGGCCTGCTCAGTTCCACCGCAGAAGGCAGAAAGCAGTAAAAAAAGAGGGACGATGGACGATAGACGAAGGACGAATAAAATCGGTGGTAACACTTTAGCGCTTTGAAACGAAGCTTAATTCAGGTTCGTTTTTTTCCGTCATTCCCGTGAAACTTGTCCTCGCGAAAGCGGGGAACGGAAATCCAGAACAAGGAAAATAAATCAATGAGTAAATGGAATTGCAGTCATGGACCGAATGCTCGGGTCATCATGAAACAAAAATAAAGAGGAAAACTCTTGGAAAACCGGATCCTGATTGTCGATGATGAAAAGATGATCTATTCCATCCTGGCCCGGAGGCTTGCCAGGGAAGGATATAACTGTGTCATGGCCAATAACGGAAGGGAGGCCCTTGGCCTTTTTTATAAGAATAATTTCTCCTTGATTATTTCTGACATCAACATGCCTGAAATGAATGGCTTAGAGCTCCTGAAGAGTGTGAAGGCGGTGCGACCCAACATGATGTTCATCATCATGACTGCCTATCCGGAGATCAGCATGGCAGTAGAGGCCATCCGCCTGGGAGCGAATGACTTCCTCATCAAGCCGATCGATCTGGAAATCGTCGTCTTCAGTGTCAAAAAAGCCCTTGATCAGAAGAAGATGGAGGAGGAGCTTGAGTCTTATCACAAGGATCTGAAGAAATTAGTGGAGGAAAAAACAGCAAAGCTTCAACACACTTTGCTCGTCCTCAAGAAAACCCATCTCGATTCGGTCATAGTGCTTGCCGGAGCAATCGACGCAAAAGATCCTTACACTCGAGGCCATTCGGACCGGGTGCGAAAGATGAGTTTGAGGATCGGGATGAAGATGGGCTTTAGCGATGAGAAGATGGAGAACCTGGTGTTCGGGGCGCTCCTCCATGACATCGGGAAGATCGGCATCAGGGATGAGGTGCTTCAGAAGAAAGGCCATCTGACTCCTGAGGAGTATCAATACATTCAACAACATCCACTGATCGGCGTCAAGATCGTGGAAGGGATTGATTTTTTTAGGGACAAGATCCCCATGATTCGCAATCATCATGAGCATTTTGACGGGCGTGGATATCCTGACGGTTTAATCGGTGAAACGATTCCTCTGGAGGCAAGGATCATTGCGGTGCCGGATGCCTTTGATGCCATGACCAGCTTAAGACCCCATCGCATGGCTATGCCGATCCAGGAGGCCCTTGTGGAGATGGAGAAGGGAAAGGGAAAACAATTCGATCCCCGGGTTCTGGAAGTTTTCCTGAGGGAAGAGGTATACAGATTTTAGAGATACCAGACGCGAAGCTCTCCGCTCACAGAGCAGGGCTTGCCGGAGAAAATATGGCCCTTGTTCGTCTGAGGCTGGCCATGAGGAGTTGAATGAGGATTATGCCCGTCAAGATTAAGGGCGCGCACCTGCGAGGAGATTAGTATGAAAACCCTGGACAGAAAAAGAACCATCCTGACTCTGAGATGGGCAGTCATCATCTTGACCTGCTATCTCATCTTTTTCGGGAAAGGAAGGATCACAGACCCCGATTGGGGGCACCTCTTTATTCTGGCCTATATTTTCTCTAACCTTATCCTCATTTTTCTTCCCCAGACCTGGTTTTCCAATCCAAAATTCTTCTATTTCCTGGTCGTTTTTGACACGGGGACCGTCTCATTGGGGATGTATCTTTCAGAACGGGTGGCCACGGATTTCTATCTGGTCTTTTTTCTTATTCTGATTCTTGCATCGGTGAGCCGAAATTTCAAATTGCTCATGATCGTTTCCGGAGTTACAGCCAGTCTCTATGGATTTCTTCTCTATTCCTGGGGGCTATTGGGTTCGGAACAAAGCTCCAGCTATATCCTGCGCATTCCTTTTATCTTTATCATGTCTGCTTTCTACGGTTATATCACACAAACCTTTACCAAAGAGAGTCAAGAGCAGCTTGTCCTGTCTGAAGATAAATACCGGGGTCTCTTCGAGAACGCAAAGGAAGGAATTATTATTTTAAGAAATCCTGATCTGCAAATTGCAGACGTGAATGGAGAGGCGGGACGGCTGATCGGGAACCCAAAAAAGGAAGTTTTGCAAAAGGATGTTGTCGATCTCTTCGATCCCTTGATGCGGGAAAGAGCATTGTCCTTCTTCGAGCAGGTGGTCAAGGATGGAGAAGGGGCGACCGATACGCTCTCTTTGAAGCGGGAAAACGGTGTGACGTTTGAGGTGGATCTCTCCATAAAAAAAATTGATTTAGAAGATGACTCGTTCTTTCAGTTAATTTTCAAGGACTTAACAGAGCGGAGGAAGCTTGAAAAGAGAATTCGAGAAAGTAAACGGAGCCTTCAAGCCATCGTCGATGGAATTCAGGACTCCCTCTTTGAGCAAAACCTCAATTATGTCATTCTACGTGTCAATAGAGCAGTTGCCGAAAAAACGCACCTTACCTATGAACAGTTAATTGGAAGAAAATGTTACGAAATTTATTGTCGGAGAACCCAGCCGTGTCCAAAGTGCCCCGCAACAATGACCTTCCAGACCAAGCAACTTGCACATCAAACGATCAGCGATGCCGATTCCGGCACCGTTTCGCAAATCTCTTCTTTTCCGATTTTAGACGATAAGGGCAACCTTTATTCCGTGGTGATGTACGTCCGGGACGTCACCGAGGAGCAGCGACTTCAGGAACAACTCATTCAGTCGGAAAAGTTAGCTGGAATCGGCACATTGGCCTCCGGCGTAGCCCATGAAATCAACAACCCCCTGAGCGGAACGATCACCATGGCAGAGGCCGCACTGGAGGAGGATGATCTCTCCGTGATCAGAACCTACCTGGGGGATATTATCAATTGCAGCCAGAGGATCAATAAAATCGTCACAGGACTGCGCTCCTACTCCCGAATCGCGAAACAAGACGATCGGAGCCTTCTCGATTTCAACGAAGTGTTAGAGGATTCCCTTAAAATGGTTCTGTTAGCGGTCAAGAGGAAACCCGTGGAGGTGGTCAAGAAATTTCAACTCGTTGAAAAGGCGAAGGCCAATTTAGGTGAGGTCCAGCAAGTGTTCACTAATTTGATCACCAATGCCTTTCATGCGATGGAGGGGAGGGAGGGGGTGCTCACCCTCACTACGCGATCGTTAAGGGATGTTGTAGAGGTGGGGATTGGGGATAACGGCATTGGAATTCCCGAAAAGCATATCAAGAAAATTTTCGATGCCTTTTTTACAACCAAGAAGCCAGGTGAAGGGACAGGCCTGGGTTTGAACATTGTCTACCGAATTGTCACGAAGTATGGTGGCACCGTTGATGTGGAAAGTGAGGAAGGGTTGGGCACCACATTTAGACTTCGATTTCCAATAGGGAGGGATGAGGATGGGCAAGAAAATATTGGTCGTTGATGACGAAGAGATCGTGCGTAAGGGTTTAAAAATTCATTTGACCAAGAGTGGTTATAACGTGGAGGAGGCCGCGGATGGAGAGGAAGCCATTGAATGGATGAAGAAGAATAATTTTGATCTTCTCATCTGCGATATCATGATGCCGAAAAAGGATGGCTGGGAAGTGTTGAAATTTGTCCGATCGCAGACAAGGACCGAGGACCTCCCGGTGATTTTTCTGACGGCCAAGAGCCAGGACTCCGATATGTTCGAGGGATATGAACGGGGCGCCAACTATTATATCACGAAGCCCTTTACAAAATCCCAGCTTCTCTTCGGGGTAAATCTGATGCTTGGGAAAGAAAGGAATCCGTCCTATTAGGCATGATGGTTTCGTAAAAAGTCGTCTCACCGGTGAAAACCGATGTTCAGTATTTTCACCACTACCTAAGATCACTGGATTCCGGCTGGAGTTTACCCCGGTGAAAACCGGGGCCGGAATGACAAACTGGAGAGAAAGTAACCTGACTTTTGGACATTTGAAAACCTGGCGAAAGTGCCATGGAATCTCATTTGTTCCTTCGAAGCCGGGTCCAATTTGAACAGCGGTGAGTTGAAATCCAACATAATGGTCATTCCCGGGGGGCACCCTCGAACCATGACAATCCTCCCCCACCCCGATTCAGCATGAAAGCAAATTGGCCGGACGGCGGGATGTCCTTAGCCGTTCGTGCTGATCTCGCCCTTCGACGGGCTCAGGGCGAACGGCTTTTTTTACCTTTTCTGAAGGGAGAGAGGGAAGAATTTGGTCTCCAGTGTCTATACAATTATGTAGAAAATAACCTCAAATACCTCCTCTCCCCTCCGTGGGAGAGGATTGAGGTGAGGGGGCAAAGGCTTTGACTCACCCTCACCCTCTCCCGTCAAGGGAGGGGGAAGATACAGTTAATTTTCATGGTTCGAGGGTGCCCTCCGGGCATGGGGCATTATGGACCGATTCATAGATGGTTTTTACAGCACGAAATTGTAAAATGAAGATGTCAATAGTGGGAACCCGACAGGGGTGAATGATGATGAATGAAAAGGGGGTTACTCTTCTTGAGGTCCTTATCATAGTCGTCATTGTTGGTTTACTCGGGGCTGCGGCCATTGTTAGATACATTTCTCTTTCCGAGAGTGCAGAAGGGGCGAGTGTCGAGTCCGTAATCGGCAGCCTCAGATCAGCCCTTAACCTTAATTCAGCAAGCCAGATAGTAAACATTCAGCCAATAACCGCGCACAATCCGTTCGACGACCTGAGCGACAAACCCCCAAATTATATCGGTGTTTTTGGCGATGTAAATGATTCTAATTGCCAACTCGGGCAATGGGCATACCAGTCAGGAGATTCTTCAAATGGGAACTGGCCAGTCGTCGTCTACAGACCAAGGGCAACTTTGGCACAGGCATTCACCTGGAATAATATACAGTGGATTGTGTTAGTGGTCAGTGAGATTAAAAACGCAAGCGGTGCGACGATCGGGTTATCTTTAGATGACTATCCACCGGCCCACCGGTGGTAGAATACATAATGCCCCATGCCCGGAGGGCACCCTCGAACCATGAAAATTATTGCAGGTTACGGTTAGGGTTAGGAAGCCGGTTTAGGTTAGGTCTTGGGGTAAGGGCTAATTTCCTTTGGACCAGCAACCTAACCCATTGACCAAACTGGCCTCCTCACCCTAACCCTTACTCACGAGTTGTTATTTTCTACATAAAGGCACATGGTGGAGTATGACTTTTTTTATCCCAACTGGATTCCTGGCTACATTCTCTTCGGTGCCTCCTTCGGGACAAAGACTCTGATCACGATAGCGATCAACTTGTCCATCTCTCTTTTGTAATCGATAGAAACCTCCATACCTTTCTTCAAATCTCCAAGGATCATAGTCACTTCACCTTTGACGATCTTTGTCTTGCCGTCGATAGCAAAAGGCAGAGGCTTCTCCTCTATCATCTTTCCCTTGACGACGATGGTCTTCCCCTTTTCATCGACTTTTTCGATCACACCAGAAAACCTCTCCGTCTTTTCGATCGTTGATTTCCCCGGTGGAGCAGATGGAGAGCTTGGCGCCGGTTTTTGAATTGCCATTGCCCCAGAAACAAAGGCAAACGAAGCAAGGAGGGTTAGAAAAAAAAGCATCTTTTTCAATCAAGTTCACCTCCTCTGTTTTATGTAGAAAATAGCACCTTTGCACGGTTCGGGTCAGGAGACCCGAACCTACCCCGGGTAGTCGCAGGTCTCCTGACCTGCGGATCCGGATGTTTTCATGGTTCGAGGGTGCCCTCCGGGCATGGGGCATTAGTTTGAAAATAACCTCTAAAATACCTCCTCTCCCCTCCGTGGGAGAGGATTAAGGTGAGGGGGCAAGAGCTTTGACTCACCCTCTCCCTCGCCCTCTCCCGTCAAGGGAGAGGGAAGATAGGGTTGATTTTCATGGTTCGAGGGTGCCTACCGGGCATGGGGCATTATGTTCATTAGGTCAAAGATTTAGAAGCAAAAGTAATGCCAAAAATCTCAGTTTATCGTAATAATTTAGCGGTTTGAAATGGTTTCTACCTACTGCCTTTTTGGCGACTCATTCTCACCGGAATTAGGGGCAGCCGGTTTAGTAAAAAGGGTGGTTCTTGGTCAATAAGAACTGTTCACTGGGTATTTTCTCTGGGCTTCCGGAAAAAATGTTGCCCCATGGTCACAATTGGCATTAGTTTGGCAATTTTGTCATAAATTTACCAGTTTCTGACATAGGCTCCCTCCGGCCTCTCCCATTTGTCCTGTGGGCTATATTTGGAAAAAACCTTTCGATAATCAATAGTTTGAGCCACGCCAGGGGTTCACCATGTAAATTTGGGGCAATTTGGAACAAATCTTGCTTATTTCTGCCATTTGAGTGAGCCCTTCCTGGACAAGAGGACAGACTCAAATGCCTGATCTTGACCGTGCCATTGGCCCCAAAACCCTCAACGACCAGCTTTTCTGGGAAATTGCCAAGCGGAAACGAACGGAGGAACGGCTGGCAAAGATCAATCAGTGCTTTCTGGAGTTCGTGACGGACCCCCTTCAGAATATCCAGCGCCTCACCGCTCTTTGCGGGGAACTGATGGGAGCAACCTGCGCTCTTTATAACCGTCTTCACCAAGGGATGCTTTGCTCTCTGGGAAGGTGGAACACGCCGCAGGACCTTAATCCCGTAGACAAACCCGAGGGACATATTTGCTATGACGTTATCATCCGTGGCGAGGACAAGGTCCTGGTCATTCGGGATCTCCCGGAAACCCACTACGCCAAAACGGATCCTAACGTCACCCAATACGGGTTACGGACCTACATCGGACATCCGGTAAAGTTTGGGAAAAACTATGTCGGTTCCCTTTGTGTCGTTTATCAGAATGATTTTGTACCTACCCCCGAGGATCTCTGGTTTATCGGGGTCATTGCCTCCGCTATTGGAGTAGAAGAAAATCGGAGAGGGGCCGAGGATGCCATAAAGAAAGGGGAACGCTTCTTGGCCAGCGTCTTTGACAGTATCCAGGATGGCCTCAGTATCCTTGATAAAGACTTTAAGATCCTTCGTGCCAATCAAGCGATGGAACGCTGGCATTCCTACAGCCTTCCCCTTGTCGGCAAGAAATGCTACGAGGCCTATCAGCGCCGCCACGAACGATGTGAGAGATGCCCAAGCCATCGGTCGATCGAAACGGGTGAGGCAGCCCATGATATCGTTCTAAGAACAGGGCCGGCGGGGGAGGTCATCGGATGGGTGGATCTTTTCAGCTTTCCCCTGCTTAACCTTGAAACCGGGCAGACAGAAGGAGTGATCGAGTACGTTCGTGACATTACCGAGCAGAGACAAGCAGAGCAAGCCCAGCAACGAAGCGAGCGAAAGGCAAAGCGTTTAGCCCTTGAGAATGAGATCATAGCAGAGATCGGGCGGATTATCACCTCCACTTTGGATATCGAAGAAGTATATGAGCGCTTTGCTGAAGAAGTTCGTAAACTGATTCCGTTCGACAGAATTGTTGTCAATGTCATCAACCCAGAGAACAACACCACCATTGCCTACCTTTCAGGGGTTGATGCACAAGGCCGCCAACTTGGGGCTACTGTTCCCTTAGTGGGTACAGCTACAGGAGAGTGTATACGCACGCAGTCGAGCCTTCTCTTCCAGCCGGAAAGCATGGATGAGGTGGTAAACAGGTTCTCACACCTCCTGCCAATTTTTGAAGCTGGACTTCGATCGATGATATTTGTCCCTTTGATATCGAAGGATCAGATGATTGGAGTCCTATCTCTGCAAGCCACCAAGCCAAAGGTCCATACAGAGGCGGATCTGAGACTTGCCGAAAGAGTCGGTAATCAGATTGCTGGTTCCATCGCCAATGCACAGCTTTTCACCGAGGGCAAGCGGACAGAGGAGGCGCTACGTAAGAGCGAGGAGAGATACCGAACCATTCTTGAAAGCATCCAGGACGGTTATTTTGAGGTTGACCTTGCTGGTAGTTGTACCTTCGCTAATGACGCGCGGTGCCGAAGCCTTGGATATACCAAAGAGGAATTGATCGGAATAAACAACCAGCAGTTTACAGATCAAGAGAACGCAAAGAAAGTGTATCAAGCTTTTAATCGGGTCTACAGAACAGGGGAACCGGTTAAGGGATTAGATGAGGAAGTTATCAGAAAAGACGGGACCAGAGCGTTTAGCGAAATTTCGATATCTCTTATCAGGGATTCAGAAGGGAAACCGATTGGATTCCGGGGTATTTCTCGAGACATTACCGAGCGCAAGAAGATGGAAGAGGAACTGAGCCAAAGTGAGGAGAAATATCGAAACATTCTTGAAAGCATCGAAGACGGTTATTACGAAGTAGATCTTGCCGGTAACTTTACGTTCTTCAACGACTCAACTTGCCGAATATGGGGGTACCCCAAAGAGGAATTGATGGGCATGAACGACCGGCAGTATACAGACCAAGAGAACGCAAACAAATTGTTTCAAGCCTTTAATAAAGTGTACACAACCGGGGAACCCGCCGAAGGATTCGATTGGCAGATTATAAGAAAAGATGGGATCAAAAGATACATTGAGGCATCTGTATCGTTACAAAAAGATTCATCAGGTAAGCCGATAGGGTTTAGAGGGATTATACGGGACATCACCGAGCGCAAACGCGCTGAAGAGGCTTTGAGGCAAGCAGAGGAAAAATATCGGACCATCTTTGAGACCATAATCGAAGGCATATTTCAGACCACACCGGATCGCCGTTTCCTTAACGTCAACCCTGCCTTCGCTCGAATGTTCGGCTACGAATCTTGTGAGGAACTGATCACCAGTATCACGGACATCGATCAGCAAATGTACGTCGATCGAAGCCGGCGGGTGGAGTTACGTCGTTTGTTCTCAGAACAAGAGGTTGTCAAGGGCTTTGAGTTCGAAGCCTACCAAAAAGATGGAAGCAAGATCTGGGTTTCGACGGATATAAGGGTCGTTAGAAACGCCAATGGTGAAGTTCTTTATTATGAAGGGGTCGGACAGGATATCACAGAGCGCAAACGCGCGGAGAAAGGAATGGCAGAACTCCAGGAGCAGCTTCGCCAGTCCCAGAAGGTGGAGGCAGTGGGTCAGTTGGCAGGGGGAATCGCCCATGACTTCAATAATCTTCTTACGATCATCAGCGGATACAGCCAACTCTCTCTGAGTGAACTAAGAAAAGGCGAACCCCTAAGGGAAAACATCGAAGAGATTCAGAGGGCCGCAGAACGGGCTGCGGCTCTGACCCGGCAGCTTTTGGCCTTCAGCCGCCGCCAGATCATGGAGATGAGAGTTCTTGATCTCAACACCGTTTTGCGAGACCTGGAGAAGTTGCTCCGTCGCATCATTGGCGAGGATATTGAATTGATCATGGTGTTGTCCGAAGACCTGGGAAGGACAAAGGCTGATCCTGGACAGATCGAGCAGGTGATCCTTAACCTCGCGGTGAACGCCAGGGACGCGATGCCGGCAGGTGGGAAATTCATTCTTGAAACCTCGAATGCGGAACTGGACGAGGAGTGTGCTCGCTCCCATATCAGCGTAACACCGGGCCATTACGTAAGCATCTGTGTCAGTGATACAGGGGCGGGGATGTCCATGGAGGTGAAAGAACGGATCTTCGAACCTTTTTTTACAACAAAGGAGTTTGGGAAGGGGACAGGACTGGGACTCTCCACTGTCTACGGGATTGTTAAACAGAGTGGAGGGGATATATGGGCTTACAGTGAAGTCGACCGGGGAACAACGTTCAAAATCTATTTTCCCAGATTGGATGAAGTAAGCGACGCCTCGAGGCTGGGCTCCGCTCCTTCCGAAATTCTCCGTGGCTCCGAGACCATTCTGCTGGTAGAAGATGAAGAGGCGGTCCGTACCCTGGCGCGAAAAACCCTTGAAAGTCGGGGGTACTCTATTCTGGAGGCCTGCAATGGGCACGAAGCTCTAAGGGTGGTTCAAGAGCATCCCGGTAAGACCATCCATCTCCTCTTGACCGATGTGGTCATGCCAGGGATGGGCGGCCGTGATCTCGCAGATCAGTTAGTCCGATCGCATCCTGAACTGGAAGTTCTTTTTATGTCGGGCTACACGGATGACGCCATTGTCCATCACGGCGTCCTCCACCCTGGAATTCACTTTCTTCAAAAACCCTTTTCTCCGCAGTTTCTCGTGCAAAAGGTCCAGGAAACACTGAGAAACGGATCCAAAGGAATTGGAAGTCCTGAGTGAATCGTTTGCAGATCGACATTTCTAAATCGAATGATTGGAGCACTTCCTATGAGAGAGATCCTGACACCCCGCGAAGCAGCAGAATATTTGAGCGTTCACGTACGGACCATCTACCGATTGGCCAAGACCGGAGGTGTTCCGTGCAGAAAGGTTGGTGGAAGCTGGCGATTCAAGAAACAGGCCCTCGATGATTGGCTCACCCGGAGGGATGAGGTCCCTTCGGAAACAGGGGAAGGAAATCGGCGCTCTTAATCTGCATCGTTGAAGCCCATTTCGTTTCCATTTTGTATGGCCGTTGGGTTTACTATGAAGAACGGAATCCTGATCGTTGACGATGAGAAAGCAATACGAGGCATCCTTTCCAAGACCCTCACGCAACTGGGAGGGTTTCACGTCGATTTAGCGGAGAATGGAGAGGAGGCTCTGCAAAAACTGGAGAAGGAATCCTTTGATCTCGTTTTGACCGATCTCAAGATGCCTAAGATGGATGGCCTCCAATTGATCGAGGAGATCGCCCGATCCAGGCCTGAGATCCTCACCGTTCTCATGACGGGCAATGGAAGCATTGATTCTGCCCTTGATGCGATGAAAAAGGGAGCCAGTGATTACCTGACAAAACCGCTTAACCTCGACGAGATGCTCATCCGCCTCCGCAAGGTCCTTGACCAACAACAGCGGTTCATCGGCCTTAAGGAGTATGCAGAAGGGTTAGAGAAGGCGAACAAGGAACTCACACGATGCGACGCGATGAAATCTGAATTTGTCTCAGTTGCCTCCCACGAGCTAAGGACACCCCTCGCGGCCATCAAGAATGCCGTCCACCTGATCCTCCAAGGAAAAACCGGGGAGATCAACGAAACTCAAGTGAAGTTCTTGTCGATGGCCGAGAGGAATATCGATCGGCTCACCAATATTCTCAACGATCTTCTCAACCTCTCCAGGATAGAATCCGGAAAGATCGAGTTGATATGGGAGGACCTGGATCTTAAAGAGATTATGGAATTGGCCATCTCTTCCCTTAAACCTCAAGCCGATGCCAAATCCATTCACCTGGAAGCGAAGTCCCCGGAGAACCTTCCCCGGGCCTACGGAGACCGGGGAAAGATTGAACAGATCTTAACGAATCTGATCGGGAATGCCCTCAAATTTACTCACGAAGGGGGAAAGATTCAAGTGACGGCTGAACCGGATCTCTCTTCCCATGCAGAGGAAAAGGGTCATTGGGTCTCTGTTGCGGTTAAAGACACGGGGATCGGAATCCTGAAGGAGCACCTGGAGGCTATTTTTGAAAAATTCTATCAGGTGGAGGGATCCCTGCATCGATCCGTGGGAGGGACGGGATTAGGACTGGCCATCACCAGGGGATTGGTTGAAACCATGAGTGGCAAGATCTCGGTCGAGAGCGAGATTGGAAAGGGAAGCACCTTTACCTTTACGCTCCCGGTTTCAAAAGGAGAGAGGAGGGAGCCCAAATTTCGTTACATCCTTAACAGGGAGTTTCAGTATGCCCAGTCAAATCACACTTCCCTGTCTCTCTTTTTAATGAAAGTATCCGATCAGGGGAGTGAAATGTCCGATGATCTTCTCGACCGGTTGGAGGAAAAAGTTAAGAAATGTTTCCGCAGAAAGTCAGATCGGGTGATGAGGAGAGAGCGGGAAAGATTCATCGTAGCCCTCTGCGAAACAGATCGAAAAGGGGCGCAGGTCATCCAACACCGGATCGAAGAGGATTTTCATCAAAATCCACTGGGAGATTCAGAGCAACCACTGGATTTCAAGGTCAGCTTTGCCACTTATCCTGAAGAGGCCCTTTCCAAAAGGGAACTCTTCAGGAAAGCCAGAGAAGGCTTAGGGGGGTCACCATGAATCCAAAGAAGATTTTAGTCGTCGATGACGAACCCGATTTGGTAGAAACAGTCCGTTTTCCCCTGGAGATGGAGGGTTATCAAGTCCTCGTGTCCTATAATGGCGAAGACGGCCTAACCCAGGCGAGAAGAGAAAAGCCGGATCTGATCATTCTTGATCTCATGCTCCCAAAACTCGATGGGTACAAGGTCTGCCGGTTATTGAAGTTTGACGAAAGATATAAACACATCCCCATCTTGATGCTAACGGCCAAGGTCCAGGAAAGGGACAGGATCCTTGGAAAGGAGACCGGGGCAGATGAATATATGACCAAACCCTTTGACATCGACCAATTGATGGAAAAGGTGAAGTTCTATCTCCGGTAATACTATGGGGAGCATAATATAGTTTGCATTCGTCATAACCAAACATGTAGGGCAGGCCTTCAGGCCTGCTTCTGCAAGGCTGAAGCCTTGCCCTACGAAATGCAATCTGTTTTATGCTCCGGGTAGTAAGTTCTTGGTTCGGAGTTTTCAGTCAGGAGATCCAAAGTAAAATGCTCCGAACTTTTGGTTAAACCTATGCCGATCTTTAACTATCGCGTCAGAGACCGATCAGGAAAGGCGATTGCCGGCACCCTGGATGCTCCCACCCTTCAGGTGGCAGGAGACCGCCTCTATGAACTCGGATATTTTCCGATGGTCATTGAAGAAGAAATAAAGGAAACCCCGGCTCTTGCTCTGTCTGATCTCTGGAAACGATTCCAGAAGGTCAAACTGGAGAGTCTCGTTCTCTTCAGCCAGCAGCTCTCCACCTTATATAAAGCCGGACTTCCCCTGCTTACCTCCTTGGCAAGCTTAAAGGAAGAGGCAGAAGATATAAGACTTAAAATAGTATTGGAAGAGATCTGCCGCCAGATTGAAGGAGGTAGTACGCTCTATGGAGCGATGTCCAAGCATCCGACTGTTTTCTCGACCGTTTATACCAGTATGGTCCGGGCCGGGGAAACCTCGGGAAGGTTAGGAGAAGCCCTGGACCGTTATGTCACGCTTGCAGACCGGGAAATGAGGACCCGTCAAAAAGTGAAAGAAGCGACGCGCTATCCCAAAATGGTGGTTCTCTCATTGGTCATCGCCATAGGGGTCCTTATCGCCTTCGTCATTCCAAGGTTTGCCCAGGTCTTTGCCCAATTTAAGACGCCTCTTCCTTTACCGACGCGGATCATGATTGGAGTGAACACGGCGTTCCAAAGTTACTGGTACCTCATCCTGATTGCCTCGGTGGGTATTCCGCTCTTGATCCGATATTATCTTCGGACCGAGGAAGGGAGATATTTCTGGGATCGGCTCAAGATCCAAATCCCCCTGATCGGTTCCTTCTTTCTAAAGATAGGACTCTCCCGTTTTGCCTACACCTTTGTCATGCTGAACCGGAGTGGAATTCCGATTCTCCAAACCCTTGAGATTACCTCCAAAACGCTCGACAATGTCATCCTTTCCCAATCGATGGAAAGGATGGGTGAGAAGATGAAGGAGGGTTTCTCCCTCGCAGATGCCATGAGAGACTCTGGCCGGTTCACCCCCATGGTGCTCCAAATGATTTCGGTCGGGGAAAGATCAGGAACCCTGGATGAGATGCTGATGAGAGTCACCGAGTATTATGACATCGAAGTCGAAAACAGAATCAGGAAGTTATCTGCCTATATCGAGCCTATTCTCACCCTTTTCCTGGGAGTGGTGGTCCTCTTTTTGGCGCTGGCCGTATTTATGCCCTGGTGGGATATGGCTTCTCTGTTCCGATCATGAGGAGACAGCGGAAGAGAAGGAACGAGGGACGAAGGTAGAAGGAGAAGAGAAGGCGGAAAGCAGTAGGCAGAAGGCAGTAGAAAAAGAGGGACGAGGGACGAAGATAGAAGGAGAACAGAAGGCGGAAAGCAGTAGGCAAAGAACAGATGGGGAGATGGGGAGACACGGAGATGGGGAGACAAAATGGAGAAAACAGTAAGGAAAAACATCGCTGTAATCTCGTTTTTTGAATCGGTGTAATCAGCTCCAGAGTAGAAGGCGGAAGACAGTAAAAATGAGGGACGAGGGACGAAGATAGGAGGAGAACAAAAAGCAGAAGGCAGTAGGCAAAGAACAGATGGGGAGATGGGGAGACACGGAGATGGGGAGACAAAATGGAGAAAACAGTAAGGGAAAAAATCGCTGTAATCTCGTTTTTTGAATCGGTGTAATCAGCTCCAGAGCAGTAGGCAGAAAACAGTAGAAAAAGAGGGACGAGGGACGAGAAACGATGAATGATAAACATATGGATCTTGGATTTTCCATTCCTCATTCCGCAACCCGCAATCGGCAATCGGGAATGACCCTCATCGAGATCTCCCTGGCAATGGTCATCATTGGAGTCTTATCCGCCGTCGTCATTCCCAGGCTCAATATGATATCGCCTTCGACCGGGTCTGCGGCGGGTGCAGCTTCTATGATCGCCTCGGATATTCGATATGCCCAGGAGTTTGCCATGGCCAACCAGGTTTCCAAAAGCGTACAGTTCTCCACTCTGAACCCTACCTACTATACATTCAACCCTTCTAGTAATCTTGATTCTTCAGGCCGGCTCCCGTCAGGGGTAACGGTTGGTGGCAATTTCACGATTACCTTCAATTCCCTCGGAGAACCCACTGTAGGGGGAGGGGGATCGGTCACGGTCTCCAGTGGCGGACAGACAAAAACGATCAGCATTGTGAATTATACAGGAAAGGTGAACATCTCGTGATGAAAAATTGGAAATTTCGGATTGCGAAATGCGGAATGAAAAACCCGAACCGGGCCAGTGGCGCGATTGACCGGAGTTTCAATCCGAAATCCGCATTCCGAAATCCCCAATTCAATAAAGGCTTCACTCTCATCGAGGTGATCATCCTGATCGTCATGGCAGCTATCCTCCTACCTGCCATCATCGTTCCTTTTGTGTCCAGCGTCAAGGGGAGCGGGAAGCCGGAGAGGGTGACGACGGCCATGTACCTCGCTCACCAGAAGATGGAAGAGTTCATGAAATTTGATTATAGTAACCCGGCTCTAAACACCATTGCCCTCACTCCCTATACGAACGCAGGTGTCTCAACCTACCAGTGGCAATGGGAAATCCTTTATGTGGACAGGAATTTCAGTTCTTCAGCAACGGACGTCAATTACAAAAGGATTCTTGTTCGGGTGATGGACCCGGATAATAGCACTTATCAGGTTTATTCCGTGGTCACCAATTTTCCATAATTGAGGGAAGAGATGCTCCTGAAATCACTGAGAGGCTTTACTTTAATCGAAATGGTTGTGGTGATCGTCATCTTATCGATCGTCTCCGTGATCACTATTTCCTTTTTGATCAGCAGTACGAAAGTCTATACCATGACCGTCAATCAGAAAACCCTTTTTGACGAAGGGAAACTGGCGCTGGAGAGGATGTGCAGAGACATCCGGGACTCAAGTAATATTACCTCGCCGGCCGGAGGGGGTTCGGGCAGTTTGATTACATTGACAAGAACCAACGCAACCGCTCAGGACAGCGCCTCCGAGAATATCACCTTTCAGTTGACCGGGGCCACTCTTCAAAAAGTGAAAAATGCCCCCACTGGCCCGACCAGCGCAATGGCTGGAAACGTTGCTGCATTTACTGTGACACGGGGTGCAAGTAACGAAATACAACTTCAGTTAACCCTTTCTCTGGGAACCGGTGAGAATGTAACGCTGCAAACAAAGGTTTACCCGAAAAACCTTGCCGATGACTTCACCGCGACCTATAAGAACTTTTTTAGCAACTGGCAGGAGCTGAGCAGTTGAGAAACTTCATCCTACTCAATTCAAAGGGCATATCGGTTCTTTTCCTGGTCATTGCCATGTTGTTGATGGTAACGATTGGTTATGTCCTTTCCTACCTGATTCCAACGAAACAGCGATCGGTCATCTTTCCAATTTACTCCAATCAAGCCTTCTTCCTCGCTCAATCAGGAGCGGAGTATGCGATTCGTTATGCCTCGGACCGAGGGTGGAGAGGTACCACGGATGCCACGATCTATGATCTCACCCACCTGAATGATGTCGGAATCAATCAGCGAAATCTGGGAAATGGCCAGTTCACCGTCAACTATAACAGTGGGACAGATGTTTTGACCTCCACCGGGACGATTACGAGTGCCAGCGGGAAGAGGGTCGTCAAGGTTTCCCATTTCACCCAATTCCTCAGATTGACCTTCGATCCCTCCTCTCCAGTGCCTTGCTGGTGCCTGGGTACCCGAAGGGTTCGTTTCTATATTCAGAACGTGAGAGGGAGCAACGTTACACTGACATCCTTCTCCGCCACCTGGACACAAACTGGTACCGCAAGGAATATAACAAACATCTATATGAATGGCACTCAAAAATATACTGGAACTTATTCAAACGGAAGTTCCCCCGTCAATCTAAACCGCCCTGTGGGAACACCTACGCAGACGATTACCCCCGGTCTAGTCGTTAACATGTTAATCTACTGGAACAACAATGTTACAAACGGTGCGAATGTTCTCATCACTTTCTACACCGGGGCCCTCGGAACGGGAGAAAGCTACACTTTCAATCTGGACTCGGCTGGCGATGGATTGCCCGCTTGCGCAGCCGGTTGTTAGAAAGGGATGCCTCTTTATCAGGGCTGAATATGAAAGAAATAATCGGCTTAGACATTGGGTCTCATTCGATTAAGTTAGTAGGGCTCAAGATGACTTCGAAGGGCCCCTTTCTGACCGCCTTAGGGATGAAGGAGATTCCCCGGAGAAAAGAGGAAGAGGACATCCCTGTTCTGATTGAGACCCTCAGGGCTCTTTTAAAGGAGATCTCCCTAACCACCAAACAGGTAAGGCTGACGGTCTGCGGGAAGGGAGTCACCCTGCTTCGACTGACCTTTCCTTCCATGCCAAGAGCCGAATTGTTGAAAGCGATCGACTGGGAGACAAAAGATAAACTTCCCTTTCCTATTGAAACAGCTCATACCGATTTCTACATCCTCGATGAGTTTACCGAAGAAGGTGTCAAGAAATTGGACCTGATGGTCATCGCTTGCCCCAAACCCCTGATCGACCGGACCCTCTCCATCGCCGGAGGGGCCGGCCTTCAAACGAGCCACCTCGATATCGCCCCCTTTGCCCTCTGGAATGCCTTTATCCTGAACGGCCAATCAGGGAAAGAAGAGGTGGTTGCGCTGATCGACCTCGGCAGGGAGGAGACAGGCATCCATCTCTTCAAGAATGGTATTTTACAATTCAGCCGGGAGATTACCCCTGCCGGGGAGGATATCACCCAGGCCATCATGGAAGGCCTGGGCCACGAGGAGAATCCGGACCTGCTCTATGAACAGGCTGAGGAGATAAAACAAACCGTGGGGATTCGTCTGGAGGATGGCGCAGGAACGCCGGGCGAAATCCTTCGACCCCTCGAAAAAACCACGTCCCGGGATGAGTCCCAGGGTAAACCGGTCCCCCATCTGGTCTCTTTTTGGATGAGGCCTGTCCTGGAAAGGCTGGCGGCTGAGATCGGTCGATCTCTGGACTACTATCGAGCCCAGTTTAATGTGGTGAGAGTGGATCGGGTCCTCTTGACCGGTGGTGGCGCCAACCTGAAAAATATCGCTGCCTTTCTATCCAGGGAACTTCACCTGTCTGTCGAAGTCTTCAACCCACTCAGGGAGATCCTTTTTGATGCGAAAAAAATCGATGCCCAGGTATTGGATCAGAAAGGAATCCATTTTACCGTAGCTCTCGGATTGGCTCTTCCTGAGCCGAAGCGGATCGAGCTTCTTCCTGTTAGAGAGACCCTTTGGTCCAAGGTTCGTCTACGGGGACGGATTTCCATTCTGATTTCCTTGATCATTCTATTCGGCTTTTTAGGGATCATCTGGAAGATGAACGGACAGGTAACCACCCTCCAAAAAGAACTTGATGTGAAGATGGCAATGGTGAAGAACCTCGAAACCCTTAAGACAAAGCTGATTTTCTTAAAGGAAAAAGAGGGAATGATAAAACAGGACCTCTCCCTTTTGCCCTCATCGGCCTCTGTCTCTATCCCTTACGAGGACATATTGAGGGAAGTGAGTCAGTTGTTACCAAACAACACGACCCTTACCCTTTTCGCGATACAATCGAAAGGAAAACCCTTTCAAAAGGGATCTCAACCCCCAAAAACTCAGGAAGGAGAACCCATCAGAGACGCGGAGAAGGAGCTTCACCTTGCAGGTCTTGCTTTTGGCAATGACCTCCAGTGCCTGATGGCATTGGCCCAGATCATTGAAGGGCTTGAAAAGTCGGTTTTCTTCAAGAATGCAAGATTGATGTCGGCAGATGAAAATAAGCAGTTTAATCGGCCAGGGACGGAATTTGAGGTTGCCTCTGATTTCAACCATGGGGGTCAGAAAAAGGGGGAAAGAGAATAACTCATGTCTCTGAAGCGTAGAGAAAAGGTGCTCCTCCTTTTTGCCATTATCGCCATCGCCATCTTGGTCTTTGACCGAATCTATTATTCCCCTCAAAGCCGCAAGATCGCAACGCTCAAAGAGGAGATCAAGGCAACTGAACTCAAATCAGATGAATCCCTTTTATTCGCAAAAGGGATCGACACCGTGGAGGCAGAGGTCTCTCGCCTGGAGGAGGAACTGCGGGGACTGAAAGGCCGCGCTCTCACCCGGGATCGATTCGAAGCCTTCCTCAGGCATCTGGCCAGAGAGAGCAGCCGCCTTCAGATGAAAATGATCTCTCTCGTTCCCCAGGAAGAAAGGGTAGCACCCCAGGACGAAAAAAAGGAGGTCCCTCCATCCCGATACAGGCAGGTCCATCTCCAGATGGTGCTTCATTCGAGTTTTAATTCTTTGGAAACTTACCTCAAGGCGATCAGGGAACTTCCTCTTTTCGTAATCATCAACCACCTCCAGGTCGAGAGAGATGAGAAGATCTTTCCCCTTTTGAAGGTGACCTTGGGCGTAACAGTGCATCTCCGAACAGAGTGATCCGGAGGACGAACGTGAAGAAATCCCAAGTCAAGGTACTGTCTTTGATCATCTTCCTTCTCCTTTTGGGAACCGGGATGGTTAGGGATGCTTCCGCCCAGGAACCGCCCATGGCAATTCGCGAGAGAGTAACAGCAGGTGACCTGAGAGAGGAGAAGATGGAATCCCGGCGGGGTAGAGATCCCTTTCTTCTGCCCCAGGGAGTCCATAATCTCACGGCCATAACCCAGGGTCTCTCATCAAGGCCAGATGACAAATCGAAGGATATTCCATTGCCATCCATCGAAGTTAAAGCCATCTTGATTAGCGATCGCCACCGTTTGGCCTTCGTCGATCACCAAATCGTGACCGTTGGCGACCTGATCCGTGATGAAAGAGTTGTTGAGATTCAAAAGGACCGGGTGGTCCTGGCTAAAGGAGATAAAAAAAGGAGCCTTTTACTAAAACAAAGCCCTGTTCGACTCACCATTGAGGAGGGGAATAGAAAGGAAGAAAAACGATGAAAGCAAAGACCTTCTCCGTCTTTTTATTAAGTTTGGTTTTGGCCTTCGGCTGCGCTACTTCTGCCAAAAAGGAGCGGATGAAGCTTCCTTCTCAGACTGCTGAGCCCGCTCCAACTCCACCGGCCGAAGAGAAATTGAAAGAACTGGTTGTTCCCCAGAGGGAGGAGGCAAAAAAGATTCCGGAACAACTCTTCTCCTTTTTTGCGAGGGACGCAAATATCCAGGATGTCCTTCTCGCCTTTTCAAAGGAAAGCGAACTGAATATCGTCCTCAATCCCGATTTGAGCGGCAAGATTACCATAGACCTCAAGCGTGTGACTCTCAAAGAGGCTCTCAATGCCATTCTGACTCCCCTCGGATGGATCTACCGTTTGGAAGGAAAATTCATTAGGATCTTGAGGCCTCAAATGGAAACCCGCCTCTTCACATTGAACTATGTTGCAACAAAGCGGAGCGGAAAAAGGGAGATTTACGCGAGCAGTGGAGGAGGATTGACATCCGGAACCCTTCTGGGACAACCCGCAGGGACTTTCTCCGGACAGCAAGCCCCTGCAACTGCGCCAAGTCGAACCGGATACAGTGACCTCGTCAGTGTGGATGAAATGGACCTGTGGAAGGAGATCCAGAAGGGCTTGGAAACCATCATCTTTGGAGCGGCCGAAGAGAACGAACAAGGGGGAATTTCAGGGGCTGAAAAGTCGAACTGGACAAAAGCCGATGGAAGGGGTAAGAAGCTGATCATCAATCGGGCGAGCGGGGTCATCCTGGTGACTGACTATCCTGTCAATCTGAATAAGATCGCGACCTATGTTGAAACGATCGAGGGAAGTTCTCAACGGCAAGTGACCATACAGGCAAAGATCATCGAAGTCATCCTTTCTAATGAGAACCGGGAGGGGATTAATTGGAAGGTGATCCAGAGCCTTCCGCGCATGACCAACCTGGCCTGGGGTCTTACCGATAAGACAGGAACCACTGGATTCCCGGGAGGTTCGAGCGGATACCTGACGGGGGGTGGGACTGGAGGGACGGGGACGACATCGTCGGCGCTACCAACCCCGGGTGTCTTCAAGATCAGCCCTTACGGAGGCATTCTCGCTTTCGGTCCCGGAGGGACGGATGTGGTCCTTTCTGACATCATGCAGGCCATCTCAGAACAGGGGGATGTAAAGGTTCTCTCGAGCCCGACCATCTCCACACTCAACAATCAGAAGGCCATTATCCGGGTCGGAAACCAGGATGTCTTCTTTGTGACTGGAGCCATTTCCACTCAGACCACAGTCACCCAGATCGTCCAGCCCATGACCATCGATATTGGGATCATCCTCGATGTCACACCACAGATTGCCGAAGATGGCACAATCATCATGAACATCCATCCCAGCATCACCGAGAAGACGGGCGAGAAAGTGACCCCGGATGGAAAATCAACGTTTCCTCTTCTGAGCGTCAGGGAGACCGATACAGCCGTGAAGGTCCAGGATGGGCAAACCATTATCATCGCGGGTCTGATGCAGGAGAAGATTGAAAACCATACTATCGAAGTCCCTGGTCTGGGATCGATCCCTCTGTTGGGCGGGTTGTTCCGGTATAAAACGGAATCGAAACAAAATACCGAGCTGGTGATCATGATCACCCCCACCGTTCAAATCGGAAAGAGGGCAGAGGACGTCTCGATGAAGTAGGAGGTTCGCGGTGTACAAAAAATATTATGGCCTCAGAGAAAAGCCCTTTGCCCTCACACCTGATCCTCAGTTTTTCTATTTCAGCGAGGGGCACCGCACAGCCATCGAATCGCTTCTCTACGGCATCGATCACAGAGAAGGATTCATGGTCCTCACGGGTGATATCGGGACGGGGAAGACGACGACCTGCCGGACCATTCTGGGAAGGTTGGACAAGAAGGTGAAGACGGCCGTCCTCTTCAACTCTTTCCTGACGGAGGAAGAACTCCTGGAGTCCATCCTTTTCGAATTCGGATTCTCATCAAAGGGAAAAACGAGGAAGGAGCGGATGGATGGCCTTAACCGTTACCTGATCCACTTGCTTTCAAGAGGCGAAAATGCGGTTCTGATGATTGACGAAGCGCAAAACCTCTCTATTCCCACTCTGGAGCAGGTCCGAATGCTTTCTAATCTTGAAACGGAAAAGGAGAAGATGCTCCAGATCATTTTGCTGGGCCAGCTCGAGCTCGAGAAGAAGCTCCAGTCTCCTGATCTGAAACAGTTAAATCAACGGATTGCCGTCCGTCTCCGTCTCCATCCCCTCACCCGAATGGAGATGGAGAACTACATCTGCCAGCGGTTGGCCATGGCAGGGGCATGTGGAAATATTACTCTCTCAAAATCGGCCTTTGACGAAATCTATAAATCTACAGGAGGTACCCCCCGATTGATCAATCTCCTCTGTGAAAGGGTTCTTCTGGCAGGATATGTCGAATCCACCTGCCATTTCGATAAGAGGATGATCAGAAAAGCGGAAGGGAGCCTTCGGACAGAAGAAACGGAGCCGACGCCCTCCTTTTTCAGGACTCTGCGAAAACCCCTCACTCGCACGCAGACAGTCTGCCTGATGGGTCTCCTGATCATCATTGCCGTCATGATCCTATCCAGTCAGCGTTGCCTCTCATCCCTTCAGACGACAAAAAACTTCGTCTGGGAAAGGCTTCAAACCCTCCATCCCCAGATCTTTGGGACAGTTCCACCTGCCTTTTCCAAAATTCCTCAGGATAAAAACCCTGACCCAAATACCCAGGAGACTGAGGACGCGAAAGATTCAAAAGGGATCCTGGAGGAGAAAATGAAATGAGCCTCATTATTGACGCCCTGAAAAAGGCCCAGCAACTCAGGCTTTCAGATGCCCAGCGTATTCCATTCTTCAAAACCCAACAACCCCCGAGGGGAAAGAAGACAGCAGGTCTGGGAAAGAGATGGCTCTTTCCAATCGTTGCCTTTTGCTGCCTGCTCTTCATTTTATGGATCGTGGTCTGGAATCCCCTTCCTTTCTTCCACGGAGGGAAACAACCTCTATTATCGGTCGCTCTTCCGCAAAAGAATAGACCCTCCGTACTCACAACAGAGAAGAGACCTGAAGAACCTGTGGGAATTCTTCCCTCTTCTTTCAAAGAGCCAGAAGTAGCATCGGGCGGGGCTGGATCACCGGAGACAAGGAAAGATGAACACTTCTTGAAGCAGCCCGACAAAAAACAGACCCCTAAGACAGCGAATTCAATCGGGAGGCCCACGGTTAAGAAGCCGTTGTCTCCCCCGGCACAGAAGGCTTCTCAGTCCTTGAGAGCGGCGCCCCCTTCAACAGAGGAGACCGTTTACAGCCCTCCTGAGGAGACCCGGGAAATCACCAAACCTCTCCTCCCTCCTGTGGAGGTTCTCACGCTCTTCAATGAAGGCGTCCACTACCAGAATCAGAAGGAGGCCGCCAAGGCCATCCAGGTCTATCAGAAGGTGATTGAATTAGATCCCGCCTATTTCGAGGCCTACAACAATCTCGGACTCCTTTATCAGGAGATGGGCGATTTTGAGCAGGCCTATCAAGCCTATCAGAGATCGATCGAAATCAATCCCCGGTATGAGAAGGCCCTGAACAATCTCGGAATCCTTTCCTATCTTAAAGATCGCGATGAAGAAGCCCTGGCATTCTTTCAAAAGGCGATCGCTGTTCATCCTGAGAATAAGGAAAGCTATCTCAACCTCGGTATCCTCTTCAAAAAGCAAGGACAATTGGATAAGGCGATCGAGTCCTTTCAGAAGGCCCTCGTCATCGATCCTCTCCATGGGGAGACACACTACAATCTCGCCCTCCTCTATGAGCAGATGAGCCAGTTCAAACTCGCCATTGACCATTACCAAAAATTTATGCACTTATCCTCGAAAACCTATCCCGTTCTCGTCTCGAAGGTTCAGAGGCATCTGGATGCTCTCTATAGAATGAAGCGGGAGAAGAATAAATAAAGAAAGGGCCATCATGCCTGAGGAGAAAAAAAGTTTTGGCGAATTTTTGGTGGGCCAGGCTCTCATCACCGCAGACCAGTTAAAAAAGGCCCTCCAGGAGCAGAAACGGGGGGAACGCCTGGAACAAACCCTTGTTCGCATGAACCAGATGAAGGAAGAAGTCGTCCTTCAGTATCTGGCCGATTACTTCAATCTCCCCTATGTCGATCTCGACACCTATTTGATCGATGAGAAAGTCGTGAAGCTCGTTCCGGAGGAGATCGCCCGGCGCCATAGCGTCATCCCTCTTTTCAAGATCGGAGCAACGTTAACCGTAGCCCTGTCCAACCCGCTCCATCTCCTTGCCCTGGATGAAGTCCGAAATAGAGTCAAGACTGATGTGGAAATCGCCATCAGCACGGAGAAGAAGATTCAGAGAGCGATTGATCAGCATTATGGCATGACGGCGTCCATGCTCGAAACGACCCTCGGCCAATGGGCCAAACGGACTGCTCCCTCCTCGGAATCCGCAGACTATCGCAAGACTCACGCCCTCGTCACGAGTGAACTCCCTGGAGGCCCTCTCGATGACGCGCCAGCGGCCCGTCTCTTCGATCTCGTCATGATCCAGGCCATCCGCGATCGGGCAAGCGATGTTCATCTGGAACCCGATGAGAAGAACCTGCGGGTCCGTTTTCGAATCGATGGGTTTTTGTATGAATTCCTCACCCTCCCCAAACAGGTCCACCCTCCACTTACCTCTCGGATCAAGGTCCTGGCAGAGATGGACATCGCCGAGACCCGAGCCCCTCAAGATGGGAACCTCAATGTCAAAACCGAGAAACGAAGCTTCGAGATCCGGGTCTCTACTTTCCCTACTATTTATGGCGAGAATGTCGTCCTCCGTCTCCTGGATCAGACGAGTTCCCTGATGAAGCTCGAAGACCTTGGGTTTTCAGAAGAGATGCTTCCTCACTATAAGCAATTGATCCTAAAACCTAACGGTATCCTCCTTGTCACCGGTCCGACCGGAAGCGGGAAGACAACCACACTCTACGCCTCACTGAATCTGATCAATTCGATGGAGAAGAATATCATTACCATTGAAGACCCGGTGGAATACCGGCTGTCCCTCATCCGGCAGACACAGGTCAATCCCAAAGCCGGGATCACCTTTGCCACAGGGTTAAGATCCATTCTTCGTCAGGATCCAGACGTCATCATGGTTGGAGAGATCAGAGACCGGGAGACCTCAGAAGTTGCCCTTCAGGCAGCCCTGACCGGCCACCTGGTGCTCAGCACCTTGCATACGAATGATGCCCCCGAGGCGATTACACGCCTCATGGATATTGGAGTTGAGCCTTACATGATCTCTTCATCGGTCATCGGGGTCCTGGCCCAGCGCCTCGTCCGGAAGATCTGCCCCGACTGCAAAACCTCCTACCCGGCAGATCCAAAAGCTCTGGGTCAACTGGGTGAGGAGATGACAAAGTCAAAGAAACCCCTGACTCTTTACCGTGGAAAGGGATGTAAGAACTGCAAACAGACCGGGTATTGGGGAAGGCTGGGGATCTACGAACTCCTGGTCATGAGTGAGGGACTGAAACAACTCATTTCAGAAAAGGCTCCGATCCAGTTGATCCGGAAGACAGCAAAGGAAACGGCTGGGATGATTACCCTGAGAGAGGATGGCCTAAAAAAAGCTCAAGATGGAATGACCTCCCTTGAAGAGGTCACTCGGGTGGCTTAGGGGTAATGCTGTTCACATAAGCCGTTCGTGCTTCTGAGCTTGCCCTTCGACGGGCTCAGGGTGAACGGTTTTTGCCTAACTGAAGAGCATTGGGCTTATGGGGATACCCTTCGAAACAGATTGTATTTGATGATCCAGTAAAGGGCTGCAATGCCGTCTTTCCAGTTGATCTTTTTCCCCTCGGAATAATCCCGACCCCAGTAGGAGATGGGAATCTCATAGATACGACACCTCAACTGGCTGACCTTTGCTGTAATCTCCGGTTCGAACCCGAAACGGTTGGTCTCGATTGTGATCTTTCGAAGGACTTCCGCCCTGAAGACCTTATATCCGGTCTCCATATCCGAAAGGTTGAGATCCGTTAACATATTCGACAGGGTGGTGATGACCCTGTTTCCAACAGCATGCCAGAAGAAAAGAACGCGACGGGGCCCCCCCGAAAACCTGGAGCCATAGACCACGTCCGCCTTCCCTTCGAGAATCGGAGCCACCAGATGAGGATATTCAGAGGGATTATACTCCAGGTCCGCATCCTGAATGATGACGAGGTCCCCTGTGACGTGAGGGAGGGCGGTGCGGATGGCTGCTCCCTTGCCCTGATTGGTTTCATGAAAAAGAACCTTCACCCCGTCCCCGCTTTTTTCGAGGAGCTCTCGGGTTCCGTCTGTGGAGGCGTCATCGACGACGATCACCTCTTTTTCAATCGGAACTTTCTTTACCCTCTCGATCACCCTCAGAACAGTCCCGGCCTCATTAAAGACAGGGATAATCACTGTCAGTTTCAATGGAATCTCCTCAGCCCTTCTCTCCGATGACCATCAAAGACTGTCCCACCGGCATGGGAATGATCTTTTCAATCTGGATAAAGAAAGGAACCAATTTATTGAAGATCCTGACTTGCTGGACGGACAAAAGCCGCCTCCTCAAGAGGGTGCCATTGATAAACCAGCCCACGATACCAAACCCATTCAAAAAGGCAAGTTGAGATATCTTGAATCTTTGTGCTTCGAGCTTTTGGCGGATCTCCCTTCGGCTATATCGTCGGAAATGTCCCAGCTCCTCATCGAGGACATTATACAGCCATTTTAATGCCGGAACAAGCAGGATGAGCTTTCCTCCCGGTGGGAGAAATTGATAAAAATACCCCAGGGTTTTCTCATCCTCTCCGAGATGCTCCAGGACATTGGAACAGACAATCGAATCGATCGGTTCATGAAATCTTCCCGGAGAGGGATGTCGAATGTCCCAGTGGAAAGTTGCCTCAAGGTTGGGATGGCCTCGAAATTTATCCTTTACCGTTTTCAAATAATCTTCATTGATGTCAGAAGCGATGACTCTCTTTTGCTGAAGTAATAGACCCGTCAGGTGTCCCACACCGCAGCCAACTTCCATAACCGTTTCACCAAGCCAGGGCCTCATCTTTTCAAAAATCCATTGATGATACGCAGGGGCCTCGTCCAAAATCGAAAGGGTCAAGGTATTCGTTTTTTCAATGTCCAGATGCATGCCATCATCCCGAGAAAGGTCATCGCGGCGCCCAGCTTAAAGCTGAGGGGATCGTAAACAAAGAGAACGTCATGGTCTCCGGAACGGATCGGCAGGGCCCGAAAGGCATAATCGGCCCGATAGATCTTTTCTTCATGGCCATCCACATAGGCCCTCCAGCCCGGAAAGTAAGTATCGTTTACTACCAGAAGACTATCTTCTTTTGCGTTGACAGCGAGACGCAAGCGGTTATTGGACTCAGAGAGAATCTCCGCACGGTCCTCATGGAAGTTATGCCGTTGAGAAGGAATCCCCTTCGAAGAGACGGATCGGTTGTGGGCAGGGATGTTTGCAAGCCCCGGGAATGGAGGCTTCTCTTCCAGGAAAACGATCGTCCTTGGATCGAAATCCCTGCTGGTGAGTCTCGGGAGAATCGCCGTGGGATCCATGACCCGGAAATCTCTGACCACCCATCCTCGGTGATCATCGTTTCGGCACCTGTATAACTTAACGGTATTTTCTTTAACCAGGTCTTCTTCTTTACCCTGGAGCCCCTCGGTTCGTGAATAAATCAGTTCAAAACGGGGATCATTTTCAATGGCTGTAACCGAGACAACATATCTCACCCCATAGAGATCAGCGAGATTCGTGGCTGAGATCGAGGGGGTTTCCGTAAGAGCCTTGTAGAGATCATTCCCTCGTTTTGGCCTGATCACATCGATTCCCCAAATATCATGGACCCCATGGAGCAGGTTCATGGAAGGCAGATGCTTCTCCTTGAGGATTTCAAGAGGGGAGGCATTCTCAATGAGGATGGTAGTGTCTATCGAAGTGGTCTTTGGGGTCGAGAAGACTCTGAAAAAACCAGGAGTAGCGGTAATCTTCTCTAACCCCCGGGTCTTTTGAAAGTAGTCTGTGGTCTTCTCCTTCCCGTAAAACCCCATGTTCCCGAAGAGGTCTGCGACGAGAAAGAGGAGGAGCAACCCTTTCACCCAGCCCTTCCATTCGTTTTCGATACCGATTCGAATGAAAAGAAAGAAAAGGGCCAGGTAGAAAATGAATCGTTTGGCATTGGAGAAGTTGACAGCGAGGAGATTGAAATCCGGAAAATCGATCTCGATTCCTTTCAGGAAATGGAGGATTTCCTGGTGACCGAGGATGAGAAACAGAAGAAACAGTCCTGAGATAAGGGATAAGAAAACAGGAAGGTTTCTGAGCCCTCTCCGCTTAAGGGCTCCGGATAATTCTATCAATCGGTGAAATCCGAGACCCGCAGTGACAGAAAGAACGAGAATGAAGAGATAAAGAAATTTAGCAGGGTACCGGATCCCGTTGAAAAACGGGATGTACTTAAAAAACAGTGGATAGAAAGGATTGTATCGTCCTAAGGCCAAAAAGATGGAGAAGAGCATCAGGATCAAAAAGACCTTCCGGCCCTTTCCAGATATGAAAAAGATCAAGCTGAGAAGGAAAGGCAACCCACCCATGTAAAGGGTTTTAAACCAGCATTGGGCCACCCAGTATTTTTTCATGTCCAAAAAATAACCGTAGGCATCGGGAAGAAAGAATAGAAGTATGTCCTTGGGAGAAAAGCTCCAGATGGTGGCTTCTTGATAGGAGAGGCCATGACCCCGGATGGAGTGAAAATAGAGTTCAAGGAAGGGAATCAATTGAATCGCCGAGAGAAAGAAAAAGAGCACCGATACCCTGAAAAGGCCCTTGAACCGAATGAGATAGGTGTTGCCAATCGATTTGAAGCGCTGCAGTCTGTCCTGGGGGAGGGGAAGATCGGATCGTGGATAGAAAAACACCATCAAAAGAAGGGCCCAGAAATTGCCATAGACGATTTCGATTCCCCCCCCCAAAAAAGAGATGGCCATGAACAGAGCGGTCAAGACTTCGTTTTTTAGGCCTTTGTTCGCCATGGCCCTTCCAAAAAACAGCAGGATGAGAGGAGTCCAGATGACCGAAAGAAGACAACTGAGGAGACTGTGGACAGAAAGAAGAAAACCGCTCAACATAAAGATCAGACCCGAGAGAAGAGCGCCCGAGGGTTTCACCCCAAGATCTCTAACGCATAGATAGACGAAGAGCCCACCGAGGAAGAAGTGGAGGATGATGATGACATTGAAGGCCACGTCAAAGGGAAGGAGGAAGAAAAGGCCATTCAATGGATAAGAGAGGCCGTGCTGCGGATTGGCAAAGAAGGGATGCCCTGAAAATTGATAGGGGTTCCACAGGGGGAAATCGCCCCTCTTGATGCTTTCCACCCAGAAGAATCTTGGAGGGATGAAATAGGGGGCGAGATCTCTCTCTGTAAACAGAAATCTCCCGAGCAAAATATCGCAAAAGAAGAGGACCGAAGAAAAGAAAAGGGTCAGAACAGCAATACAATCAGTTGTTTTGACCCCTTTTATTCCACCTTTTATTTTGTCTACCACAATAAGCTGTTTCTATTGCATCTATGTTCTACCGGAGTCCCGGCCCGTCAGGATCAGAATGTCATCACCATGTAGTTGTCGCAACACAGTAGATCGTAGCCGGCGTAGTGGGCGCCGCGGGATTTGTCGGACTGAGGCTAAAGGAATAAGAATTACCTCCCGCTGTCATCGTGAAATAGGTTGCATCATTCGTATACTGAACACCTTGAATCTGCGCATTGCTGATAATATCCGTCCAGGCGTAAGCAGCAACAGTCGACCCTATGATGCGAGAAGCATACAGAAGAGAATTTGCGCTCCGAAGACCACCGAGGACCCCTCTCGTCGTACCATCCGAGGCACTCTTCGTCAAATCAAGATACTTCGGAATTGCCACAGCCGCCAAGATGCCAATAATGACGATGACCACAATCAACTCAATTAATGTGAAACCCTTCCGATTTTTTATCATCCTCATGACCCTCCCTTCTTAAATACGGAATAACTTTAACCCTTTTAATAACAGAACTCAGGTTTCTTGTCAACCAATTTCTTCTTTAGTCAGTAAAAGCAATATTTATGCCTAATAGAGAAAATTCTCAAAGAGATTCTTCGTAAAAATAAACTATTTAATATCAATTAGTTAGACAACATAGGATTCTCTCTTAAAGTATCAATTACGTAAGAAAGGTAACTGAATGGACATTTTTTGACCATTTTCGGAAGATTTCCGGCTCTTTACCTTGCCACCGGGGCTCTCCTCGTACCTTAATGAGTTGGCCACGATGCTCACAGCGATCTCTTCCGGGGTTTCCGACTCTCCCCTCCGTGGGAGAGGCCTGACTTCTTTTTTTCATCGTTCGTGCCTGCACACCGGAGTGTCTATCCAGGTCAGGCGTTTGCATAGCGTTGCGGCACGCAGGCGTGGATGCCCTCTGGGCTTGGGGCATCTACCAAACTATCACCTTTACCCTAACCCTGACCCAGGAGTAGGGTAGGCGTCTCGCCTGACGTGTGCAGTTTATCTCACCTTCATTTCCATCTCTTCGAGGCGGTGGATTCGGTCCCGCAGTTCTGCGGCCCGTTCGAACTCCAGGCGGGACGCGGCCTCTTTCATCTCCTTTTTCAATTTCTCGATCCTTCCGGGGATTTCTTTGATCGAGGCGTATTCCTCCCTCGATTCTGCGGCAGAGGGAACGGTGAAGTAGTCCGCCTCATAAATCGAGGCCAGAATATTTCGGACCGACTTTTTGACTGTCTGCGGGGTGATGCGATGAACTTTATTATACTCCTCCTGAATCTTTCTCCTCCGGTTTGTCTCAAGAATAGCCTGATCCATGGCGCCCGTCATCTTATCCGCGTAGAGGATGACCTTTCCGTTCACGTTTCGGGCCGCCCGACCAAACGTCTGGATCAGAGACTTTGCAGAGCGCAGAAAACCTTCCTTGTCGGCATCGAGGATGGCCACCAGCGAAACCTCGGGAAGATCAAGTCCTTCCCTTAAAAGATTGATTCCAACGAGAACATCAAATTTCCCCAGCCTCAGATCCCGGATAATCTCCACCCGATCGAGGGTATCGATGTCCGAATGAAGGTACTTCACCCGGATGCCGAGATCAGCATAATATTCGGTCAGGTCCTCCGCCATGCGCTTCGTAAGCGTTGTGACAAGGACCCTCTCCTTGTTTTGCACTCGCTTTCTTATCTCTCCCAGAAGATCGTCCACCTGATTCTTCGCCGGTCTCACTTCAAGTTCCGGGTCGCTCAAGCCCGTGGGCCGAATGATCTGTTCTACGATCCCGCTCTTGCCTTTCTTCATCTCATAGTCGCCCGGGGTGGCTGAAACGTAGACCACCTGGCGGACTCGCTGCTGGAACTCCTCGAACATGAGGGGCCGGTTGTCCAGAGCGGAAGGAAGGCGAAAGCCATACTCCACAAGGGTCTCCTTCCGGGATCGGTCTCCCCGGTACATGCCGATGAGCTGAGGGATCGTTACGTGGCTTTCGTCGATGAACAAGAGATAGTCTTTTGGATAATAGTCGAGAAGGGTGGGGGGAGGCTCGCCGGCATTTCTCCCCGTCAGGTGGCGGGAGTAATTTTCAATCCCCTGACAGTAGCCAAGCTCCTGAAGCATCTCGAGATCGAAATGGGTCCTCTGTTCAAGCCTCTGGGCCTCAAGAAGCTGGTTCCGTGAACGGAACCACTCCAGTCTCTCTTTCAATTCCTCCCCGATGCCCTGGATGGCGATCCGAATCCGGTCCGGAAAGGTCACATAATGACTTCCGGGGTAGATGGGGACCTTATCGAGCCGCTCAATGACCTTGCCACGGAGCGGGTCGATTTCAGAAATCGTTTCGACTTCATCGCCGAAAAGCTCGATCCGTATTGCCCGGCTCTCTTCATGGGCAGGAAAGACTTCGATCATATCGCCTCGAACCCGAAATGTGCCGCGGTGAAAATCGATATCGTTCCGCTCGTATTGAATTTCGACCAGCTTCGAGAGGATCTCTTCCCGCGTGATCGTCATCCCTCTCTCCAGATAGAGGAGCATGCCGTGGTAGGCCTCAGGAGATCCCAAACCATAGATGCAGGAGACACTGGCGACGATGATCACATCGTTTCGCTCAAGCAGGGACCGGGTCGCAGAATGGCGCATCTTGTCGATGTGTTCGTTGATCTGGGTATCCTTTTCGATATAGGTGTCGGTCGACGGGATATAGGCCTCCGGCTGGTAATAGTCGTAATAGCTGACGAAGAACTCGACAGCGTTCTCTGGGAAGAGATCCTTGAATTCCCCGTAGAGCTGGGCAGCCAGGGTCTTGTTGTGGGAGATGACCAGGGTAGGCTTCTGGACTCTGTCAATCACATTGGCCATGGTAAAGGTCTTTCCCGATCCGGTGACACCGAGAAGGAGCTGCTCGGGAAGGCCTTTCAAAACCCCTTCGCTCAGTTTTTCGATGGCCTGCGGTTGATCGCCTTTGGGTTTGAAATCGGAGACAAGTTGAAATCGATTCATGGGACTATTTTAAGACAAAAACGCACATTACCTTCCGAGCCACTTGGACATCCTCTCTTCAACGTCTTCCTGACTTAGCACACGACCGTCCTGAATGTCCATTAATCCACGTTCGATCTTCTCTCGCACATAGATGTGATATTGAATGTCCTCGAATGATGCGTCGTCCGGAAGCTGGTCAAGCATCTTCCGAACTTCTTCTTTTGCTGTACTCATCGTATGCTCCTTTCAGAAGGGCTCGGCCTTCTCTTCTCCTTTTGGTCCACCATGTTGGTGTCTTGTTTAGGTACGGTCCCAAATCCCTCTTTGTATCGGCCTGGTACCAGCCATCCGCCTCTGATAATTTTATGATATCATTCATTTCCATTCCGGTCACTCGAATAAGTCCATTCCGCCCCAAAGGTCCGGCCCCATTCACCTTGTTTGTTCTAAGAGAGAAAGATCGAGCAGGTTCGCTTCGACTTCTTTGAACAGATCGTCCAGGGATTCCTGGATGCGGATCGTTTCTGAGATTGCGGTGACAACGTTTATGTAGGTTGCAACCTCCTCGGACGAGAGCATCCTCCCCTTGCGGTCTTTGAGCCACTTTTCGGCAACCTGATACCCGCCTATGTGATACTCCCACACTTCAGGCGGAACGCCGGCAAAATACTTCTCAGGGCTGATGTGGACTTGCTCCTTCTTCGGATCGTAGGAGACCTTGACAACGCGCAGATCACCAGAACCTTCACACTTAGCTATGGGCCTTCCGAGTTTCTTGGACCTAAGCAGATGCAGCCCAACAAGTTCCTCACCTTTTTCGGCGAGCTTCAGGAACAAATTATAATCCTTTGTGAACGGCACACGAGGGAAATCCGTTTTTAAAAACTCAGCGTACTTCCTGCGATACCTATTTGAATAGACGATGGCATAGATGTAATGCAAAACGTCCTCCGGTGGGGGCTGCCTTTTATAAACATTCGATAATGATATAAGTAACGTAGAACTGATATTCGCGTGCCGCATCGAGTACTCTGCCGTCGGCTCAAATACGAACGCAGGTTGATATCGAGAAAATCCGCCTCTCCGACCAGAACCGCCAGAACCAGATTCTTCATATAGATACAGTGGAAAACAGTAGTCAATCGTTTTCAAAGACACAGCAACGTGCTCGACAATTCCATCAGCCACGAAGGCGTGCCCCCATGAAATGGCTGTCTCCACCCTTCGAGGAAGGACAAGTCCGAGGTTTGCTTTCAGCATATGCCGCATTACTTCTCGCCGCCCACGTTCAATGACGGCACTGTGATAGAACAAATGCCGGATATCAAATGGGCGATAAAGAATTCGGGTGTAGTGTTTGCTTCTTTCTTCGTCAGCAATAACCTCATCCCGCGCGGTCCTCAACTTCCAGGCGCCAGTGTCTTTCAAATTGAATGCCTGAGCCACGAAACTGTCATCCAAAGAAGGATTGGCAAACTGCTCAATGCGACGTTGAAGGGGGGCTTTCTGAAAATCAATAACAAAATGGTCTCTTGCTGTGACAATGCCGACGCTATTTACGGGAAAGATGGCAGGGATGCTTGGGTATGAGTGGAAGCGCTTGCTGAGCTTTTCGTCTCTCGGAACAAATAGGTATAGTGGGGGAACAGGTTTAAGTTCGGTCCAATCCGTTCTCACGTGGTCGTGCTTTGTCAGCCAGTCGTACTTTTTGTTTCGGAGACCCCAAAGCTCATTGTGACTCATAGTTTTAGACGAACCGGTCCTTTTGCGTTTGATAAACAGGGCGATGGCAACGCCTTGCTGTATGTCAAAGACATTTTCGTCCTTTGAGCCGTCGGGTGCCTTCTCTTTTTTGAGTGAGTTGCCATGAAGGTCGAGAATGTATATCGCGTCGAAGGAGTTCATTAACGATTGGCGCATGCCACGAAACGTCGGGTTATCGAGGTAGCTGTGGTTCGTAATAAACCCAAGAACCCCTTCTCCGATTTGCTCGATCTTCCACTGCGCAAACCGGATGAACTTGACATAGTCATCCTGAAGCCATTTCGGGTTTTTCTCCCCGAGGGGTTTGCCATCGACTGTTTTGTAGTTCTGAATCTGATCTGTGATCCAATCACCCTTATTTGCCGAGTGTCCCGAGTAGGGCGGATTGCCAAGGATGACGAGAATGGGTTTCTCTTTCTTAACTTTGCCGGCAAGGTGTGATTCTTCGGAGAGTGAAGCCATCCCTGGAAGGGATGTTTGGGCAAGCTCTTCCATTTCGAGTGTGTTGGTCAGATAGAATTGGAATCGTTCGTCGCCTGTGAGCTTGTGTCCAAGCTCTTCCAGGAGGTAGCCCATCTTCAAGTGTCCGGCTGCATACGGCGCCATCATCAGCTCGAAGGCAAAGAAGTGTTTGAGGATGTGGTCCTCGATAAACTGTGCCTTTGATCCCTCGCCATACTTGGTAACGAACTCCTGCACCGCAAGCTTGGCAGCTTCGGCGAGAAATGTGAGTGTCCCACCAGCGGGATCGAGCACTGTAACAGAGTGCGTTGCAAAGCCATCTTGTCGGCCGAATCTTTCCTTAAGAATAATGTTGAGAGAGCGCACGATGTAGGATACGACTGGCTCCGGTGTGTAATAGACTCCTCGTCGTTCCCTTTCCTTTGGATTGTATGCGGCAAGAAAGGTTTCGTAGAAATGGAAGATCGGGTCGCTTCCTTTGGCTTCCTTAAAGTACTGATGAAGGATGTTCTTGACATCCGCGACGGCGAGAACTTCGGCGATGTCGTCAACCGTGGCCTGGAGCTGCTCGGGGGGGTCGAAGGAAACGAAGTGGAAGATGTCGCGAAGAATGCCAATGGTCTTGGGAATCAAATCGTAAGCGACCTTACGGTTGAATGCTCCGTTGGCGCGGGTTCTCGCCGCGAACAGTCCATAAGTGATTGTTTGCGCGTAAAGGTCAGCAAACTCGTCGGGTTTGAGGTTGGAGATCAGATGCTTCTGGAAGGCCTCATAGAAACCAAGGATCCTTTTTGCCCCAACGCTGGATGCCTCACGGAGTTCCTCCTTGATGACTTGATCTCTCAGGAAGCGAGTGCGTGTTGCAAGTTCTTTCGCAAGACTCTCGGCCGTGAACTTTGTCGGAAGGGAGAATTGGAAGAATTTCTCCAGTAGGGCCAGGAATTCCGTTGTGTGTTCAGCGGGAGGAATAGTCTTGAGCTTTGCCGGAATATACGGCCGTGCAAGTAGAACGTTGTCAACACGCTGGCCGTTGCGGTACAGCCGGAACTCGTAAAAATTCGTAAGGATAAAATTCGGGAACGTGGCAATATAGCGTTTAAGCTGGTCGGTGGTTTCAATCTCGTCGAGGTTCGCCTTCGGCGGTTTCGCTTCAACGTAGCCGACCTGAGAGTGTTTGCCGTCCCAAACACGAAAGTCGGGATTACCAGCCTCGGTTTTCTTCGGCAGCACCGTGACGTAAACTTTCTTATGCCTTTGGGTGTGCGAAAATTCTTCAAGAAGCTCCGCAACCGCGGAATAGTACGATTCCTCGCGGGCATCCCCCCGCTTCGTGATGGATGCAATTTTATTTATGTAGGTGTCGATCATGATCTGGTTAGTAATCAACGCCATCAGGATTTGAGGATACCCGTCTCACATGGGCGATAATGAGAAAAATAGCATAACTGCTCAAGAAGTCAATTCCTTTTTTGCGCGACCGGAGGGGCGGGTTTCAAACCCGCTCCTCCGACTTGGTCCAATTTATTGAGATCCTGAAACAATCCTGATCCTCATCAGGACATGGTTCAGGATGGCACGTCCAGAAAATGTCAGATATTTTTGGGTAGTATTTTGTTTGAGTTTTGCATTTGGTTAATTGGGATCTATCTATGATTTGGTACTTGGGTTTTGGTCCTGATCAGGCGGTGTGCCGTTTTCCGGCTCGGGCTTTAACTTCTTCTGCACGCCTGATGAATGGACGATGATGGCGGCCTCCCCATCGACCGGGCACTTGTTCTCACAGATGCCGCAGCCGGTACACTTCTCTTCCTTGACGGAAGGTCGCTTCTTTTCATCACCCGTGATGGCATGATAGGAGCACTGTTCGTTACAGACGAGACAGATCTTATCCGTATCCCAGGCGATGCAGCGGGTCTTGTTGATGTGGGCCACACCCATCTGAAGAAGCCGTTTTTCTTCGATGGTGAGGTGACGGATCGCCTCGGTGGGACAGACTCTTCCACAGAAATTGCAGAACTCCTCACAGTACCCGATACGGGGGACGAGCCTCGGCGTGTAAAGGCCAGCCAGACCCGCTTCCAGAAACGTTGACTGAAGAGCGTTATTCGGGCAGACCTTCAGGCATTCACCGCAACCCGAGCAGACCGAGACGAATTCTTCTTCCGGGAGAGCTCCGGGAGGCCGGAGGAGTCGATCATTCCTCAGCCCGCTCTCTGTCTGTAGTGGATTGGTCTTAATCATGAGGGCAGAGAAGCCGCCGATGGCCAGCGACCCGAGAACATACCTCCTCGAGAGGCTCACCCCGTCGGTCGTCTTCCATTCGGGACGCCCCACACCAAAGCGGACAGCCCCGGGCGGGCATTCGAGACATTTAAAGCAGGAGATGCAGTCCTGTTGCCTGTATTGTTTAGGGGCTTCCTGTGGAATGGCGCCCACCGGGCAATCCCTGACGCACTTCAGGCAGTGTGTGCAATCATCCGTGACGGATCGCTTAATGATCCGGAGGCGCGAGAAGATCGAGAAGAGGGTTCCGAGTGGGCAGAGATAGCGGCACCAGAACCTCTTTCGAAGAACCCCGAGAGCGAGGATGGCGATGAAGAAAGTGAAGATGAAGAGATTGACCTTGAACAGGGGCAAAGGGATCGCTAACAGGATGAAGGGGTTTCGGGGAAAGAAATTCTGAATCAGTGGCATCAGGTGGTTGAAAACGAAGATGGCCGGAGGATAGAAGGCGATAACCAGCGTGCGGGTGATCAAACTGATGGGGTCGAGGACATACATCACCTGAAAGGCCATGAGGCCCGCAACGAGGGCAAACAGGAAGACAGCGTAGCGGAGCCTTCGGAGAGGTTGATCGTTCAACTCCTTCGTCCGCTTCTTCTCCCTGAAGAGAACCCGGTCGAAGAAATCGATCGCCGCCCCCATGGGACAGAACCATCCGCAGAAGAAGTTGCCGAAGATGAAGACGAGGACGAGCACGCCGAAGGCCGGGAGCATCCTCAGGATCATCTCTTTTTTTGTGAGGGCCGAGATGATCCCGATGAAGGGATCGAGCCGGAGATAGAGGTCGACCGGGATCTTCAACTCGAGGGGAAAAGCCGTCCGAAGGATCAGGTAGAGAAGAAAACAGAAGAAAAGGGCCTGAATCGTCCTCCTCAGGTAAGGGATAGGCCTGCTCATACGGCATTGACCTTCTTCACTCGAACTTTTGAGAGATCGATTTGCCCAAGCCCTAAATCGTAAGCGTGTTTAACGAATTTGATCTCCTCGGGCCGGAAGGGTTTTCCGGTCTTGGGATTCTTGAAAAAGGCCGCACCATAGGCGTCCACCGCCACAATATCCGTCGAACAGATCACTTCCCCCGGGTCTTCTGTTTTCCCGGGTCCTTTGGGGCCATTCGTCGTGAGAATTCGAATCGCGTCCATCACGACCAGATCCGGTTTCCGAAGGGTGTTGATATCTGCGATGCACTGGTGTAGATCGATCTTATGGAGTTGCTCCATGTCCCATACGATTCCGATCAGGTTCTTCATCCCGAGGGTCAGTTCGGTCGCGAAATGCTGTTTGGGAAGGGGCAAATTGATGAAAACATCTGATTCAAGGACGTCCCGAAGCACCTCGGCCGTCTTCAGCTTCTTCGCCTTCGGGATCTCGACCTGTTTATAGACGTTTCTCCCATGGCCGGAAAGCACATCTGCCCCTGCCTTCTGGCCAGCCTCTTTCAGGCCGGACCTTGCGAAGGTGAACTGGTAGTTATCGCAGGTGTGGTCCCAGACCGCCACTTTTTTCGCTCCCGCCTCATAGCACGTCTTGATCAACGCGGAAAGAAGCTCGGGATTATTCGTACAGGCTTGGTCCGGTGTCCTCGCCCAGGCAATATTGGCTTTAATCACCACCCTCTGCCCCTTTTTTACGAAGCGCCCCATTCCTCCCAGAGAGACCATGGCAGCATGGAGCAGTTGGGAAGGGCTTCCGGTCCTGGCAATCACGAGGTCAGCTTCGTCCGCCGCATGGGCAAGAGTTCCATAAAAGGGGAGATTTCCAGAAAGAACATGAGGAAGTGTCACCGCTGCAGCCGCTCCCTTGATAAACTGGCGCCGCGTCACTTTTTTATCTCTCGAATCAACCATGAAACAGGTTCCTCCTTAAAGTGAAGATTGCAGATGGTGGATTGCAGATCGAAGAAATCTAAAATCTACCCAGACATCTTTGAAATTTCTCGAATCTGTCATCCTGAATTCGTTTCAGGATCTCACTCCATGGACAAATCGAGATGCTGAAACGAGTTCAGTCCCGCCGATGGCGGGATTAGAGACAAATTCTCAGGCTTCAGTGTGTACGAATCCGCCCCTCTTCCGGGACTTCTCCCGGAAGAAGTGGCCCCTTCGGGGCAGCAATTTTTTCGTAGGGTCGGCGTCCTCGCCGACCGGAAGTGGCAGGCGGGGTCGCCTGCCCTACGTAATAATCTGAAGCCACAAAGATCGGCAACCTTTTGTCGATGTCGATGTGCTAAGCGCCTAAAATCTGAAATATGCAATTTCATCACGGTGTCAGCACTAGTCTGGAGGCTCCTTTATCCGTTCCGAACCAGATGCTGTCCTTATCCTCGGCGGCGAAGAAGACCATGTTGCTCAGAAGTCCATCGGAAGCCGTCAGAGATTCCCACTGGCCTGTTACAGGCTCATAGACGCTTACGCCATTCTCCCGGCAGATGAAGACCCGTTCCTTTGTCACCGCGATGGAATGAATCCCTCCACTCTTCAGCGGGTCCGTTGGCTCTATCTTTTTCCACCGATCAGAGGCCGGGTCATATTCAGAAAGAGTGCCGGTCGCGCCGCCTGCCCACACTTTCTGCCCGATTTTCGCCAGAGATGTGATTTCGGTCTCCGGGAGCCCCTCCTTCTCGGAATAGCTTTTCCAGGTCTTCCCGCTTTTATTGAGCCGGCTGATACCTGCATTGGTTCCGACCCAGAGGGAATCGGGTTGGACAAGAATGGCATTCACAAAATTTCCGGAAAGGCCGTTCTGGGTCGTGTAGAAGGTCTTCCACCCCTCGGTCTTTTTATCCAGGAGGGAAAGCCCCTTCTCCGATCCAACCCAGACAGAGTCTCCATCGACGGCCATGGAAACGACCTTTTTGGCACGGCTGTCGTTTGTGTTGAACTTCCTCCACTGAGGATTCTTCTGCGGGCGATAGTAGGAGATCCCTCCTCCTCCGAATCCATAGAAATAGGTGCCAAACCAGACGCGGTCGCTATCCAATACGATGACCGATACATGGTTGTAAGGAAGGAGATTCTTCCAGTTGATGCTCTTGCCGTCATCCACTTTGTCCATGGGTTCGCCCTTGGTCGTATACGCCTTCCAGAGCTTGCTGCCCTTGTCGTATAGGGTGGCGCCCCCTGCATAGGTACCGAACCAGATCTGGTCGCCCTGAGCCGCAATACAGTTCACCATCTCGCTTGAAAGGCCCTCTTTCTGGGTGAACTGTTGGAAGAGGGGAGGCCTCCTTAAAGGACCGGCATCAGCGAGATGGGAAAGGCCCAGAAGAAGGATTCCGAAGACCCCTAATACAAACGTCGTTTCGATCATTCGTTTCATGTCCCTTGCCTTCTGGGCTCAAATAGATTCGTTCCCGGACGAAATTCTCAGCACTTCATGCTTGAAGTCTTTTAATTATGTCGAATGGGATGAAGTTTTTCAATATTCTTAGAAAACGATGACGCAGATTCAAAGAACGCACCTTGTGTAGGGAACGGTTTCAAACGTTCGGCTGAGCTCACGTCGAAGACCGTTCCCTACAAGGCAATGGCTAAAGATTTACAGCCCATTTACCTTGTACGGGCGGGTTTCAAACCCTCCCCTACTAACGAAACTGGCGTCCTTACCTTAACCTTAACCCAGGACTTCCTATTTTCTAACAATATCGAAAGTTACCTTGACAAGGAGCCATTCGATGATTATTTTTCGAATAACGGAGGGTGAACTGTTTCCAATCTTTTCCAGGATGCACGAACAAGGTAATCTTTGAAGTTTCGGGGTTTAAACGGCGATCCGAGGAGGTGATGGATCATATCGAAAAGCTATTGTTTCAACAACCTATTCCATATTCTGTCAGTCCCGCCCAGGCGGAAGAAAGAAAGGAGATGTAAAAGATGAAGATCAGGCCATTACAGGACAGGGTGATTGTGAAACGGATTGAAGAGGAAGAGAAAACAAAAGGGGGTATTATTATTCCTGACACCGCGAAGGAAAAACCCCAGGAAGGAAAAGTAATCGCGGTCGGAAAAGGAAAGATTACGGAAGAAGGAAAGGTGATCCCTCTCGATGTGAAGGCAGGGGACAGGATCCTTTTTGGCAAGTATTCCGGAACAGAGATCAAGGTCGAAGGCGAAGAACATTTGATCATGAGAGAAGAGGATATTCTTGGTATCATCGAAAAATGACACGTAATCCAAAATACAGAGAATGGAGGTAGATTAAGATGGCGAAAGAACTCAAGTTTGACCAGGAAGCCCGTAATGCGATATTGCGGGGAGTGAACGCTTTAGCCAATGTCGTCAAAGTCACCCTGGGACCGAAGGGGAGAAATGTGATTCTCGAAAAATCCTTTGGATCTCCGACGGTCACGAAAGATGGCGTTACCGTAGCAAAAGAGGTCGAGTTAGAGGATAGATTCGAGAATATGGGTGCCCAGATGGTCAAGGAGGTAGCGAGCAAGACATCTGACACTGCAGGAGATGGGACGACAACTGCCACAGTTCTTGCCCAGGCGATCTATCGTGAAGGGGCCAAGGTGGTCGCTGCCGGCGCCAACCCGATGGACGTAAAACGCGGGATCGACCTTGCCGTTGAGGAAGTGACTAAAGAACTGAAGAGGCTGAGCAAACCGACGAAGGACCCGAAAGAGATCTCCCAGGTGGGAAGAATCTCTGCCAACAATGATGAGACCATCGGTAACATTATTGCCGAAGCCATGAATAAGGTGGGCAAGGAAGGCGTCATTACCGTGGAGGAGGCCAAGTCGATGGAGACCACCCTCGATGTCGTTGAGGGAATGCAGTTCGACCGAGGCTATCTTTCCCCTTACTTCGTCACCGATCCCGAGAAGATGGAGGTTGTTCTTGACGATCCTTACATCCTTCTCAATGAGAAGAAGATCTCGAACATGAAGGATATGCTTCCCATCCTGGAGCAGATTGCCAAGATGGGAAAACCTCTCCTCATCATTGCCGAAGACTTAGAGGGAGAGGCCCTGGCGACGCTGGTGGTCAATAAGCTCCGGGGAACCCTGAAATGCTGTGCAGTGAAAGCCCCCGGTTTTGGTGATCGAAGAAAAGCCATGCTCGAAGACATTGGCATTCTCACAGGAGGGAAGGTGATCTCCGAGGATCTCGGAATCAAGCTGGAGAATGTGAAACTGAACGAACTGGGCCGGGCCAAGCGGATTACGGTCGACAAGGACAATACGACCGTTGTCGATGGAGCTGGAGACAAAAAAGACATTGAGGCCAGGGTGAAACAGATCCGGGTTCAAACCGATGAAACCACGTCTGATTACGACCGTGAGAAGCTCCAGGAACGGTTAGCGAAGATCATCGGAGGCGTTGCGGTGATCAACGTCGGTGCCGCGACTGAGACAGAGATGAAAGAAAAGAAAGCCCGCGTCGAAGACGCCCTGCATGCAACCCGGGCAGCCGTTGAAGAAGGAATTGTCCCCGGTGGAGGCGTCGCCTATCTCCGTTGTCTCGCCGTCCTGGAAAAAATGAAACTGGAGGGTGACAAGAAGATCGGTGTCGATATTATAAAGAGAGCCCTGGAGGAGCCCATCCGGCAGATTGCCAACAACGCCGGACAGGAAGGGTCCGTCGTAACAGAGAAGGTGAAGAATGAGAAGGGAGCCTTTGGGTTCGATGCGGCCCAAGACGAATATACAGATATGATCAAGGCCGGCATCATCGATCCCACCAAGGTGGTGAGACTTGCCCTTCAGAACGCTGCCTCTGTTGCTTCGTTGATGATTACCACCGAGGCCCTGGTGGTTGATAAACCCGAAAAGAAAGCCCCCTATCCGCAGATGCCGCCAGGCGGTGGAATGGGCGGAATGGGTGACATGTATTAGGATCATTACAGGTAATTGAATGCTGAAGGAGGGCCTGGCAGAATGGAACTTGCTTCCATCCCAGGTCCTCTTTGTTTTTTTCCCTCCCGCCTGATCAGCCAAGGGGATGGCACCTGCGCATCTTTCCGGAACTTTTTTTCAGTCAGGTTGTCTATCACTCAGAGAATAACGCGACCGTGCCTGCGGCCTGAAGTGCCTGCCTTCGCAGAAGCGCCTACGGCCGGCCAGGCACCGACACGCAGGCGTGGAGGCCTTCCTCAGTATGAGCAATGGCTTGGGAAAAGACCTATCACACTTTATTAACTTCGAACCATAACTATCAACCTTTATTAAGCAATTCTGTTATTCACTTGCATTTAATGATAAAGAAGTTTAATATTTTGATCGCTGTGGAAAAGAACCATTTACCCATCGATTTTCGGCATCTCGAGACCTTTTGCCGGGTGGCGGATCTGAAGAGCTTTTCAAAGGCGGCAGACGGTCTTTTACTGACTCAGCCCACGATCAGCGGTCATATCCTTGCCCTCGAACATTCCCTCTCCCTTCGCCTTTTCGACCGAACGGGAAGGGAGGCCCGCCTGACGAGAGCGGGGAGGATTCTTTATCAATACGCCTTGAAAATCCTGGCAACCCGTAAGGAGGCGCTCAATGCTCTGAGTGAATTCTCAGAGGGAATTCAAGGCGCTCTTTCGCTGGGTGCAAGCACGCTTCCGGGAGAGTATCTTCTGCCGAGATTATTAGGGGACTTTAAGAAGGACTATCCCCGTATTACGATCTCTCTGAAAATTGCGGACACGAGGGAGATCGTTCAATATGTGCTCGACGGCGGCGTCGAATTTGCCATGACAGGCGGCAAACTGGACCATCCCTCGTTGCGTTACGATCTCTTTGCAGAGGATGAGATCATTGTGATAGGTCCTCCGGATCTCCAGGACCCCGGGAAGAGAAGAATCCGTCTTGAGGAGATGTTTCAGGAGCCCTGGATCATACGGGAAGAGGGCTCTGGTACACAGATGGCTGTCGAAAAGGCTTTGAAGAAGAAAGGCAAGAGTCTCAGGCAGTTTAATGTGGTCATGGAGATGGGGAGTACTTCTTCATTGAAGGAGAGTGTAAAAGCGGGTCTTGGACTCGCCTTTGTCTCCAGAAAAGTAGTTGAAGAAGAACTGGAGTCCTGTTCTCTCTCGTCCATCGATGTCGAAGGCCTGGGAACCATATCCCGGCCTGTATATACGGTTTTCCATCTCGGGAGGACTCTTTCCCCCATCGGTGGGCACTTTTTACGCTTTCTTAAGGGGAGAAAGGAAACCGGGCGTAGATGAGGCCGCGCAGACGAGAACATCGGAAGGCACGGCTCTTGGGATTGGGGGGAGTCGCTTTTTTGATTCATTTAGGGTTGGTCGCCGTTTTCAGCCTCGTTCCCTGGCATACGATCATTCAGGCTCAGCCAACGGTTTATTCAGTTACGATCACCTCCCTTCCGCTTCCCGGGCTTGAACCCGAGAGACCGATTCCGCTTCCTTCGCCTTCTCCGCCTCCTTCAGCGAGAAAGATTGAAAAAACGAAGAAAGACGATATTGTTGAAAAGGTCAAGAAGTCTCCGAAGAAAGTGGGGCCTTCAGAGGAGAAGGTGCCGGGCAAGAGCCTTCGAGAGGCTTTAGAGGACGTCAGTAAGAAGAGGGGTCTCGAAGAGATGGGGAAGAAGGCCGTAACTGGCCTCGATTCTGGAAAGAAAGTGGACGAGCCGCCGCCCGTTCAGGCAAAAGTTGCATCCCTTGCGCCAGCGCCACCTGTTGCACCGTCTGCTCCAGCGACGCCTGCTCCGGAAGCCCCAACGCTGTCGCCCCCGACCTCTTCGCGATCTCAAGTTGATCCTGAACGGGAATACGCGAGCATTGTCAAAGCGAAGGTTTTGGAAGAGTGGACGATTCCAGAGAATCTCTTCAAAGAAATGGTTGACTTGGAGACGATTATTGTCGTAATAATAGGCAAGGACGGGAAGATCCGAAAATACTCTTATGATAAAGAATCTGGCAATCCTCAGTATGATGAGCTGGCGATGCGAGCCCTTAAGAAGGCAGAACCCTTGCCTCCTATTCCAAAAGAATTGAACGAGGACACCATTGAGATTGGTTTCCGGTTTACGGCTGAAGATTATCAAAAGGCGAACTGAGATGATGAAATATTCATTCACTGCCGTTATCCTGCTCTGCTTCATGATTGTCCCCTGCGAGGGAGCGAGGATCATTATCGACGTTGATAAGCCGACCATTGCCCAGGTTTCGATTGTGCTGCCCAAGTGGAAATCTTCCGATAAGAGGCCCTCATCCCCCACTGCCAAAGCCTATGAGGTGCTCGCCCGCGACCTCACGCTCTCCGGGTTCTTCAGAGTGATCGAATATGAGACCCTCCCATCCTTTCTTCAGAGAAAGGATGGAATTCCCGATGCCCAGTCTTTGCAGGAATGGAGTTCCAATGGAGGAGATTTCTTGCTGGGGGGCGAAGCGATCTTTGCCCCTGAATCCATGGACCTCAGGCTGAAAGATGGTCTTTTCGACCTGGTGGAAAAGAAGTATATGATCGGGAGACAGTATGATGGGCATGTCCAGGACCTCCGGGACATTGTCCATCGGCTGGCAGACGATGTCATCCAGGAAGTCACAAGAGAGAAAGGCGTGAACACGACGAAAATCGCCTATGTCGTCGAAACCCAGGGCGGAAGCAAAGAGATCTTCATTGCCGATTTTGATGGGGCCAATGTAAGGCAGGTCACCCAGAATCAGTCCATCAACCTTGCTCCGGCCTGGACACCGGATGGCAGGAGGATTGCTTTTACCTCGTATCTGAAGCGCAATCCGGATGTCTACCTGATCGATACGGACGGGAAGAACCTCCAGAGATTCTCCGCCTATCCCGGGCTCAACGCCTCCCCGTCCTGGTCTCCTGATGGAAAGCAGATCGCCCTGATGATGGGAATGGAAGGGAAGTCGGAGATCTTTCTCATCGATTCGAGCGGCAACAACCCGAAGAAACTTACAAAAAGCCATGGAAACGAGGCCTCGCCGAGATGGTCTCCGGATGGAACGCAGATCGCCTTCATTTCGGATCGGTCAGGTTCTCCCCAGGTTTACGTCATGAGAAGCGATGGATCGGAGGTCCGCCGTCTGACGTTTGATGGCAGCTATAACACCCATCCGGCATGGTCGCCGAAGGGAGATCGGATCGCCTTCTGCGGAAGGTCGGGAGGTCGCTTCCAAATCTTTACAATCAGACCCGACGGAGGCGGAGGCCAGAGGCTCACCGATTCCGGGAATAACGAAAGCCCCTCCTGGTCCCCAGATGGACGTTATATCGCCTTCAGTTCCACCAGGACGGGATCATCCAGGATCTACGTCATGAATGCCAATGGATTCAACCCGAGGCCTTTGATTCCGACATCGAAGGGAGGTGAATCGGGACCCGCGTGGTCAAGAAGATTTGAGTAGATACCAGGCTGTTGTCAGCCTGTTAGCGTGGTAGTTTATTTTAGTGAACGCCATAGATAAGGTGATAACTTCATCTTGCCGTTCACTTTAGCTTATTAACTCATTACCTTGTTAGCCCAATATCTTATCAGGGGAGGTCTGTTATGGCTAAAAAAACTCTGAGTATCCTGTGCCTGATTCTTGTTCTTTGTGTGGGAGTAACCGTTGTAGGATGTCATAGACAACAGATCAAGACAGATGAGGGGACTGTGACAAGCAAGGAAGATGCAATACAGCCCCCACAGGGAGATCAGCAGAAGAAGGAGGGAGAGGAAAGACCGACGAAGGCAACGGAGGATATTGCCAGGAGAAGACAAGAAGATTTAAGGAGGGCCGAAGAGGCAAGAAAGGCCGAAGAAACGAGAAGAGCTGAGGAAGCGAGAAGAGCTGAGGAAGCGAGAAGGACCGAGGAGGAGAGAAGAAAGGCCGAAGAAGCAGCGAAGAAAGATTTTGTGGCGAGCCTGCAGCCGAAGAAAGAGCCTGCCGGTATCGAAGGCAAAGAGCAGGTCTCCGATAGCAGCCTGCTCAGAGACGTCCATTTCGATTTTGACAAATATGACGTTCGACCGGTAGATGCAGAGATCCTGAGAGAGAGCGCCGCTATCCTGATGAAGAATCCAACCGTTAAAATCCAGGTCGAGGGCCATTGTGACGAGAGAGGAACGGCGGAATATAACCTGGCCCTGGGGGAGAGGCGGGCCAACAGTGTAAAGAAATATCTCGTATCCCTTGGCGTTCCAGCGGATCGTCTCTCCACGATCAGCTATGGCAAGGAGTTGCCTCTGGACCCCGGTCACGATGAGGGGGCCTGGACCAAGAATCGAAGGGGTCACTTAACCGTCCTGTCGAAATAGAAGGTTCGGGTTCCTTGAAGGGGCTAGATCGCTTTCTGAGAGAACTCATCCACGGAGGAAAAAGATGAAAAGAATGGGATGGCCCAAGGGGTGGATCATCCTCGGGGTAGGTTTTCTGCTCTTTGGATGTGCGACGGCAGAGGATGTCCGCATCCTCGACGGGGAGAATCGCCGACTTCATTCGCAGGTGAACATGATCCAGAAGGATATGGAGCCTTTGCAGAAGGGGATGGAGGGATATCGTAAAGAGGTCTCCAAAGATATCACCGACCTCCGGGAGAAGAACATCCTGACGAGGGCCGATCTTTCAGCAGAGGTGAAAAAGGTCCAGGCGGATCTCGTCCTTCGACTGGAGGCCCTCCAGTCAGAGGTGCGAAACATGTCAACGGGTGTTGAAGAGTATAAAGATTTTATCAAAAAGCCTCCACAAGAGCAGTTGAGGGAGCTGGAACGTCTCAGAGAGATGGTCTCTCTAAGAATGAAGAACGTGGAGGACAAGGGGAGGGCTCTCGAGGAGAAAAACAGGGCCCTTGAAGAACGGATTAAAGCGTCTGAGGAGCGCTTCAAATGGGCGGAGGATCGCCTGAGGGGAACGGATGACCGCTTTAAGGGAGGCGAAGACCGCCTGAAGGGGACGGAAGATTACTTGAAGGGGTTGGAAGATCGCTTTAAGGGGTTAGATGGCAAGATTGATCTGGTCGGCTCGAAACAGGCAGACCTTGAGAAGAGGATCGCTGCCAGAGAAGCAAAAGAGAAAGAACCCCCTCCTCTTCCCCCTCCTCCTGTTGCCGAGGTGAAGCAGCCCCCGCCGCCTCTTATGGGATCTGCCGATCTCTACAAAGACAGCCTTGACACCTTTTATCGGAACGACATGGAAGGAGCTCGGAGGAAATTCGAGAGCTTTCTCAAGAATTATCCCAATGCGCAGCTTTCGAACAATGCCCAATTCTGGATAGGAGAGACTTATTACCGACAGAAGGATTACGAGAGGGCGATCCTCGAATATGAAAAAGTCATCGTCAAGTACCCGGAAGGGGACAAAGTCCCTGCCGCCATGCTAAAACAGGGGCTCGCTTTTCTTGAACTGGGGGACAGAACGAATGCCAGACACCTGCTGAGGCGTGTCGTCGAAAGATATCCCCAATCCGATCAGGCGGAATTGGCCCGAAAGAGACTGGAAGGACTGAAGTAACGGGATCCCAAATTCGTGACAACCTTGGAATCGTATATATCTTGTTTTCGGCCACATGATGCTGGATTCCGGCTTTTGCCGGAATGACGGAACGTAACTCTCCCTTAAAGGCGTCTCTCCGGCGAAAGCCGGAGTCCAGTGTTCGAAGTCCCAAGGCACCTCGATATGAGATGATGAGATCAAAGTGCTTTTGAGAAGGCAGCAGACAAATGAAAAAGGCCCGTTCCGTTTCCAGGAATGGGCCTTTTTCGCATGGTCCACAAGAATGGTGCCCTTTCAGGCAACCCCTTCTGTTACCACCTCTGCCTCAGCTCCGGGTGTTCCGTCCTCCGTGTAGCCTTCCACCCATAAGTCTAAATCTCTGTATCGGGGCAGTCCTGTGCCGGCCGGGATCAGACGGCCCATGATAACATTTTCCTTCAACCCTCTCAGGTAATCCACTTTTCCCGCCACAGCCGCCTGGGTCAGGACCTTGGTGGTTTCCTGGAAGGAGGCGGCGGAGATGAAACTATCGGTAATGAGGGAGGCCTTCGTAATGCCGAGGAAGAGGGGTTCTGCTACAGCCGGTCTTCCGCCCTCTCTCAGGACCCGTGCATTCTCTTCCTCAAAAGCATATTTTTCAACCTGATCATCCACCAGGAAGCGAGTATCTCCAACCTCCTTAATCCTCACCCGCTTGAGCATCTGGCGAACGATGACCTCGATATGTTTGTCGTTGATCTTCACTCCTTGAAGCTTATAGACCTCCTGGATCTCGTCCACCAGATAGTGGGCGAGGGCCTTGTCTCCCAGCACCCTCAGAATATCATGAGGGTTCGAAGGGCCGTCCATCAAGGCCTCCCCGGCTTTGACCATGTCTCCCTCGTGGACACTGACGTGTTTGCCTCTCGGAATCATGTATTCTTTGGGCTCTCCGACATCGGGCCGAATCAGGACCTTCCTCTTTCCCTTGAGGTCCTTTCCGAATTCGACGACGCCATCAATGTCACTGATCATGGCAAACTCTTTCGGCTTCCTGGCCTCAAAGAGCTCGGCGACCCGGGGAAGACCTCCAGTGATATCCTTCGTCTTCGTCGTTTCTCTCGGGATCTTTACGATAATATCACCAGCCTGGACCATATCGGTCTCCGCGACGAAGATATTTGCCCCTACCGGAAGCAGATAGCGGGCCTGGGAGCTTGAACCCGGAAGGCTCAACGTCCTTCCCTTATCGTCCTTAATCGAGATCCGGGGCCGCAGTTCCGGATCCTTTGATTCGGTGATCACCTTTCTCGAAAGGCCGGTGAACTCGTCGACCTGCTCCTGCATCGTGAACCCTTCAAGAATATCCCCGAATTTCACACGACCTGAAACCTCGGTGAGAACAGGGATGGAGTAAGGATCCCACTCAGCAAGGATTTCGCTTTCCTTGATCTTCTGGCCGTCCTTGACCCTCAGCTTGGCCCCATAGATGACGGAATAGCGCCGCCGTTCCCGGCCGCTGTCATCGAGGATCGCAATTTCGCCGTTACGGTTCATGATGACCAGGTTTCCCTCGCGGTTTCGGACCGATTTGAGGTTGATGAATTTCACCTTCCCATCGATCCGGCTTTCGAGGGTGGTCTGCTCGGCTCGCCGGCTCGCCGTTCCTCCGATGTGGAACGTTCTCATGGTGAGCTGGGTTCCCGGCTCTCCGATCGACTGAGCGGCGATGATGCCGATGGCTTCCCCGGGATTGACGAGTCTTCCCCGGGCCAGATCCCTGCCATAACAGAGAGCGCAAACCCCTCGTTTCGATTTGCAGGTGAGGACGGATCGAATCTTCACCTTCTCAATTCCGAGATCTTCGATCTTCTCTGCCAGGGATTCGTCGATCTCCTGATTTCCTTTGACGATCACCTCTCCATTGTCGGGGTCTCGAATATCCTCCAGGGCCACCCTGCCCAGGATTCGTTCCTTCATCGATTCAATGATCTCTCCCCCTTCGACCAGGGAGGTTACGTCAATTCCATCCAGTGTGCTGCAGTCATGCTCGGAGGTCACCACATCCTGTGCGACATCCACCAGCCTCCGGGTCAGATAGCCGGAGTTGGCGGTTTTCAATGCCGTATCCGCCAGTCCCTTCCGTGCGCCGTGGGTGGAAATAAAGTATTGCAGCACGGTGAGGCCTTCCCGGAAGTTTGCCGTAATCGGCGTCTCGATGATCTCTCCGGAAGGCTTTGCCATCAACCCGCGCATCCCTGCGAGCTGCCGGACCTGCTGGGCGCTGCCTCGAGCTCCGGAATTGGCCATCATATAGATAGGGTTAAAGCTCTCGATCGTGGCCCTCGTCCCGTCCGGAGCGTCCACATCTTCCGTTCCTAACTCCTTCAACATCACATCGGCGATGTTCTCCGTCACCTGGGCCCAGATATCGATCACCTTGTTGTATCGCTCTCCATCGGTGATCAAGCCTTCGGTATACTGCTCCTGAACCTTCTTGATCTCCTCTTCCGCATCCTTCAGGAGGGTCGCCTTGTTCGAGGGGACGAGCATATCGTCGATGGAGATCGAGATCCCGGCGAGAGTCGCATAACGGTATCCCAGGTCTTTCAGTCGATCGGACAGGATGACCGTCTTCTTATCTCCTCCGAACCGGTAACAGTAGTCGATCAGACCAGCAAGTTCGCCTTTCTTCATTACCTTGTTGATCAGGCTGAAAGGAATCTCCTCAGGAAGGATTTCCCGGAGGAGAATTCTACCCACGGTGGTCTCGACGAGCCCGCCGTCCATCCGGACCTTGATCACCGCATGGAGATCCACCTCTTTGGCATCGTAGGCAATCCGGACTTCCCCCGGGTTGGAAAAGACCTTCCCCGAGCCTTTCACATACGGCCGATCCCTGGTCATGTAATAGATCCCGAGGACGATGTCCTGAGTGGGGACGATGATCGGCTTCCCATTGGCAGGGGAGAGGATGTTGTTGGTCGACATCATCAGGATCCTTGCTTCTGCCATCGATTCGACGGAGAGGGGAACGTGAACAGCCATCTGGTCCCCGTCAAAGTCCGCGTTGAAAGCGGCACAGACCAGGGGATGAAGCTGGATGGCCTTTCCTTCGATCAGGATGGGCTCAAAGGCCTGCATCCCCAGACGGTGGAGGGTTGGAGCCCGGTTGAGGATGACTGGATGTTCACGGATCACCTCATCGAGCACGTCCCAGACCTCGGGCCTCTCCTTCTCCAGCATCTTCTTGGCGCTCTTGATCGTCGTGACCAGTCCCTTCTCCTCCAGACGGTGGTAAATAAAAGGCTTGAACAGCTCCAGCGCCATCTTCTTCGGAAGCCCGCATTGGTGCAGCTTCAGCTCGGAACCGACGACGATCACGGAGCGACCCGAATAGTCCACGCGTTTTCCCAGCAGGTTCTGACGGAAGCGGCCCTGTTTTCCCCTGAGCATGTCGCTCAACGATTTGAGAGGCTTCTTATTCGCTCCAAGAATCGTCCTTCCTCTCTTGCCGTTGTCGAAGAGGGCATCCACGGCCTCCTGAAGCATCCGCTTTTCGTTGCGGATAATGATCTCCGGAGCATTCAACTCGAGAAGCCGTTTAAGACGGTTGTTCCGATTGATCACCCTCCGGTAGAGATCGTTCAGATCGGAGGTGGCAAACCGGCCCCCATCGAGGGGAACGAGGGGACGAAGATCCGGAGGAATCACCGGGATTACCTCAAGGATCATCCACTCCGGCTTGTTTCCCGATTCGAGAAAAGATTCGATGATCTTCAGCCGTTTTGCCAGACGTTTCTTCTTCGCCTCGGAGGTCGTCTCCTTCGTCTCGGCCCGAAGCTTCTGAGAGAGATCCCGGACATCCGTATTTTTCAAAAGCACCCGAATGGCTTCCGCACCCTGGGAGACCGTGAACGCATCGCCATATTTCGTCTTCGCCTCCTGATACCGGTCTTCGGAGAGGATCTCTCCCTTCTTGAGAGGCGTTTCCTTTCCATCGAGCACGAGATAGGCTTCAAAATAGAGGATCCGTTCCAGTTCTCTTAACGTCATGTCGAGAAGGATACCGATCTTGCTCGGAATGCTCTTGAGGAACCAGATGTGGGCAACGGGCGTGGCCAGCCGGATATGGCCCATCCTCTCCCTTCGCACCTTGGATTGAATCACCTCGACCCCGCATTTTTCGCACACGATTCCCCGGTGCTTCATCCGTTTGTATTTTCCGCAGTTACATTCGTAATCCTTCGTGGGCCCGAAGATCTTGGCGCAAAATAGCCCATCCTTCTCCGGCTTGAAGGTCCGGTAGTTGATGGTCTCCGGCTTCTTCACCTCGCCGTGGGACCACGACTCGATCTTCTCGGGCGAGGCGATTGAGATCCGGATCGCGTTATAACTGATGGGGCTCTTTCCTCTTTCGTAGAATGAAAGATAGTCTTCCAAGGCCTTCCTCCTTTTTCAAACGACGGACGATAAACAATGAACGGAAAACAGCTCATGGTTCACAGTTCATCGTTTATCGTACATGGTTCGGGTTAGGCTTCTTCCCTTTTCTCCTCGATCAGTTCGGTGTCGAGACAGAGGCTCTGCAGCTCTTTCACGAGTACATTGAAGGATTCAGGAAGTCCCGGCTCGAACGTATGTTCTCCCTTAACGATGGCTTCATAGACCCGTGTCCTTCCTGCCACATCATCGGACTTGACCGTCAGGAACTCCTGGAGGGTGTGCGCAGCGCCATAGGCCTCAAGAGCCCAGACCTCCATCTCTCCCAGACGCTGTCCTCCGAACTGTGCTTTTCCTCCGAGAGGCTGCTGGGTGACCAGAGAGTAAGGTCCGATCGATCGAGCGTGGATCTTATCATCCACCAGATGGTGCAGCTTGAGGAGATACATATACCCCACCGTCACCTTCTGATGAAAAAGCTCTCCGGATCTGCCATCATGAAGCGACGTCTGACCGCTGGCCGGAAGTTCCGCCTTTATCAAATGATCCTTGATCTCCTCCTCGGAGGCGCCGTCAAAGACCGGGACCGAGACAAAAATCCCATCTCCCAGTTTCTTCGCCAATTTCAGGACCTCTTCATCGGTGGCCTGATCCAGATACTCATTCACCTCTTTGGACGAATAGATGTCTCTGATCTTCCTTCGAAGCAGCTTGGGGTTGTAGTGCTCCTTCAGGTATTCATCGAGTTTCCATCCCAATCCCTTGGCAGCCCATCCGAGATGGGTTTCGAGGATCTGTCCCACGTTCATCCGGGAAGGAACGCCGAGGGGGTTGAGAACGACTTCCACGGGCGTTCCATCTTCGAGATAGGGCATATCTTCTGCGGGGAGAACTCTGGAGATGATCCCTTTATTTCCGTGACGGCCCGACATCTTATCCCCCACGGAAAGCTTCCGTTTCATCGCGATATAAGCTTTCACCGTTTTGATCACCCCGGGAGCGAGTTCGTCTCCTCTCTTGAGCTTCGCTATCTTATCCTCGAAAACTCCCTTCACCACATTGATCTGAAGTTCGCCGTGGGAGAGGATCCGATGCACGTCCGGAAGGATCTTCTTCCCTTCGATGACATTGATTTCCTTCAGGCGATCAAAGGGGATGGAGAAGAGATGTTCTTCTTTGATCCGCTCCTTCGCCTCGATGTAGACCCGGTTCTTCTTCTCTTCGGCGATCCGCTGAACCACCCTTTTCCCGGTCAGATACTTTCCGATCTTTCTCCGGGTGCTGTTCTGGATGATCCGGATCTCGTCGGCCTGGTTCTTGAGGAGCCTCGCTTTCTCCTGCTCCTCGATGGCCTTCATCCTTTCATCCTTTTCCTGTCCCTTTCTCGAAAAGACCTTCGCATCGATGACAATCCCCTCGATCCCGTGGGGAACCTTCAGGGAAGTATCCCGGACATCCCCGGCCTTTTCGCCGAAGATGGCCCGGAGGAGCTTCTCTTCCGGAGAGAGCTGTGTCTCTCCCTTGGGCGTCACCTTTCCAACCAGAATGTCACCGGGCCGCACCTCTGCGCCGATCCGGATGATACCACTCTCATCGAGGTCCTTCAGCGCCTCCTCGCCCACATTCGGGATGTCCCGGGTGATTTCCTCTTTTCCCAGCTTCGTATCCCGGGCCACACATTCGAGCTCTTCGATGTGAATCGAGCTGTAGGTATCCTCTTTCAACAATTTCTCGCTGATGAGAATCGAATCCTCAAAGTTGCATCCGCCCCACGGCATAAAGGCGACGAGGACATTTCTTCCCAGGGCTAATTCTCCCATGTCGGTTGCCGGGCCATCGGCGATCACCTCGCCCTTGCGTACCCGTTCGCCCATTTGGACGATGGGGGTCTGATTGATGCAGGTGTTCTGGTTCGAGCGCTTGTACTTGATCAGTGTGTAAATGTCGACGCCCGGATCGGTCTCATTCCGGCCATCCTCGTCCGCCCGGATGACGATTCGCGAGGCATCCACATCTTCCACGACGCCGTCCCTCTTCGCAACCACCGTCACTCCCGAATCCCTCGCCACGATGGCCTCCATTCCGGTTCCGATGAGAGGCGCTTCGGTTCTGAGAAGGGGCACTGCCTGGCGCTGCATGTTCGACCCCATGAGGGCCCGGTTGGCATCATCGTTTTCAAGGAACGGAATGAGGGAGGTCGCCACACTCACGAGTTGTTTCGGGGAAACGTCCATATAGCGGATCTCTTCAGGTTTCACCATGACAAATTCTCCGCCTCTCCGGGCGGAGATCAGGGGAGCGGTAAACCTTCCCTCCCGATCGAGAGAAGCATTTGCCTGGGCAATGGCAGCCTTTTTCCCGTCGATCTCTTCCTCCTCATCGAGGGCGAAGAGGTAACGAATGTTACTGGACACCTTTCCATTGACCACCTCCCGGTAGGGGGTCTCGATGAATCCGTAATCATTTACGCGGGCGTAGGTGCTCAGAGAAGTGATAAGGCCGATATTCGGTCCTTCAGGAGTCTCGATGGGGCAGATCCTGCCATAATGAGTAGGGTGAACGTCCCTCACCTCAAACCCTGCCCTCTCCCGGGTGAGACCCCCCGGTCCCAGGGCGGAAAGCCGGCGTTTATGCGTGATCTCGGAGAGAGGATTCGTCTGGTCCATGAACTGGGAGAGCTGGCTGGAACCGAAAAACTCTTTGATGACCGCCGAGAGGGGCTTCGAGTTGATGAGGTCGTGGGGCATCAGCGTTTCGACCTCCTGAAGGCTCATCCGCTCTTTGATGGCCCTCTCAATCCTCACCAGTCCGATGTGATATTGATTCTCGAGCAATTCACCAACGGTTCTTACCCGGCGATTCCCGAGGTGGTCGATATCGTCGACCGTTCCCTGGCCGTCTTTCAATCGGATCAGGTATTTCACGACCTCGAGGATGTCCCTTCTTCGTAACGTGGCCTTTTCGTCCTCCAGGATCTTTGGGATCTTGCCCTGAACGTCGTCGGTGATCATTCCGTCCTTCAGAGAGGGCATCAACCCGATGGGATGAAGGATCCGTGCCGCCCTCTGGATTTCCTCCGTCATCTCCGGGGTGGCAATGGCCTCATCAAAATCGAGCCACCCGCCCAAGATGCGATCGACCAGCTCCTTGCCCCCTGTATACGTTGCACCGGCTTCCATGGCCTCCTTTTTCCACTTCTCTGTGAAGACCAGGATTTTGGGAGGATCGCCCTTCAGGCCGAGCTTGTGGTTGAGCTTCATTCTTCCCACTTTGGAAAGGTCGTAGCGTTCCGGATTGAAGAAGAGATTGTAGAAGAGCCCAATAGCGGTCTCAATCGTTGGAGGGTCACCCGGTCTCAGCCTCTTGTAGATATCCACGAGGGCTCTCTCAGACTCCTTTTCGCGGGCGGATTTGCCGGGTTCCTGACGAGGGAGCTTTTCTTTCTCTTCTCTCGTCAATGCGATCTTGTCGATAACCAGCGTATCCCTCAACGAAGAACTGACATTGATATTGTCGATAAACAGGATCTCGAAGGCCTCAATTTTTCTATCCTTAATCTCCTCGAGAAGCTTTTCCGTCACCTCGTTGTTACACTCCGCGATGATCTCCCCGGTTTCTTGATCCACCAGATCCTTCGCCAGGTATTTTCCGATGAGGTCCTCAGGTTCCACGGAGATCGTATTAATCTTTGCCAGTTCCAGCTTCTTAAAGGCGCCTTCCGTAATCCGTTTGTGTTTCTTCAAGATCACCTTGTGGGATTCCGGATCGATGATATCGGAAGTCGCCTTCTGTCCCACCAGCACATCTTTCGAAATGGTCTTGAGGAATTTCCCCTTGCGGCTCAGGATCGTCTCCTCATGATAAAAAAAGTCCAGAAGCTCCTCGCCCGTATACTTCAGAGCCCTGAGAAGAACGGTGACCGGGATCTTCCGGCGCCGGTCGATTCGCACATGGAGAAGATCCTTTTGATCGAATTCGAGGTCGATCCAGGAGCCCCGATAGGGAATAATCCGCGAGTAGTAAAAGATCTTTCCTCCGCTATGCGGCTTGACCTGATCCTGATCGAAGAAGACACCCGGAGAGCGATGGAGCTGGCTGACGATGACCCGTTCCGTGCCATTGATAATGAACGTTCCGTTTTCGGTCATGAGAGGGATTTCACCGAAATAGACTTCCTGTTCCTTGACCGCCTTGATGTTCTTAGTGTGGGTCTCCTCATTGACATCCCAGACGACAAGCCGAACCGTCACCTTGATCGGAGCGGCAAAGGTCATCCCCCTCGTCAGACATTCCTCAACGTCATACTTCGGCTCGGTCAGACGATAGCTCACAAATTCGAGGGAAGCGGTTTCGTAAAAGTCCTTGATCGGAAAGACAGTCTTGAAAACAGCCTGCAGGCCGACTGGTTCCCGTTTCTCCGGATCGATATCCGACTGCAGAAACTGTTCGTAGGATCGCTTCTGGATTTCGATCAGATTCGAGATTTCGAGAACTTCCTTAATCTTCGAGAAGTTCTTACGATACCTTCGATGGATGGGGACAATGGTTGCCATAAAGATCCCTCCAAAATGATGGGCACGGTTACCGTGCCATGGATGATGAAACGGTCGCGGCAAAAAAGGAGGTTCTCAAATAAAAAGTCCCCTCCCTCTCGGACCGCCGAAGCTCCTTCGCCCTGTCCTTCTGGGAAGAGACAACAATGTCACAGAAACGCCTCTTAATTTGAACCTGAACCGACCCGTTTGATTGCGCCCGAGCCCCATCCTTACGACCTGGGACCAGGGCGCGATCACGATCAACCCTTCGCAAGCTCTTTCTCGAATGCCAAGAGCCGAAGGGTTGACCTACTTGATTTCGACTGTTCCCCCAGCCTCTTCGAGCTTCTTCTTCATCGTGGCTGCTTCGTCTTTTGAAACGCCTTCCTTTACCGGTTTGGGAACACCTTCGACAAGGTCCTTGGCCTCTTTCAAGCCGAGGCTGGTCAGTTCCCGGACCACCTTGATCACCTGGATCTTCTTGTCGCCAAATCCGGTCAGGACAACGTCAAATTCCGTCTTCACTTCTGCGGGTGCCGCCTCTGCTCCGGGGGCGGCCATGGGCATTGCGGCAAAGGCCATGGGCGCTGCAGCCTTGATTCCGAGCTTCTCTTCGAGAGACTTGAGAAGATCGCGGGCCTCCAGTAAGCTTAAGTTCACAATCTCGTCGGTTATTCGTTGGATATCCGCCATTGGAAAAAACCTCCTGTCTTTATTCGAATTGTCCCTCCCATCGCGACCTACCCATTGAGAGTGAGCTGAGATGGAAGGGAATGGGATAGTTCCTGTCTATTGGATCGGTTGTTCCGCTGCCTGCTGGCTCAATTGATCGACCCGGGCCTGAATCGTTCCGAGCACCTGCTGGATGGCACTCTGGAGGGCGCCTGCCAGCTGAGCCGCCGGCCCTTGGATCCCTCCAAGAATCTGGGCCAAAATGACTTCCCGGGGTGGCATCGATGCCAGGGCCTTGATCTCCGGAGGAGAGGCCACCTTCCCCTCAATCAGTCCGGCCTTCACTTCAAAGGTGGGAAGGGTCTTCTGAAATTCCGCCAGGACCTTGGCCAGTGCAATCGGCTCACCGTAGGAGATGACTACAGCCGTGGGCCCTTCAAAATAGTCCTTCAGCTTTTCGAGATCTGTCCCCCTGGTAGCCAGCTTTGCCAGCGTGTTTTTGACGACCTCATAGGCAATCTTCTCTTCTCTTAATCGCTTACGAAGGCGGGTCAACTGCTCCACGTTCAGGCCGCGGAAGTTGGTCAACACAACCGCCTTGCTTCCATCGAGCTTTTTCTGAAGCTCTGAGATATTCTGTGTTTTTTCTGTCCGATTCAACTGCCTCTACCTCCTCCAACTATCCCATTTGAGATTTCAGATGTGAGATTTTAGATTTTGCAATCTTCAATCTGAGATCTTCAATCTGAGATCATTTTACCAGGTTCCGCACATACAGAGGATCGATCTTGATTCCCGGGCCCATCGTCGTTGAAAGCGTGATGCTCCGGAGATAAATCCCCTTGCTCGTGGGCGGCTTCGCCCGCAGGATCACATCGAGGAGCGTTTTGATGTTCTCCAGCAGACGATCGAATCCGAAAGAGACCTTTCCAACAGGAACGTGAGCGATTCCCGCCTTCTCCACTTTGAACTCGACCTTTCCGGCCTTGATCTCCCGGATCGCCTTCTCGATATCGAATGTCACCGTTCCCACTTTGGGGTTGGGCATCAATCCCCTGGGGCCCAGAATCTTGCCCAGCTTGCTGACCAGGCCCATCATATCGGGGGTGGCGATGGCCTTGTCGAAGTCCAGCCATCCTTGAGTAATCTTCTCGATGAGGTTCTCTGCTCCCACATGATCAGCCCCCGCATCGAGAGCCTCCTTTTCCTTCTGCCCCTTGGCAAAGACCAGAACCCTGACTTTCTTTCCGGTTCCGTGGGGGAGGACGACTGTTCCCCGGACCATCTGGTCCGGCTTCTTGGGATCTACCCCGAGGCGAATGGCGACATCCACTCCCTCGTCGAACTTGGCGTAAGTCGTCCCCGAAAGGAGCTTAATTGCCTCCTCGATTTCATACCGTTTGTTCCGGTCAACCTTCTCTCTTGCCGCTGAGTATTTTTTGCTTCTATTTCCCATGGCCTTTTTTCACACAACCTCCAATCCCATGCTGCGTGCCGTGCCCTCGACGGTACGGATTGCGCCCTCCAGGTCTACGGCATTAAGGTCTTTGAATTTGAGCTGCGCGATCTCCCGGACCTGATCCTTCGTGACCTTCCCCACCTTCGTCCGGTTCGGTTCGCCCGAACCCTTCACGATCTTGGCAGCCTTCTTCAACAGAATAGAAGCTGGCGGCGTTTTTGTAATAAACGTAAAGGACCGATCTGAAAAGATCGTGATCAGTACCGGGATGATCATCCCCTCCTGCCCTTGGGTGCGGGCATTAAAGGCCTTGCAGAACTCGATAATGTTGACTCCGTGCTGGCCCAATGCCGGACCGACCGGGGGAGAGGGATTTGCCTGTCCTGCCGGAATCTGAAGTTTTACCATCGCCGCCACTTTCTTTGCCATTGTTTACTCCTCAATTGACTACGGAAATCCGAAATCCAAATATCAAAACTCGAAATAAATGCAAAACTCAAATCTCGAAATTTGAAGCGGTTTTATTAAGATCGTTCCGGTTTTGAAATTCGCGTTTGTTTCGAATTTCGAGCTTCGAATTTCGAGTTTAATTCTTTTCGACCTGGATGAAATCGAGTTCCACCGGGGTCGCCCTTCCAAAAATGGAGACCAGGACCTTCAGCTTCCGCTTATCGGGTTTGACTTCTTCGATGGTTCCAATGAAATTGGCAAAGGGGCCATCGATCACGCGAACGCTATCACCGAATCCGAAGGAGATCTTCGGTTTTGCCTTGGAGACCCCGTCCTTCATCTGGGAGACAATTTCCTCCACCTCTTTCTCGGAGATGGGGATGGGTTTTGTGCCATCGCCGGCGAATCCCGTGATTTTGGGCGTATCCCGTACGATATGCCAGGTCTCCTCATTCAACTCCATTCTGATGAGGATATAGCCGGGGAAGATCTTCCGTTGCGAGGTCTTTCTCTTTCCCTTGACCAATTCCACAACGGTCTCCGTGGGCACCAAGATTTCAGAAAAAAAATCTGCCTTGCCGAGGTTCTTGATGCGCTCCTCCAAGTTCTGTTTCGCCCTGATCTCAAACCCTGAATAGGTGTGGACAACAAACCACTGATGTGCCATGGACCCTACCGATCATCCCTCGCAAAAAGTGGATACGAATCCTCTTTCAGCTTATCCCGCTTTTCAGCAGTGACTTGATAATGTAGGAAAGGAGCGAATCAGCAATACCCAAAAAAAAGCCCAGAATAAAAACGGTCACCAGAACGACTGCGGTGCCGGCGAGGGTATCCCTTCTCGAGGGCCAGGTCACCTTCTTCAATTCCGTTTTGACTTCCCTTAAGAATTGCTTTGCCCCTTCGAACTTCGACCGTATCGAAAATGCCATGAATCCCCCTCTGGAACACCCGTCATCGTACCTGCCCGTTGGGCACGCACCAAGCTGGGAAGGACAGAAAAGAGTGAAACGTGGCAGGCCAGGAGGGATTCGAACCCCCAACACCCGGATTTGGAGTCCGGTGCTCTATCCGTTAGAGCTACTGGCCTATCTCCTCCGCAAGTAGAGCAACTTCCAGAATGCAGTAGGCGGTGAGCAGCAGGCAGTTACTGCATACTGCCTTCTGCATTCTGCTTTCTGCCTTCCATAATTACTTCGTCTCTTTGTGGACAGTATGTTTACGACAGAAACGGCAATACTTTTTTAGCTCCACCTTATCGGGTGTTGTCCGTTTATTCTTGGTCGTGGAATAGTTTCTTCTTTTACAATCCGTACAGGCTAAGGTGATAATGTTCCGCATTCCATCGCTCCATCGGGTCGGGCCAGAATCGCTCCTCTATCCAGTTCTTTCTTCACCCTTCCGTTATTCTCAATTCATTCGATGATATCGCTGATGACGCCTGCGCCCACGGTCCTCCCCCCCTCACGAATGGCAAACCGCAACTCCTTCTCCATCGCGATCGGCGTGATCAACTCCACCGCCAACGCCACGTTGTCCCCGGGCATCACCATCTCCACCCCCTCCGGCAGCGTCGCCACTCCCG
>Ga0209777_10000339_pt1 | contig 78812 bp, 44 predicted proteins | sample FrelakmetHBP12HB_FD_187147 | JGI IMG/M metagenome (GOLD analysis project Ga0209777, IMG submission 187147) | Freshwater lake sediment microbial communities from the University of Notre Dame, USA, for methane emissions studies -HBP12 HB (SPAdes)... | ecosystem: Environmental > Aquatic >...
TTCATGTACAAGGAGATCGCCGACCGGCTCGCCTCCAGCTATGCCACAATCCGCACCCACATCGAGCACATCTACGAAAAGCTCCACGTCAACTCCCGCGCCCTGGCCGTTTCCAAATTTCTTAAACGCTGAGGCCGGCCGCACGGGCTGTCGCCGACGCGGCAAACAATGGCGGCAGAATAAAGGGATCAGCGTCAGCGATAAACTTCGCGGCGGTGCGCGACCTTCAACACCAAAACGATCAATTCACGATCGGCGATGTCGTAGAGGACGCGCCAGTCGCCCACGCGAACTCGCCATAATTTCACCGGGCCATGCAAGCGCTTGCAACCGGGCGGTCGTGGATTTTCGGCGAGGGCCACAATGGCCACGAACAAGCGGCGGCGCGTGGCGGGATCGGCGGCATGAAGTTCTTTCTCGGCGCGCGGGTCGAGTTTGACGGCGTGAGCATTAGACCAGACCAAAACGGCGCGCGGCGGATTCCAAGCTTACGGCTTTGACTTTGCCGGTTTGCAACTCGCGCAGCCGGGTAGCAGCTTCGCGCACATCTTCGGCATCCTCGACCGCATGCATCAGCGCAGCGGGGATCAGATAGGCGACAGCGTTGCGTCCCTTGCGCACGGCTACGGCTTCACCCTTCTCGACGCGCGCCAAGGCCGCGCCGGGGTGTGACGTGAATTGCGTCATGGTCAAAGCAGTCATTACGGACTAAATATGCGCTCGATCCGACGGAGTGTCAATAGCGCGGATGGGGATGAATTTTAGCTGCGGATCCCGATCCCGACTTTCAGGAGAGTCGGGACGGTCTGGATAAATTGCGCCTGCCGGTGTCGGGCACGGCGGGCAGGAGTATTACTCGGATTTGAGGAGAGGAAGTTTAGCTACGGATTACGCGGATTGGGGACAAGCGGAAAAAGCGGGATGGCAGCAAAGGCAGAATTCCAGGGAGTATCCGCGCTGAGGGCGCACGCCTCCGCCTCCTTCCCCATCCGCGAAAATCCGCGCAATCCGTAGCCAAAACGCTGCCTTCTGCTCCCGTTCTCATCCGTGCAAAAGTGCCAAGACGCGCTCCGGCTGCCCTCTGCCCTCTGCCCTCTGCCCCCCTCCCCCCCATCGGTAATTTTACCGACTAGGCAGCTTTTGGCGGCTGTAATAGATTGCGCCCAACAAGTGCTGCGGCGGAGGCGGTTTCGGTCCGGGGAAGGCCGGAAAACAGCGGTGAAAAAAACGGAGAATGACGGAAATTAAAGGAGCATGCGATGAAGACGAGAAGCAAAATGACGGTGAAGTTGATGGTGGCCGTGGGGTTGGCCGCGACGTTAAGCGCCCACGCCGCCACTTTCAATTCGGTCACGAATGGCGACTGGAACACCACGGACTCTTGGGGCACAAACACTCTTCCCACTGCCAGCGATGACGTTGTAATCAATGGGCACGCCATCACTAACAACGGCGGGGCCTCCGCCGAGTGCAAGAGCGTCACGCTCGACGGCACAGGCAGTTCCCTTGTTGTGGGTACGGGCCAGACACTGACGACGGATGCAGTCACTTTTAAGAACTGGTGCGGCAACGTCACGGGCACCGGCCAGGTGGTGATCGGCCCGACCAAGAACTTGCAGGTCTCGTATATCGATGCTGGCTGGATCGGCATCTCGGCCCAGATCGTCGATAACCCCTCCGGCGACTCCGCCGTGACCATCAACACAGGCAACAATGAGGTGAATTGGACCGGCAGCCACACCTACAAGGGCGGTACGACAATCAGCGGCGGACAATTGAATGCACAGAATGTGAATTGTTTCGGAACCGGGCCGGTGACGGTTAACGGCGGCACCAGGCTCGCTTATTTGCAAAACCAGACGAATGATCTTACGATCAATAATGGCTCCTTGGTTTCTGGCGGCTCCGGTTGGAACGGGACAGTCAACTTGCCCACCGGTTGCAGTGCTGGTGTCTCAGGGATACCCGTCGGTGGCAAAATCACCGGACCGGGTGGAATTTACTGTTGGGCAGGCTATGGCGACGTCACCTTCATCAGCAGCGCAAATGATTTCGCGGGTGGTACGACGATCGCGTCCGGCACCCTAACCTGCACCGCCCCCGGCGCCCTGGGCACTGGCCCCCTCACCATCAACGTCGGCGGCAAGGCCGATTTGAACTACGTCGGCAATCTTCAATATGTCGTGCTGACAATCAACGGGGTGGTGATGCACCCGGGGACCTACGGCTCGACATCCTCTCCGGCGGTTAACAAAGATGACACCCACTTCGCCGGCACCGGCACGGTGGAGGTCTTTGCGCCTGCAAACACGGCGGCCATTTACACTTTCGGCTTGCCGGGTCTGCCAGCCGTCATTGACCAGCCTTCGGGGAACATCACCTGGAACGTGCCGGTTGATTATGGTAACACGAGCCTCGCGCCAGATTACACGATGCCCGCGGGTGCCTCCGGCAATCCAGCCCCCTTGACAACAGAGGACTTTTCCGGGGGCCCGGTGAAGTACACCGTCACCTCCGCGGATACTTCCACCAACAAGGACTACTACGTGACGGTCAATCTCCTCCCGCCTAGCGGCAAGGTCTATGTGAACATCGACAACGCCACCCGGACCGGGCTTGTGGGCCCCGCCGGCGGCCTCGGCGAGGTGTGGAATCAGAATCCGGGTGCTAATACAGGGAGCGCCTTGGCGGACTCCCTTGGTTTTCCGACGTCTGTGGGCTTCAACTGTGGTGGTTACGGCCCGGGGACGTGGGGCAGCCCTACTCTCACCCTGCTCACGGGTGCCATGTATATTAATAGTTCAGCAAACCTGGTGATCAGCGGGCTCACCCCCGGCGCGAAATATGACCTCTTCATCCCCTCCTATTATTGGGACGGCGGGAGCCAGGCAGCGTTCTCGACGGCCAACACGACGACCACCGTGGGAACCCAGTATTGCGACAATGGCGGCGGAGGCGGCGAGAACACAAGTTGGGTTCAGGGAGTAAACTATGTGCTCTTCGAAAACGTGGAGCCCGACGGGGATAACAATATCACCGTCACCTATACTGGCATGAACGGAGCTTGGGCAATGCTCAACGGCTTCCAGTTGGTGGACTTGGCAAAGCAGGCTGACATTCTGACCTTCACGTTCCCGGGTGCGACTGCCACCACGATTGATACGGCAGCGCACACCGTTAGCGTGAGGGTTCCGTATGGGACGGACTTGAGCGGCAACATCGCGGCCGACTATACGGCGTCCCCCGGGGCAACCGGCACTCCGGTTTCTCACACCGCCAGGAACTTCGCCAGTCCCAAGACCTACTCCATCGTTTCTCAGGACACCACCGTCACCAACGTCTATACCGTGACGGTCACGGTCCCGTCCACTCCGGAGTTGCTCTTGAACGGCAGCTTTGAGGAGGGCAAGGCCGTAAGCGACGGCAGCGGCGCGTCCGTTAGCCTTCCCTCGACTGACCTGCCGGGGTGGTCCGGCAACTTCACCCAGTGGTATATGAATCATTGGAATGGAATCACAGCCCAGGACGGAACACGCTATGTGAATTTGATCCTTGGAACGGGAACAGACGTCCTATCTCAGTCCTTCGCGGTAACCGCAGGGAGAGTCTACACCGTGAGCTATTACGAGAGGATACGGGGCAACGGTTATATGGACACGACCCTCAGTGTCGCAGCCGGGACGGTTACCGGTACAAACGGAACGCCGGTGCCTGTGAGCGAAGGCCCGGCCGCCAGCATCGTTCAGACGACCGCTGTAAACGCGGACTGGACGTTACACAGTTTCATGTTCACCCCGGACACCACGACGACGGCGACATTATCCTTCGGAAACGACTACGTCTATGGTGACCACGGCGACAACGACGGCGTTCTCCTGGACAATGTCAGTGTCCTTCCCGCCGCGCCCAGTAGCTCCGGGCCGACGGCGAGCTTCACCGGCGAGCCGACCAACGATTGGGCGCCTCTGACGGTGTCCTTCACCAATACCTCGACGGCTGGCGACGCCCCCATCGCCACCAATTACTGGGACTTTGGCGATGGTAGCTACTTCACCAACACCACCAGCGCCAATGTGACCAATACCTACGCCAGCACCGGCACCTACACCGTGGTCCTGACCGTCAGCGACACCAATACTCTAACCAGCGTCGCAACGAGTAATGACTATATCATGGTCACGGCGCGGCCGGCGCTGACGAACCCGATCATGCAGTCCGGCCAGAATGGGTTCTATCGAGACCCGGAGGGTCACGCGATGGTCCGCTTCACCAACGCCCAATATCGCGTGGATTATACGCTCGAATACAACGATGACCTGCTCTTGACGAACAACTGGCAGCCGTGCTCCTTGCCGACGAATGGCGTTGGTGCGCTAACGCTGCTGGAAACGAATTTCACCGCGGGCGTAACGCAGCGCTTCTACCGCATCAAAGCGCAGCAGCAACCCTATCCCTAGGCGCCGTCTGGCCCCGGAGGCCGGGAGAGCGTTCTCCCGGCCTCGTTTTTAGGGTTTTCCGTGTGAATACAGTTTGGTCTTTGATACGTACCTGTGAAGCGAAGCCATCGACTAAGCGAGTCGACTAAGCGTAACTGACTAAGTGTCACGGGCGGCGACCTTGGAGAGCGGTGTGCGCGATTCAACTTCTCATGACAAAAAGGTGTGTCATAAACGCACTCCCCTCACACTTCGTCGCTTACACTTACTCGACCCGCTTAGTCGCGCTCCCACTCCGCTGTCGATCATGCCATGCTCCATAATAGAAAATCCACCGCCTTGTCCCGCGTCTGTTCCGCCGCTTTTTCTGTTGGACAGAATCATTTCCGGTTCGCTTCTGCCTGGAGCAAGGCGTTTACATCTTCTCCTCGATATCCGCGTCATCCGGAGCTAGAATGTTCCTGCAATGATTCCTGAACACAGATCATGCGGATGGGCGGAGGGGAAGTTTTAGCTGCGGAACCCGACACTCAGGACGGTCGGGGTAAATTGCGCGGATTACGCGGATTGGGGACAAGCGGAAAGCGGAGTTTTATCCACAGATTACGCAGATTTCACAGATTGGGGGAGGGACGAAAGTGACGGATTTCGCGGCAAGGCTGGGGGGGGCTCAATGACGCTCCCCTTCTTCGCGCCATGCGGCAGGCCACTCCGTGAGCGGACAGAGTTCAATGCCCGGCGCAAGTTCGCAACGCGCCTTGACCGGGGCGACGATCCAGAGGCGGTTGAGCTTCAAGGTCTCGGTGGCCGACCGCAGCGCGCGCGTGATGGTCGGGGCGGCGCTTTTTATGTGCGTTAATTTGGTGGGACCATCCGAAAATGCAAGCCTAAATGGGCAACAGGTGCGGATGAACTTGCCGCGCTGGCGCGAAGATGGTATGTTATCTTCCGTGCGTAGGCGACGCCAGGCCGCGGGGCGTACGTTCGAGGAAATATCCGATGATCAAGAAAACAATCTGGCGCGCAAGCAGAGCCGGCGGCTTCACGCTGATTGAACTGCTGGTGGTCATCGCCATCATCGTGATCCTGCTGGCTATGCTGCTGCCGAGTATAACCCGCGTGCTGGAGGTGGCGCGTCGGACCTACTGCATGTCGAACGTGCGGCAGTTGCAAGTGGCGCACACCTGCTATTCCGGGGAGCACGACGGCGTCATGCCGGGCTCCATGACCAACCCCGACACCGATTGGGCGGCGTACACGGGGGACGATTCCTACGCTTCCCAATTCTACGGCATCACCAACGGCACCCTGTGGCCCTATGTGAAGGGCATTGGTCCCTACCGGTGTCCTGATCACCCGGAGAAAACGTACCTGCGTTGCTACTCCCTCAACAATTATCTCAACGGCGACGGCTGGGGTTACCCCGTGCGGCAGCGCGTCGGCGAGGTGCGGCGCCCGAATCTCACGATCTCGTTCATCGAAGACCCCGATCCGCGCAAGGGCTTGATGGGCTCCTGGGTCACCGATACGGGCAACCCCGGCGCTTGGGTTGACCAGCCCGGCTGGTGGCATAGTGATGGCGCCGTGTTTGGTTTCCTGGACGGGCATGTGGAACACTGGCGTTGGAAAGATGCCCGCACGCTCACCGTCGGCTACAACTTCTATGCCAGCACGCCGAATAATCCGGACCTGATCCGCATCAAGGTGCATTCGTGCCCCGGCGATCCCAACAGCCCCTTCAAAACCCTGGGAGAACCCTGATGCTGCGCGGCTCCCGCAAACAACAAGCCGTCATCGCCATCCTGGCCCTGCTGGGCATAGTCTGGGGCGTGGTGACGATCCTCCGCCACGGCCGGATTGATCCCGAGAAGAAAGCGGCCGCCATGCACCAACGCAGCGGCGCGGTCATGGCGGAACTGATCGCGCAGGCGGTGGGCGGTTCCGGTCGGATTCTGCTGATCACGCCGGACATGACCGGCATGGGTCTGGCGGACAAGCAGCGGTGGATGAGCAGCCTGCTGGAGGCTTTCCAGCGCTCACTGGCGCCCGGCTTGGTGGTGGCGGAGCGGGAGACCGCGGTGCTGCGGCCCGCCCGCGGCACGGGCCGCATGGCCGCGGGCGCGACGTTCACCCTGGAAACCTATCTGGAGATGCTCAAGCGCCACCCCGGCGTACAAGGTGTCGTTTCCTTTGCCGGTGAACCCATCGGTAACGCCGACGCGGCGCCCCTCGAAGAAACCCCGCACCCTCCGTTGGTGTGCTTTTGTTTTCTCGGGAACCAGGTGCCGGCGTTGATGAAAAAAGGCGTGGTGACCGCCGCGGTCGTGCCGCGCAACACGCCTACGCCTTTCCGGCAGGTCCGGGGCGACTGGTTCGACATCATGTACCAGGTGGTAACCCCGAAAAACATTGACGCCTGGGTGAAGCCCTGAAGAACGCGTCGCGCGCGCAGCCAGGCCTGGCCCGGCCGTCGGTCAGCGTTCGTCGATCGGTAGTAACCGATCATTCAAAACCATGGAGAGTTGGGCGGTGGAGGTGCTGAGTGCCAGGGTGCTAAGACGGAAGCTGAAAGCCTTCCGATAGGAGGGGCGTGGGGTGTGTCTCTTTGTGTCTTAATCTGTGTAATCGGTGAAATCTGTGGATAAAATATGCTTCGCTACCAGAAAGGGCGAAGACGATGATAAATAGATACGTAGCATTGTGCGGGATCAACGCGCTGCTGTTGACGCTGCACGTAGCGTCGGCGGAAACCAGGATGGTCCTGGATGACGCCGACAGGGGGCGGGCCTTCGAGGGCATCGGTGCGGTCAGCCAGGGCGGCTCCTCGCGGAATTTCTTTGATTACCCCGAGAAGCAGAAGTCCGAGATTCTGGACTACATGTTCAAGCCGAAATTCGGCGCGAACTTGCAGCATCTCAAAGTCGGGCTCTCCGGCGGAGAGAACGACACTGACGGCAGCGAGCCGACGCACGTTCTCACCCGCGAGGAGTTGGCGGACCCCAAGCCGCGCGGCTACGAGTTCTGGTTGATGGCGGAGGCGCGCAAGCGCAATCCGAAGATTCTGCTCGACTGCCTGCCGTGGAGTTACCCAGGTTGGATTTCCAGCCCGTTCTCGCAGGATTCGGCGGATTGGTATGTCGCGTTCCTGGATGTGGCCAAGAAATATTACGGGTTGAAGATGGACTGGGTCGCGGCGGCCTGGAATGAGCACGGCACCGACCTCAACTGGATTGCCAAGACCTTGCGGCCGACGCTCGATGCCCATGGCTATGCGGATGTGAAACTGCAAGCTCCTGACAACAACGGGAGCTGGGGCATATTCGATGATTTGGCGAGGAATCCCGAGGCCGACAAGGTGATTCAAGCGGTCGGCTACCATTATCCTAACGAGTTTGGTCCACAGATCGAGGCGGAAGCAAAACACGCTGCCGAGAAGGTTATCGCCAACGGTAAGCCGCTCTGGTCCAGCGAGGAATTCTGCTACAGCGGCAAAACCTGGGAAATGGCTATGCTGCTGGCGCAAGTCTATAACAAGAACTACATCCGCAGCCGGATCACGAAAACCGAGGTGTGGCCCATGTTGTCCGGCATGTATCCGGGGCTCGCTTTTTACGGGGCGGGTTTGATGTTGGCGGACACTCCGTGGTCCGGTAACTATGACGTCTATCCGGCGGTGTGGACCACCGCCCACACCACGCAGTTTACCGAACCTGGCTGGCGTTACATGGACAAAGCCTGTGCCAAAATCGAGAGCACCACGTGGAAGGGCAACTATGTGGCCTTGCGCGATCCAAGGAAAGGAGACTGGAGTTTGATCGTCTGCGCGGACAAGCCGGTGACGTTTCAGGTGCAGGTTGCGGGCAAACTGGCCAGAGGCGACGTGCATGTGTGGAAATCGAACGAGAAGATCCAGTTCATTGAAGAGAAACCCCTGCGCCTGACGAACGGCGCCTTTACCATTTCCCTGGAAGGCAACAGCGTCTATACGCTGAGTACCACCACCGGGCAGAAGAAAGGAGCGCACCCGGCGCCGCCGCCCGCTGCGGCCTTCCCGTTGCCCTACCAGGACGACTTCGAAAGCTATGCCGCGGGCGTGATTCCGAAATACACCACGGATATGAAAGGGTCGTTTGAAACCGCCCAGCGCGCGGATGGCAAAGGTATGTGCCTGAAACAAATCGCGCCGAAAGAGGGCATTATTTGGGGCGGCGCTGGAGGTGACCTCCCGCACACCCATTTCGGTGACCATAACTGGACCGACTACACCATCCAGGCGGATGTGCTGGTCACCGCCGGCAAGGCCGGGATTGGCGGGCGCTACTGGTGTGGCGAACAGCGCGGCGCCGGCCTGGTCCTCCAACAGGATGGCACGTGGTGGATTGAGGCATCGGTTGAGGCTGTTGAAGTGGTGAATGGCAAGGAGAACAAGTTGAAGGTGCCACCCCTCGCGACCGGCAAGATAGACGGCTTCATTCCAGCAACCTGGCATCATTTGACCCTGGTGCTCAAGAGTGATGAGCTGACCGCCAGCATAGACGGCAAGGAAGTGGCCCGGGTGCGGTATGAAAAATTCTATCCCGCCCACAAAAGCGGCAGGGCCTATCTGATGTCCAGCTACGACCCCAACTGCTTTGACAATCTCAGCGTGACACCATAATCTCCTCTTCCATGATGTGGCCCGCTTCCATGATTTTGCCAAGAACGAACTAAAAACACCAACCCACCACCCATGAACCTAAACACCACTCCACTCCCACTTCGCCCCTTGTTCACGGCGATCGCACTGGCCCTGTTGTTCGCCATGCCCTCCGAGGTCAAGGCTGTCAATGCGCTGAAGATTGATCTCACCGTGGGCACCAATCGTTTCACGGTTGACCGCACCTATACCTACAACCTGGGCGCGACGGGGATGCGCGGTTGGATTGACAACGGCTGGCCCGAGACCCCTGCGCAGGACGGCTATACGGCGTTTGCGCCCTATCAGATTCTGGTGACCACCGTGGCCGACAGGACGCCCGCAGCCGGGATCATGGCCACCGACGACGTGATTCTGGGCGCGAGTGCGGGCGGCGGTGCCGTCCCGCTCTTCACCGGCGATGCCCGCAAGAGCCTGGGCCGGGCGATCGGCGCCGCCGAAGCCGGCAACGGCATGCTGAAGCTCAAGCGTTGGCGCGCCGGGAGCACCGCCGATGTGTCCATCACCCTGCCCGTCATGGGCGCCTACTCCGACACGGCACCCTACGATTGTCCCAAGTCCTCAAAGATCATGACCAACGCCGCCAAGAGTCTCCAACAAAAGATCCTGAAAAACGGCTGGGGCGGTGCCGACGGGTCGGGCGCCATCAGTGCGCTGGCCTTGCTGGCAACCGGCAACCCCGAGTACCTGCCGATGTTGCAGACTTATGCCCGCTCGCTCGCGCCGAAGGATCTTGACTTGGAGCGCAACGGGGTTGACGCCTGGAATTGTTATAACAGCATTTTTCTAGCAGAATACTACATGCTGACCAACGACGCCGAGGTGTTTCACGGACTTAGCGAATATGTCATCTACGCGGCCAAACACACGAGCATGTTCGGCACGGCCGGCCACGGGTTTTCGACGGTCGCGCCGCCCGGCGGCTGGCAGACCGGCGGCACCCATGGCTCAATCAGTTGGTACGGGCCGGTGAATCAGGCCGGCCTGGCAGCCCAGCTCACGATTGTGCTGGGCAAGAAGGCCGGCGTGAAAAGTCCGGAGATAGACCCGGCCATTGCGCGGGCCGCCAATTTCTTCGGCTACTATGTCAATCGCGGGTCTATTCCCTACGGCGAACATCAGCCGTATTACGGCGAGCACCAACTCCAGGGGCAGAGCCGGACGTATTATGATCACTGCAGCAACGGCAAAGACGGGCTGGCCGCGGTCCTGTTCGCTTGCATGGGCGATAAGCCTGTGCAGACGGAGTACTTCACGCGGATGGCCTTGTCGGGATACAAGGGCGAGCAGTACGGACATACCGGGCAGGGGTTCAGCTACCTGTGGACGGCGTTGGGCGCCGCCATGGGCGGCCCGCAAGCGGCGTCGGAATACCTCAAACAAGTGCGCTGGGACCGGGATATGAGACGCCGTTGTGACGGTTCATTTGTGTATGAAGGCGGCGAGCAGTGGGCCCCTGGCATGGGCAAGGACTACTGGGATGATAGTTATACCTACTGGGGCAACCCGACCGCTTATTATCTCCTGCACGCCGCCCTGCCCCTGAAGAAACTTTGCATTACCGGGAAGCATGTGACCCCGGCCAACCAACTGCCTTCCAAGGCGGTGACCAATGCCGTCTGGGCCGCGGAATTCACCGGGCGCTGCGGCGGCTATACCAAGGAACAATTGGTCGCCGCCCTGGGCGAATGGGATCCGATCGTGCGCTTCAATGCCGCCACCGAGTTGAGTCTGCGCACCGCGGACCTGCCGTCCCTGATCCCGATGCTCATCACCATGGCGGAAAATCCCGCCGATGCCAACCAACGCGAGGCGGCTTGCACGGCCTTGGGCTGCATGAAAGCTAACAGCGCGGTGCCCGCGCTGACCCGCCGGCTCTCGGACCCCGACATCTGGGTGCGCGCTAAAGCCGCCAAGGCGCTGGGTCAGATCAACGCGGCGGCCGCCCCGGCCGTGTCAAACATGTTGGGGGCATTTGTCAAGAATGTCGCGCCCACCTATCCGTTCGAGGCCGGATTCAATTGGAACGATCCCCTGCAAATCGCCAACGGCTACCTCGCCGAGACGCTGTTTCATCATTTGGGAGGCGACACCATCAAAGCCGACAAGAACCTGCTCTATCCGGCGGTCCGGGCCGGCATCAAACAACCCGCTGGCATGTGGCGCAATATCCTGAGCGGCTTTGTGCAGGACCGGCTAACGCTGGCGGACGTGGTGGCACTGGCCCCGGATCTTTTCACGGATGCGCGAACGGAAGGGCCGTGTGACCGGATGTTCACCGCCGGGCCGGTTGGGGCGGCCATGCAGGCTCTGTCGAAACACAAGATTGATGAAGGTATCGACATCAGCCTCGGCAATGTGACCTATTGGGGTCAGTTGGGCGGGAGTGCCCTCAACAGCCTGCCGGGTTATGGCGAGGCGGCCAGGCGGGCGCTTCCGGTTTTGTATACCTACCGCGCTGCCTGGCCTCCGGGCGACAACAATGCCCCCACGATCATAAAGACCATTGACGCGATTGAAGCCGCCACCAATGCGCCGACACTGGTCAACGCGCTGCCGGTCGCCAGCCCGCAAATCCTGGTCACCCCGCCCAACACGGCCAAGGTGATCACCCTGGCCGGCTCCTCTTGCCGGTCGGACAAGGTCACCTACAAGGTCGCGACCCAACCGGCACACGGCACGCTAACAGGCACCACGCCCAACCTGACCTACACCCCAGAGAAAGGCTATCAGGGCATGGACCGGTTCACGTTCACGGTCACCGACAGTCTAACCACTTCGCCGCCCGCGACGGTGAACCTGCTCGTGGGTGCCGGCGGCACCGGGCTGAAGGGATATTATTACGACAACAAGGATTTCACCGCGCCGCAAGCGACACGGATAGACCCATCCGTAATCTTTGACTGGGGCTCGGCGTCGCCCGCCAGCACGCTGGGCGCGGGCACCTGCAGCGTGCGCTGGATCGGGCAGGTGCTGGCGCCGGAGAGCGGGACCTACCGGTTTGCCACACGCACCAGCGATGGGGTCCGCTTGTGGGTGAACGACGTGCCGGCGATCGACGACTGGAACGACCACACGACCAAACTGTGGAACGACAGCGCCGAGAGCACCTTGACCGCCGGCCAGAAGTACAGCCTGAAGATGGAGTATTATCACAATACCAGTCCCGCCACCGCGCGGCTGTATTGGTATATGCCGTCCCGCAAGGCCTGCTCGATCATCCCGCAGGAACTGCTCTACCCCGTGTCGGGCGTGATCCTGACCGCTCCGGCCAACGGCGCCAGATTTGGTCCGCCGGCGACGGTCACGCTGACGGCCGATGCCGCGGACGTGGCCGGCCAGGTGACGAAAGTGGCCTTCTATAACGGCGACACGCTGATCGGGACCGCCACCACGCCGCCCTATTCCATGGTGTGGAAGAACGTGCCGGCGGGCTCCTATCGTCTAACAGCAAAGGCCGCGGGCGACAACGGCCAGGTCAGCACGTCCACCGTGGTGATGATCACGGTGGATGGCAACACGGTTCCGGTGACTTCCGGTCTGGTCTGCTGGTTGGATCCGTCCTTCGGCATCTACAAGGATCCCGACCAGCAGGTCCTGATTTGGAATGACCGGTCCGGCAACGGGCATCACGCGGTCCACAAGGAACACAACAGCCCGACCCTGGTGCAGAGCGGGATCGCCTCGAAGCCGGTGGTCCGTTTCACCGGTGACTGCCGCACCCTTGTGAGCGGCAAGTTCTTTATCAAGGAGCAATACCTCGTCGTGCGTTCCCCATCGCCGACCTGGAGCAATGAGGGCTCGTTCATCGGGCGCGAATCGGGCCGGGCTTCCAGCTTCTTGCTGGATGGCACCGGTACCAGCGGCTTCAATGAGAACCAATTCCCGGTGGCGGTTTCCAAGAATGGATCACCTGTTGCGCTGGAGAAATCGGCCAAGGGCGGCTACAGCCTTGGGACCATCACCGGCTTCATGGTCCTCAAGATCACCGTCAATGACCAAGACACGAAGCCGACCAGTTACTTGCTCAGTGGAATTGATGGCGATCATTGGCTGTGCAAATTCGACCTGGCCGAGATTCTCTGTTATTCCAGAACGCTAACAGTCCAGGAAGAGGCAGCGGTCGGCGGTTATCTGGCGGCCAAATACGGAATCAAGACGGCGTATGCGAGTCCAACAAAGGGCAGCGCGCATGAACCACAAGTGCGTTAACATAGACTGCAGTTATTATAAAACAAAGAAGAAGGAGTAGAGCAATGAACAGATTGGTTTTGTATAAGTTGGTCATGGCCGGCAGCTTGTCGGCTGCCTCGATCCTGTCTGGCACGCTACAAGCCGCTGATCCGGTTACCGCTCCCGGCCCGGCCCGGCATAAAGCCGAAGCGCTGGTGGTGCTTCCCGAAAACTGCAATACAACGGATGGCATGTGCCTGCTGCCTGACAGGAGTTTCCTGATCTCCATTCCTAACTTCAACGACGAGAAAGATCCACCCATGATCATGCACATCACCAAGGACAACAAGGCGGAGGTGTTTTATACTTTTCCCACGCCTTATCCCGGGCTTGAAGAAAAGCTGAATCGGATCCGGCCCATGGGTATTTCAAGGGCTCCGGATGGGAACCTGTTTCTCGCGGACATGCAGTACATGGTCAATCCGAACCAGAAGTCCCGCCTGTGGAAACTGGTGGTCAAGAAAAATAAAGTGGAAAAGATGGTTCTCGTCGCCTCCGGGTTCGGCGTGGCCAATGGAACCGCCATCCACCAGGGTTTCTGTTACATCACGGAGTCGGTGATGGAAGAAGGCTCGCATCCCTTGACCAGCGCGGTCCTGCGCTTCAAGCTCGACGAGGAAAATGTAACGCTGATGACACCCTTGACCAAAGATCCGCACGTTATCACCACGTTCAAAAGCAACAAGAACGACTGGCGGTTCGGCGCGGATGGCCTGGCGTTTGACAGCAAGGGTAACCTGTTGGTCGGCCTCTTTGGCGAAGGACAGATCTTCAAAGTCGAGTTCGACAAACAAGGCAACGTTGTTGCGAACAAGCTGTTCTGCGAGGCGCCTGGCAAGCTGATCAACTGCGACGGAATGTCCTGTGATCTCCGGACCGACAAGTTATATGTGGCCGATTCCGCCGCAAATGCGATCCAGATCATCAGCCCCGACGGCATGATCGAGACCCTCGCCCAGAACGAAGATGTAACCGACAAGACCACGGGCCAACTTGACCAGCCGTGTGAGGCCATGGTGCGAGGTGACGAGGTGATCGTATCCAACATGGACTGGCCGTTTCCCGGTATGCGGAACAGCAAGCATACGATGCCAGCCGTGATTTCGGTTGTTAAAATGAAGAAGTAGCAGTGCAAAGGGCTGGGGGTGCAGGAGAAGCGTATGGATATTAAAATAATTGCTGTTTGGACAACGGGCGTCATGGTGCTGCTGGGGGCGTCGGCCTTGCACGCCGCGGAAAACAAGGTCGTCTGGCTGGATGAGATGAACTTGAAAAACGCGGTGACCGGGTGGGGGGCCACCCAATCAAAGAAGACCGTCGACAACCGGCCGCTGACCTTGCGCGGAACGGTGTACGCGCGCGGCATCGGCACCCATCCGCCCGGTTCCCTGAGCATTGATCTCGGCGGTCGCGGCGTGCGCTTCAAAGCCACGGCCGGCGTCGATGACGAGGTCGGAGCTTCGGGCACGGTCGAGTTTATCGTGAAGGGCGACGGCCAGAAGCTGTGGTCCAGCGGCGTCCTCAAAGGCCAGGGCGAGATCAGGACGTGCGACATCGACCTTAAGAACGTCAAAGTCCTCGAACTGCTGGTGGATACCACGCCCGACGGCTATGCCAACGACCATGCCGACTGGGCCGATGCCAGAATCGAATACACGGGCGAAAAGGCGCCCAATACAAAGAAAGCCAGTCGGCCGACAACCCCGGACAACTATACATGGCCTGCGGCCGACCAGGTGCTCGACAAAAACTCCCTGCCCGATCCCGCCGACAAGGATGAGGCGGATACGGTGCTCCGGCGCACGGGCGCGCTGCTCGCGCACCTCAAGACCCTGCCGCGCTGTCCAAGCCTCAAGGAGGATGAGACGCTTCTGGCCGAACTGAAGACCCGCGCCGGTCTGCTCGAAGTCGGAAGCTCGGAACGCGACGGTCTGCTGGCCGATGCCTGCCGCTTGCGCCGCAAGGTGGCCTTCGCCAACCCGCTGCTGGATTTCGACAGGATTCTCTTCATTAAGCGCCACTTCTGCCCGAACGATGAAACGTCCGGCAATCATATGTGCGACCAGTATTTCGGGTTCAACGCTATTGGGGGTGGAGGACTGTTCGCCCTGGAGAATCCATTTTCTGATAAACCTAAAGTGCGCAATGTCCTCGAGAAATCGGTTTGCGAGAACGGCCGTTACCAGGGACGGGTTCTTTCGGAAAAAGACGGCTTTCTCTCGCCCGAGTTGAGCTTTGATGCAAAAGAACTCCTCTTCGCCTGCACTGAAATCCCCGCCGACCAGAGACGCTACCAGAACCAGCATTACACGAACAACACCTATAAGATTTTCCGGGTCAGGCTCGACGGCACCGGGCTCACCCAGTTGACCGACGGCGAATGGAACGACTTTGATCCCTGTTACCTGCCCAGCGGCAGAATCATTTTCATTTCCGAACGGCGCGGCGGGTTTGGCCGCTGCCATGGCCGCCCTGTACCGAGTTTCACGCTCCACTCGATGAACTGGGACGGCAGCGACATCGTGGCGCTGAGCCCGCACGAGACCAACGAATGGCAGCCGAGCGTAAACAACTGGGGAATGGTTGTGTACACGAGATGGGATTATGTCGATCGTGGATTCAGTCAGGCACATCATGCCTGGATAACGACGCCCGACGGTCGCGATCCCCGGTCTATACACGGGAACTTTTCCCCAAACATGGGCGCGCGTCCCCAGTTTGAAATTTCGATGCGGGCGATCCCTGGCTCCCGCAAATATATGGGAACAGCCGCCTGCCATCATGGCCAGGCTTATGGATCAATCATCCTGATAGATCCAAGCGTTCCGGACGACAACGCCATGGCGCCCGTCAAGCGGCTGACGCCTGACCAGCTTTTCCCTGAGGCAGAGATCGGGACCCACGGCCCGCCCGCCAATTACGCCGCGCCCTATCCGCTGAGCGAGCACTTCTTCCTCTGCGTGTATGACCCGGACAGCCGCTCCGACGCCGGGACGGCCAACAACTACGGCATCTACCTCGTGGACGCTTTCGGCAACAAGGAGTTGCTGTACCGCGATGCCGAGATATCCTGCCTCGATCCGATCCCGATCAAGGCGCGTCCGGTCCCCCCGGTGATCCCGCACCTGACGGCCGTGGGCAAGCCGCTCAAGCCCGGCGCGAAGTTCGTGCCGCCGGACCCGAAGACCATCCCCGACTTCGGCACGGTGGGGCTGATGAATGTTTATGACAGCCTCTATTCCATGACCAACCTGCCCAAGATCGTCGCCCTGCGGATCATCCAACTGTTGCCGAAAACAACACCCATAGCCAACAACCCGCGGATCGGTTTCGGCGACCAGAAGAGCGCCCGCATGGTCCTCGGGACCGTGCCGGTCGAGAACGATGGCAGCGCATTCTTCACGCTGCCGGTCAACCGGCCCGTCTATTTCCAGGCGCTGGATGCCGATGGTGTAGCCGTGCAGTCAATGCGTAGCGCCACGTACGTGCATCCCGGAGAAACCCTGACTTGCCTGGGCTGCCACAATTCGCCCGCGACCGTCTACGGCATGAGCAAAAGCCAGCCCCAGGCGTTCAAGCGGAAGCCTTCAGCTCTCACGCCCGACCTTCCGGGCTCGAAGCCCTTCAGCTATCCGCTCCTCGTCCAGTCGGTCTTGGACAAGAACTGCGTGGCGTGCCATGCGAAGAGCGCGGCCGAGGGCAAGAAGGCGCCGGATCTGACGCAGGGAGAAAAGAAGGGCGGGAGCGACTTTTTCGCTTCCTACAATTCGCTGCGGGAGTTCGCCTTCTATTGGGACAACGCGGTGTTCGACGCCGTGCCCGACAGCCGGCCGGGGCAGATCGGCGCCCGCACCAGCAAATTGTACCAGATGCTGGCCAAGGGCCACCACGATCTGAAACTCAGCAAGGCCGACCTGCACCGCCTGACCTTGTGGCTGGACTGCAACAGCGATTTCTACGGTTCATACGAGAAGCTCGAAGAACAGAAGGAAGGCAAGGTAGTCTGGCCCTCGCTGGAATAAGATGTTTAAGAAAGAGTGGCTATGAACTGGAGTGGTAGTAAAACAAAAAGAAGGAGCAGAGCATGAACAGGTTGGTTTCGTATAAGTCGGTCATTGTCAGTGTCAGCAGTATTCTGGTCGCCGCAACCCTGGCTTGTACAGTACAGGCGGCCGATCCGGTTACCGCTCCCGGTCCTGCCCGGAGCAAAGCCGAGGCGCTCGTGGTACTTCCCGAAAACTGCAATACAACGGATGGCATGTGCCTGTTGCCTGACAGGAGTTTCCTGATTTCCATCCCGAACTTCAACGATGAAAAAGATCCGCCCATGATCATGCACGTCACCAAAGAGAACAAGGCGGAGGTTTTTTACACTTTCCCAACGCCTTATCCGGGGCTGGAAGATAAACTGAACCGGATCCGGCCAATGGGCATCTCAAGGGCTCCCGATGGAAACCTGTATCTTGCCGATATGCAGTACATGGTCAACCCGAATCAGAAGTCCCGCCTGTGGAAGCTGGTGGTTAAAAAGAACAAGGTTGAGAAGATGGTTCTCGTCGCCTCCGGGTTCGGAGTGGCGAATGGAACCGCGATCCACAAGGGCTACTGTTACATCACCGAGTCGGTGATGGAGGAGGGGTCCCATCCCCTGACCAGCGCCGTACTGCGATTCAAACTGGACGAAATAAACGTGACGCTTACCACTCCATTGACGAAAGACCCGCATATCATCGCCACTTTCAAGAGCAACAAGAACGACTGGCGGTTCGGCGCGGATGGTATCGCGTTCGACGGCAAGGGTAACCTTTTCGTCGGCCTTTTCGGCGAAGGACAGATCTTCAAGGTTGAGTTCGACAAGAAAGGCAACGTCGTTTCGAACAAGCTGTTTTGCGAAGCACCCGGCAAGCTGATCAACTGCGACGGTATGTCCTGCGACCTCCGGACGGACAAGCTCTACGTGGCAGACTCGGCGGCTAATACCGTCCAGATCATCAGCCCCGACGGCACGATCGAGACCCTCGCGCAGAACGAGGACGTAACCGACAAGACCACCGGACAGCTCGACCAGCCGTGCGAGGCCATGGTCCGTGGCGACGAGGTGATCGTCTCCAACATGGACTGGCCGTTTCCCGGTATGCGGAACAGTAAGCATACGATGCCGGCAGTGATCTCGGTCATTAAATTGAAGAGATAGCTGCTACGCAGCCTGGCAAGCCGATTTCAACGCCCGGCAATTCTGCGCGATTAGCCGTGGAGACGCCCAGCCCAACTATGAACTAACCAATGAAAGGTATACACCACATGAAGAAAACAAACGCATTCGCCCTCGCTTCTCTCTTCGCCGTAGCCTGCACCGCCCTCACCCCATTGCAGGCCGCGACGGCGGAGTTTGCCATACACGATGGGGATCGGGTCGTGCTGCTCGGCGACAGCATCACCGAACAACGTCTCTATACCACCGCCATCGAAGCCTACACACTTGCGCGTTTCCCGCAGTGGAAGCTAACATTCCGCAACCTCGGCTGGAGCGGCGATACGGCTCAGGGCGGACTGAATCGCGCCCCGCGTGACCTGTTGCCGCTCAAGCCGACGTTCGTCACCATCGACTTCGGCATGAACGACCACGGCTACAGGGCGTTCGACGAAAATATATTCAAAAATTATATCGAAAAGCAGACGGGGTTGGTTTCCCTGCTCAAAAGTAACGGCGCCCGCGTCGCGTTGGTGACGCCGCAGCCGATCGAGGACAAACGCCCGGATCCGGACAAGGATGTCCGCAATGAATCGTTGCGCAAAATGTCCGATGGCCTGCGCGAGGTAGCCACCAAAGAAGGCGTCCTTTTCGCCGATCAGTTTGATCCGTACATGGCCGTGATGCTCAGAGCCCGGCAAGCCGATCCCGCGGCCGTTATTGGCGGGGGCGACTCTGTGCATCCCGGCCCGGTCGGTCAAACGATCATGGCGTGGGCCATCCTGAAATGTCTCGGGGCGCCTGCCGCCGTTTCGAGTGCGGAGTTGGACGGTACCAACGGTAAAGTCGTTGCCGCGACCGGTTGCGAGATCACCGATGCGAAAGTCGCCGCGGGTGTGGTCACCTTCACACGCAAGGATACAGCGCTGCCGATGCCGGTCAATCCGCAGGGTGAGGCGGTTACGAAACTGATTCCGCTGTTAGCGGACTTGAGCCGCTACGAATTGAAGGTCACCGGCCTGACGGCCCCGAAGTATCAACTTCTGATCGATGACAAACCGGCGGCCACGCTCACCGCGGAGGAATTGACGCAGGGCTGCAATCTCACGCTGACCGCGGGACCGATCACCGAACAGGCCCGGCAGTTATGGTCATTGGTGGTGGAAAAGAACAACGTCTTCTTCAATCGTTGGCGCGGTGTACAATTGTACGGTCCGCCGGACTGGGCCAAGACGCCGGCCTTCGAGGCCAGCCGTGAGAAGGAGTTGGCAAGACTCGACGAGGATATAGCACAGCGTGAAACCAAGATCCATGCCGAGTGCCAGCCGCTGCCGCACGTGTTTGTGCTGAAACCCGCTACGAACTGACGCGCATTCCTCGGCTTCCGGGGGAAGGAATTAACACATATGAAAACCATGAAAGGAACAAACAGTATGAAAAAGACATCAGTAATTGCGGCTCTCTTGATTGCCACAGTGCCGGCCTGAGGCCGCGACTCGGTAGAAAGACACGCCCATGAACCCAAAATACATTAGGGCGTGCGGCATCTTCGCGGTGTTGCTGACGATTCTGTTTGCTGCGGTTTTGTCTGCAAGGGCAGAACAGACCGGCTCGTGGGACATGGCGGCGCTGTCAAAGGTGCCGCACGCTACCTGGGGCGCAACGAACGAACAAGTTCAGGAAGTGTACTACGATGGTGAAATCTTCAAAGGCAAACCAACCAGGGTGTTCGCCTATTACGGCAAGCCGGAAGGCGCCGGCCCATTCCCCGGAATCGTTCTCGTTCATGGCGGTGGCGGTGGCGCCTTTCGTGACTGGGTTAAGCATTGGGTCAAGAACGGTTACGCGGCGCTGGCGATGGATCTGGCTGGCAATGGGCCGGCAGGGCGGCTGCCGGATGGCGGGCCGGATCAGGGCGATGACATCAAGTTCAGGGCTTTCGGGCCGGATGAGGCCAAGGATGTCTGGACCTATCAAGCGGTGGCAGCGGTCATCCGCGGCCATTCCCTGCTGGCCTCGCTCAAGGAGGTGGATTCTAAGCGGACGGCGCTGACGGGCATTAGTTGGGGTGGCTACCTGACCTGTATTGTGGCCGGACTGGACCACCGTTTCAAGGCGGCGGTCCCGGTTTATGGCTGCGGCTTCATCCATGAGAAGAGTGCCTGGGTCGACAACTATTTTGCCAAAATGCCTGACGATTTAAAACGGCGCTGGGTCGAGAATTTCGAGCCATCGCGTTACCTCGGGCAGGCGCAATGCCCGATGCTGTTCATGAACGGCACCAGCGATTTCGCCTATCCGCTGGAGAGCTATCAGAAATCTTACAACCTGGTGAAGACGCCGGTCACGCTCTGCATCCAGATCAACAGACCGCACGGTCATATCTGGACATTCCCGGAAGTGGACGCGTTCATCAACAGCTATCTGAAAAAGGGGGAACCGTTGCTGAGAATCGGCCCTATGAACGTGGCGGGGGAGAAGGCGTCGGCCGGGATATCCGGCACCGGGACAGTTACAAAAGCCCAACTCGACTACGCCATCGGTCCGAATCGTGTTTGGAAAAGCCTGCCGGCTGACATCAATGGAAAGACCGTGTCGGTGAACCTGCCGGTTGAGCGGCCGCTGGTCTGTTATTTTTATTTGACGGATCAACGTGGACTGGCCATCAGCAATCCGCATGTTGAATTGCCGCCCGTGGCAAACTTGAAATAGCGGTAAACAAAGGAAACTCATGAATAACATCATTAAGGAATAAACAGCATGAAAAAAATATGCCTGCTGATGTTAGGACTGTTGACGGTGTCGGCCTGTGCGATGGCGGTTTCGATTGATGTTACGGCCAAGGTCAGGGATGCGGTGCGGAACAATGCGCTTTCGATTGCTGTAAATAACAACAATTTTGGGGATCCGCAGATGGGGCAAAGAAAGGAACTCCTTGTCGAGTTCAGGCTTGGCGACAAGATTGGCAGAAAGGCAGTGGGCGAGAATGGAGTCCTTGAGATCAAGGGCTCGGCCGACAAACCGCTGACAATCATCAAGGCGACCTATAGAGCTGAAGGTGTCCATGACTATGGGCTGAAAGAGTATGTATATACGTCAAAGGATTTGCCGCATTCGGAATCGAATCCATGGAAGCTTGTCTGCCAGCTGCCTTACAACGCCCAATACACGGCGTGGATACAGGTAAAGGCCAACGCGGCCGGCAAGGTTATCGAATTTGATTCAACTAACCCGCTTGTCCGCTCCAGGCAAAAGGTCCAGAAATATACGACTGTAGAAGGGGATCAGGTCTACGAAGTGCCGGAGTGGGTCAGCGGAGAAGGCGCATGTTACACCATTCCTGCCGGCGTGACGGTCGTTGCGGTGAAATTCCGGGAGACAGGATATGACACCAGGGTCGCAGGCTCTTTCTCATGTAATGACAATGACTATTCTGTCCTTTGGCAAAAAGCGACCAGGACCTGCTATCTCTGCATGCGGTCCCGCTACATGGACTGTCCTGACAGGGAGCGGGCCGAATGGCTGGGAGATGCGGTACTGGAAATGGAGGAATGTTTTTACGCATACGATCTGTCGTCGCACCAGATTGCCGGGAATCTGATACGTTCAAAACAGATCAATGGACTTCCCGGGCAGAATCTTATCGCCCATGGCGAATATGGCGATTGGAACTATTATCTTTACACCGGCGATCTCGAAACGCTTACGTCAATCTACCCCAACACAAAGAAATATCTCGACCAATATCAAATCGGGGCGAGCGGTGTTCCTGAGCACAGGACGGAAGGTTGGCCCTGGTATGACTGGGGGACGGGATATCAGGACAAGACGGTGATCCAGGTCGCAGAGTATTACAGTGCGTTATCCGCCCTGAAGAAAATGGCGCAGGCCACCGGACATTCTGATGATATTCCAGCCATTGACACCAAGCTCGACAGCGTGAAGAAAAACTTCGACCGGATGTTCTGGAAAGAGGACGGGTACAGGTCGGGGAAGGATCTTGACGAGCGGGCAAATGCGATGGCGGTATGCGCAGGGCTTGCCGACAACTCGAAGTACGGCGTGATCACCAGCCTGATAGGAACAAACGGCAATTGCGGTCCCTATTTTGAACGCTGGGTGATGGAGGCTCTTTGTGTGATGGGCAGGCAGGAGCAAGCCTTGCTCAGGATGGCTGACAGATACCGGGGGCAGATTGACGCCAGTTTCACGACTTTATGGGAGTATATGGAGAGGGCCTTTGATATTAGAAAGGGCACAGATTCCATCAATTACGTGACGCTGAATCATGCCTGGAATACTCCCAATACAATTCTATCCAAATTCATTACGGGAGTGGCCCCGGAAAGTCCAGGATGGACTCTCTATCATGTATTGCCGCAGGAGGCGTTTCTTACCTCTATCGATATAACGGTCCCGACCGTTCAGGGGAAGGTGTCAGTTTCGATCAGAAAAACTGCGTCAAAGTACAGTCTGTCTTTAACGTCTCCTTCAAATACGACGGCCATCGTCGGCATTCCAAAGAGCTCGTTTACGAAGCTTGAATCAATCAAGGTCAATGGATCGGCAATCTGGAAGGGTTCGTCTTCCGGCAGTGTTGAGGGTGTCTCGTTCAACGGTGAGGATGCAAAGTATGTGACATTCAAGGTGAAGCCTGGAACGTGGGATTTTGTCGGAGCAGGAATTCTACCGATGACAACGCCGAAACAACCTGCGGTTTCAGGCAAGACCGGGGTGAAACTGAACAAGAAAGCATGGACCGTATCAGCTTTTACGGATAATCAAACGTTCGAGGCTGGTCCATGGGGCCAGGAGAAATTGATTACAGATGCAAGTTCTGCGAATGCCATTGACGGTGATCATTGGACAGGATGGCGGACAATGACGAATCAAGTTCCGGGACAATGGTTTGTCATTGATATGAAGGAACGCCAGCGCTTTAACAAAATAGCCATGGATAATGTCTGGGCTGTTTATGACAGCCCGGCGGGGTATGCCATCTATGTATCAGACGACAACACCAAATGGGGAACCCCGGTGGCAACCGGAACTGGCGACAGGTGGGGAATGACTATGGCCACGTTCCCGACGAAGAAAGGAAGGTACATCAAAATTGAGCAGACCGGGACCAGGAACCAGATCTGGTCTATCTTTGAAATCGATGTCTGGCGCATGTAATAAAAATGACGACAATGAAAGGAATACACAGTATGAAAAGAATATGTTTGTTGATGTTAGGATTGTTGACGGTGTTGTCGAATGCTGTTGCCTTAGAGTTTGATGTTACGGCCAAGGTCAGGGAGGCAGTGAAGGATAATGTGCTTAGGATTGATGCAAATAACAGCAATTTCGTCAGTGGCCTGCAGATACAGGGTATAAAGGAACTCGTTGTCGAGTTCAGTCTTGGTAATGAGATCGGCAAGAAGGCAGTGCGCGAGGGTGGAGTTCTTGAGATCAAGGGCTCTGCTGACGTGCCGCTGACAATTATCAAGGCGACCTATAGAGCTGAAGGTATCAATGACTATGGGCTGAAGGAGTATGTCTATACGTCAAAGGATTTGCCGCATTCGGAAGAGAAGCCATGGAAGCTTGTCTGCCAGTTGCCTTACAATGCCCAATACACAATGTGGATACGGGTAAAGGCCGACGCGCCCGGCAAAGTGATCGAATTTGATTCGTCCAACCCGTTGATGCGTTGCACTACCCCTGTCCAGAAGTATACGACCGTCGAAGGGGAGCAGGTCTACGAAATGCCGGACTGGACCGCAGGAGAGGGCGCAATCTATGCCATCCCTGCCGGCGTGACGGTCATTGCGGTGAAATACAGGGAGACAGGATATGACACCCAGTTCGCAGGCTCATTTTCATGTAATGACAATGACTATAACACCCTCTGGCAAAAGGCGGCCAGGACGTTGTATCTCTGCCTGCGAAACAATTGTTTCATGGGCTGCCCTGACAGGGAGCGGGGCGAATGGCAGGGAGATGCGGTCCTGGAAATGGAGGAGTGCTTTTACACCTTGGATCTGTCATCGCACAAACTGGCAAAGAATTTCATGTATACGCAACAGATCGGCCAGCTTGCCGGGCAGAATCTAATCGCCCACGGCGAGTATGGCGATTGGACTTATTATCTTTATACCGGGGATCTCGAAACGCTGAAATATATCTATCCCTGCACCAAGAAATATCTCGATCTTTATAACATCGGGACAAACGGGCTACCGGATTATCGGTTAGTGATGACCGGCGGCCTAGTCGATATTTACGATTGGTATGACTGGGGGACGGGAAAACAGGATTGTAAAGTGATCCAGGCCGCAGAGTATTACGGGGCGTTATCCGCCCTTAAAAAGATGGCGCAGGTGACTGGGCATACCGAAGACATTCCCGCCATGGACGCCAAGCTCGACAGCATCAAGAAGAACTTCGACCGGGTGTTCTGGAAAGAGGACGGGTATAGATCGTTGACGAATCTTGATGAACGGGCAAATGCGATGGCTGTATGCGCAGGGCTTGCGGACAGTTCGAAGTATGGTGTGATCACCAGCCTGATAGGAGGAATAGAAGGCAACAGCGGTCCCTATTTTGAACGCTGGGTGATGGAGGCGCTTTGTGTGATGGGCCAGCAGGAGAAAGCCCTGCTCAGGATGGCCAACCGATACCGGGGGCAGATCGACGCCAGCTTCACGACGTTATGGGAGTATATGGAGAGAGGTTTTGATATTAAAACGGGCACGGATTGCGCCAATTACCTGACACTGAACCACGCCTGGAACAATCCCAATACAATCCTCTCCAGATTCATTGCAGGAGTGGTTCCGGAAAGTCCAGGCTGGACGCTATATCATGTATTGCCGAAGGAGGCGTTTCTGACTTCTGTCGATACCACGGTCCCAACCGTTCAGGGGAAGGTGTCAGTTTCGATCAGAAAAACCGCGTCAAAATACAGCATGTCTTTAACGTCTCCTTCGAATACGACGGCCATCGTCGGCATTCCAAAGAGTTCTTTCACGAAGCTGGACTCCATCAAGGTCAACGGGGCGGCAATCTGGAAGGGTTCGCCTTCCGGCAGTGTTGATGGTGTTTCCTTCAATGGCGAAGACGCAAAGTATGTGACATTCAAGGTGAAGCCCGGCACGTGGAATTTTGTCGGTGCGGGAATTCTGCCGCTGACAACGCCGAAGAAACCTGCCGTTGTTTCCGGTAAAACCGGCGTTGAGCTGAACAAGAAATCATGGACCGTGTCAGCTTGTGTGGATAATAAAACGTTCGAGGCCGGACCCTGGAGCGGCGTAAAACTGACTACAGATGCAAGCTCGGCCAATATCATCGACGGTGATCATTGGACGGGATGGCGGACAATGACTGATCAAGTTCCCGGACAATGGGTTGTCATAGATATGAAGGAACGCCAGAGCTTCAACAAAATCGTCATGGATACTGTCTGGGCTATTTATGACACTCCGGCGGGGTATGCCATCTATGTGTCCGACGACACGGCCAACTGGGGCCCGCCGGTGGCAACGGGAACCGGGGAGAGGTGGGGAATTACCACGGCTACGTTCCCGATGAAAAAAGGAAGGTACATCAAGATCGAACAGACCGGGACAAAAAACCAGGTGTGGTCCCTCTTTGAAGTCGATGTCTTGCGTATGTAAATGCAAGGAATACATAACATGACGAAAACAAACGTAATTGCACTCGCTTCACTCAGTGCCGCAGTCTTAACCGCCCTCACCCCGTTGCATGCCGCGACGGCGGAGGGTGCACTGGAAACATGCATCGTGCTGGATGACGCCGACAGCGGCCGCGTCTTCGAAGGCATCGGTGTTGTCAGCGCGGGGGCATCGACGAGGAATCTGGTGGATTACCCCGAGAAGCAGAAGTCTGAGATTCTGGACTACATGTTCAAGCCGAAATTCGGCGCGAACATCCAGCATCTCAAGGTTGAGATCGGCGGTGGCGAAAACTCAACCTGCGGTACTGAACCGTCGCATGTGATTACCCGCGAGGAACTCAAGAATCCTGTCCCGCGCGGCTACGAGTTCTGGCTCATGGCCGAGGCGCGCAAGCGCAACCCGCAGGTGATGTTGGATTGCCTGCCCTGGAGTTATCCAGGTTGGATTCCGAATCCGTGGTCGCAGGAGGCGGCGGATTGGTTTGTCGCGTTCCTGGATGTGGCGAAGAAACAGTACGGTCTGAAAATGGACTGGGTGGCGGCGGCGTGGAACGAAAAGGGTTGTGACCTCAACTGGATTGCCAAGACCTTGCGGCCGACGATGGATGCCCATGGCTATGCGGATGTGAAATTGCAAGCTCCTGACAACAACGGGAGCTGGCAAATATTCGATGATTTGGCGAGGAATCCCGAGGCGGACAAGGTGTTGCAGGCGGTCGGCTACCACTATCCGAGCGAGTGGGGTCCGCAACTCGAGATGGAAGCCAAGCACGCCACCGAGAAAGCCATGGCAAGCGGCAAGTCTCTGTGGTCCAGCGAGGATTTTACCTACAGCGGCAAGACCTGGGAAATGGCGATGCTGCTGGCGCAAGTCTATAACAAGAACTACATCCGCAGCCGCATCACCAAGACCGAGGTGTGGTGCATGTTGTCCGGCATCTATCCAGGGGTCGTTTGGTCCGGCACAGGTCTGATGGAGGCACACTCCCCGTGGTCCGGTTTCTATGACGTCTATCCGGCGGTGTGGACCACCGCCCACACCACCCAGTTTGCCGAACCCGGCTGGCGCTACATGGACAAAGCCTGCGCAAAAATAGCGACCAACACCTGGGCCGGGAGCTATGTCGCCTTGCGCAATCCAGAGAATGGCGACTGGAGTCTGATCGTCTGCGCGGACAAACCGACGAACATCCAGGTGCAGGTCGCAGGCAAGCTGGCTAAGGGTGACGTGCATGTGTGGAAATCAAACGGGAAGATCCAGTTCATTGAAGAGAAACCACTGCGCCTGACGAACAGCACCTTTACCATTTCCCTCGAAGGCAACAGTGTGTATACGTTTTCAACCACCACGGGTCAGAAGAAGGGAGCGCACCCGGCGCCGCCGCCCGCCGCGGCCTTCCCGTTGCCCTACAAGGATGACTTCGAAAGCTATGCCGCGGGCGCGATTGCGAAATACACCACTGATATGAAAGGCTCGTTTGAAGCCGCCAAGCGCAAGGATGGCAAAGGTATGTGCCTGAAACAAATCTCGCCGAAAGAGGGCATTCTTTGGGGCGGCGCGGGAGGTGACCTCCCTCACACCATTGTCGGCGACCATAACTGGACCGATTACACCATCCAGGCGGATGTGCTGGTCACCGCCGGCAAGGCAGCGATTGGCGGACGCTACTGGTGTGGCGAACAGCGCGGTGTCGGCCTGGTCCTCCAGCAGGATGGCACGTGGTGGATTGAGGCATCGGTTGAGGCTGTTGAAGTGGTGGATGGCAAGGAGAACAAGTTGAAGGTACCACCCCTCGCGACCGGCAAGATAGATGGCTTCATTCCCGCAACCTGGCATCATTTGACCCTGGTGCTCAAGGGTGATGAGCTGACCGCCAGCATAGACGGCAAGGAAGTGGCCCGGGTGCGGTATGAAAAATTCTATGCCGCCCACAAAAGCGGCAGGGCCTATCTGATGTCCAGCTATGATCCCAACTGCTTCGACAACGTCAGCGTGACGCCGTAACATATCATGAAAAGAACAGGCTTGTTGATGTTAGGACAGTTGAAAGTGTTGAGGCGACCTGTTGTTTTCCTGCTCTGGGCTCACCTCTTTCTTGCCGGCGTTCATGCCGGTGACCTTGGGTTTAGCGACCCGTCGAATGTGCCTCCGATGCCGGCCTGGGCGGTGGGTCAGGCGAACCGTGAGCAGGACCTCGATGCGGCGCCCGGATTTCAGAAGCCGCCGCCGGGGTTTGGGACCGTACCGTTCTACTGGTGGCTCGGTGATCCGTTGACGAAGGAACGGATCGGCTGGCAACTCGAACAGCTGGCCGGCATGGCCGTATCGGGTCTCCAGATCAATTACGCCCACTCCGACAAGGGTGGACGGTCATGGGGACTTACCTATCCCAGCGAGCCGGCATTGTTCTCCGAGGACTGGTGGAAACTGACATGCTGGTTCATGAAGGAGGCGAAGAAGCAAGGCGCGGCGATCAGTCTCAGCGATTACACGCTTGCGTGGTTCGGCCAGGGCTGGTGCGTGGATGAGCTGATGCGCGAGCATCCCGAGTTGAGTGGCTGGGTGTTGCGGATGGACAATGATGACAAAGTCACCCCCGTTAACGTGCCGCAGTCGTTGAACCCGATGCACCCGATGTCGGGAAAACTTTACGCCGAAAAATTCTTCGGCCAGTTCGAACAACGCAATCCCGGCGAAGCCGGCAAGGGGTTGAACTTTTTCTTTTCCGACGAATTGGGTTTTGGCGTCAACGGCCGTCTCTGGTCGCCGCAGTTTGCTGAAGAGTTCAAAAAGCGCAAAGGCTACGACATCACGCCGGAGCTGCCGGCATTGTTCAAGGACATCGGGCCACGCACACCGAAGGTACGGCTAGATTACAGTGATGTGATGGTGTCGCTCAGCGAGGAAGGTTATTTCAAGCCGTTGTTCGACTGGCACCAGCAACGCGGCATGACGATGGGCTGTGACCACGGTGGACGTGGCCAGGACGTCGTCGAGTTCGGCGACTACTTCCGTACGCAACGCTGGAACCAGGGCCCGGGCGCCGACCAGCCGAATCTCGGAAAGGATCTCATCAAGGCGAAAGTCGCCAGTTCGATGGCGCATCTGTACCAGCGTCCCCGCGTCTGGCTCGAAGGCTACTACGGCAGCGGCTGGGGAACCACGTCGGCCGGCATTGTGGACGCGACGTTTGCTGATTTCGTGATGGGGTACAACCTGCTTTCGTTCCACGGCATGTACTACTCGACACATGGCGGTTACTGGGAATGGGCACCGCCGGACAACACCTTCCGGATGCCGTATTGGAAACATATGCGCGGATTTATGGATTGCGTCCAACGTCTCAGCTACCTCCTTTGTCAGGGCGACCACCGTTGTGATGTCGCCATCATCTATCCGGTAGCGCCGATGGAAGCCGGCATGGACGGCAAGGACGCCGTTGAAACCGCATTCGGCACCGGACGGCAACTCTATGCGCAAGGCGTTGACTTCGACTTCATGGACTTCGAGTCGCTGGCCCGCGCCAAGGTTGTTGGCAAAGAACTCCACGTCTCCGGTGAGATCTATCGCGTTCTGATTCTGCCTGCGATGAAGGCTGTGCGGCACTCGACATTGCAGAAGGCGCTCGAATTCCATCGTGCCGGCGGCATTGTGCTCGCGCCCGGAGCGTTACCCGAAGCCAGTGATCGTGCTGGACGTGACGACCCGGAAGTCGCCGCCATCGTGAAGGAGATTTTTCCAGACGGCGCCACAAAAGACGTCTTCGCCAAGGTGCCCGGCCGTGACTACGATGGCCGTGGTTACATCCAGCATCGAAAAATCGGGCCGCGTGACCTCTACGCCATCTACAACGCGCCGAAGGCCACCGTATGCAAGTTCCGCGCGACCGGCAAGGTCGAGTTATGGGACCCCTGGAACGGCGAGACGCATCCGGTGGCGGTGAGGTCGCAGCGGGACGGCATCACGGAGCTGGAGTTGCCGCTGACGGAGAAGGAAATCCAATTGATAGTCTTCAGCCCTGGCGTGCCCGAGTCTCTGAATGCGGCGACCGCGCCAGAAGTGACCCGGGTCTCGATTGACGGTGACTGGGAATTCGAGTTGCAGCCGACGAGCGATAATCGGTTCGGCGATTTCCATTGGCCGCCGACGCCGGCGAAGATCGGCGCCGAAGTCCGACAGCTTTGGTATTGTGAAGGCGACAACACCAATGGCCCGTGGCGCAAGGTGACCTGTTCGTTTGGTCCGCAGTTCATCGAGTATGGGCCGATGCCGGCAAATGCCGGGTTACCGACGGAAGGCGGCGAACAACACGAGTTCTCCTGGCGGTGGGGCGCGGAAGGCGATCCCGGCCATCAGGGGTATCATGGGTTGAAAGAGAACATCACCGATCTGTTCGTCTTTCTGGGTGAGCCCAAGGGCCGTCGTAACGGAAAGGTTTACGGTCCGGAACAAGGCGGCACACGCTACTACCTCCAGACCTCCGTGGTCGCGCCGCGCGACGGTCAGGCGCAGATCGTGACCGACGGTGTGAAGCCCTCGACCGTCTGGCTGAACGGCACTGTCGTCACGAACACCGTGACGCTGAAAGCCGGCGCCAATCCTCTGGTGGCATGCTACGACAAGCCCGGTCGCGGTGCTTTGGTCGTGACAACGGGTGAAGTCCCGGCGGCACCGGCGGGTGCGTTGGCGATGCGCTGGTACAACAATCCGAACGTCCTTCCGTTCGACGTGCGTGCTGCTGAGTCGAAGCCGGTTGGCTGGTACCGGTTCGCCGCGCCGCCGGGACTGCGGGCGATGACGATCAATGCACGGGGCAAAGTGCAGGCGTGGGCCGATGGTAAGGAACTGAAAGTCAGAGGCAACCGGATTGTCGTGCCGGTACCGCCGGTGTCGGTGTTGCTACGCATAGAGCAGGAACGCGGCTGCTATGGCGGTGCGGCGTTGCCGGAACCTATCAAACTGGATTGCGGCCCCGGCCGTATTGCTGCCGGTGATTGGTCGAAGATTGAGGGACTCCTGAGCTATTCGGGCGGCGCGTGCTACCGGAAGACGATTGCGATTCCCGCGGCGAAACAAGTCGTTCTCGATCTCGGCGATGTTGTGGCGTCAGCCGAAGTCCGGGTGAACGGCCAGTCTGCCGGGGTGCGCGTATCGCCGCCATGGCGGTTCGACATCACGTCGTTTGTCAAACCTGGGGAGAACCGGATCGAGGTTTTAGTGCGCAATACTCTGGCAAACCATTACACAACGATACCTACACAGTATCGCGGAAATACGACCTCAGGACTGCTTGGGCCGGTTACGTTGAATCTAAAGAAGGATAAGTAAACCATGAAAGGGATAAACAGTATGAAGAAATTATCAGTTCTGACGGTATTCTTGCTTGCCGCGGTGTCCGCCAGTGCGGACGTTACTCTCAGTCCGATTTTCGCCGACCATATGGTTCTCCAAAGAGATATTCCTGTGTCGGTCTATGGCAAGGCGGAACCTGGAGAGAAAGTGACCGTCGCTTTTTCGGGCCAGACCAAGTCGGCGACCGCCGACAAAGATGGAGCCTGGTGTGTCAAACTTGTCGCCATGAAGGCGTGCACGAACTCCGCAGTCATGACGGTCAGTGGTAAAAACAAACTGACTCTCAATGACGTAGTGGTGGGGGATGTCTGGATTTGCAGCGGCCAGTCGAACATGGATTTCACGCCCGGCGCCTACCACAACGCCCTTGATCCCCTCCCGTATGATGAGAAGGATTTCGATGTGCCGCTGTTGCGCCAGTGCCATCTCGTCAATGAGCCGTCCATGCGCCCCGTGACCGACGTCATCATCAATCGAGGCAATGGGACGTCGGAAGAAAGCGCGACCTGGCTTCCCTGCAAGCCGACCACGGGCAACCGCTTTACGGCTGTGGGCCTTTATTTCGGTCGCAAGCTGCAGTTGGAAACTGGAATTCCGATCGGCCTGATCAAGACGGCCTGGAACGGCACCCGCATCGAACCCTGGATCTCGCCGGCCGGGTTGGCTAGCGTGACTGAACTGCCGCCCGTGACCGGTCTGCCGGCCGAGTATAAGGACGACGGCAGCTATCCCTCGACCTGGCATTGCCTCTATTACGGCAAGATCCATCCGCTGATCCGTTATGGGATCAAGGGGGCGATCTGGTATCAGGGCGAGTCTAACGGCGACGAGGGTGAGACGTACTATCAGAAACTTCGGGCTCTCATCGGTGGCTGGCGGACGGCCTGGGGTCAAGGAGATTTCCCGTTCTACCTTGTCCAGTTGGCTGGTAGGTTTAGTTCGGACTACACAACAGCGGGTAAAAATCCTGCGGGCGGTGATGGCTGGGCGAAGATCCGCATGGCCCAGTTCAAAGCCCTAACCATCCCGCACACGGGCATGGCGGTGGCCATGGACCTTGCTGACGTCAGGGAGCCCGGGGATATCCATCCCAAGAACAAGCGTGATGTGGGTGAGCGGCTCGCGCTTTGGGCTCTTGCCAAAGATTATGGCAAGAAAGATCTGGTCTACAGCGGCCCGTTGTATAAGGAGATGAAGATCGAAGGTTCCAAAATCCGGATCATTTTCGACAGCGCCGGATCAGGGTTGACCGTGGCCACCAAGAAAGGCTTTGCTCCCGTGATTAAGGAACCGCAGGGCAAGCTGAAGCGCTTTGCTATCGCCGGCGAGGACCCGTCTTCGCCAGGAAGCTCCGCCGTGGCAGGTAAAAAGTGGTTCTGGGCGGATGCTGTCATTGACGGTAAGACCGTGGTTGTCTCCAGCCCCGAGGTGCCTAAGCCTGTCGCTGTCCGTTATGCGTATACCATGTCCGGCGATGACTGCAATCTCTACAACAACGAAGGCCTGCCGGCTTCACCGTTCCGTACTGATAACTGGGACAAATAATATAGACGAAAGTTATTCATTATGAAACACACGCTCTTCATATTGATGTTTGCCTGTTGCGCTGGTTCCATGGCGGCAGAAAAACCGGCGACGATTTCGAAAGGGTGGGGCAATGTCTGGACGCTGCAAAATGACACCCTGGAGGTGACGCTGAAGGCTACGCGAGGGACGCTAGCAATTGACCGTCTCGTGAATCGAGAGACAAAGGTTGACTATCTGGCTGGCAGACCGGTGTCGCCGTTATTTTCGCATGTGGTTAACGGCGTTGCGGTCTCCGCAAATGACGGCGGCTGGACCCTGGCAGGTGCCTCCGTTTCCGACATCGAGTGCTACGGGAATAAGTGGGGCAAGCGGCTGGAAATATCCCTCACACGCAGCCAGCCGGTTGCCATCCTGACGCGCCAGGTGTTCGAAATCTACGATGGCCGTGCGGCGGTGCGCTACAGCTCATGGGTGAAGAATCCGACGGAGCATGAGGTGACGATCCAGACGTCCGACGTGCTGAGCCTGAATCTTCCCGACAACCCGCACACGCTCTACGCGATCGAGGGCGTCCTGAATTGGACGGCGACCAAGGGCGGATTGACCAACGGTGGGCGCAATGCCCTGGTGCGCTACGACACGGGCGACGGCTGGTTCATGATCCCGGAGAACAACTGGGCGACGTGCCTTGAGCCGGGCGGAGCCAAGGCGCACAGCAAGGACAAGTTGTTAGGACTGTTCGTCTGGGACGGTGCCAAGACCGTGCGTGTGGCGACGAATCCGAAGGCGATACAGCTCGTGCTGTTTCCGCAGGAGGAGGTCGAGTATTTCGCGGTCAACTTTGGCGTCTTCAAGGGTGACGCAATGGACGGACGTATCGCGGTGGCGGAGCATTTCCGCAAACGCTATAAGTTCAACAATACGGCGCACATTCTTTCCGCCAACGACTGGCAATGGAAGGGGAATCGTACCGACGCAAACTACCGCAATATCGTGATCCCCAAAGCGAAGGCCGCCGGCTTTGATCGCATCCATATCGATGATTTCTGGTACGAACCGTCGGATGGAGTTGACCCGAAAGGGAAATGGACGGACATGCCGGCACTGTGCGACTTCATCCTGGCCAACGGCATGAAGCCGGGCCACTGGTTCAGCCTGCAGGGCAAAATCTGCACCGAGGGGTGGGGGAATGGCCGCGATTGTGCTGACCCGGCCAATGTGGATTTCAAGCTCAAGCAGATGCAGGAAACCCTGCTCGGAAAGTACCACACCGCGTGGGACCAAGTGGACGCCGGACTGCTGTGGAAGACAGACCAGGAAACAGCCTACTCGCATCCCAGTGACTCGGTGTACCGGAAGATACTCGGCATGCGCCGCTATATGAACACCGTCGCGCATCAGCATCCTGACTTCATTATGCAGACGACCTGCGAGGTGGACAATCCTGCCGGTCCCGGCGCGGGTGATTCGCATGGCAACCAGAATGTCGGCCTCATTCATCTGGCGGACAACGGCATAGCCGGCATGTACCGTCGCACGGAGTACGGCGACGATGTGCGCGACCTCTTCGCGGATGTCGGCATGTTCCCGCTGGAAGGGATGCTCTCGACCTGGGGCGAGGACGGCAATTCCGGGGCCGCCTGGAAAGATTCCCCCTTGTGGTATTACCAATTCCTGTTAGCCCACCATACCAGCATCTATTCGTGGCCGGGCGATTGGTCGCCGCAATCCGTCGCGCACCTGCGAGTCTTCAACGACTGGCGCAACAACCCGCGTATCAAGGCCGTGCTGGGCGAGTTGATGCGGCCAGTGTACAACGGCCCCGACTGGATGAAGAACGAAGGCCCGTGGTGTTGGATGTTCACCGACGAACGCCGTACCAAGGCACTCGTTTTCGCCATCAACCACCTTGACTTGAACAAGCAGAACGCCTTCGCCGCCAAGCTGCGTTGGCTCGATGGCGGCAAGACCTACCTCGTCCAGGAAATCACCCAGACCTCTGGCGGCGATTTCGCCTATGCCTTCCGCGGGGAATTCGCCGGAGCCCGATTGCAGACCGAGGGCTTGCCGGTGGATCTCGCTGCAGGCGGGGAACGCTGCGCCGCCTTCTGGATCCAGGGGAAATCCGGCAACCACCCGCAAGTGCTCTACGCCGACTCAGCGGTGACAAGCTATAGCCAGACCGGGCAAGTGCAGGGGAGACCCAACGCCATCGCGCGCCTGATCATTTACAAGCCCGACAAGAATGGCGTGGAGGAACTTGCTGTCAAACTCGACGCGCAAGGACAAGCCGTCGTCAAAGTAACATCTAACCAGGAGAAAAGATGAAAGTCAGTCGTTTGTTTTGTATTACGCTGGGATTGATGATGGGTTCTTCAGGATGGGCGCAGGATAATCCGACAGTCAATGGGCTGTTCAGCGACCATACGGTGTTGCAGCGCGGCATGCCGGTGCCGGTGTGGGGAACCGCAAAGCCTGGCGCAAAGATTACGGTCACCTTCGGGCAGCAGGAAAAGACGGCAGAAACCGGTAAGGATGGCAAGTGGCTGGTCAGGTTGGACGCTCTGAAGGCATCCGCCGATCCCGCCCAACTTGTTGTCAAGTCCCTGACCGGCGACAAGCCGGTGATCATCACCGACGTCCTCGTGGGTGATGTATGGCTTTGTTCTGGGCAATCCAATATGGAATGGGTGATGAAACAGTTCAAGACGAAAGAGGATGTGGCCAAGGCGGAATACCCCGCCATTCGTCATTCCCATGGCGGTAATGGTTGGACAGTCTGTTCGCCGAAAACGGCCGGCGAATTCACCGCCACCGGTTTTTACTTTGCCCGACGGATCCATCGGGAAACACGAATTCCTATCGGCCTGCTGAACAACGCCATCGGCGGGACCGCCATTGAACCATGGACGCCGTTCGAAGGCTTCAATGCATCGCCGGTCTTGAAGCAGATCGAATTGAAAAAAGTGATCGAGTATCGCCAGCGTTGGGCGGATACGCTACCCGTGCTGGATGCCTGGCTCAGGTCCGCGCAGGTGACGGTCGGTTCCGGCAAGGAGTTTCCAGCCCAGCCACCGCTGCCGGTCCTGCCAAGGGATTCAGGTTACGGCACTCTTTTCACGCCGCACACCCTTCCGCTCATTCCCTTCGCCATCAAAGGGATGATCTGGTATCAGGGCGAGGCCAATGGTCCTGAAGGCGGTATCTACGCGGAAAAGATGAACGCCCTGATCGCGGGCCTGCGCAAGGTATGGAATCAGGGTGATTTCCCCGTCTACTTCGTTCAATTGCCGAATTTTTCCGGTCAGCCAAATGACTTGGATCTCGGTGATGAAAACTTTTCGGGGACCCGCCTCGCCCAGTTCAAAGCCCTCAAGAGCATTCCCAACACCGGCATGGCGGTCACCATTGATACCAGCGACAATGGCGACTTGCATCCGAACAACAAGCGGGATGTGGGGGATCGCCTGGCCCAGTGGGCGCTGGCCAGGGACTACGGCAGGAACGATTTGATTTGCAGCGGTCCCCTCTACCAGGGAATGAAAATCGAAGGCGGAAAGATCCGCGTCATGTTTGATTATATTGGCAAGGGTCTGATCGTCGGAAAGAAGAACAGCGAGGAGTCTATGCAGGAGGTTCCCGCGGAAAAACTCGGTTGTTTCGCGCTCGCCATCGCAGATTCTTACAAACCCAAAGGACTGAAGTGGTCCTGGGCGGATGCGGTGATTGACGGTGATACCGTGGTGGTTTCAAGTCCTGACATTCAAAATCCGGTTGCCGTGCAATACGCATGCATCAGCAATCCAACGGGCAACAAGCTCTACAACAAGGAGGGCCTGCCGGCCTCACCGTTCAGGACGGAGGACTGAGCCGTGTTATGGTTCAGCCTGATGAAACATCTTCTGAGAAAAACCATGAAAATGATAACAAATGAACTTCAACAGCCAGCGATGGTCGCTGGTATAGGTCATACGGGAATGTCGGATAAAGTCTCAGTATTCATCCTTGCCGGGATAGTGTTTTTACTCTCCGCTGATAGGTGCGGAGCAGACACAACCGAGCGGTTTCGATTAGATAACGGAATTGTTTCCGCAGGATTCAGTTCCGGAGGGCTGATGCGCCTTATGGACACAGCATCGGGGAAGAGTGTTGAACTTAGCGAGAATTCCGCAACCATTTCGATCGATGGGGAGAAGTTTGTCGTGTCTGGACTTAAGCTGACGGATACGAAGCATCGAAAGGACAGTGTCATCTACGCCTACCGGGCTGGCGATAAGCAACTTCAGATTGTATATGAACTTAAACCCAGATGGCACTTTGTGAGCAAACATATGGTGCTAACGCTTCGTGCCGGCAACACCAGTCGGGTGAATACTCTCGAGATGTTGAACGCCCAACTTGCCACTCCCATCACCCGGGAACACAAAGCCACCAGTACCAGTGGCGCGGTTTTTTTACGTCTCGGTGAGCCGTCTAAGTTCGGCGTGTGCCTCGCGCTCCAGAATCCTTTTTTAAAGTGGGAGCGTAATAAACAGGGTATTTCGATGTCCTACGCACCCGATCTGGAGTGGCGCGCGGCTAACGGGCCATTTGTGTCCGATCGCGTATGCATTGGGCTCTACATGCTCAGCGGTGTCGAGATGCCAGCTCGTAATCTTGGCGAGTGGAAATATGTGAGTGAGCCGGAACGGGCATTTGAGGGGAATCCGATGCTTGATCTTGCTGAGTTCGATGCGATGACCGGTTGCGTCAAGGCATTTACGCTTTACCGGCCAGAGAAAAGTCTTCGAGTTCATGTGCCGTGGTGTGAGAATGATTACCAGATCGATGTGGCCACGTCTGCTGGTCGCGCCGAATGGAAACGCATTCTCGACCAATGTGCCAGCATCGGTTGCAACAACACGCTCTTTACGCCGGCCAACAGCATCGAAGCGCCACTCAAAGACAACGCTGACGCTTGGGGCTGGGAGAATTGTCTCTGGCTCGGCCTCGGTCAGAAGATTCGCAAAGGTGAGTGGAACATCGCAAAAGACCCCATCCCTCCATCAATTCAGGAAATCCTTGATTACGCGAAGTCGAAGAAGGTGAAGCTTGTCGCATACGCCTATCCGACGCTCGGCTGGAAACAGAATCCGGAATGGACTGCATGGTGTGGTGGCAAGACCGGGGGCTACGTCGGCGTCGACACCGGTGTGCGCAGTTTTCAGGATTGGTTTGTGGATCAACTCGTCGCGTTCCAGAAACGCACCGGCATCGCCGGCTATAGCTTTGACCATTGGTGGATTGCCTACGAGCCAAACAAAGAAGGCAACAAACCAACCAGCAAATACGCGCAATGGTATGGTTGCCGACGTATCCTCGAAGAATTGCGCCGTCGCATTCCGGATGTTATCATCGATGGCCGACAACAGTACCAATGGTTTGGCCCGTGGACGTGGCTCGGCGGTTCATATCCTCATCCGACGACCAACGACGAGCAGCCCGATAGCTTCAAGAATTTCCCCGACCTCCATTTCAGCCGCGTCTCCGGCGACCGGCAACGCTGGGCGGCATCGTACTACCGCATGGAACAATTTACGCCGCTGGAGATCGTTCCCGGCTATATGACACACCAGACGCCACGTAACGATGCCAAGGGGCAGTGTATACGCGACCACTCGTTTCACACGCGCGATTGGGATTATCTTGGCTGGCGTTACTCCGTCATATGCTCCATTGGCACCGCACCCTTCAACAACGTAGTGGATTTGCTACCGGCGCGTGACGAGACCGAGTTCAAACATTTCCGTCCGGAAGACCAGCGGTGGCTCCGGCAATGGATGGACTGGACCGACGAAAACCGTACCACGCTCCAGCACTTGCGTCCTATCATCGGCCCACCGATATTTGGCCGCGTGGACGGTACCGCTGCCATCGACGGCGACCACGGTTTCGTATTCCTCTTCAACCCGAACTACCGGGAACTCAATGCGGAGTTCAAATTGGACGCCAGCATCGGCGTGACGCACGGTGACCAATTTGTGTTCCGTGAACTCTGTCCGCGCCCCGGCCGTCTGCATGGCACATGGCGTTTTGGCGGCCCCGTCAAGTTCCCGATTAAAGGCCCACAGGCCGTTGCTCTAGAATTGGTCCCTGCGAACCAACTCAAGCTCCCGGCATTGCTCAATGTCGAAGGCAAAGCCGTACTCAGCGGGCACAAACTTGTTCTCACGAATGTCCAGAGCGAAATCGGTACGTTTGTGGAAGCTATTGTCCTGTTGCCTAATTGTCCGGTGGACTCCGTGACAGTGAACGGCATAGAGTCGCGTAACTTCCAACAGAAACCGGGATCACTAACTGTGCCGTTAACCTTTGCCGGCATGCGGTTTGGTCATTGCGCGCAGATTGCCGGTAACGAGTTCATGATTCCAGCGCGAGTCTTCACGCAACTCGCCGAGCGCCGCAAGGCGTGGCCAGTTCCCTACACTGAGGAGGAACTGCTTGCGACGTGGCGCGGCTCCGACCGGCTGCTGCTCTACATCCACATCGCCAACCCCGACGACAAATGGAATGTCGGCCTGAAGATCAATGGCGAGCCGATTGAGGTGAAGAAAGCTTACAGCAATGTTTTTCCGCTCGGTCCCGATCGAACGTTTACCGGTTTCTACGCCGACGTTTCCCATCTCAAACCGGACACTCGTTATTTCGTTGAGGTCGTGCTCCCCGACCATCTCCAGCCTGGCCAGTTCCAAGGCCTGTTCTTCGAGAATGTCGAGGCCGAGTTCACATCGGAGATCGCTCGATAGCCATTTCCCACTTTATCAAGAAAGGATTGGTCGTACCATGCCTCGATACATGAATCCAGAAGAACGAGCACCGGGATGGAAGATTCGTTGTTTGAAGTGCGGATTCACTTTTAAATCATTTATCCGCACTGCCATTCCAGTTGTGGTTTTGGCCGTTGGTCTGCAGCCGGCGTCGGCAGAGGTTCGGCTGCCCCGCCTCCTCAACGACAACATGGTGCTCCAGCGCGAGATGCCGATTCCGATCTGGGGCTGGGCCAATCCCCAGGAGAAAGTGGCCGTTTGCCTTGGGAAGTCGTCAGCTTCCGCGACCGCCGGCACCCATGGCCAATGGTCGGTCAAACTGCCCAAGCTGCCGGCGGGCGGCCCATATCAACTGACAGTGGCCGGTGTGAATACCATCACAATCACCAACGTTCTGATCGGAGAAGTATGGGTCTGCTCCGGCCAGTCGAACGCGGGGAAACCGATTGGCATTCATCCCGGCCAGCAACCGTGCCTGAATTATGAAAAGGAGATTGCCGCGGCCGACTATCCGCAGATCCGTCTGATGGAAGTGCCGCCGGAAAGTTCACACGTGCCTGTCGCGGACGTAACCAACGCCGAATGGCTGGTATGCACGCCGCAGAACATTGTGATAAAACGTGGCGACAATCATGGGTATTCTGCCTGTGCCTATTTCTTTGGCCGTGAACTTCACAAGGAACTCAAAGTCCCCGTCGGTCTGATTTCTGCGAGCGTCGGCGGTTGCCCGTGTGAACATTTCACGCCGCCATCAGGAGACAGGTGGCTTGGCATGATCAACCCGTTGACACCCTACGGCATCCGTGGTGTGATCTGGTACCAGGGTGAATCAAATCTTGGAAGCAGCCATGCATATTGCATGACATATTTCGAGAAGATGAAAACCCTCATCACCGGCTGGCGACAGGCCTGGGGGAATAATGATTTTCCGTTCCTGTTTGTTCAAGTGGCACTGTCCAAATACAACGATGATGTTGAAATGGCGCCGTACCTGTGGGAAGCCCAGACGGCTACGCTGGCTCTTACCAATACCGGCATGGTGGTCACGCATGACATCAGCAGTTACCCCGATTGCCACGCGACGAACAAACAGGAAGTGGGGAGACGGCTCGCCCTTTGGGCCCTCGCCAAGACCTACGGGAAATCTAACATTGTGTTTTCCGGGCCGATCTACAAGTCCATGGAAGTCACAAGCGGCCCGGGGCCGGCCAAGATCCGGGTACAATTCGACTACACCGGCAGCGGACTGGCCAGCCGGGATGGCAAGCCGCTGGATCTTTTCACCATCGCAGGGGAGGACAAGAAATTCGTCGAAGCCAAGGCCTCAATCGACGGCAAGAGCGTGGTTGTCTGGAGCGACGCTGTGGCCAAGCCGGTAGCCGTGCGCTTTGGCTGGCGGCAGGATGCAGATCCGAACCTCATGAACAAGGAGGGCCTGCCCGCGCCTTGTTTCCGCACCGATAAATGGAACTGACAGGATCAATGAAATGAAATAATCACATGAATATATCGAAACTAATGATAGTGGCGCTGGGGATGCTGGCGCTCTGTAACGCGAATGCTGCCGACGAACCCGTGATCCCATCGCCCTACGAGGTGGTCTGGGATACGCCCAGCGCAGACACCAACGGCACCATGCCGCTGGGCAATGGCGAGATCGCCCTCAACGCGTGGATCGAGCCGTCGGGCGACCTGCGCTTCTACATCGCCCGCACCGACGCTTGGGACGACAGCGGCCGTCTGGTGAAAGTGGGCGCGGTGCGCATCAAGGTGGGCGATGGCCCGGTCGAGCGCACCAAGAAGTTCCGTCAGATTCTAACCGCCAAGGATGGCACCCTGAGCGCCAGCTACGGTGAAGGGGATGCCCAGGTGGAACTGCGCCTGTGGGTGGATGCCAACCGCCCGGTGATTTGCGTGGAGGCTCAGACAGCAAAGCCATCCACGGCGACCGCCATGCTGGAACTCTGGCGCAACACGGCTACGGAATTGCCGGACAAGACGTGCAGTGATGTGCTCAATTGCGGGCTGTTTCCCGAAAAGACGGTGGTGGAACCCGACACCGTTCTCAGCGGTCTCAAGGACCGCATCGGCTGGTATCATCGCAACATCAAATCAGTCGGTCCGGCGCTGCTCGCGAAGATGCAGGGGGTGGAGGAATTTCCGCGTGCCGAGCCGCTGTTGCACCGGACCTTCGGGGCGTTGGTCGCCACCGGGCGGCCGCAGCGCGTCGATGACCGCACCTTGCAATCCACCATCGGCACCAGCCACCTGTTTGAAATTGCCGTGCAGACGAAGCATCCCGCCACCGTTGCTGAATGGCTGGGCGAGACCCAAACCCTTCTCGACACGGCACGCAAGCTGGCACTGATAGACCGCCGTGCGGCGCATGAAAAATGGTGGGCGGGCTTCTGGAATCGCAGTTGGATCCACATTACGCAGAACGACGAGGCGGCGGAGGGGGTTCAGGGTGGCGTTATTCCACCCAATAAACATTCCTTGCGCATCGGAATGGACCAAAGCGGCGGCAATCGTTTCACGGGTACTTTCGGGCGCTTTGGTGTTTACTCGACGTCGCTTACGGAAGCCGAAGTGCAGGCCCTCGCCGCAACGGCTCCCGATGTCAGAGCGCCGGAGCATCCGGCCCGGATTTTCAGCGCTGTCCCCGAAGGTCCCAAGGCCCTGCCGGAACTGGATCAGCGTGCGTTCGTTGGCGGCCTGACCATTGAGGCTTGGATCAAGCCATCCGCAGGCGGGCCGATGCGCATTGCCGACAAGGTCACTCCTGGCGGCGTGGACGGCTTCCTTTTTGATACCCTCACGGGACTGGATATGCGGCTGATTCTGGGTGACAAAACGTGGACCAAGGAGGCGGCCTATACGACGGGAGTCTGGCAACACACCGCGTTCACGCTGGCCCGGGACGGACGGATGACCGTTTACATCAACGGCAAGCCGGTGGTTTTCGGCAGCTCAAAGCGGGACAAGAAGATGACACAGGACGATGCCGCAGCGGTCGTGGCCCGGGCCTATGCCTTGCAGCGCTTTATGGCGGCGTGTGTTGGCCGTGGCAAGTATCCGATCAAATTCAACGGCAGCCTGTTTACGGTTCCAACCCCGGACAAGAAACTCGAGGATGCCGATTACCGGCAATGGGGGCCCGGTTATTGGTGGCAGAACACGCGTCTGCCCTACCATTCCATGTGCGCGTCGGGAGACTTCGAGATGATGGAACCGCTCTTCAACATGTACGCCCGCGATCTCATGCCGTTCTTCAAATTCCGCACCAAAAAGTATCTGAACCATGGCGGCGCCTACATCCCCGAATGCATCTATTTCTGGGGTGATATGTTTCCCGAAACCTATGGTGCCCAGCCGTTCGCGGAACGCGCCGACAAACTTCAGGCCAGCGAGTGGCACAAATACGAATGGGTCTCCGGCCCGGAACTGGTCACCCTGTTGCTCGACCGCTACGCCTATACCGAGGACGCGAAGTTCCTGCGCGAGACCGTCCTGCCCGCCGCGCGTGAATTGCTCGGGTTCTTTGACCAGCATTACAAGACCGGCAGTGACGGCAAACTCGACATGCAGCCGTCACAGGCGCTGGAGACGTGGACGGGATGTGTCAATCCCATGCCGGAACTCGCCGGCTTGCACGCGACGACAAAGCGCTTGCTGGCGCTGCCGGAATCGCTAACAACAGCGGAGGACCGCGCGTGCTGGCGTCAGTTGCAGGCCAAGCTGCCGCCCTTGCCGACGACCAAGACGCCCGATGGCAAGGTCATGCTCGCACCCGCCCAGGTTTACAAGCAGAAGAACAACAGCGAGGTTCCCGAGCTTTACGCGGTGTTTCCCTTCCGCCAGATCGCCATCGGAAAACCCAACCTGGATTGGGGGCTGGAAGCGCTCCATCATCGAACCGACAGGGGTGCGTCCGGCTGGCGGCAGGACGATATTTTCATGGCGTGGCTGGGCGAGGCCGCGCAGGTCCGCGAGTATGTGGTGCAGCGGGCCAAGTCCAAGCACGGGGACTCGCGTTTCCCGACGTTCTGGGGACCCAACTTCGACTGGGTTCCCGACCAGGACCATGGTTCGGTGTTGCTCATCGCCTTGCAATCCATGTTGCTGCAGGCCGACGGAAAGAAGATCTACCTGCTCCCGGCGTGGCCCAAGGATTGGGATTGCGAGTTCAAGCTGCACGCGCCCTGTAATACCACGGTGGAGGGTGTTATCAAGGCGGGCAAATTGGAGCAACTGAAGGTTACACCGGAATCGCGCCGGAAGGATGTTGAAATCATGGAGATCAAGTGAATATGACAAGGTTGATAATCAAGACCGCAGTGCTGCTTGCCGCCGTCGCCATGTTGTCCTGCCTCCCGGCGGCTCATGCCGCCGACGTGACGAACCTGCGCTGCGAATACCGGGACAACCCGCTTGGCATCGATGCGACCAAGCCGCGGCTGTCGTGGATGATTGAGGAGAGAATCCAGAAACCAGAAGCCAGAAGTCAGAAGCAGACGGCCTATCAGGTGCTGGTCGCGTCGTCTCCCGAGCTGTTAGCCAAAGACCAGGGCGACCTGTGGGACAGCGGCAAAGTCGCTTCCGATCAATGCATCCAGGTGGAGTATGCCGGAAAACCGTTAGAATCGCGGCGGTTCTGCCATTGGAAAGTGCGGGTGTGGATGAACGTTGGAAAGTCGTCGGCTTGGAGCGCCCCGGCGGGGTGGTCGATGGGTCTGCTAGAGTCCAAGGACCCGTCTTCGCAAAGCTCCGCCGGGGCAGGTTGGCAGGCGAAGTGGGTCAAGCCCGCGGGCACCGGGACTGCACCCTGGCTGCGCAAGGAGTTCAACCTCACCGCCGCGCCCAAGCGGGCGCTGGCCTATGTGAATGTGAAGGGCTATTACGAATTGTATGTGAACGGGAAAAAGGTGAGCGACGATGTGCTCGCACCGGCGGTGTCGCAAGACCTGAAGCGCACGCTCTACACCACCTATGACATCGGCAAGCTGCTGCGAGCCGGCCCTAACTGCGTGGGTCTATGGCTGGGCAGGGGCTGGGCCAAGACCGGGGCGATCGCCCGGGTTCAGCTCGAAATGTCCGTCGCCGGGCAGCGTGTGGTGGTGGGGACTGACCAGACCTGGACCAGTATGGCCAGCACCCATGAATTGCGTGGTCCATGGGAGTGGAACAATATGGGCGGCGAAATCATTGACGCCCGCAAGGAGATCGCGGGCTGGAACGAGGTCGGCTGCAAGACCGGCCCGTCTGCGCCTGGCTCCGCCGGGGCGAGCGCATGGCTGCCGGTCGCGGAGATCGCCGCACCCGATGGCGTCGCCACGGCTCAGTCATGCCCCCCGAACCGCATCAACAAGGTCATGCCCCTGATTGCTTGCACTAATCGGGGTGCGAACAACTGGGAGTTGGATTTTGGCACCAACCTGACCGGTTGGCTGCGGCTGCGTCTGCCGCAGTTGGCCTCCGGCCAGCGTTTGACGATTTCCTATGCCGACAAACCGGGCCAGACGTTTCAACAAGTCGATGAGTACATCTCGGCTGGCAAGCCCGGCGAGGTGTTCTGTTCCAAGTTCAATTACCACGGCTTCCGTTATGCCACCGTGGACGGCCTGGCCGTCAAGCCCGCGCCAGGTGATGCCGAGGCGTTGCTGATCGAATCAGATCTCGAGCCCATTGGCACATTCGAGTGTTCCAACGATCTGTTCAACCGTATCCACCAGCTTAACCTTTGGACGATCCGCTGCCTGAGCCTGGGCGGCTACATGGTGGATTGTCCCCACCGCGAACGTCTGGGCTATGGTGACGGCCAGACCTCGCTCGACACGCAAATCATGAACCGCAACGCCGCGGCCTTTTACGCCAAGTGGGCGGTCGACTGGCTCGACGCGCAAGACCCGGCCACCGGCCGATTCCCCTTCACCGCGCCCTTCGTGATCAACTCCTGGGGCGGTCCGGGCTGGGGTGGTATTGGGACGGTGTTGCCTTGGAAGAATTATCTTTATTACGGCGACAAACGCTTGCTAGAGCGATCGTTCGAAGCGATGTGTCATTACTCCGCGTTTTTGGACAGCCAGGCCCCGGACGGCCTGATGCGGGGAACCGGCGACCCGGCAGGGTTCCTTGGCGATTGGGTGCCGCCCGAGCGGGGTATGGATACTCAGAACTGGCCGGGTAGAACAGCCTGTGAGATTTTCAACAACGGCTATCGCGTTTACTTGTGGCAGATTCTCGAACGTAGCGCCCGCGCCTTGGGCAAGACCAAAGAGGCGGATGACTATGCGACCAAAATCGACAAAGCCAGGAAGTTGATCCACACGACCTACTACGATGTGCAGAAGCAGTTCTATGGTCTGGATGAGCAAGCCTACCAGGTGATGCCGCTGATGACCGGCATCGTCCCCGATGCCTTGGTTGGAACTGTTCAGAAGAAACTCGAAGAGATCATTCTGGTGAAGAACAAGGGGCACCTTGATACCGGCATGCTCGGCACCTATTTTCTCATCCAATACCTGCGGGAAGCCGGCCGCAATGATTTGCTCCACACCATCTTCAACCAGAAGACCTATCCGGGATGGGGCCATATGCTGGAGCAGGGAGCCACGACGCTGTGGGAGCAATGGAACGGGTATTACTCCCAGATTCACTCCTGCTTTGCCAGTCCCGGCAGTTGGTTCTATCAGGGGTTGGCCGGCATCCTCCCCGATGAAACGGGCCCCGCTTTCAAGATGATCATCATCAAGCCAGCGGTCGTCGGCGACCTGACGTGGGTCAAGTGCAGCTACGACTCGATCCACGGCCGCATTGTGAGCAACTGGAAGCGTGAAGGCAAACAACTGGCGATGGAGGTCACGATTCCGATCAATACCACTGCGACGGTATATGTGCCAGCCAAGGACGCCGCCGGAGTGACTGAGTCCGGCAAGCCGGCGGCGAAAGCGGAGGGTGTCAAGTTCCTGAAAATGGAAAACAACGCCGCCGTCTATGCCGTGGGTTCCGGCACCTACCGCTTCCAATCTCCACTCAAGAAAACCAGCCAATGAAATTGTGCTATCGATGAAAAGGAGCCTTATGATGCGACGAATCACAGAAACCCTGATGCTTGCGACAACCGGACTGTACGCCGCTCTTGCGCTGGCCACTTGTATTGCGGCGGAGGACACCCCGGACAAACCGGCCGAAACCAACCGACCGCCACCGAGACGCCTGATGGCCCTTGCTATGCACCCGATGTGGCTGATTATCAAGGAGGACACGGTCTGTGCGGAACGGACGCCCGGGTGGGGAGCACCGTCTGTCGAGGAGTATTCGAAGCGGCTCAGCCGCAATCTTCATGTGCTTGAGTCCGTGCCGGGGGCGAGATTGAACTACGACTTCTCGGCTGGCGAGCTTGAGGACGTAAAGGCCATGTATCCGGACCTCGCCCAGAGGATCGTGGACGCCATTCGACGCGGCCAATTGGGAATCATCAACGGGACCTATAGTCAGGCTCATTTGCACACGCTCAGCCTGGAGGGATCGGTCCGTCAGTTCGCGGCGGGCACACGCTCGATCCTGGAAAACTTCGGATACCAGGTTCGGACCTACGCAATGCAGGAGCCGGGCTACACGGACCAGACGCCGCAGATCCTGAAAGCTTTCGGGTATCGATATGCGCACCGCTGCATCGGCCCCTTTCCTACGCGCCAGAAGGCCCTGCCCGGCGAAACGCTGACCGGTAGGGAAGCCTTTTGCTCCTGGAGGGGCCTGGACGGCACGGAAATCCCGGCCTGGCAGCCCGGCACCGGTCTCGACACCGACTCCCCGGACATGACGGAGTACGGTATGGATCCAGGTTGCGATTACGTTGTGCTGGATCAGTTTCTGGATCACAAGATTGCTGAAGACCGCGGGGCAAGGCCCAAGATCCGGATGTTCGTTCCATGGGGCTACATCGAAGGCAGCAATGCCGATGAACTGTCCCGGTTGAATGCCTCCGCGGAAACGGCGCTGGTCCAGATGGAGACCATGATGGCTCTCGCCGGGCCGGCCAAGGGATGGCCGGCGCCGCTGCCGGATCCGGCGCCCATGTGGAAAACATGGCTTCTTGCCCAGCATCACGATGCCTATTGGACGGGTGGGCCGGAACTGCGGGCCAAGTGCTGCGGGTGGCTGAGAGACATAATCGCCAAGTCCTCCGGGGCGTGCTCCGAAATGCTCAAGACGATGTCTCCCGATTCGCCGGGCGGCAGGCAATCGCTGCTGTTGTTTTCGGTTTATCCCAAGAAACATCGGGGAGTGGCGCGGGTGCCGTGGGCCGGCAATGCGCCCGAGTTTTTCCTCGCCGCCGAAGGTCGCAAGACCGCCGCACAGGTCATGCCTGCGGGACCGGACCAGGGGGAACTGCTTGTGCCCTTTGAATGTGCCGGAGCCGGGCAGGTGGAACTCGTTCCCGGCAAAACGGGGCCGGGGACAGTCGCACCGCAACGAATCACTTCCGACTGGGAATTTGGGAACCAATACTTTTCCGCCACATTCGAGCGAGACGGCTCGATCAAGACTATCCGCACGAAGCAAGGTGCCAAGGTCCTCGACGGCAAATCGTCCGCGGCGGCACTCTCGGCTGCCGTGGGGGGAACCGCGGCACGTTTCGAGTCGACCGTCAACAGTGCCAGTCTGTGGAAAGGCCCGGTGGCCGATGTGCTGGAGTCTTCCGGCTCAATCGGCACGATCCCGGTTACTCGTCGCCTCATCCTTTACCACGCGCTGCCGTGGTTCGAGATGGAGATCCAGTGTGACTTCAAGAATGATAGCCTGGGCGATTTTTACGATGACCGCGCCAAGCTTACCCTGGAATGGCCCGTCGAAGAGAATCCGTCGATCATTCACGGCATCGGTGGCGGCAGCATCCTGGCCGATGAACCGGCAACGGTGTTCTACCCGGTGAACTGGCTCGATTTGGCGCATAATGCCGGCGGGCTGGCCATGATCGACTTCGGCACGTTGAAGCATTGCCAAAGGGACGGCAAGCTCCGGGTCGTCCTGGCCTGGGGTGGAGACACCGCGCATTTCGGAAATCGCGTCTTTCAAGACAACGGCGATTGGTCGAAACGGTTGGATTTGCGCCTGAACGGCCGGCAGGTGTTCCGGTTTGTCTTCTACCCACACGACGGTGACTGGCAAAACGCGAGCGTTCCAGACTTGGCGATGTCGCTCTTAAGACCGCCCGTTGCCGGCACAAGGTTGGGCCCGCAGGATGGGAAGCCGACGTCAAAGTTCCTCTTGTCCTTGGAGGGCAACCTGATCCCCACGTCGGTCGGGGCGGACGGCAGCCGTGTCGTCTGCCGGGTATACGAGCCCGACGGGCTGCGACCGGTCTTCGTCCTCAGGCATCTTGGCAAGAAGATTGCTCCGCAAGTCTGTGACGTTGCCGGAAACCCGGCGACCGCGCTGCGCGCGTGGGGAATCGCCAACCTTGTCGTGGACCCTCCCTCCTCTGGTTCTGACTAGAAATCATATGAAAATCACCGCCATTGCCGGCCTCGCCATGTTGATGACCGCGGCACCCGTTTGGAGCACTGAGCCCAATTTCGCCACCCCCAATCCAGCCACTACCCGGGCCACCCGCCTGCAGGACCTGGGATTTGAGTTCATCAAGAATGCGAAGTTCGGCATTTTCGTCCACTACACCGCGGGTGGTTCCGATTTCGCACCCGGCAAGCCCAATCCCCAACCCTGGGATCTGGATGCGCACGCCGCCGCGTTTGATGTCAAGGCCTTTGCCGATGCGGTCGAGGATATGGGCGCACAATATGTGACGCTGACCTCATTTCATGCGGCGATGTACCTGATGGGGCCCAGCAAGGTCATGACTGACATCGGGATGCCCAAACATCAGGCCAAGCGCGACCTGATCGGCGACCTCGCGGATGAACTGAACAAGCGCGGCATCGCACTGTGCCTCTATGTTCATCCAGCGGACCAGCACGATCTGTCGCGGGAAGAGCGTGCGCTGTTCGGCTGGGGTCCAGAGGTTGACGGCCTGCCGGGGCCCAAGCTTGGCCTGTGGCCGAATCCGAAATGGGATGATTTCATCCTTGGGTTGTTCAAGGAAATCAGCCTGTGCTACGGGAAGCGGGTCTCCGGCTATTGGATAGACCGGCATACGCCCAAGCGGTTCGCGAATGCCAAGCGGATGGCGGAGGCCTTGCGAACCGGCAATCCCGAGGCCGTGATCTGGCAGAGTGGACCCGACTATGTGCAGGACGGGCTGTCGCTTGAAGAAGCGTGGCCGGCCGCCGAGGGCGGCGGCACCGATCAGGGCGAGAAAGACCAGTGTTGCATCTGTCCGACCGAGAACGCCTGGTTTCAGGGAAACGAAGTGAAGGTTCCGGCGGACGAAGTCTTCAGGGGAGTTGTCAGGTGCGCCGGTTGTCCCGGACAGAAAGGCGGCATCCACGTTGCCCTGACGCCATACGCAACCGGCTATGCGCCCGAGGTGAAGGCGCTGATGGGTGAGTTCGGCAAGCTTTGGCGCGAGAGGAAAGTTTCGCTCCTCAACACGAGGCCCAGCAAGATCCTGGAGATCGAGCATAAGACCACTCCTTGGGAGATGGTGACCACGGACTCCGCCGACGGTTCGGCGGTGTATGTGCATATGTTAATCCCGCCGGCCGGAAAATCGGCCCGCCTTCCCGCGCTGAAGGATGGCCGGAAGGTCAACGGTGCGTCGCTCCTGCTCGGTGGCAAAGCAATGCAAATCAAGCAGTCGGATGAAGAGGTCGAGTTGTCACTCCCCGCCGCTGTGGATTGGGATCCGGTGGATACGGTGATCGTGTTGAGGACCTCCAAAAGAACCGGTTCTGAAGGCGAAGGAGAAACACCCCATGAATCACAAATACGTTAGATTGTGCGGCGTTGCCGCGATGTTGCTGACGCCGCCGGCGTTTGCCCAAACCAAGATCGTCATGGATGACGCCGACAGCGGCCGCGTCTTCGAAGGCCTCGGTGTCGTGAGCGCGGGGGCCTCCACGCGCAATCTGGTGGATTATCCCGACCAGCAACGGTCGGAAGTCCTCGACTACATGTTCAAGCCGAAATTCGGCGCGAGTTTGCAGCACCTCAAGGTCGAGATCGGCGGCGGCGAAAACTCAACCTGCGGCAGCGAGCCGACGCACGCCCTCACCCGCGAGGAGTTGGCGAATCCCAAGCCGCGTGGTTACGAGTTCCGGCTGATGGCCGAGGCGCGCAAGCGTAATCCGAAGATTCTGCTCGACTGTCTGCCCTGGAGTTATCCCGGCTGGATCCCGAATCCGTGGTCGCAGGAAGCGGCGGATTGGTTTGTCGCATTCCTCGATGTGGCGAAGAACCAGTACGGTCTGAAAATGGACTGGGTCGCGGCGGCGTGGAACGAGAAAGGTGCCGACCTCAACTGGATTGTAAAAAATCTGCGTCCGACGATGGATGCTCATGGCTATGCGGATGTGAAACTGCAAGCTCCTGACAACAACGGGAGCTGGGGCATATTCGATGAATTGGCGAGGAATCCCGAGGCAGACAAGGTGATTAAAGCTGTCGGCTACCATTATCCTAACGAGTTTGGTCCACAGGTCGAAGCGGAAGGAAAACACGCTGCCGAGAAGGTCATCGCCAGCGGCAAGCCGCTCTGGTCCAGCGAGGAATTCTGCTACAGCGGCAAAACCTGGGAAATGGCTATGCTGCTGGCGCAAGTCTATAACAAGAATTACATCCGCAGCCGGATCACGAAAACCGAGGTGTGGCCCATGTTGTCCGGCATGTATCCGGGGCTCGCTTTTCACGGCACGGGCCTGATGTTGGCGGACACTCCGTGGTCCGGTTACTATGAAGTCTATCCGGCGGTGTGGACCACCGCCCACACTGCCCAGTTTACCGAACCCGGCTGGCGCTACATGGACAAGGCCTGCGCAAAAATAGCGACCAACACGTGGAAAGGGAATTATGTGGCCTTGCGCGATCCAAAGAAAGGAGACTGGAGTTTGATCGTCTGCGCGGACAAGCCGGTGACGTTTCAGGTGCAGGTTGCGGGCAAACTGGCCTGCAAGAAGGTGTATGTCTGGAAATCAAATGCTACCAACCAGTTCGTTGCCGCTGAAACAATTCGTCCGACGAACGGCAGCTTCAGCGTTTCATTGGACGGAGACAGTGTTTATACGCTCACCACCACCACGGGTCAGAAGAAGGGCGCGCACCCGGCACCGCCTCCCGCCACGGCCTTCCCGTTGCCCTACAAGGACGACTTCGAGAGTTATGCTGCCGGCATGATTCCGAAGTACACGTCCGATCAGAAAGGCTCGTTCGAAACCGCCGGGCGCGAGGATGGCCAAGGTATGTGTCTGAAACAAATCGTGCCGAAAGAAGGCATCCCTTGGGGTGGCGCGGGAGGTGACCTCCCGCACACCGTTTTTGGCGACCATCGCTGGACCGACTACACCATCCAGGCGGATGTGCTGGTCACCGCCGGCAAGGCCGGGGTCGGCGGACGCTACTGGTGCGGCGAACAGCGCGGCGCCGGTTTGGCCCTCCAACAGGATGGCACGTGGTCGCTTGAGGCGTTGGTTGAGACTGTTGAAGTGGTGGATGGCAAGGAGAACAGGCTAAAGGTGCCGCCCCTCGCGACCGGCAAGGTCGCCGGCTTCATTCCCGCCGCTTGGCATCGTTTGATCCTGATGCTCAAGGGTGAAGAGCTGACCGCCAGCATAGACGGCAATGAAGTGGGCCGGGTGCGGTATGAAAAAATCTATCCTGCCCACAAAAGCGGAAGGGCCTACCTGATGTCCAGCTACGACCCCAACTGCTTCGACAACGTCAGCGTGATGCCATAGAGCGTAAAGAAAGTAATGCAGCATGCACATAATTAGGGAGATAACATGTGGCAACACTTTCGGAAGAAATCAGCCGGCGTGAGTTTGTCAAGCATTCAGCATGGACTGCGGCTGAAAGTGCACCGGTGCTGGGCGTTCGACACGCACTTACAACGCAGTGTAAACGCCAATCTCTCGGCGAATTTTTGCGGCGGGGGTGTTGAATGGCAAATCGACGGCAACCTCGGCCAGACCGCCGCTATCGGCGAAATGCTGTTGCTATCGCACACCGGTGAAATCGAGCTGTTGCCCACGCTGCCGAAGGCCTGGCCTGGCGGGTCGGTCAAGGGCCTGCGCGCCCGCGGCGGCTTCGAGGTGGACGTCGCCTGGGCGGAAGGTAAGCTGACTTCGGCGACGGTGCGCAGTGTCACCGGAAAGGCCTGCAAAGTGCGTTACAGAGAGAAAACCGTGGCCCTGACGATGAAACCTGGGGACGCGACCCGCCTAAGTGGCGACCTGCTGCACTAAATTCATGAAAACAACTCGTATCAAACTGTGGTTAGGGTTTTGCATCGCGCTGTTGGCGGCCAACACATGCCTTCAGCCCCAAGACGCCAAAGCGACGCTGACCCTGACATCTCCCATCGCCTGTCAGGTGTTCCAGCGTGGCAAGGCGGATCAGGCAGACATCCTGATCGAAGGAACCGTCAGCGACAAAGCCGACGTGATCGAAGCCAAGGCCGACCTTGTTCCTGGCGCCAAGCGGGGCACTCCCACGAAATGGGTTGCCATTGCCCCGAAGGGACAGATCGTTCAAGGAAAATTTTCCGGCCGACTGATGTTGAAGGCAGGCGGCTGGTATAAGGTCACGGTCCGTGCGCTCGCGGGAACCCGGATTATTGCGGAGCAGACGCTGGACAAGGTTGGTGTCGGAGAGGTGTTCGTCACGGCGGGGCAGTCCAACTCCGCCAACTACGGAAACCCGCGTCAAAAGGCTCAAGACGACCGCGTGGTCTATTTTGACGGCCAGGGTTTTGTTCCCGCGCAGGACCCGATTCCGGGCGGGTGCGGCGGCGGGGGCAGCCCGTGGTCCTTGCTGGGTGACCGGATCGTGGCGTCACAGCAAGTCCCCGTCTGTTTCCGTTCCGCTTCCTTGAACTGGACCGAAGTCGCGGCGTGGCTACCCCCGAGTACTGAGCTCTACAAGAATCTGCTTGCCTGTGTGAATGTATTTGGAAAAGGCGGGGTTCGCGCTGTGCTCTGGCATCAGGGCGAATCCGACACCTTGGTCAAGACGTCCGCCGAGATCTACTGCGACCGCGTCAAGACCATCGTCGAAACGCTCAACAAGGATGCCGGCTATCAACTGCCGTGGCTGGTGGCACAAGCCTCCTTCCATCCCGGGTCGCAGGCGCCGGAGCAGGCTGAGGTGGCCAAGGGACAGCAACTGCTCTGGGCAAGGAAGATTTGCGGCCAGGGACCGGCCACCGATGACCTGTTAGGCGCGGAATACAGGCATGACGGCGTACACTTCAATCAGAAGGGACTTGCCAAACATGCGGCAAGATGGTTTGACGCGTTGAGCAATACATTCAAATGGAAGACATATTCTTCCAACAAGCCGGAAGAGCGGCATATCCGACAGACAATGAACAAAGGCAAGAAATGAAAACAAACCATACTCACATGTTATCCGTCAACAAAGTCCTCGGGGCGGCGCTGTGGAGCCTAGTCCTGCTGGCCTTGATCAATTCCACGGTGACCGCGGGTGAGACACCCCGGAAGAAGCTCAACATCAACCCGGTATGGCGCTTCACGCTTGGGGATCCAGCAGAAGCGTCCAAGACGGGCTTCGATGACAGCGGCTGGGACATTGTCTCGCTGCCCCATTCGCACGAAGTCTATGCCGCCGACCTGAGCAATTTCCTGGGGAAGGATTTCCCCAAGGATGACGTGTCCTTCCCGGGGCGCAAGGTCGGCTGGTATCGCCGCGCCATCGACATCCCCGGCTCGGCCCTGACCGGGAAGGTGTTCCTGGTGTTCCAGGGTGCGATGGAGACCACCAAACTGTGGGTCAACGGCAAGGCCGCCGGCGAGTACGCAGTGAGTGGCTACACCTCGTTTCACTTTGACCTGACGCCACTGCTCCGGCCCGGCAGGAATATGCTGGCGGTGCGCGTTGATAATACCGTGCAGAAAGATATCCCACCTGACGGCGCCAAGTGTGACTACGTCCTGTTCGGCGGCCTTTACCGCGACGTCGATCTGATGTTCACCGGGACGCCCCACGTGACGTTCCCCTGGGAAGGCCCGAGGGCGGGGATCCGGCTGACCCTGCCGGAAGTCTCCCAGGAGAAGGCGGTGGTCCAAATGGAGACCGCCCTGCGCAACGATTCTGACCAGGCGGTGAAGTGTACGCTGGTGACGCGCGTGTTGGATAAAGGCGGCAAGGCCGTGGCAACGTCGAAAGAAGAGGTCGCCCTGGACGCCAAAGGCGACGCGATGATCACTCAGAAAACGGAACCGATTCCCAACCCGAACCTCTGGTCACCCAACAGCCCGTATCTGTACACGGTCGAGACCACGGTGATAAAAGGCCGTCGGGCGACGGATCAGATTCATACCAAGCTCGGAATCCGCTGGTGTCGGTGGGACAAGGAGAAGGGGTTCTTTCTGAACGGCCAACACCTCAAGCTCGTCGGCGCCAACCGGCACCAGGCCTGGCCCTTCATTGGGAGCGCCGTCCCCAACCGCCTGCATCGCCACGACGCCGAGCAAATGAAGAAAATGGGGATCAACTGGGTCCGGCTTTCCCACTACCCGCATGACCCGGACTTTCTGGACGACCTCGATCAGCTCGGACTGATGGCCCTGGAAGAGGGCCCCACCTGGATGGACATCCCGGGCGAGGCGTGGATGAACAACCTGGACAAGGCCTTCCGCAGCATGATTCGGCGGGACCGCAATCATCCGTCGATCATCATCTGGAACTGCTGTGTCAATCATCACGGACAGGAGCCCCGCTTGGTCAAGGCCGCCACGGAGGAAGACCCGACCCGCGCACGCGGCCAGGACACCGTCCCTTGCCCGATGGACTTCGAGCATCAAAAACTCAGCGGTAACGCCGCCCTCTGCATCGAACACACGGGCCACACCTTCAACACATTCCGCGGACAAGACTTGTACCGGGAATATGATCTCACCAAGCGTCACTGGGAGCATACCGACGCCGCGTACAAGAAGGAGGACAATTCCGGCCTGGCTGTCTGGGCCATGTACGACTACAACACCCCGCATTATGGGGCCCCGTATTTCCAGGCCCCGCACGGCGTCTGCGACGTGTTCCGTATCCCCAAGCTCAGCTACTACTGGCATAGTGCCGAGTTGGGGAAGGAGCCGATCACCTATCTGTACCCATTCAATGCCGACGAGGTTGTCATCTTCAGCAACGCCGGCAAGGTGCGGCTCTCTGAAAGCATCGGCGGCAGGGATTTCAAGGAGGTCGGAGTCCTGGAGCCGGACAAGGGTTTTGCGCTGCATCATCCTCCCTTCCATTCCAAGGTTTCAAAATGGACAACCTGCTACAAGGCGGAAGGGCTGGTGGACGGTAAGGTGGTCAGCAGCCATATCTGTCATCGTCAGAGTGAACCGGCCGCGCTGAAGCTAAGCGTGGACGACACCGAAATCACGGCGGACGGCGGCGACATGACCCGCGTGCTCGTGCAACTCGTTGATAAGAACGGATCCATCATCGTCAACAACTACGAACCGGTCCACTTCTCGATCGAAGGCGCCGGGCTGTTGGTTGGCGAGAATCCAACGCAACTCATGGCCGGGCAGTGCATCATCCTCGTGCGCTCCTCCTTTGAACCGGGCAAGATGACCGTTACCGCTGCAATGCCGGAGATGGAGGGAATCGGCAAAGCATCGGTCTCATTGAAGACCGTTCCAATCGCCGCGAATGCGCTTGTCGATATGCCGAAAACCACCGTCAAGGCACCTACCGGCAAAACCGTGATGCCCACCAACCTGAAGAAAATCCAAGTGAATCTGCCCGAAGACGACTTCGGCTGGTTCACCATCCCGGGGGTCGAGAACGCCAATCCGGGACAACTCGTTGAATCCCAGCCCTTGCTGGTTGCCGGGCAGCGACAGACGTCGAAACTGACGGTGCAGGGCTGCGAGTATCGGATCTATTCATTGGCCTGGTCTTCGGCGCCGACCGACATCACCAGGGGCGACGCCCTTTTCTTCCGCATGAAAGCCAACCAGGCAACAGGCGAAACCGCCACCGCGGAGGTCACCATCCAGGGCGTGAAACGAACTTTCACGGTCAAGACGAAATAGTGGGATCAATCCAGCGTTTCCAGACAAACCGGTGAATCCCGCGATTCGCCAAAGGAAAGGTAAGCAGTATGAAAAAACAGGGAAGAATCCGGATGCAGAACCGCGCCACACACCACGTGGCAGCCTCCCATATCGCCGTCGTCGCGATGTGCTCCTGCTGCCTGGTCGTTTCCGCCACCGACCTCGCGCCAAGCCAGTCCTCCAGGCAGGTATTGTGGTATGACCGCCCGGCCCAAAACTGGGAGGCGGAAGCGCTGCCCATCGGCAACGGCCGGCTGGGCGCGATGATTTTCGGCACAGTTGAAAAGGAGCGCATTCAATTCAACGAGAGCAGTCTGTGGGAGGGTGACGAAAAAGACACGGGCAGCTATCAGAATTTCGGCCACGTTGAAGTGGATCTGCCGCAAACCAAGCCTGTGGAGAACTACCGGCGCGAACTGGATATCAGCCGGGCGGTCCACACGGTGACCTATGCCAGCGACGGCGTGACCTATCACCGCGAAGCGTTTGCCAGCTTCCCCGACCAGGTCATGATGTTCCGGTTTACCGCTGACAAGCCGGGGCGCTACACCGGCGTCATCGCGCAGAAGGATGCACACGGTGCCAAGATGTCCATCGCGTTGAATCGCCTGACAGCAGCCGGCCAGTTGAAAAACGGGCTGCAGTTCGAATCACAGCTCGTGGTCCTCAACGACGGCGGCACGCTTGAAGCCACGCCAGGGGGCATAGCGTTCCAAGGCGTCAACAGCCTGACGCTCATGCTCGGTGCCGGCACGGACTATCTCAACCAGCGCGGCAAGGGCTGGCGGACAGGTGAAACACCGCACCGCCAGGTGACGGAGCAAATCGAAAAGGCGGCCAAGCGCTCCTATGCCGATATGCTGACGGTACATATCAAGAATTACCAGTCGCTGTTCGACCGTTGTTCCATTCATCTAGGAACAACAAAAGATGCCATCCGGCAATTATCAACCGACAAACGGTTGACGGCGTACCGTGGATATCAAATGACATTTTCCACAGGGATGGGCTACAACGGAAACAAAACCACAGACAGCGGGAGCAGCGCTCAGGATCCGGAGCTGGAAGTGCTTCTGTTACAGTATGCGCGGTATCTCATGATCAGTTCGTCGCGCGGCGCGTTACCGGCCAATCTGCAGGGCCTTTGGAACGACAGCAACGATCCGCCGTGGCGGTCGGACTACCATACGGACGTGAACGTGCAGATGAATTACTGGTTCGTTGACCACGCCAACCTGCCGGAGTGTTTTCTGCCCTTCGCGGAATGGCTGTATTCCATACGCGACGTGCGGCGGGACGAGACCAGGAATGCTTTCAACGTCCGGGGCTGGACCATGCACGCCGAAAACGGAATCTTCGGCGGCTCCACCTGGAAATGGGTGAACCCCACGGCGGCCTGGTGCGCCCAGAACCTATGGGACCACTATGCGTTCACACAGGACAAGGAATACCTCCGGACCCGCGCCTACCCAATTCTGAAGGAACTCTGCGAATTCTGGGAGGATTTCCTCAAACCGCTGCCGGACGGAACCTTGGTGGCCCCCAAGGGCTATTCCCCGGAACACGGCCCCGAAGACGTGGATGGCGTGTCGCATGACCAGCAACTCGTGTGGGACCTTTTCTCGAACACGATCGAAGCCGCCAAGGCCCTAGACGTGGACGCCGACTACCGGAAGAAGATCGAGTCGCTCCGCGGCCGCCTGCTGGGCCCGAAAATCGGCAAGTGGGGCCAGCTCCAGGAATGGATGCAGGACCTTGACGATCCGAAGGATGATCACCGGCATCTTTCGCACATGATCGCGGTCCATCCCGGCCGCCAGATCTCGCCCCTGACCACGCCCAAACTGGCGGAGGCGGCGAAAGTCTCGATGAATGCACGCGGCGATGGGTCAACCGGTTGGAGCCGCGCGTGGAAAATCTGCATCTGGGCGCGCCTGCAGGATGGGAACCGCACCTATAAAATCCTGAACGGCATGCTGAAGAGCCAGATCACGCCCAACCTGTTCGATACCCATCCTCCTTTTCAGATCGACGGCAATTTCGGATACGCGGCGGGCGTTTGCGAAATGCTGGTCCAGTCACACATGGGATTCATCCACCTGCTCCCGGCCTTGCCCGACGCCTGGCCTACCGGCTCGATCAGGGGGCTTTGTGCCCGCGGCGGCTTCGAGGTGGATATGGCGTGGGAGAAGGGAAAGATTGTCAAACTGACCATCAAGTCCAACCTGGGCAACCGCTGCCGGATCCGGTCAACTTGTTCCTTAACGATGGAAGGCGTGTTCCATCCGTCAATGAAGTCGCCGGAGGCCGGTGTCATCGAGTTCAACACCAAGGCAGGGAAGACCTATACGTTTGTCGGCAAATGATTGAGAAGAATGCAGGGAAGGGAGGAATGGAAATGCAAGCAACCATTTGCTGTAGCGCTATTCGTTCCATAATTGGGACCGTTATGCTGGCCGCGCTCCTGGCGCGGGGCGAACCCGCGTCCGGCCAGGCGCCACCGCCGGCGGCCCAATCCGGAGCGAAAACCTTGGAACGGATCAGCGTTGAGATTGACAAGCAGGTTCTAAACCCAGTGCGCGAGAAGAACGCCACGGGCCGATTGACCCTGACTGCGTTCTATTCCGACGGCTCCCAGCGCATGCTGCCATGTTCGGCGGCGGTGATCAAGGCAAGGACCAAAAGCGCCAGCGGGAATGTGGACGTCGTTATGATCGAGGGGGACAAGGTTGTGCCCAAAGAGGGCGGCATTGCCACCATCGAAGCAACCGTCGTAGAAGGCGGCAAGACTTGCGCGGCCGGCGCCGACGTGGTGGTTGCACCCTTCTATCGGGACTATCACCAGACCCTGGTACTAAAGCTCTTCCTGGGGATGGAGGGCGAGCCGGTGGAACGCCTGGCCAGGGAGCCCATGTTTCAAAAGCCGCACGATGTGCTGTGCACTTTCGAGGAAGCCCGGGAGGTCATCCGGAAGGCCGATAACCTGACCCGTGGAATACCGAAGATTGTCTACCTGGTCGGCTGGCAGAAAGGCGGGCATGACCACGGCTATCCCGCCTGGAGTGAGGTGAATCCCCGGATGAAGCGGAAAAAGGACGCCACCGCGCTGCAAAGCCTGCGGTGGCTTATCCGCGAAGCCAGAAAGTTCAACACGACCGTGAGTTTGCACATCAACATGGTGGATGCCTATAAACAGAGTCCGTTGTGGGAAGAGTACGTGGCCCAGGACTGCTTTGCCAGGGATTCGGACGGCAAAATATTCAGTGGGGGGATCCAGATGAAGGGGGAGGACATGTACAACGTGGTCTATCCCAAGGAATGGGCCGCCGGGCTGGCGCAACGGCGCATAGACGGATTGATCAACATGATCCCCGAGCTGAAAGAGGGGCACACCATTCACGTTGATGTGTTCATTGCCAACCGCGAGGGCGGCACGCCGATCAGCCCCTGGCACGCGAAACCGGAGAACGGCGGACTGACTCCGGACAAATACGCCGAAACGCAGCGCCAGATTTTCCATTACTGGCGCGACCGGGGCTTTGATGTCACCGGCGAGGGCACCGGCTGGGCACATCCGCCTGGTGAACACTTTATCGGGTTGCAGGCCATGTCATGGTGGTATTCATGGAACCCGATGGAGATCCCGGAATGCTTGGGGGCGCGAGGCCGCACCGATCGCGGCGGCGACGGCGACTTCCGCTTTGGCTCCAGCATGCACGGCGAGGAAATCTGGCAGCAAGACAAGGAGCACATGCCCGGCTTCCTGGGCATGTTCTGCCGGACGACCCTGCCGTGGTATTACCTGAGCCGGCTGGAGCGGAAGAGATTTGAGCATGAGGTGCTGTATTACAGCAACGGAGTCATGGCCCGAACCGAAGAGGGGAAACGCATCATTCGTCAAGGCGAATTCGTGCTGCGCGAGGATGACAACCTTTTCGTTCCGGCCCTGTGGAATAAGAAGGAGATCATCGCCTACAGCGGGCCGGGCTACGCCAACAGGGCGTGGCAACTGCCCGACAATTGGCGCGATGTCAAGAGCGTCGATCTCTACAGGATCACCATGGAGGGCTGCGTGCCCTTGAAAAAGAGCGTTCCGGTGGCTGATGCGAAGCTGGTCTTGTCACTTGAAAAAGACGAGGCCGTTTCCATTGTGCCGGCAGGCGCAAAGCGCTCCGGCAAGAAATGAAACCGCCCCCTGCGGCGGGCCGCAGTAACCCGGCGAAACCGAGCGACCCAATGACGCGTGGCGCAGGCGGCACGGCGAGCGGGTGTGTATGAAATAGAACGAACAACCCATGAATCCACTGCTGAAAATTGCAGTCCTGCTGACCGCGCCGGTCGTCCTGAACGGCGCCCCGGCGCAGGAAACCGTCATTCAGATACAGGCCGACCAGGTGATTCATTCCGTGTCGCGCCTTCTCACGGGCGCGTGCATCGAGGACGTGAACCACGAAATTTATGGCGGACTTTACAGCCAGATGATCTTTGGGGAGAGCTTCCAGGAGGCTGCGAAGTCGCCGGGGATCAGTGGTATGTGGCGCGGACTCAGCCGGGGCAACGCGCAGGGTCAGTGTGCCATCATGGCCGATAATCCTTTCACAGGAACTCAGTCGCAGCAAGTGATTTTCGAATCAGGCCAGGGCGAATGGGGGGTGGAGAACCAGGGCCTCAATTGCCAGGGCCTGAACTTTGTCGCCGGCCAGACCTACGAAGGCTATGTGTGGGCGCGCGCCGCGAGCCCCACCACGCTCTTCGCGGCGCTGGAAAGCCGCGATGGTTCACAGGTCTATGCCGAGCAAGCCCTGGCCGTCGCCGGCCACGAGTGGCAGCGGCTGGAATTCACGTTGATCCCCCAGGCCGCCGACCGGGCCGGGCGGTTCGCGCTGAAGTTGAAAAAGCCCGCTGCGGTCACGCTCGGCCATGCGTTTCTCCAACCCGGCGCGTGGGGCCGGTTCAAGGGCCTGCCCGTGCGCCGCGATGTGGCCGAGGGCCTCGTGGCCCAGGGTATCACCGTCCTGCGCTACGGCGGTTCGATGGTCAACAACGCCGGATACCGATGGAAGAAGATGATCGGCCCGCGCGACCGCCGTCCGCCGTATGCCGGCCAATGGTATCGCCATTCCTCCAACGGCTGGGGCATTCCCGACTTCATGGATTTCTGCGAGGCCGCAGGCTTTGAATACATCCCCGCGTTCAACATGGACGAAACCCCGCAGGACATGGCCGACTTCATCGCCTACGCCAAAGGCCCGGCCGACAGCGCATGGGGCCGCCGCCGCGCGGCCGATGGACATCCGCCGCCGTACCAGCTCCGCTACATCGAGCTCGGCAACGAGGAACGGGTGGATGAGAAATACGCCGGCAAGTTTGCGGCACTGGCCAGGACCATTTGGGCAAAGGATCAGGACGTCATTCTGGTGGTCGGCGACTTTGTTTACGGCGAGGTGATCCGCGACCCGTTCAACTTCCGCGGCGCGGCCGCAGGCATCACAAGCCTCGCCGGCCAGCAGCGGATTCTGCAGCTTGCGAAGCAACTCAGCCGCGAGGTCTGGTTCGACGTGCACGTGGGAACGGATGGCCCCCGGCCCGATGCCACCTTCGCCGGCATGTTTTCCTTTGCCGACGCGCTGGAGCGGCTGGCCGCGGGGGCCCGCTTCAAGGTGGCCGTCTGCGAGTTCAACGCCGGCAACCATGCGCAGAAGCGGGCGCTGGCCAACGCGCTGGCGATCCAGGCCCTCGAACGCGACGGGCGCATCCTCGTGGCCGCTTCGGCCAACGGCCTTCAGCCGGATGGTCAGAATGACAACGGCTGGGACCAGGGCCTCCTTTTCCTGAACCCCGCGCAGGTCTGGCTCCAACCGCCCGGCTATGTGACGCAGATGATCTCCGGTAATTATCAGCCCAAGCTGGTCCAGTGCGAGGTAACCGGGGGGGCGTGCAAGCTGGATGTGAACGCGAAGCGCAGCGATGATGGCAAGACGCTGGTGCTGCAGGTTGTGAATCCAGACGCCACAGGCGTCACCGCGCAGATTCGGATGGCAGGGTTCGTACCGGGCAAGCCGGAAGCGCAGGTGACGGAATTGTCCGGGCCGCTGGCTGCCGTCAACCCCGCGGACAAAACCGATGCCATCGTTCCGCAACGCAGCGAGTGGCAACACCAGCTCAAGGAAGGAATCGGAAGGCGTACCTTTCCGCCGCATTCGTTCACGGTGTTGCGCTTTGAATGACAGGCCACCTGCTTGGACGACAATGACGTATTCGCTTTCTTGACATCGGCGGGCGACTGCTGGATAAAGGACGGCAACCTGACCGCGGATGTCTCCGCCGATGGCGTGCATCTGACGGGGGAAAGCTACCCGCTATGGGCGGAGGCCATCCGGCCCGTTGTGCGCGCAAGGGCGGAATAATATGATCGGGAGACAAGGCATGACCAGAACAAACGACCGTAGGAATGTTGGAACATCCCCTGCCGCGGCCATCGGGCGCCGGGCGTTCTTGAAACGCAGCCTGGCCTTCAGCGCGGTCTTCGCGGTGCCGAATATTGTCACCAAGTCCTTGTGGGGCGCCGACGCGCCGAGCAACCGCGTCAACGTCGGCCAGATCGGCTGCGGCAACATCGGCAGCAACTATCACATTCCGACGTTGAGCGCGATGCCCGACGTGCGGATTGTCGCCGTGGCGGACGCTTATAAGAGCCGGCGCGACGCTGCGGCCGACAGGCTGAATACACAGTACGGCGCCGGCACCGTCACGTCGTATGCCGATTTCCGGGAAGTGCTGGCGCGCCCGGACGTGGACGCCGTCATCATTGGAGCCCATGACAACTGGCACATGCCGATGTCCATTGCAGCCGTCAAAGCCGGCAAGGACGTTTACTGCCAGAAGCCGTTGGGGCTGGATTTCGGCCTGACCGGCCTCTTGCGGCAGGTGGTGCGCAAGAAGAAGCGCATCTTCCAGTTCGGCACGCAATACCGTTCCGAAGGACCGCACGGCAGGTACCGGCGGATGGTTCAACTCGTGCGCAACGGCTACATCGGCAAACTTCAGCGGATTGACCTGTGGAGCCGCGACGTGTCCAACGACGTGGGGCAGTATAACGTCAAGCCCTACGGATCGGCGGTGGAGGTCCCCGTGCCGGCGGACCTCAACTTCGATGCCTGGCAGGGGCCGGCCCCGATGGTCCCGTACACCGTTGACCGCGCCACCTGCTGGGGCGGTTACCATTGTCCCGAGACCTCCTTGGGCTTCATTGCCGGATGCGCCATCCACGAGTTGGGGCTCGCCCAATGGGGCAACAAGAGCGATCATACCAGCCCGATCCGCTACGCCGGGACCGGCAGCGTGCCCCAGGAGGGCATTTTCCGAACGCTGGAGCGCTGGGACGTGACGTGCGACTACCCCAACGGCGTGAAATTGCGGTTCATGGACTTCCGCACCGCCCAGCCGGTCGCTGAGCAGTATCTGCAAAGCTGGCATCCCTCCGACGGTATCACCTTTCACGGCACCGAGGGTTGGATTAGCGATGCGGAAGGCTTCCGCGCCAGCAATCAAGCGCTGTGGAAACAGCCATTCAAGCCGGACGACGAACAGCTCCCCATCTCGCCGGAACACAACCGGAACTTCATTGACTGCGTCAAATCACGCCAGGAGACGATCTGTCCGGTGGAGATGGCGATCCGTTGCGACGCGATCTGCCAGTTGGCCAACATCGCGGCCTTGACGGGGCGCGTGATCCAATGGGATCCCGTGCGGGAGAAGATTGTCAACGATCCGGCCGCAACGAAGATGCTCCACCGGCCGTTCCGCGAGCAGTGGAAGGTCTGGTAAGCCATGTACAGCCAGCCGCTCTCGCGACGAACGTTTCTCCAACAATCCGGCGCGGCGCTGGCCGGCGTCGGGCTGGCCGGTATGCTGTCCACGCGGGCAGCGGCTGGGGAGCAGATGCCGTGGCCCCTGCGCCTGTCCACCTCGACCGTGCAGTTCAGTTCCCTGTCCGTGGAGCAGGCCTGTGAGCGCATCGCGGCCTTGGGGTTCGCAGCCGTGGACTTTTGGCATGCGGGCTTCGGATGTCCCCACCTGGACGAGATTGAGAAACGTCTGGGGGCCGAGGGGCTCAAGGACTTGCTGGCCAAGCACAAGCTGAAATTGTATACGTTTACCTGCTACAACGTTGGAGCCAATGCCGGATATCCCAGATTTGCCGAACTCCTCGGCCAGGCGGGTGGAGGCCTGGCGGTGCGCGAGGCCCGCTACGGCAAGGTCAAGGATCTGACCGCCGAGATGAAGGAGCTGCTGGAGCAACTCAAGCCTCATTTGGAGTTGGCCGAGAAATACAATTCGCGGATCGCCGTCGAAAACCATGATAACAGCCTGCTCAACTCCAGGGATTCCTTCAAGGCGTTCGTCGAACTGAACCGGAATCCGCGGCTGGGCATCGCCTTGGCGCCCTACCATTTGCAGACAGCGGGCATCCCGGTCGAGGAGGTCATTGGGATTGTTGGCAAGCAGTTGCTCTTCTTCTATGCCTGGCAACATGCCGAAGGTTTGAAGCAACTGCCGGGCATCGGCCCGTCCGATTTCACCCCCTGGCTGGCGGCTCTGGCCAAGGCCGGCTACACCGAGTACGTCAACCCCTTCATGCACGGCCACCCCGGGCCGGCTGAGATGGCCAAGGGGTTGGCGACGGCCCGCGATTATCTGGTCCAATGCCACCGCAAGGGCATGGCATGACCTTCAAGCATTTAATGGTTACCGGGGGGTGCGGTTTCATCGGCGCCAATTTCATCCGCTACCTGCTGGACGAGGCGGGGTTCCCGGGACGGGTGATCAATGTGGACAAGCTCACGTACGCCGCCAATCCGTTGAGCCTGGCGGACGTGGCCGAGCGGCGCGCGGGGCAGTACGTCTTCGTCAGAGCCGACATTGGCGACGGCGCCGCCATGGCGCGGGTGTTCGACGAGCACGCCGTGGATGCGGTCTGCCATTTTGCGGCGGAGTCGCATGTGGATCGCTCGATTGACCGGCCCGGCGATTTCATCAACACCAACATTCTCGGCACCTACACCTTGCTGGAACTGGCGCGCGCGCGGCGGGACCGGATGGCGCTGTTCCATCACGTCAGCACGGACGAGGTGTTCGGCAGCCTGGGGCCGGAGGGCTATTTCACGGAGGAGACGCCCTACCGTCCCAACAGCCCGTATTCGGCGTCCAAGGCGGCGTCGGATCATCTGGTCCGGGCCTACCGCGCGACCTATGGCCTGCCGGTCACTGTGTCCAATTGTTCGAACAATTATGGTCCCTACCAGTTTCCGGAGAAGCTGATCCCGCTGATGATCCTCCATGCCCTGGAAGGCCGGCCCCTGCCGGTGTATGGCGACGGATTCAACGTGCGCGACTGGCTTTTCGTCCGGGACCACTGCCGGGCGGTCTGGGCGATCATGCAAAGCGGGCGGTTGGGCGAGACCTTCAACGTAGGCGGCCGCAATGAAATGCAGAACCTGACGGTGGTGCAGATGCTCTGCGACCTGGTGGACGAGCTGGCCGGCCCGCTGGCCGGCGGCGCGCCGCGGCGGACGCTGATCACCATGGTCAAGGACCGGCCGGGGCACGACCGCCGCTACGCGATCGATTGCACGAAGATCGAGCGGGAACTCCACTGGCAGACGGAGGAAACCTTCGCCACGGGGCTGCGGCGCACCGTGCGCTGGTACCTGGATCATCCGGACTGGGTGCGCCAAGTGCGGAGCGGCGAGTATCAGCGATGGATCCAGGCGCATTACGGCTGAGGCGATGACCAAGGATGTTTTTTTCTTCGAGGCGTTTGCGGAGGAAGCCGCGGAACTGCGCCGGCTGCTGCCGGCCGGTCGGTCGGCGGACTTCACGGATAAAACCATCCAGGAATCCGGGATCACACCCCGTGCGCCGGCGCGCGTGATCAGCATCCGGACCCAGTCGGCGATTCCGGCCGCGTGGGCTGACAGCCTGGAGGGGTTGTTGACCCGGAGCACCGGCTACGATCACGTCAACGAGTACCGGAAGCTCATCCGGCGGCCGCAGTGGCCCTGCGGCTATCTGCCGCTGTATTGCGCCCGCGCGGTCGCCGAGCAGGCGGCATTGCTGTGGATGGCACTCGGCCGCAAACTGTTCCCGCAGACGCGGCAATTCAAGACGTTTCAGCGCGACGGACTCACCGGGCGCGAATGCGAACATAAGACCCTGCTGGTGGTGGGGGTGGGGCACATTGGCAGTGAGGTGGTCCGCCTCGGCCGCGGCCTGGACATGCGCGTACTGGGGGTGGACATCGTCAAACCGGCGGTGGACGTGGAACTCGTGGACTTGGAACGCGGACTGGCGCAGGCCGATGTCATCGTTTGCTGCATGAGCCTGACACCACTGAATCACGGTTTGTTCAACGCCGCCCGGTGGCAGCAGGTCCGGCGCGGCGCGCTGTTCGTCAACATCGCCCGCGGCGAACACGCGCCCGCCGCGGAGCTGCTGGCGGCGTTGGAGGCGGGCCGGCTGGGCGGCGTGGCGCTCGATGTGTTCGAGCACGAGCAGGAGCTGGCCGTCGCGCTGCGGCGCGGCGTGTCCGCCGGGGGCGCTCTGGCGGAACTGGCGCGCCGGCCGGATGTGATCCTGACGCCGCACAACGCCTTCAACACGCAGGAAGCCGTCACGCGCAAGGCGGAACAGAGCGTCCGCCAAATCGAACATTATTTCCGGCATGGCCGCTTCCTCTGGCCCGTGCCGCCCCCGACCTGAACTCCTGTGAATCTCCGCCTGCTTTTTCCGTTCCGACCTCTGTGACCTCTTTCTTACCTCCGAGACCTCCGTGTTAAATTCCGTCTTCGTCCCACCATCTTCTGCCATCTGAAACAGCGGCTCATCCGGAGGATTCGCCCTACCTCGATGTCGGTAGCGCTGCTCCGCCCGCCCCCGCGGCGCACATGCCCGTTGTGCTTTGAGCCGCCTTTCCTTATAATGCCGACATGAAGCTTGACGCAGCGGTTGTCCGGAGCCTGGTCAGGGGCCAGCACGCCTCGCCGTTTGACGTGCTCGGGTTGCACGCGACCGGGCCGGAACGGCCGGGCGTCGTGCTGCGCACCTTCCAACCCTTTGCCGCGCGCGTCGAGGTGGTGGATGGCCGCGATGGCGCGCTGCGGCCGATGGAGCGGATCCACAAGGACGGCTTGTTCGAGCTGTTTCTGCCGGACCAACAGCCGTTTGCCTATCGTCTGCGCATGACGGACTATGACCAGCACGTCTGGGCCTTGGACGACCCCTACCGGTTTCCGCTGGTCATCACCGATTTCGACCAGTACCTCTTTGGCGAAGGCACACATTATCGCACGTATGAGAAAATGGGCGCGCATCCCCTGACGCTGGAAGGCGTCTCCGGCGTGCACTTTGCCGTCTGGGCGCCCAACGCGGCGCGGGTCAGCGTGGTGGGCGATTTCAATCGCTGGGATGGCCGGCATCACCCGTTGCAGAGCCGCGGCGCGTCGGGGTTGTGGGAGCTGTTCATCCCGGGGCTGCAGCCGGGCGACATCTACAAATTTGAGATCAAAAGCCCCAGCGGCTACCTGGTGCAGAAGGCGGATCCATACGCGTTCGCCGCGGAGCTGCGTCCGAAAACGGCCTCGCGTGTGTGGTCCCTGCGGGGCTATGCCTGGGGCGATGCGGACTGGCTGGACCGGCGGCGGCGGACGAACTGGCATGCGCAGCCCCTCAGCGTGTACGAAGTCCACCTGGGCTCCTGGCGGCGGGTGGCCGGCCCGCACAACCGCTGGTTGACCTACCGCGAACTGGCCGACCAACTGGTGCCCTACGTCCGGGAGCAGGGCTTCACGCACATCGAGCTGCTGCCAGTCTCCGAGCATCCGTTGGACGGCTCGTGGGGCTACCAGACCAGCGGCTACTATGCGCCCACCGCCCGCTTCGGCACGCCGGACGATTTTGCCGCCTTCGTGGATCGTTGTCACCAGGCCGGCCTCGGCGTGATTCTGGACTGGGTGCCCGCGCACTTCCCGCGCGATGCCCACGGCCTGAGCTACTTCGACGGCACGCACCTCTACGAGCACGCCGATCCGCGCCTGGGCGAGCACAAGGATTGGGGCACGCTGATCTTCAACTACGGCCGCAACGAAGTCCGCACCTTTCTCCTGTCCAACGCGCTCTACTGGGCCGACGTTTTTCATATTGACGGCCTGCGCGTGGATGCCGTGGCCAGCATGCTCTACCTCGACTACTCCCGCGAGGAAGGCGCGTGGCTGCCCAACCGGTTCGGCGGCCGGGAAAATCTCGAAGCCGTGGACTTTCTGAAGAAATTCAACGAACTCATCCATGCCGACTATCCGGGCTTCCTGACCTTTGCCGAGGAATCCACCGCGTGGCCGATGGTCTCGCGGCCGACCTACCTGGGCGGGCTGGGCTTCGACTTCAAATGGAACATGGGCTGGATGCACGACACGCTCGCGTACTTCGGCCAGGATCCGATTTTCAGGAAATACCACCACCACCACATCACCTTCTCGCTGCTCTACGCCTTCACGGAAAATTTCATCCTGCCGTTTTCCCACGACGAGGTGGTCCATGGCAAGGGCTCGTTACTCGGCCGGATGCCCGGCGATGACTGGCAGAAGTTTGCCAACCTGCGGCTGCTGTACGCGCTGCTCTACGCGCATCCCGGGAAGAAGCTGCTGTTCATGGGTGCGGAATTCGGCCAGCGCGCCGAATGGGACTATCACCGGGGCCTCGAATGGCACCTGCTCCAGTATGCGCCGCACCAGCAGCTCCAGACGCTGCTCCGCGACCTGAACGGGCTGCTCCGCGCCCTGCCCGCGCTGCACCAGGTGGACTTCTCCTACGAGGGTTTCCAGTGGATTGACTTGCACGACACGTCGCAGAGCGTGGTCAGTTTCCTGCGCCGCGGCCGGCAGCCGGCGGACGTGCTCGTCGCCGCGTTCAACTTCACGCCCGTCCCCCGCCATGGTTATCGTATCGGGGTGCCGGAGCCCGCGCCGCTGGCGGTCGTGCTCAACACCGACGCCGACGTCTACGGCGGCAGCAACCTGGGGCCGCCGCCGGTCATCCAGCCGGAGTCCGTGCCGTGGCAGGGGCAGCCCTGTTCGGTGGTGCTGACGCTGCCGCCGCTGGCCGCGTTGTATCTCGTGCCGGCGCCGGCCCCCCCAGGTTAAAACCCCGATGGGGATGTTGTCCTCCGTTGGAGGACGGGGCGTATGATGATAATGCCGATGTTGCCTGAAAGACAACCGCCTTGCAACCCGGTGTGAAACCCTGGGTTCTGCGTCGCGGGGGTGCCCATGGCGGCATCACACCCGTGTCCGGGCTGGCATTTGCCCTGCCGATATGCTAAACGCCGCAGCGCTGAACATGAAAACCACGACGGCGCCCCAACGTAAATTGCTGTCCGGCGACGAGGCCGTGGCGCGCGGCGCCTGGGAGGCGGGGCTGAAGGTCGCCGCTTCCTATCCCGGCACGCCGGCGACGGAAATCCTCGAAGCGCTGGCTCTGTACTCCGAAGTGGACGCCCAATGGTCGGTGAACGAGAAGGTGGCCTTCGAAGTGGCCTATGGCGCGGCGCTGGGCGGCGCGCGCAGCCTGATGGCCTGCAAGCACGTGGGGCTGAACGTCGCGATGGATCCGCTGATGACCGCGGCGTACACCGGCATCAATGCCGGCTTGGTCGTCGTGGTGGCGGACGACCCCGGCCTGCATTCCTCGCAGAACGAGCAGGACACCCGCTGGGTGAGCCGCTATGCCAAGCTGCCGCTGGTGGAGCCGGCGGATCCGGCGGAGGCGCGGGAGTACGTCCAGGCGGCCTTCGAGATCAGCGAGCAGTTCGACACGCCCGTCCTGCTGCGGCTGACGACGCGCGTGGCGCATTCCAAGCAGGACGTGGCGGTGGGTACGCGCGCGGTCCAGCCGAACCGCCCCTTCCAGCGGGATGCGGTCAAGTATGTGATGGTGCCCGCGCATGCCGCTGCGCGGCATCGCGCGGTGGAGGAGCGCCTGGTGCGGCTGCGCGCGTTCGCCGAGAAAACGCCCTTGAACCGGGTGGAACTGCGCGACCGGGCGCTGGGCTTTGTCACCGCCGGCGTCGCCTACCTGTACATCCGCGAAACCTTCCCGGAAGCCTCCGTGCTGAAGCTCGGGTTTTCGTATCCCTTTTGCGATCAGAAAATTCGCGACTTCGCCCGGCTGGTCAACGAACTGGTGGTGGTCGAGGAGTTGGACCCCTTCCTGGAGGACCACCTGCGCGGCCTGGGCCTGACGTTCAAGGCGCGGCATCCGTCCTTCCAGCTCGGCGAACTGCGGCCGGAGCATCTGCCCGCGATCGTGCGCGGCGAAGCCAAGCCGGCCAAACCCTTCCCGGCCCGCCGGCCGGTGCTGTGTTCCGGCTGCGCCCACCGCGCGGTGTTCAGCGTGCTGCGCGACCTGCAACTGACCGTCACTGGCGACATCGGCTGCTACACCCTGGGCGCGGCGCCGCCGCTGGCCTCGGTACACACCTGTCTGTGCATGGGCGCGGGCTTCACGGTGCACGAAGGGCTGCGCCGGGCGCTGCCCGGCGACCGCCGGATCGTCGGGGTGATGGGCGACTCGACCTTCATCCACTCCGGCATCACCGGGTTGATCAATGCCGTCTACAACCGCATGCCGGGCGTGCTGCTGATCCTCGACAACGCCACGACGGCCATGACCGGCGCGCAGCCGCATCCGGCCACGGGCCGGACCCTCCGCGACGAGCCGACGCGGACGCTGGTGCTCGAAGACCTGTGCCGCGCCTGCGGCGCGGAGCACGTGGACGTGGTGGACGCCAAGGACACGGCAGCCTTGAAACAGCTTCTCCAGCAGCGCCTAGAGGAACGCGCGCTGACCGTGATTATCGCGCGCAGCCCCTGCTGGCAGTTGGTCCGCACGAAGGCGGGCGCGCCGGAGTTCAAGCCGGAGCTGTGCCAGGCGTGCTATGAGTGCCTGGAGATTGACTGCCCGGCGATCAGCAAAAGCGAGGACGGTCTGATCAAGATTGACACTGCGCGCTGCACCGGCTGCAATCTGTGCGTGGAGCGGTGCGCGTATGAAGCATTGATCCCGCGGCGCGCCTGATCAGCGCCGGCGGAGGGCCGATGGGCGTGGGAGGGTGTGCGACGGGTGCGCGACAGTGGATTTGGACAGGGAAGATCATGAGCGCGCAGCGGGTGGTGAACATTCTGTTTTGCGGCGTGGGCGGCCAGGGCGTGCTCAAGGCCGCGGAAATCGCCGGGCTGGTCGCCTTGCGCGCGGGCTACGCGGTGCGTAAATCGGAGGTCCACGGCATGAGCCAGCGCGGCGGCTCGGTGGAGAGCCACGTGCGCTTCGGTCCGGCCGTGCATTCGCCCCTGATTCCGGAAGGCGCGGCGGATTTCGTGGTCTGTTTCGACGCGGCCGAGGGGGCCAAATACCGTCACATGCTGAAAAAGGACGGCGTGCACTTCGGTCCGTTTCTGCCCCTGGTGCGGCAGCAGGGGATCGAACCGCGCTATGAGAACACCTTTTTCCTGGGCCTCCTTAGCCGGTACCTGCCGCTGCCGCGGGACGCGTGGCTGCATGCCCTGGAGCAGGCGTTCCCCAGGGCGCAGGCGGAGAACCGCCGCTGTTTTCTGCTGGGCGCGGAGATGGATGCAGGAAGACTGAAGGCTGAAGACCGAATCCTTCAGAGCTTTGCGGGAGGATCTTACGCGCTTTTCGCGTGTTTTGTAGTTAATAATCTGATATTTATCCTGTCATCCGTTGCCGTGCGATAGCATGCCACAGGAGATGCGATATGATCTGGAATGAAGCGATGGAATGCATGGAACCGGAGGCCATGCGGCGGCTGCAATCCGAGCGGCTGCGGAACATCGTGTCCTACCTGCACCGCCAGTCGCCCGTCTACCGGGCCAAAATGGACAAGATCGGCCTCCAGCCCGGCGACATCCGCGGCGTGGAGGACATCGCACGCCTGCCGTTCACCACCAAGGAGGATTTGCGCGACGGCTATCCCTTCGGCCTGTTCTCCCTGCCGGTGACGGACATCCGGGAGATCCACGTCTCCAGCGGCACGACCGGCAACCCGACGGTGGTGGGCTACACCCAGGCGGATCTCGACCTGTGGAGCGAAGTCGTGGCCCGCTGCCTGTACTGCGCCGGCGCGCGGCGCGGCGACATGGTGCAGATCGCCTACGGCTACGGCCTGTTCACCGGCGGGCTGGGCCTGCATTACGGCGCCCTCAAGGCGGGGCTCACCGCGCTGCCGATGTCCTCCGGCCAGACCAAGCGCCAGCTCAAACTGATGACCGACTTCAGGCCCCGCATCCTGGCCTGCACGCCGAGCTACACCCTCTTCATGCTCGATGACGCCCGCGAAATGGGCCTGGACCCGCGGGAGAGCAGTTGGGAAATCGGCCTCTTTGGCGCCGAGCCCTGGAGCGACTCGATGCGCGCGGAAATCGAGTCGCAGTGGAACCTGCTGGCCACGGACATCTATGGCCTCTCCGAGATCATCGGCCCCGGCGTCGCGCAGGAGTGCCACCTCAAGAACGGATTGCACGTCTTCCACGACGTCTTTTATCCCGAGGTGCTGGATCCGGACACCGGCCAGGCCGTGGTGGATGGACAGTACGGCGAGCTGGTGTTCACCACGCTGACCAAGGGGGGCATGCCGCTGATCCGCTACCGCACGCGCGACATCACCCGGCTCACCCGCGAACCCTGCGCCTGCGGCCGCACCTGCCCGCGCCTCAGCAAGTTCCGCGGCCGCACGGACGACATGCTGATTGTGCGCGGCATCAACGTGTTCCCGTCCCAGATCGAGCACGTCCTGCTGCACATCGAGGGCGTCCAGCCGCATTACCAGATCATCGTGGACCGCAAGGCGAACTGGCTGGACGAGATGGAAATCCAGGTTGAGGTTGAGGAGAAGATTTTCTCCGACGAGATCAAGGTGCTCCACGCCCTGGAGGAGAAGATCCATCGCGAGCTGGAGTCCGTGCTGGGCATCGTCGTCAAGGTCAAGCTCGTCGAACCCCACCACCTGCAGCGCAGCGAAGGCAAGGCCAAGCGGGTGGTGGACAAACGCACCTTATAGGAGGCGAGGGCGCCGCAAATCGGGAAACAGGGTTCAGGGTTCGGGGTTCAGGTAAGCAGGATTCAGGAAGCGGGGTTCGGGGTTCAGGGAAGAGATATGGAAACGAATTACCGGTTGGAAGGCTGTGGCGCAGCACCAATGGTTTTCCTGGCTTCCGAACGCCAGCGCCTGAGCCTTGTACTTCGAAACCTAAATCCGAACCCTGAACCCTGAACCCTGCCCCCTCAACCCTGTATGTTAAACCCTGTAACCTGAATAAATCCTGGAGGTGTGAGATGAAGATAAGTCAGCTATCGGTCTTCCTGGAAAACCGGAAGGGACGGCTCTACGAGGTGTGCGAACTGCTGGGCCAGGGCGGCATCAACATCCGCGCCCTGAACATCGCCGAGACCACCGACTTCGGGATCCTGCGCATCGTGGTGGACCAGCCGGAGGCGGCCCTGCGGCTGCTGCGCGAACACCACTTTGTCGCCAACGCCACCGACATTGTCGCCGTGCAGGTGAGCGACCGGCCCGGCGGACTGGCCGCGGTGCTGCGCGTGCTCTCGCAGCACGACATCAACGTCGAGTATATGTACGCCTTCGCCGAGAAGAAGAGCGACCAGGCCCTGGTGGTCTTCCGCTTCGAGGATCCCGAGCAGGCCATCCGGGTGCTCACGGAAAACCACATCGCCATCGCCCGCCAGACCGACCTGCTGGGCGCGTGAGGCGGTCGGCCTGCAACCGCAAAGCGGTGGCTTCGTCCGGACCTGCCCGGGATGGGCAACGCGTTGCTACTCGAAGTTGGCGCAAGAGGACCAACAGCATGAGGCCACAACGCGACTCAAGCAGCGATTGGGCGGGCTGAACGATCAGATGAAATTTAATATTTAAGGACCCCGATGGTTCAATGATTATGAAAGACATCATCCTGATGATCTCTCTTTTATCCTTGTGCGGGTGCACTCGTCACCCGGAGCTTAAGAATTTGCAGCCCAACCGCGAGCTGGCGCAATTGTTAAGCCGAGCGCGTACCGTGCTGGTAGGCGAGTTCACAGAACCAATGCTGATTACCAATGCAGGTGTCGAGCAGAAGGCTTATTACTTTCAAACTGTCGGCACCGTTACGAACTTTCAGGAGGTTGATAATCTGGTAAAAACGCTGGCCGAGACGGGAACACACGGCGATTCCGGAGTTTGTCTTTGCGGGGTTTTGCCGTCTCAGATATTCGTAGATGCAATAGGTCATCCGCTTTGCGACGTGTATGTGCACGTTTTAAACAACAACGTCATTATTTTAACGAACCTAACCAAGCTTGATGGCAGAATTGTTATTCTTCAACCGATGGGCGAAATTACGAATTTTCACATGATTGCGACGGGCGATAATCCACGATACGGGAACCTGGCACTTGGTATCTCGGAAAGATTATGGCCCGATGAGTTGATTCGACGGGAAATCAAGGCACACAACAAAGCGGCGGAAGGTACGGCTCGCAGACTTGCCGACCCTCGCCGCTAGCGTTGCGAGTAAATTCCTGAGCTATTTCTTCAACCCCCGCGCAGGCGTTCCAGGGCGCGGCGGGCGGCGGCGGTTTCGGCGTCGCGCTTGCTAGCGCCGGCGCCGGTGCCGATGACCGCGCCGTCGCGCAGCACGTCCACGGTATAGGCGCGGGCGTGGGCGGGGCCGCTCTCCTGCACGACGCGATACTCCGGATTGCTCCGCCAGGTCTGCTGCAGCAGCTCCTGGAGCGCGCCCTTGGGGTTCTCGTTCCACGCGTGGGTGGGCTGCGCGAGGAGCGGCTGGAAGAGGTGCTTGAAAATCTTCTGCACGGCGCGCAGGCCGCCGTCGCGGAACGCGGCGCCGAGGATGGCTTCCAGTGCGTCGGCGAGGGTGGTGCTGCGGTGCGCGCCGCCCGACTGCTGTTCGCCGTGGCCGAGGCGCAGATGCCGGCCCAATTCGATGCCCTGGGCCAGGCGGGCGAGGGCGCGGGTGTTGGTCAAACCGCTGCGCAGTTTGGTCAGCGCACCCTCGTCCGCAGTCGCGTGCGCGGCGAAAAGCTGGTCGGCCACCACTAGCCCCAGGACGGCGTCACCGAGGAATTCCAACCGCTGGTTGTCCGCGGCGCCCTGGGCTTCATGGCGGAAGGACGGGTGGGTGAGCGCCATCTCCAGCAGGGCGCGGCGGCGGAACCGGTAGCCGAGCGCTTTTTCCAGCTCCCGGTAGGGACTGCGCAGCATGTTCGACAGGGCCATGGTTACCTCGTAAATTTGGGTTCTTCCCGGTTTCCCGTGTGAATACTGATTGGTCTTTGGTCCGTACATGTGAAGCGAAGTCATCGACTAAGCGAGGCGACTAAGCGTAACCGACTAAGTGTGGCGACGAAGTGTAGTTTGCTTCCCGAACACTTTATCGCACTCCTAGTCGCCCCACTCCCCCACACACTTAGTCGTCAACTCTTAGTCCTTCACACTTCGTCGCTTACACTTACTCGACCCGCTTAGTCGCGCTCCCACTCCGCTGCCGATCATGCCGCGTTCCATGCTAGAATATTCCACGCTAATCCCGGAAGAGCCTTTTGTTGTGGGAAGATAGGTCATTCATCAAGGGTCTCATGCCCGGGGGTGGTATTGGGCGTGGATGGCCTGCAGGCGGCCCGGGTCCACGTGGGTATAGATTTGCGTGGTGGCGATATCCGCATGGCCGAGCATTTCCTGGATCACGCGCAGCGGCGCGCCGTTGGCCAGCAGATGGCTGGCGAAGGAGTGGCGCAGAGTATGCGGCGAGACGCGCTTCGCGATGCCGGCCTGGCGGGTGAGCTGCTTGATCAGCTTCCAGATCCCCTGCCGGGTGAAGGCCGCGCCGCGGCGGGTGAGAAACAGCGCGCGGCTGGCGTGTCCTTCGACCAGCGCGGGGCGGAGGGAATCGAGATACAGGCGCAGGCTGTTGCGGGCGCCGGAACCGAACGGGACCACGCGCTCCTTCCGGCCCTTGCCCAGGCAGCGGATATAGCCGGCGTCGAAGTGGACGTCGTCCACGGTCAGCGTGGCGAGTTCGGAGACCCGCAGCCCGGCGCCATACAGCGTCTCCAGCAGCGCGCGGTCGCGGAGGTAGAAGCGGCTCTGCTCGGACGGCGCGGCCAGCAGGCGCTCGACCTCCTTGTAACTCAGCGTGCCGGGCAGGATTTTCCACAGCCGCGGCGATTCCATGGCTTCGGCGACATTGAACGCCAGCAGGTTTTCCTGCTGCAGAAAGCGGAGGAACACCTTGATGGCGACCAACCGCCGCGAGAGGGAGTTGGCGGCCAGGCCGCGCTCTTTTTCCGCCATGAGGAAATCTAGGATGTGGCGGCGGGTGACGCGGTTGATGGAGTTGAGGCCCCGGCCCTGGAGCCACCCGAGCAGGGCGTGCAGGTCGCCGGCATAGGCCGCGCGGGTGTTGGGGCTCAAGCCGCGTTCGATCGCGAGGAAGTCCAGGAACCTGTCCACCAGGGCCAGCATGGCGCGGCCTTAGCGTTCCAGCGGCCGGCCGGCGAGCAGCCGGAAGGCTTCGAGATATTTCTCGCGGGTGCGCTGGACGACGGCGTCGGGCAGGGGCGGCGCCGGCGGCGTTTTGTGCCAGTCGAGCGTCTCCAGGTAATCGCGCACAAACTGCTTGTCGAAGGACGGCGGCGACTGCCCGGGAACATAGCTGGAGGCGGGCCAGAAACGGGAGCTGTCCGGCGTGAGCACTTCGTCCACCAGCGTGAGCCGGCCGTCCACCAGGCCGAACTCGAACTTGGTATCGGCGATGATGATGCCGCGCTCGCGCGCATAGCCGGCGGCATGGTTGTACAAGGCGAGGCTGACCTCGCGGAGCTGTACGGCGAGGGCGGGGCCGATGAGCTCCGCCACGCGCTCGAAGGATATATTCTCGTCGTGACCGGCGTCCGCCTTGGTGGAGGGCGTGAAAATGGCCTCGTCCAGCTTGTCGGCCAGCCGGTAGCCGGGGCGCAGCGGCAGGCCGCAGATCGCGCCGGTCTTCTGATAATCCTTCCAGCCGGATCCGATGAGGTAACCGCGCACGACGCATTCCACCGGGAGGACGCTGGCTTTCCGGGCGATGGTGGCGCGTCCCCGGAGCTGGTCCGCGAACGGCTGGAGCCGCGCCGGGAAATCCCGCCAGGCGGTCGCCACCGCGTGGTTGGGCACGATCAACCGCGTCTGCTCGAACCAGAAGCCGGCCAGTTGATTCAGCACGCGGCCCTTGTCCGGGATGCCGGTGGGCAGAATGCAGTCGAAGGCGGAAATGCGGTCGGTGGCCACCAGCAGGAGTTCAGTGCCGAGATCGAACAGGTCGCGCACCTTGCCGCTCTTCAGGCGGGTGATGCCGGGCAATTCACAATGGGTCAGGACTGCGTTGGGCATGGTTGATCCCACAACGCGGCAAAGGCTACCAGACCCCGCCCCCGGCGTCAATCCAGGGCGCAGTTCCGTTCTTGCTCACCGCTTGAGTGCTCAAAGTACGTCGGGCATTCCTGCCCGACCTAGGTCAGGCAAGAATGCCCGACCTAGGTCAGGCAAGAATGCCCGACCTAGGTCAGG
>Ga0209777_10000340_pt1 | contig 78083 bp, 68 predicted proteins | sample FrelakmetHBP12HB_FD_187147 | JGI IMG/M metagenome (GOLD analysis project Ga0209777, IMG submission 187147) | Freshwater lake sediment microbial communities from the University of Notre Dame, USA, for methane emissions studies -HBP12 HB (SPAdes)... | ecosystem: Environmental > Aquatic >...
GAGGATACCCCATCTCGCCAATGTCACCGGAGGACTTTCGGGTCCTGCCATAAAACCGATTGCCCTGAGAATGGTGTGGCAGGTAGCGAAGAGAGTAAAGATACCGGTGATCGGGGTTGGGGGTATCGTTAATGCCGGTGACGCCCTGGAGTTCCTTATCGTAGGCGCCCGAGCTGTGGAGGTTGGGACCGCTAATTTTATCAATCCCTGTGCCACGATCGATATCATCGACGGCATAGAAGAATATCTTAAACGACATAATATGGCTGATGTCAATGATCTCATTGGGACATTCGATGAGGAGGGCAAGACATGTTGAAATACGTTTGAGTATAAGGACAGAACAGGGGACGGAGGGCCGCTAAGAGGCGCGTACCCACGTATGGTCAGCTTTTGATTCGTGGGACGCCAGAAACGTTTATAAATATACAGGGCAATGGCAATGGGGAAGGCAAGATTTATAGCAGAAGGTGTTTATCTTATTGGTGGTCCCGATGTGTCAAGCGGTGATGATGCCGCGTCGTTTATCATAGATTTTTGCGGCGAACTGGTGATGATTGATGCCGGCGCAGGCGGGAGTTCCCGGATGCTCAAGAAGAACATTGAAGACGCCGGATTCGATCCCAAGACAATCTCAACGCTTATTCTGACCCACAACCATATTGACCATATAGGTTCGGCTTCGTATTTCAGAACTCAGTTTGGATGCAAGATCGTAATGCACGACCTTGATGCGGATGCTGTTGAGGAAGGCGACAGTGTGAAAACGGCCGCCAGTTGTTACGGGACTTTTTTCTCGCCGACACCCGTCGACAGCAGGCTCAAGGGAGAACACGAAATCCTTCGGTTTGGCGAGGAGGAACTACACTGCCTCCATACGCCGGGACACACGCCGGGTTCGCTGTCCATATATCTTGACAGGGCGGGGAAGCGCATATTATTTGGCCAGGACATTCATGGGCCATTTCTAGACATCTTCGGTTCCGATATGGGCAAGTGGAAAGAATCTATGGGAAAGCTCCTCGCCATCGAAGCAGATATACTCTGTGAAGGTCATTTCGGAATTTTTCAGCCTAAGGAAAATGTCAAACGGTATATCAGCGGTTACCTGAAAAATCACTCGTAATAACCCCGCGGGCAACATCAGAAGGATCTTCGCAATTAGATTCGGCAAATGTGAAAGTCCATAAAGGCGTCATTTTTTCATTGACGAACTGGTGTCGGTTTCTTAAAATAATAGTAAGTGAAGGCCGAAAAGCAGATCCGCAACTTGCTTATGAAAAATGGCTGAGGGCTTGCAACGGGCCTCTTACCATTGGTTATCGTATTGTAAAGGGGTGCTATCCATATGAAAGCAATATCTGTGGAAGTGGTAAGCAATCTTCTCACGACCTACAGTCACTGCACCAGGTGTGAAGTCATTTTCCGGGAGTCAGGGCTTGGGAAGGAGGCGAATAGGGGGGATATTGAAGATTATCCTGCCGAGTTAAAGGAGGAAATTCTAAAGCTATCAGATCGGATCGGTGAGCTCAAACAACTCTACAAACATCGAATTCACATCCGCCTGACCGATGCGCAGTCGCCGCGCGGCATATACAAATCCCTCATACATCGTCTGCGCCAATATCCGGCCTTCATTATTGAGAAAAAAGATGTTTATATCGGCTGGGATCGTGAAAGAATCGATGAGCTTGTTGATAAATATTTGCGAGTGGCCGGTTCCTAGAGAGTCAGGTTTTGTACGGTATCCTGCCCGAAACCTTGACATATTATATCGCAATTCCCAGTAAATGTTAAAAAATTTTTGGAGGGCGTTCAAAAAATAGAACGTTTCTTATCGAAGTACATTCACGGCTCTTTCAGATGACTGGTATCGTTTAACACCACAATAGCGCCTTTTCCGAATCTAAACTCTACAAACGTCTTGGATGCCAGATCGATGTGCATCTTTCTAATGTGTAACATGTCCAGGTCTTGAATCTTGCAGAGAATAGTCCTGATTGTCATATTATGGGTAACGACGATGGCGTTTCGTGCGCTCTTGGTAATTCCTTCGATGGCGTCCCAGGCGCGTCTCTGCAAGTCGTGAAGCGATTCTCCATTGGGCATGACGATGGAGGCAGGATCGCTCTCCCACTGTCTGAGTATGGATGTATGCTTCTCCCTGAGCTCCTGGATCGTCAAATTTTCAAAATCACCATGATTCATCTCCTGAAGATCGCGGTCGGCTTCGATCATCACACCGTGAAACTTAGAGATAGCTCTTGCTGTCTCATAAGCGCGTTTTAATGGACTTGACACGATCCTTTCAATCGGTTCACTCTTGAGTGACTCTGCAAGTTTCTCTGCCTGCATGCGACCATAGTCACTAAGCTTGACGTCGGTTGTGCCCTGGACCCTGTTTTCTCTGTTCGCCAGAGTTTCTCCATGCCTGACGAGAATCAGCTTCAAAATCGTGGCTCCGTGTAATCACATGATGCGTTCAATTTCCTGTTGCTTCATTTCGAGACGCTTCTTAGAAACGGGAAAGGCCGTCTTCAGTTCCTGGGCAAATAAGGATACTTTGTACTCCTCAATCATCCACCGGTATTCTTCAATAAGGTTCAATTTTTCCTCGGATGCACAGGTGCTGACGCTATTTATCATTCCTTGCAGATTTTCGGAAAAAATATCTACTTCTCTGATTCTTGCAAATGCCTTACCAAGGTGAGCTATTCCTCTTTCGGCACGAATGCAAATCGCCCTCAGATATCTCAGGACGTGGTTTAGTCTCTCGCTATCGTAGTGCATCAAGAAATTGCTCGGCATCAACTGATTCATCTCTTCCCGGAGATACGAGAGATAGTTGAGCGCCGGTTTTTCCGTGCGGTTGGCGTTCTCCAGATTCTTAAGATAAGTGGAGGTGTCATAATAGGACTTTATGGCGGGCCTGCATCTGCTCACCATATCCTGGCCGTGAGGTAGAATTCGGCCTCTAATGTCCTCGGCATGTCGGATAAATGCATCCCGTGATCTGATGTTTTGTGAGAAAAGATCATGTGTCAGCTTATCGAGGATGGCATTTTCGACCCATCTCGCCCCGCGCAGTGAATCAGCCCACTGCTTCATGTTCCCTTTGAGACTGATAGCCTTCCTAAGATACTTCAACTCTTCCTTGAAATAAATTCTGTAAAGAGCTGCAACACCCCTCTTATGTGACACCGCTGCCCGATGTTTATCTTTGTGTAAACGAATTTCGACACATCCTTCGGCGGCTTCGAGACCCGGGTATGCATAGCCCTCCAATTGGTCTCCACTCTTGAGAGCGATGGCGTCAGGAAGATTTCCAAAATCCCATGTTGTCACATCCGTTTTTTCCCAAGACTTGCGTGCTTTCTCGAAGGCTTTTGATTCAGCTTCGGCGATAATGTCTTTCTGAAGGCGATTGATATCGCGACTCGCAGTCAGTTCCTTTCCACCGTCATCTACAACGGCAACGCGCAACTGTAGACGGCCGTCGATGGCGTCCGCATTCCACAATGATGCCGGTATATCCACGCCGAACCTCTGATGGATAAATTTGCCCAAGGCGGAAATCAGGGGGTATCTGTCGTTATTCATTTCCGCCATGATGATATCGCAGGTATTGGGGAAAGGCCGAAGTTTCTTCCTGTACTCCTGGGGCAGACCTTTTAAGAGAGCGGTAATTCTTTCTCGCAGAAGACCTGGAATGATCCAATCGGCGGACGCAGCGGGAACCGTCGAGATCATGTGGAGGGGAACCTTCATCGTTACACCGTCTTCGGGATGACCCGGTTCATAACGGTAGTTGCACGTAAATCGATGGCCATCAAGAATGACGTCGTCTGGGTAGAGGGCGAGTTCATCCGTCTCCGGAATCCGAACGAGGATGTCTGCTTCCTTCATCCGCAGAAATTCATCATTCCCCCTTTCTTTGATCAATTTCTGAAGGCTTCTGGTATCATATATTCCTGGGAGCCTATGCTGATAGAAGCGTGCAAGCTCGTCTTCGCTGGCAAGGAGGTTACGCCTTCTGATTTTGTCCTCCATATTGGATATTCTCTCGATCACTCCCAAATTGTGAAGCAGGAAGGGGAAGGGCCTTCTCAGGTCTCCTTCGATCAAGGCGCTGCGGATGAAAATTTCAGCAGCTTCGTCCGGGTTAATCGGGCCATAGGAAACGGGCCTTCTCGTCACAATCACCAAACCGAACAGGCTGACCTGCTCATAGGCGACTACCTCGCCGCGATCCCGGCGCCAGTGCGGCTCTGAATAGGTTCTTCGGCACAGATTGCCTCCCAGTTCCTCCAGCCACTCCACCTTAATATTCGCAACTATGCGAGCAAATAGCCTGGAAGTCTCAATCATCTCCGCAGCGACGATCCAGCTTCCGCCCTTGTTGAAAAGCCCGGATCCGGGGAAGATCATGACATCCGTTCCTCTTGCTGCTGTATAAATATTCTTTTCCTTTCTCATTGCGACATTGGAGAGATAGCCACTGACGATCGATTTGTGCATGCCGTCATGGAGGACTTTATCATCCGCTTCCGTTCTCTGTCTTATTTTCCATCCCTGCTCATCCAGTATCACCTTAAGCTGGTCATATACATCAGTCCATTCCCTCATCCTTCTTATGGAAAGATAATGTTCCCGGCAGAACTTTTTCATCCGGCCCCTGCTTTTTACTGTTTGCGTCAAGCCATGGTATTGATGCCATATGCGCAGCAAGGCCATGAAATCCGAGGAAGGGTCGGCGAAGCAGGCGTGAATTTTATCTGCCTCTTTCTCAGATTCCACCGGGCGTTCCCTCGGGTCCTGTATGCTGAGTGCTGAAGCGATGATAAGGATTTCATTCACGCATCCTTCACGCTGCGCTTCAATGATCATCCGGGATATCCGGGGATCAATGGGCAGACGGGCCATCATCCTACCTCTTTCCGTAAGGGAATATTTCTGGCCATTGCCCGGCTCTTCGTCCCTTGTATCCATTGTGATTGCTCCCAGTTCCTTGAGAATATCGATGCCATCCTTGATGTTCTTCTTGTGCGGAGGATCAATGAAGGGGTACGTCGATATATCTCCCAGATTGAGGGAAAGCATTCTCAGAATGACCTCCGCCAGGTTTGATCTGAGAATCTCCGGCTCCGTAAACAGCGGGCGGCTTTCATAGTCGGCCTGAGCGAAGAGACGCACACAAATTCCGTTCTGCACGCGGCCGCATCTTCCCTTCCGCTGATCAGCGCTGCTTCTCGAAATGGCTCTAACGGGCAGGCTTGTTGTACGGGAGCGGGGGTTATACTGGGAGATACGCGCCAATCCAGTATCAATTACGTATCTGATCCCGGGAATGGTGATGGAGGTCTCTGCGACATTGGTAGCCACTATGATCTTTCTTTGTGATGAAGATTGAAAAATGCGTCGTTGCTCCCTCCACGGCAGGCGGGCAAATAGGGGAAGAACGGTAGTTCTTTTGTCGAACCTTGCTTCAATGAGTTGGCAGGTTTCCCGTATATCCTGCTCCGTGGGCATGAATATGAGAACATCGCCTTCCCGGCCGGCTTCGATGATCTTTTCCAAGGCTGTCACAGCGCCATCAACATGAGTGATCTCGCCGGATTCTTCAAGGTCATGGTTAAGAGCCTGGTAACGAACTTCAACAGGATACATGCGTCCGGAGACTTCTATGATGGGCGCGTGAAAGGCGCGGGAGAATTTTTCCGTATCGATGGTCGCTGAAGTGATGATTACTTTGATGTCCCTTCGTTTCGGGAGGAGTGTCAGGAGGATGCCCAGGACAAAATCGATATTCAGACTTCTTTCATGAGCCTCATCCACGATGATGGTGTCGTACCGGCGCAGATATGGATCATTCTGTGCTTCGTTCAGAAGAATCCCGTCTGTCATGAGTTTTATACAGTTGTTTCTGCTTGAGCGGTCTTCAAAGCGTATCTGGTAACCGACGGAGCGTCCAATCTCCTCACCGAGTTCTTCGGCTATGCGATGGGCGACGGTCACAGTGGCCACCCTCCTCGGCTGCGTGCATCCTATGACACCCGAAAGCCCTCGTCCTGCTTCAAGGCACATCTTCGGTATCTGCGTCGTCTTCCCTGATCCTGTTTCCCCGGTTATGACGACGACACGATGCTTTCTTATCGCCCTGACAATGTCAGCCCTTCTTGCGGTAATCGGCAGGGCTGCCGGGTAGGTGATCTTAGGTATATTGCTAATACGAGGGGTGCTCGCATCGGTATTTTTCAGTTGATTCTGTTTCAAATTGCGTTTATCGATCATATGCCTTGCATTATTCCATGAAGTCGGCATCCATGTCAATAATCTGACATGTGATGAATTGTTTTGCAAACGCGGCAAATCATATATTTCCCATTTGTATGACTGGCGAGCAACTCAGATAACGCGCCAAGCGGCTTCTTATTATTCCGAAGAAAACGGAATCCGACTGTACATTGGTTTTGCCGTTTTGCGAGCGATGGTCTGATACGTAAGTCTCTTGTCTTGCAGCACAATACTCTAGTTTACAGTTACAATGAAAAGTAATATAATACATATCAGCGGGCAAGAATATATTGTTTCCCTCTCTGATTTTCGCTCGCTCGGGCGGAACGGAAACCGGCTGGGAAGGATTTGCATCCACGCAGCGCCGACAGGAAGCAGCCAATGACGATGACATAGAGAAGGATCGTGTAATGCCGCTAACCACATTTTGCTTTCACCTCCATCAGCCTTTCCGGCTCCATCCGGAAAGGAGTGAGTTCCTGTGGGATGATAAGAACAGGGACGTTTTCGTCAAGGTCTCGGAAAGGTGTTATCTGCCGGCCATAGCCATGTTCACCGACCTTGTCTCTCGCTACGGCGGCTTCAAGATTACATTCAGCATGTCCGGTACATTTCTCGAGCAGGCCGAACTTTACCAGCCGTATGTAATCAAGGCCCTACAGGGATTGGTTGATGCAGGCAGGGAAAGCAGCCAGGTAGAATTGCTCGATGAAACCTATTATCATTCTCTTGCCAGCCTGTTTGCAGATCCCCAAAAACAGGAGTTTCGGGACCAGGTGACGCTTCACAGGGAACAGATTCATAAATTGTTTGGTATTCTCCCGACGTCATTCAAGAATACAGAACTTATGTATAATAACAGTATCGCGGAAATTATTGCGGATATGGGTTATATTGCGATTCTCTGTGAGAAAAGAGATGAAATGTTCGTTGAGAAGAGCGCTCCCATTTCTTCAAACGCAGTTTTCAGGGCCAAGGAAAGTAATTTGATTGTCATTCCCAGAAACAGGGAATTGAGTGATGCGATTGCTTTCAGGTTCCCTTATGTCTATGTTTCTCCGGATGAGTATGCATCCCGCATAGCGGAAGTCGAAGGTGACAGCGTTTTGTTAGGCTATGAGCTGGAGCACATAGGCGAATACATTCGGGAGGACAAGGGCATATTCGAGTTCTGGAAGGGATTGCCGGAAGCGCTCTCAAAATTTCCTGACATTATTATGAGCAATCCATCGGAGACTGCTGGACGATTCTTGGATAGTGATTGTCCGGTCATATCCATGCGCGATGCATCTGCGTCATCCTGGGATGATAAGAGGCGGGATACTTCTGGATGGCTCGGCAATCCCACGCAAGAGGATCTGTTCAGAGACATTGAAAGTATGGAGAAGGATGTGAGAAGAGCCGGGGGAGAGCTTCTGACGAAATGGCGGCAGCTAACCACATCTGATCATCTCTATTTCCTCCATGAAAAGATTGGTGAAGACCATGCGGTTCATTTCTATTTTAATCCTTATGATGGATCGATAGGACAACCAGCTCATGTCTTAACAAGGAAGATAGATGACATCCAGATGCTCATAAAAAGATTCCATATTTTGAAACATGGCGGCAAAACGGCTCTCCTGATGATAACGCCGGAGACGGCGAGATTGCCGCAGGACATGGGAGCTCTGGCAAAATATATTACCGGGAAAAGCGGCGGGCAGGGAGAGGTAATTTCCGCATTGTGCGAGGGTCTTACGGAAAGGGGCATCGATGTCCATTTGGTGACCTTGAATCTGAAAAAACGGTTTCGGCGAGAATTAAAGTTGGATGAGCAGCAGTGGAGGGAAATAAGGTACAAAATCGATCCGGAGAAGATTCATCTGATTAGCTCCGCAATATTTGCGGACAACCTCAGTGCCTATTCGGGTGATCCGCTGATGACCGCCGCGGAATTTCAAAAAGAGATCGTCAATAATCTAATCAAAGACGTCAGGGCAAAGCATGGAGGCAGGGTTATCATCCACAGTCACGACTGGATGGCGGGAGGCGCCATAACCGCCTATGCCAAGGCCACCGGAATACCTGTTCTGCATACTGTACATAATGTGTTTACAGAAAATGTACCCTTAGATCTTCTCAAGGGGATCAATCTGGCAAACATAGCTGGTTACGTCTTTTTTTCGGAACACGAAGGCAAGCAAGCAATAGACTGTCAGGCGACAGCCATAAAGAATGCAACCATTATCAATTTTGTGGGGAAAAGATTTTTAGAAGAAGTCGTAGATGATTACTTCATGGATAGGTTCCTTGTACCTCCGAGTGTCCGCAAGGAAGTGAAGGCAAAATATTATCAGGATTCTGCCAAAGCCATCATCAATGCCCCTTCCCACTCGATGTATCCGGAACAATGTGAATACTGTGTGAGGAAGTACGGCCCTGATGATGCGTTTATGGAGGCGAAGAAAGAAAATCTCGTGGAATTTCAGAAGAGGACGGGGCTCCAGGTTAATCCGGATGCCGTTTTGTTCTTCTGGCCGTCGCGGCTCGATCCATTCCAGAAGGGAGTGGAGCTTCTGGAGCACATCGCACAGCATTTTGTGACGGTAAACGGCGATGCACAAATTGCGATTGTGGCTGATGGTGTGGGAAACGATCGTACCCATGCAGATATTTTGGGGAGGATCGCCTATGCATCAAAAGGCAAAATTACCTATCAGCCCTTCAGCGAAAGCCTATCTATGCTGGGGTACGCCGCTGCGAATGATGTGTTCGGGGCTTCACTTTATGAACCTTGCGGGCAGATCGATCAGGTAGGAAACCTCTTCGGGGCCACTGCTACCAATCGCGATACGGGCGGATATCATGATAAGATAAGAGAACTCAGGCTAAAAAGAGACGGATCTCCCCAGGATGTGGGCAATGGTTTTCTTTTTAGGGATTACGACCCGGGAGGCCTGTGGTACGGCTTGACCAGGAGTATTGCCTTTCACAGGCGATCTTTGAAGATCAGGGAAATGCAGATAAGGCGTATCATGAAGGAAGCGCGAGAAAGGTACGACCTCGGGGGTATGATCGCCGAGTATGTTAAAATCTATGAAAGGCTGAACGGCGGGCGGGCTCTGTCGTAGCAAGAAAGATGACTTCATATTAATTCTATATCAACCATGCACATCCACAATGGCCTGGGAGTCAGTTTTGTTCTTGACTCAGGGCCTTCTTTTTTCTTACACTTTGTTTATCGGTGAGTCCCCCACAGTGCTCCAAGGTTCTACCTTGTAATTTTAGCAAACTGTCGAAAGAGAAGGCCGACTCAGAGATGGCAAGGTTAGTAGTTTACATTCTCTTTTTCCTCCTCGCTGTATTGTTTTACCCTCCGCATTCATTTGCCGACATATACAGGTGGACGGACCCAAGTGGAACAGTACACATTTCGGATGACCCCGCGGACGTAGCTCCGCAATACCGCAAAAGTTCGAAAATCCCAGGGGAACCCAAAGCGGCAGATACGGGCGCTGAAATTCCCTTTGAAAGAACATCGTCGGGGCTGATCCTGGTTGAAGCCGTGCTCAATGGCGGAGTGAAAGCCAAGATGGTATTTGACACGGGTGCAGATGTTGTTGTGATAACCGAAGAGCTGTCAAAGAAATTGGGGCAGGACCTTTTCCAGGGAGGTGAAACGATCAAACTTCATACAAACTGTGGAGAAGTGAGAGGCATATCTTTCGTGGTTAATAAAATCGAGCTTGGCAATGCAGGGAGGGAAAATGTACGGTCCGTTATAACACCCGATGACCTTGCGTTAAGCGGCCTTGATGGTCTCTTGGGTCTCAGCTTTCTGGGAGACTTTAAGATTACCGTGGATTATCAAAAAGGGAAAATCAAGATAGTCAAATAGAGAGTATGAGTGTTTTGTGCCGTATGAAGAATAATCTCATTCTATTTCATAGATGGAGCGTCCATAGGAATAATGGAGACTTCCGATGACCACGGATAAAAAAGCAGGGAAGTTTCTCGCGTGGCTGAGAATTACGCGGCTTCAATTTTATCCTATGACATGGCTTGCCTACACGATGGGCGCTGTGGCTTACTCCGCAGCCTCGGGAAAATTGAACCTTGTGCTTTATTTTTTGGGGTATCTAATTTTATTCCTTATTGAGTTATGCACTATTCTGGCGAATGAATATTTTGACTATCCCTCCGATCGCAATAACGCGAATTTCAGCATTTTCACAGGCGGCACGAGGGTCCTTGTACAAGGGGAGCTCAGCTTCGGAGAGGTTCGGAGAGGCATCTTCATCGTTCTTGCTTCGATTCCTGTGTTTGCGTTCCTTCTCCTGAAAGTATGTGCCGGAGTTTCTCAGAGCACCATAGCGTTCTTGCTCTTTGTCGGTCTCCTCTTCGGGCTGGGATACACCGTTCCCCCTTTAAAGTTCTCCTACCGCGGTGTCGGTGAGCTTGTAGTTGCTGCAACGCACAGCATGTATGTGATCCTCTGCGGATATGTCTTTCAGGGAGGTGTCTGGAAAGATCCGCTTCCCTGGCTTCTCAGCACTCCTCTTTTTTTTGCAGTTCTTGCAGGGAACACCCTGGCGGGTATTCCGGACCGGCAGGCGGATCTTGCCGTCATGAAAAAATCCATAGCAGTCATGTTCGGCTCGCGGGTTGCCGTCCTGCTGGCGATCTGGTCAGTATGTATGGCGTTTCTTTCTGCAATCGCTCTTGTGAATCTCCAGGTGATCCGGATGTCACCTTTTTATTGGTGGCTCCTTGTCCTTCCTCACGGACTCGTGCTTCTTTGCTATCTTCTCAGGCTTCTCGGATCAGATGATTTTGACAAAAGGATAGACGTCATTATGGCCCTCGCTCTGGGCTATATCATCTGGTTTGGTCTCCTCCCTATTATTTCGCTATTGCGATGAGGAGCCCGGCCTTGAAAAAATGTCTCGTTCTCATGATGTGTACCATCTTTTCTTTCGGCAGCGCCATTGCATCCGAAAAAGAGGGAGTCTATGTTGAGAAATATCTCTATGAGGCGCTCCCTGTAACAGGCGATGCGGCAAAGAAGGAGACTGTCGAAATGGAGATGCTTCATACCGCAGGAAATATCTCTTACCATGCAAAGATATCGTCCTCAATATCCAGTGAGGAGATTAGAATAGAGACAGACAGGGAAGGACAGTTCATCTCCGGGACTAGACAAGTTTTAGCTTACGATAAGGGTCCTCCTGAAGAAGAAAGGATATGGCGGGAGGAAGACAAGGTCTTCATGCAGGGGAATGGAGGTGGAAAGCGGAAAACCTTTAATCTTGCAGAAGACAGAAGGTTTGCTGTTGATGGGTCGCTTCTACTCCTTCTCCGTTTTTTCCCCTTCGGGGGAGGTGAGACCTGGAAGATCTTAATGGTGGACTTTACGGGATACGGAATTACCGTCGAGGTGCATAACGCCGGCGCGGAAATAATTACGGTTCCGGCGGGAACATTCGAGTGTTACCGGGTGGAAGTGATCGTGGGAATTCCCGTTTTGCGCCCCAGAATCGTATATTGGTTAACAAGAGATGCTCCTCATTATCTGGTGAAGAATGTGGGGAAACGCGGTCCATTTACAGACGCCTATGTAACGACGCTTATCTCGAGGGAATGAGATCATTTCAAATGCAGCGTGGATTGTCAGCGTATCCGGCAGAGAACAAGCGCAGTGCGGGTCGGCAGATAAACGGTGGCTCGATTGCGCATGGCGCCGTCGGGAAGTGGTATGGATCGGGTAAAATAGGTCTGTTGGGGCTCGATGCGTCCATGGCCGCCGAAACCCTTCGCATCGCTGTCGAGAATGAGTTTGTATTCACCGGGATGGAGATCAACAGGATAATCGGGGAACGACTGCCCAGGATTGAAGCTGAAAAGGAAGACGAGACCGGCGCGCTCGAATCCTAACAATTGATTCGCCTGATGCTCCAGGATTAACTTTATCTCTGGTGCATCTAAAAGAGCGTATTCGACTGCGAGAAGTGTCATGGCCTTATCGAATTCGGCAAGAAACCGGTAGCAAAGATTCTCATCATCGCGCAGGTTCCACTGGCGGCGCGCATACCTGTATGACCAGTTGTTGCCCTCGCGGGGGAAATCGATCCATTCCGGATGGCCGAACTCGTTGCCCATAAAGTTCAGATAACCGCTGCCGGCAGTAGCCAGGGTGAGCAGGCGGATCATCTTGTGCAGGGCCATGCCGCGCTCCACCCTTAAATTGGATTTAAACACGTTCATCTGATCATACATGTCCGCATCTATGAGCCGGAAGATAAGGGTCTTGTCACCTACCAACGCCTGGTCATGGGATTCAACATAACCGATGGTTTTCTCGTCTGCGCGGCGATTGGTCAGTTCATGATACAGGTTTCCCATAGGCCATTGCTCGTCAGGCGTTTCCTTGACCAGCTTAATCCAGTAATCGGGGACACCCATAGAGAGACGGTAATCAAAACCGTAGCCGCCTTCTTCAATGGGTACGGCGAGCCCCGGCATGCCGCTTACGTCTTCAGCAACGGTGACGGCCTTCGGATGCACGGTGTGTATAACTTTGTTGGCCAAGGCGAGATACACAAGCGCGTCATCATCGACATTTTTCCCGAAATAGTCTTCGTAAGAGGCAAAGATCCTTTCCAAACCATGGTCAAGATAAAGCATGCTCGTCACACCATCGAAGCGGAATCCGTCGAAGTGGTACTCATCCAGCCAGTAGCGGCAGTTGGAGAGCAGAAAATGGAGGACCTCAGGTTTGCCATAGTCGAAACAGCGGGAATCCCATGCCCAGTGGAAGCCCCGCGGACCATTATGAAAATACTGGTAAAACGAGCCGTCGAAACGGCTGAGCCCTTCTTGTTCGTTACGGGCCGCATGGGAGTGCACAATATCCATGAGTACCGAAATGCCCGCTTCATGTGCGGCGTCAATCAGGGCTTTCAGTTCCTCCGGCGTGCCGAAACGGGAGGAGGCGGCAAAAAAGCTGGAGACGTGGTAACCGAAAGAACCGTAATACGGATGTTCCTGGATGGCCATCAGTTGCAGGGTGTTGTATCCCGCGTCAACCACACGAGGCAAGATTTTGTCTTTGAACTCCGTAAAGGTTCCGATCTTCTCCTCCGTCTGGGCCATGCCTACGTGTGCTTCGTAGATCATCGGCGCTTCGGGTCTTGGGCAGAACGACTCCTTACGCCACTGATATGCTCTGTGGGGTTCCCACACCTGGGCAGCGAAGAGTTTGGTATGCGGGTCCTGGACTGCACGGCGTATGTAGGCGGGAATGCGCTCGCCGTGTCCGCCTGGCCAATGCAGAGATAGTTTATAAAGCTGGTCGTGATTGAGTTTGGTGCCGGGCAGCCTCAGTTCCCAGTTTCCGCTCTCACTGATTCGAGAGAGGGCAAATGCCGGATCATTACGCCAGCCATTGAAATCGCCGATGAGAAAAATAGCAGTGGCATAGGGCGCCCATTCTCTGAACACCCATTCACTGCCATGCCGATGGAGACCGAAATATTCGTGACCAGAGGCAAAATCCGCGAGTGACATGCGGCCGCCCGTAAGGTGTAGCTCCGTCGCCTTGATTTTGTCATCCCTTTGACGGAGTATCGACGCAAAGGGCTTAAGGAGAGGATCGCGCGAGAGGAACTTCATTTCAGAGGTGTGATGGACTTTGCCTTTTTTTTTCATCTGGTACTCCTGGCTGCCATTGAAATCATTATCCCGAAAAACTCTCCGGGCCTCATTACCTCCATCCAAGATCCAGATCCATATTCTTTGGTGCTTCAATTCTTACAGTCATAAAGAGGGATTTCTTTTGTCCTGCCGAAATATCCATGTCCCAGGTCAATGACGATGGAGTCTTCTCTGTAGGATCAGGGTCACACTTAAGTGTCACTGCGATGCGTTCATCCCTGGGCTGCGGATTGGGTTCTTCTATAAGGACCCTAACCGGGGAATTTCTGGAATTCTGGATATCCGTGCGCCAATCCCAGGTGTATGTCTGCTTATCCTGGAGGAATGTTTTCTCACCTGATTTTTTTGATATTAATTGAGTCCCTGCAGTGACAAGGGGATCAGTGCCAAAGAATATGGTCGCCTCTTGCCCGGCGAGAGCAAAGTTGCGTTTTCCCAATATGGCACCATCAACTATATATAAACTGCTGCCAGAGGGGATGTCTTTCGCCTCAGGAAGGTTCACTTTCGCCCTGAGGAATACCTGGCTGCTCTGAGATGGTCTTGCCATGTATGTGAATTCCGAAGGCCAGAGTTCTTCCGCAATCTTTACCTTCTGTTTCGCACCTGCAGGTATGTGTTTCTTGCCTATCTGCCAGAGTGAATATGTGGTCTGCTTAACCTGTCTGGCTCCTACGGCGGCTTCCTCAGCCGGGGCCTCAGCATCCACTTGGTCTGCCGCTGCAGCAGATTTTAAGGCCTTTTGCCTTGTTCCTTCCCTTCGGAATTGAGGCCGGGGTTTGATAATCCATGGCGTCAATTCAGCCGGAGAAATGGAAGAAGGCGGTTTCAGTGTGGCTAAATTGACGCTCACATTATTCCAGTCCTGGCCGGAACTCTGCCAGATTTCCGCCTCCCATGTGAATATTATCTGTTTGTCTTTTGGTTTTGCCTCAAGACGATATAGAGGATGCCAGCCGCAACCCGCCAACGAGTATGAGTATGTGAGAGTCGCTTCGGAACCACGTGCACCGGAAAAAATAACAGTCACCTCCCATGCGGTTTCTTTTCTCCCAGCGGTGCGATCGAGATCATCCTGCGCCTCTTTTATCTGTTTGTCTATTCTTTCGAGTTCAGATTCTTTCGAAAGTTTGTCCTGGTACGCTTTCTGAACGTTCTTGCCAATAGCGGTGGACATATTATACACATCTGTCATAGTCTTTAACTTCGCCTTGGTCTGCAACTGCCAAAACTGAATCTGTGTGTCCAGGCCGCGGATCGTTGCTTGAATGTTTTTCCGCGTGTCTTTCAGTTTCTCAAGCTGTTTCATTAGACTTGCAATCTTCCGATCATTCTGGCGGCTTACCTGTCGCCAGTTTATGTCATCGATTCTCATTTTCGCGTCATTGGCTGTGCGGACCACGAGTGAGTCAGGATCGGCCTGTCCAGGCAGGATAACGATAGTTTTTGCCTGCTGTATTCCTTCAGGCAGAAGTTTCACTTTCGCAACTTCAAGAACCTGGGCAGAGCCGGGAAAGAATGTAACATCGTGGGGAAGGGACCACGAAGTCCCAGGCAGGCAGAAAACAAAGATGACAATTGCCGCAATACATTTCTTTGCAGAGATTTTGCTGTCAGTCATGTGCCAACCTCCAGAAATTGATTAATTAGCCCCGATTAATTTAGCAATGCTCCTTACCTCTTGCATGATTGAGGGCAAATCTACCAGCACGAGTTCCCTATCAAGCATGACAACTTTGCCTCCAATAATGCTCGTCTTAACATCTGCGCCGGAAGCGGCGTATACAAGCTGTGAGTAGTAGTTGTGCATCGGCGCAAGATGCGGTTTCCTCGTATCTACTATAATCAGATCGGCACATTTTCCCGGCTCGATGGAACCGATCCGGTCTTCCAAACCCAGAGCCTTTGCTCCGTTAATCGTGGCCATTTTCAAGACTGTCTTGGCATCCATCACTGTGGAATCCATTTGTATGACCTTGTGTAGCTTGGCGGCAGTGCCCATCTCTCTGAACATGTCCAGATCATTGTTGCTGGCACTGCCATCTGTGCCGAGTCCCACGGCGATACCTTTTTCGATAAAGATCGGGATGGGCGCACAGCCAGCGGCCAGTTTCATGCTGCTTTCCGGATTGTGGGATACTTTCACATTTAAGGACTGAAGAATTTTCAGTTCGTAATCTTCAAGCCAGATGCAGTGAACGGCCAGTGTTCTGTCATCCAGTATGTCGATGTCCTTAAGATGCTGGACGGGTGTTTTTCCAAATCTTTCTCTCACTATGGCAACTTCTTCTTTTGTTTCCGAGACGTGGACGCTGTAAAGTACATCTGCTCTGCGTGCGGCTGCCTTTACACTTGTGAGGGTTTCCGGGGAACAGGTATAAGGCGAGTGACAGGCAAGAGCGGGCATAATCAAAGGAGATTTTAGCTGCCATTTGCTTATGAATCTCTCGGCTATATCAGCAATCTTTGCCGGGTCCGTTGGCTTGGGGAAATCTATGAATCCCTGAGATACAACGGCCCGCATACCGGAATCAAAGGCTGCGCGGGCGACCTCGCTTTCATAAAAATAGGCATCGCAGAAGGTCGTCGTCCCGGAAAGAATCATTTCTGCCATGGCAAGCATGGCGCCCCTATAAACCATTTCCCTCGTCACGAATTTTGACTCGGCCGGGAATATATGGTTATGGAGCCAGTCCATGAGGGGAAGATCATCGGCAAGCCCACGAAAACATACCATAGGCAAGTGGGTGTGAGTGTTGATTAGCCCGGGCATAATCAAGGAGTCGTGGGCGGAGATGACCTTTTTTGCGGTGCATGAATTTCCGCCATCGGTATTTCCGTGCCCAATGAATGCGATCTTTCCGTCTCTGATACCGATTACGGGATTATCTATTACATCCATGGTTTCGGACATGGTCAGAAGTGTACCGCCTTTGATGATGATATCGAATTGGTTATTATGTTTGGTATCGTCCATGGCTAATTCGTGCCGAATTCTTTCTTGATTCTAATTGCAGTCTCTTCTACCGCTGCCATTATCTCGTCTTCGTGAAGTGTGAGAAGCTTTCGGTTCTTCATCACCACCTTGCCATTGATCAATACTGTGTCGACGTCGGCTCCATTCACAGCGTAAACAATATGTGAATATTCATTATACAGCGGAGTAAGATGGGGCTTGTTCAGGTTGATGATTATAATATCCGCCTTCATTCCTGGTTTAAGTGAACCAACAATGTTTTCCATGCCAAGCGCCTTGGCCCCTTCACAGGTAGCCATGCGTACAACGGTTCTGGCATCCATTACAGTTGGATCAAGCTTCGCAACCTTATGAAGTTTAGCGGCCGTATCCATTTCCTGGAACATATCCAGATTGTTATTGCTTGCGCAACCATCCGTTCCCAGACCAACGGTGACACCGGCCCTTATCATTTCCGGTACAGGAGCGATTCCTGAGGCAAGTTTCATGTTGCTCTCAGGATTGTGAACCGCCTTGCAGCCATAGTCGGCGAATATCCGCATGTCCTCTTCTTCCAGGCATACACAGTGAAAGGCGATAAACCGATCGCTGAGATAGCCCATATCTCTTAAGAAATGGGTTGGGCTCTTTCCAAATTTTTCTGTAAGTTTTTCCTTTTCGAACATGCTCTCGAGATAATGCGTGCCAAGGTACACTCCGTATTTGTCGGCAAGCTTGCTTGACTCTCGGAGAAGGTTGGAAGAACATGTATAGAGGGCGTGAGGTTCTATGAAGATATTTACCAGCGGATCATTCGCCCACTTTTGGATGAGGGATTCAGAATACTTGAGACCCTCCTCTGAGGTCTTAAAGTTGGGAGATGGAAAATCAAAGAGCACCTCCCCCACGAGACACCTCATGCCGGCTTTATTCGCCGCCTTTGCCACCTCATCCTCGAAGATGTACATGTCGCAGAAAGTTGTAGTCCCGGACTTGATCATCTCGGCGCAAGCAAGCAAGGCCCCCAGATAGGAGAATTCCTTGTTCACAAACATCGCCTCAGCGGGGAATATAAAATTGTTCAGCCAGTCCATGAGTTCAAGGTCATCCGCCAAGCCCCGGAAATATGTCATAGGTGCATGGTTATGGCAGTTGACAAGGCCCGGCATAATGAGAGAGTCCTTTGCGTCAATGATCTCCCCAGCGGTGTACCGGCTTTCGATATCCTGTTTTTTCCCTACGGCGATAATGTTTCCTCCCTCAATCGCCACGGCGCCATTCCGGATCCTCTGGTCTTTGTCATCCATAACGAGTACTGTGCCACCGGAAATCAGTCTGTCGACTTTCTGCAAAACGCTGCTCCCATTTCAGAAGGATTCATGTATGCGTGGTTTATACCATCCAATTAAAATCTTGACACGTTTTTTTAAAAATAATATGAATTTTACCTACCTTCAAGACATGCCTGGGTGGCGGAATTGGTAGACGCAAGGGACTTAAAATCCCTCGATACTTAGTATCGTGCCGGTTCGACTCCGGCCCTAGGCACCACTAAATTCAATGGGTTAGCTGACATAGCTATACCCCTTCTTTTTGTCGATTATTAAGTTTTAAGACGGTTAAGGATGAGATGTGTTAAACGAAACAATCCAGAGAAAATATTCAATTAATACACGGTAATTCTTAGATAAGTGACTAACGCAGAAGTGTGTATGCAGAGGTTCAAAGGTTGTCATGAAATACGATCTTTTAGAATATGCTGCTACTCAGGTAAAGAATCGGGAGATTTTCTTGCTCAACTATGGGAAAGATTTTCGCAAGTTCAGCTATCAATTAGACGCACTTGTGAATGTATGGTCCCGGATAGGAGTTGGAAAAGATTTGAAAGGGAGGTCTCATGCTGGTTTGCTACCATTCTTTAACATTCTGCGTCGTCATGCCATATTTGGGTTCCAACATATAGCCACATATCAGAGTTTTGTTGCATGGTTGACCTTTAGGCCAGGTCTGGAAGCTCTCTTAGTTCTCGGCAAGTTTGTTGATAATCCACCTAATGCCAAGATATGGAGTGATTGGTTGACTAATCACAAAGCATATCTAGGTTTATTCCAGGGCAAAAGCCTGATTTCAAAATCTCTTCCCAGAAGTAGCGATTTCCGGAAGGTCTTGACACGTCTCAATGACGATTTCATGCACCCGAATCCTAGTTTTACTTATAGGGATATGAGTATCCGCGAAAGTGGTCAAGAATTGTCTCTCGAAATCGATTTTTTTGATGTCGGCTCAGATATACACGAAGGGCACTTACTTGCATATCTCAATTTGATAGACTTGATCCTTTTGGCATCAGAATCCTTAGTGAATGATCTCTATGGTACCCTGCCCGATGCTCGTTGTGTACGCAATACATTTGCAGAAGCTGAAGCGTCTCGTGCAACAGGCTTAGCTATTCGCAATTCAGCAGCTAGGAAAGTAATGGAAGAGCTTGGCCTCTGGCGGTTCAGGTTCGATGCCTAAAAATTGCTTCTTCCTGAAAGAAATAATGGATACACCAAAACGATTCATGTAGGTTTCATATCGAAATGATGAAGACAGGTATTCTTTTGTAGTCGTGTAATATTTTAATTTGAAAAAAAATGTTTCGTGTCATGATGAGATCCAAATTATCGGCAAAAGCGAACTTCGTATATTAATTGTCAATCGAAAGTCCCCCCATGGATTCGGATGAAGACATATAGACTCAGATTCAGATTTCACGTATCCCAAAAAGGGATGCTGATGGGAAAAGAACAAAAATATGAGTTTATATTACCGAACGGACATAGAGCTGCGATCTTCACTATCTTTCGATCCGTAATACTCAGTTTAAATCAATCCCCACTACTGATAAGTAGGAGGTGGTGTCAGTTCTTGCTTCTTCCTGAGTTTCCCATATTTTTCAGAGAATTCCCTAGTTCATTTCACTTGACATAGATATTTGTTTCATATCTCATGGAACGAGAATGAAAATAACTGATCGGCTGTCCATATCAGGATCAGATGGCCGATGTACAAATTGTGTTGAGAGTTTCAATCAGCGATCTTTAGCAAACGTGAAATAGCATCGACAATGAAGGGGGGAACGAGGGATGAATATTGCATGCTATCTAAGAATGAGCGCCAGGGAATACGGAGACAAGGTTGTAGCCATGGAGGGGGACCGACAGATCACGTACAGCGAACTGGATGACAAATCGAACCGTATTGCCTGCTGGCTGAGGAAATCAGGAGTGCAACCGGGAGAAAGAGGCATCATCTATATGCCGAACAACATCGAATATTACTATCTGCTGTTCGGCATGTTCAAGGCGGGGGTGATCCCTATACCCTTGAATTACCGCTTCCAGAAGGAAGAACTACGCTATGTTCTGACGGACTCCGGCGCCTCGCTCATGTTCGTGCTGGAACGAAACACGCCGCTCGCGAACGAGTTGGAAAAGGAGGTCCCCACACTGAAGCAGGTTGTCGTATCCGACGAGGGGGCATCCAGCTCTAATGCCCTCTTCCTTAAAGACGTCCTGAAGCGTTACGATTCAGACTCGGATGTTTTTTCCGCCCTCGATGATGATCTTGCCATGATCATGTATACCAGCGGAACGACGGGAAAACCCAAGGGGGTGAAACAGACCCACCGTAACAATGTTGCAAACGCGAACGTTTTTGCCTTCACCCAGCAGGTAACATCCAGGGATCGGCTTCTCTGCGCGACGCCCTTGTTTCACGTCGGCGGCATGATCCCCTCCTTCACGACTATTTTCACTGGAGGATCGGTGGTATTTCTGCCCATGTGGGATGCGACAAAATTCCTGGAGTTAGTCGACCAGAAGAAAGTGACTTGGACATTCCTGGTGGGCCTCATGGGTGCCCAGCTTGCCGGTATGGAAGGCACAGACAAATACGATTTGAGTTCGTTGAAATACGTCGTCTTCGGAGGATCGCCCATATCCGAGGCAATCTATAAAAATTTCCAGAAACAATTCAATATAATGACGTATGAGCTTTACGGTCGAACGGAGCACGTGGGTGTCTCCGTCTGTTACGATGTGACAGACATGAGAGTGCCAGGATCAGCGGGGAAACTGCTTGGGCAGGTCATCAAGGGCAAGTTCGCAGATCCTCAGACGGGCAAAGCTGTCGGTATCGGGGAGCCTGGTGAACTGATGGTCAAGGGGGACATCCTGACTCCGGGGTACTGGAACAAGCCCGAAGAAAATGCAAAACTCTTCGACGAGGAAGGATGGCAACATACGGGAGATGTATTTACACGGGATGAGCGGGGCTATCTCTTCTTCATGGAAAGAACGGACGATATGATCATAAGCGGTGGTGAGAATATCTATCCACGGGAGATCGAATCCGTCTTGTATAACCACCCCGGCGTGGCGGAGGTGGCTGTCATAGGGCTTCCCCACGAGGAATGGGGGGCACAGGTTGCAGCCGTCATCGTGAAAAAAGACCCGAAATTAGCGGAAGAGGAGATCGTCGCATTCTTAAAGGGGAGGAAGGATCTCAGCGGCTACAAGCGACCACGGATTATCAAATTCGTTGATCAAATCCCAAAAACGGCAAGCCAGAAGATTGACAAAGCGTCACTGAAAAAACTCTATTCATAGGACGGCCTTAAAAGAAGCGCAAAGGCGGAGCCGCTGCATCGCTTAATCATATCGCTTTGTAAAGGTGGAGAAGCTAAATGAAAAAGTTCATTATATTAATAATCATCGCCGCGTTTTTTTTATTGAATGGGTGTGCCGGAACTATACCTATTAAGAACTTGGCATTACCTCCCGTAAGCACAATAGAGGGGCATATCACGCAACTTGATGAGAGTGGATTTACTCTAATGGATAATTCCGGCTCAATCTATGTCAGAGCTGAGTTGCCAAGCAATCAAAAACTGAATCTTTCCGTTGATGAAAAAGTTAAGGTATACGGCAATCTGCAAGGCGGCGAGAAAAAAACATTTGACGGGTATGTTATTAAGAAGTCGACGGGGGAGCAGATTATTGTAAGCAATCCGAGTCCTCACATCGGCTTCATTATTCAGACCCCTTTTAAGTAATGCCTAGCAATCGCACCGCCTCTGACTGCCCAAAGCTGCATAACGAAGGTGCTTTGGGAAGCCGATGACGCGCAACGTTGGGCGATGAAGAGAAAACGATGAACCAAATATTGCGTGCTGATATATCCGATGCTGCAGAAATCGAAGGAGGAAGCTCAATGAATCGTAATGCACTCTGGATCGGTTCCGTGGTGCTCGCCGCTGTCATTGGCTTTGGCGTAGCGAATTTTGCGAATTCGCAGACAGGCGAGAAGCCGAAGCGTTTTCCCCAGCTCACGCTGGACCAACTCAGTGACCAGCAGCGGCCTCTCGGCGAAAAGATCATGAAGATTTCAAGCGTCGGTCTCGGGGGCCCTTACAATCCGCTGCTGCGCAGCCCGGTCCTGGCGCAGCGCATGTATGATCTGCTCGATTATCTGCGCTGGAATTCCTCGCTGTCGCGGCAGTTGACGGAATTCGCGATCCTGATCGTGGGGCAGCAGTGGCGGAGCCAAGTTGAATGGTATGCGCATTATCCGCTGGCGCTGAAAGAGGGTCTGCCGAAACAGGTGGCCGACGACATCAAGGCCAACAAGCGGCCGCGGGTCATGACGCCCAAAGTGGAAGCCGTCTATGACTTCTGCATGGAGCTCTCGACGAAACACGAGGTTTCCGACGCGACGTTCAATCGAACCAGAAAATTCCTCAGCGATCAGCAAATCGTGGATCTGACGGTGCTCAGCGGCACCTATGTGACGGTGGCTATGGTGCTGAGTATGGCGGAGGAAAGCGTGCCGGCCGGTAAGGAGCTGCCTTTCAAACCCGGCGAGCCTTGAGAGTTGTCGCAACGGACGTCTATCCGGGAACGCGCCGACGCGTGTCCCGGATGAGGCGTTGCGCCTTGATTCTGCACCGGCGTGCCGATTCGGTGCCTCGCCTCTCCCCAGAAACTGGACAAGACAATAAGGTGCAATCGAGCCATCCCATACCGGAAATAGCAAATAGCAATCGATATGGTACGGCACTTGAGGACATTCATACTGCTGACTCCAAGCGGTAATCCTCACCTCAATTCCAAATGGAAAACGGTTGACTTGTAGATGAATGACATAAGCAACCTCCGTAACTAACTTGCTGTACTGTTGATTTTGATATTTTCACCTTCTATGCTACATTACAATGAATAATCATTGCTGAAAATAAAAAGGCAGAGCCATTTGACCCTGCCTTTTGTTTAGAATATTTGCTCTAATTTAATTCTTGAACTTCATAATAATAATTAATATTAAAAAAAATTTATATTTTTGTCATCAGCATGCTAAGCAACATGGTAGTTTTTAAAATTAGCTTTTGCCCATCAGATTCGCTTATCCGTTTCTTTTTTATGTCTCCCCGTACATTTTCAATGAAGGAGTTCAGTTTTCTGATTAACGGTATGATCTCTTTATTTTGAAGATCCAAAAGTTCTTCAGGCTTTTTCCCCATCATGGTATTCCTCAATTATCAGAATTAGTATTTATCTGGACAGAAGACGTCTTATTATTAAAAAGGCAGAGCCAATTGCCCTGCCTTTCTGCTGAAAGTTAAAAATTAGTTTACCCTTTTAACTTCCTCTTCGCTCCTACAACCCAAATTAAACCAACACCCATGAAGGAGGGGCATGGTGATTGGTTCTGGGTTCATGGCATATGTTATCAAGTTAAGACCTACGTATTATACAATGGTCTGCGGTGCTGATCAAAATACGTCTTTATGTTTTTTATTTAATGCTTTTACAACCTTCAATTGAGAATGCTTTCGTGTTGGCAATCCTCTTTCCATCTTTGAAACTGTCTGGTAGGCCAATCCTGCTCTCCGTGCAAGTTCGATAATGCTCAGAGGAATGGCTTCACGGAAATGTCTTACTTTGTTTCTTTTCATATTCATACTAAAGTCTAAACAATCACATTTATGGTATAGGATTACATCAACAACCAATCATATGAAGTGATAAATATCACTCATATGAATATTTGATTAGATTAATTAATATTAATTAAAAGGTACAGCAATGCCGGAAGGCTTCCCTTGTAATCCGTAAGAGAGCCGCGTCGAATGTTTTCAACAAAGTCCGCTTGGGAGATTTGACCTGAAAGGAAGGGGAGAGCCGGAAATGACTTCGCCTTTTTTATGTTTATTACAACCAGCAATCGTTAAAAGTATCATTTATTGAAATTGGTTAGTTGTGGTGTTGTCGAGAATCTATTTCTCATCCCTTTCTTCCCGAAGACTTGATTTTTCTATTTTACCACTTTATGTTACATTACAATTGGAAATAAATAGAAACGGTCCTCAGAGACAATAGCAATCCCACAAACTGGCAGAACCTTATCTCTGAATGCGTTACATGTCTTGGGGACAAGTGAGGAAATAGAATGCCACCTATGGGTTGGAAAAAGCTGATAAAGAGTTGTTCGTTGAGCGGACATGGTGAACACCGTATAGCGGCCTACTCTGAGTTTATGCCGCCGATTAATTTGGGCTGTAGACCTCACGGTGGAAGGATATACGAATTCTTCTCTGAAGAGAACCCCTACGGTTTCCCGGTCACAGAGTTTGAAGAGTATTACGAATTGCGTCCGGGGCTGGAAAATATCGCCCATCAGGTTCTTGATTCTCTGGTTCATCTGGCTCGCGGGGAACCAACTCAGCACCTTGCCAAGAATAAGCTAGTCAATAACCCTTACTGGCCCCCGGAGCTTGCCAAGCAGGCAGGAGCGCTAAATCATGAACGCTTCGTTTTGCTTCTGTCACTTTCTCTTTCTCTCACCCATGATGACAAGGGCAGGAGACGTTGGACATTCTTCGGCGGCAGTGAACAGGGGCCCGTCCGTCCTTTCTGGAAGAGTTTTTTCACGTCTGACGGCAGAGATCTCCCATCAGAAAGAGCAATGGATTTTATTAGAACTCTTCTCCATGCAGCCTATGGCGAACCTTTCGAGAAATTATCTGATCTCCATGGTACCGGCTTTCGTATTTTTGTTGAGGATGATGATCGACACCGTAATCTGCGGCCAGTTTGGGCATCGCCCTTGATCTGGCACCGGGGGATGTCACTGAAAGGTGTTAAATATCTCTTGAACTTTGAGCCATTCGAGGGACTTCCAGCGGCTGTGAAAAAGGCCTATTTCGCGGGGGAAGTAAACTTATTGCCTTTCCCGGGTAGCTTGCTTTTTTGGGGTGTCCCCGGTTATATCAAAATGCAACGTGAATTAACGATGGCCAACCAGATCCCCTTATTGAGTGTTGCGGAGCGTCAGGAGTCTCCTTATGGACTTCGTGTGCCTCAATCCGGCTGGATGCATATACCACGACGCAACCATCTTTTGCCAAATGAAGACTTCGGACCGATTAGAAGCACCTTCCAGCGAACCCATCGCTGGGCAAAGGTGCACCGTTACGAAGATGAGTTAGCGACTCCCGGACGTCAGGATCATATCGCCAAGGTGCTTTTCAGCACGAATCCAAAAGACCTGGATCTGTATGGCAAGCCCATGGCGCGGAACAGCCAGATCTGGACTCATGACTATCAGCTATTGCTCGATGGCCCAAACGCTAATAGAGCCGAAATTGATGCTGCTATCAAGTCAGTCAATCAAGGTGGTCTGTTTGGATACAGATTTCAATATCCACCGATGTGTATAGGATCATACCAAGTTTACTGGCATCGCCCTCTCATAGCGTACATACGCCACAATACGGATAAGCCAGCCGTGTTACATGACACTCTTAGGGGATATCTTACTGCCTATGACGCAAAGCAGCGTGTTGATTTAGATCATCCAATCGAACTCTGGCCGAACCTTTACAAACGAAACGCGCATATGGCCGTCATTGAACTTTTCAATGATAAGAAACATGAGCAGAAAACAGTTACAAGAACGCTGAATCTATTGGAAACGCACGAACTCATGGGCAATAGAAAGATTCCCTGCACTCTTGCAAGACAGATATTGATGTTGCCGGAAAATAGGACACTTGATGCATGGCTCGAATCTTTGCCGGAGATTGCGGGCAATAAAGAAAAAGGTCAAATGCTCGCCAATCAATTACAGGGTCTGATCGAACACAAAAAGCCGATTCTGTCAATTTCGGAAAGAAGAAGACTGCCGGCCTCGCTGACCTTTGGCCGCGCTGCCGTTCGTTCTTTTGAAGTGCGATATTGGAAGGATATCCTTCATCTGGCGACAGGTGAATATACGAATAAAGCAAATTCTGACTGCATCCTGGACACTGTGACTCAAAGGATGTTAAAGCATCATCATCGAGACCTGGAAGGACTTGGGAATTACTTGCTTACCTACTATAGGCGGATCATCGCTGAATACGGAATGCAGGGAAAAGCTTTGGTCGGAGACCTGCCTTTCAGATGGAAGACTGATTTTGATTTTGACTGGTGGGGAGGTTGGGCAAATGACCAGTTGGGGCGACTTGAGGAACGTAATCTCCTGATGATGATTCCAGGACGCGATCGCCATCGGGCGGTTATCATGGCGGATCATTATGACACGGCATACATGGAAGATATTTATTATAAGGCGCAAGGTGGTTCGGGTGCTCGTCTTGCATCTGCCGGGGCAGATGATAACCACTCCGCAACTGCTGCGCTGATGCGTGCTGCTCCGATCTTTTGCGAACTCAGCAAGGAGGGAAAGCTCGGTTGCGACATTTGGCTTATTCACCTGACAGGCGAGGAATTTCCATCAGACTGTCTCGGAGCACGTAATCTCTGCCAACAGCTTATAGAAGGTACATTGAGATTACGCTTATCAAAGGATAAAGAGAAAGATCTGTCAGATGTTCAAATTCATGGCGCGTTTATTCTTGATATGGTTGCACATAACAATGACAGTGAACGTGACAAATTTCAAATATCTCCGGGAGTGGGAGAGGAATCGGTGTGGTTAGCTTATCAAGCCCATATGGCTAATGAAATATGGAACGCCTCCACTGATATTTGGAATATGAGGCCGTCCCGCCGCAGATGTACTCGAGGAAAACGAAGTTTTAATGGAAAGACGTTCCCGGAAATTGCGTTACATCTGAAACTTGATGGTGAAATTCGTTTGCCTCGTGATCCCAAGAGTACGCTTTATAATACCGATGCCCAGATCTTCTCTGATGCAGGTGTACCGGTAGTGCTTTTCATGGAAAATTATGACATCAGCCGTCACGGATATCATGATAGCTATGATACGATGTCCAACATTGACCTCGACTTTGGGGCCGCTGTCACAGCAATTGCTATCGAAACCGTCGCTCGAGTTGCTGCTGAAGAACCTTTTATAAAATAATATTGATCGATATTACCAAATTTATCTTCTATATACTGCATCTCCCAATTTTTATTATGAGTTGCGATGAAATTACTTTTCAGTTTTATCCGGTTATGTTCAATTGTGTTCAATCGTAGCCACTATACTATTTCCAGGGGTGGGTGAGCACAACTTCCTATACCGTTGTTTTTCCAATTCTGCTTTTTATCACTCCCCTCCTGTAGTCAAGCGTCTGGCAATTTTGACTTGCATACCATCTTTCTAACTGTAATCCTTATGGGCAGTTATAAATAAGAGAACATATCTTGCGACGTCTAAACCTTTCTGCTCAGAATTCCTCCTATATCAGATTAAGACAAAAACTCGTTTGAAATCAGTTATTGGAGCACTTGCATTAATTCTTCAAGAAATCTACTGTTATGTATAAATAATGTGATAGTGTTCAAATTCATCCTCATGAAGAAATAGAAGGGTATTTCTTTCACAATCCGGAAGAGGTGAAATGTGACTGAAAACGTGCCGGAAATTTTGCTTGTAGAGGACAGCAAACATGACGTGGAGTTTATGCTTAAGGCTCTTGAGAAGTATAATCTTACCGATAAGATCAAGGTATTTCCGGACGGAGGGGAGGTACTGGACTATATTTTTGCAACAGGCAAATATTCAGGGTGTGATACTTGCAGGAAACTCAGGGTGATTATACTGGACATAAAGTTGTCGAAGGTTGGTGGGCTTGAGGTTCTTCGGAGGATCAGGGCTAGCGAGAATACAAAAATGATTCCAGTAGTCGTTTTTTCATCGTCAACGGAAGACCGGGACAGGGTGGAGAGTTACCGATTGGGAGCAAACAGCTACATCATTAAACCCACCTCTTACGAGAACTTTGTCAATACAGCCGCCGAAATAGGCTCCTACTGGATGTTGCAGAACATCCCTGCATAATGAAAGCGGATAAAAATACTTGAGACACGCCATGTTGATGGTGCCTTATTTAATACGGGATGAAAGGTGGGACAACATGACAGCCGATTTTTCGCGTATGAAGGATACGGCTACCTCCCTTGAAGTCGTGAGTCTTGAGATTGCCGCAAATATACAACAGTTCAATTAGTAATAGTTAAAATATCTCTTCGCCGAGTAACCCAGACGAAATTCCTTGAGAAAATGTTTAAAGTCACTTAGAATTCAAATAAATTTAGAGATTGGGGGAAAATTATGAAAGAACGATTAAACGCGCTACAGGTTGCACTCGACAACGAAATGAAGGAGCATAAGTTTTATCTCAAGAATGCGGAGAGAACCAAGAATCCAGTTGGTAAAGCTATGTTTAATCAAATAGCCGGTGAAGAACTGGAGCATTACGAAAGACTGAAGCAGCTTCACGAGAATTGGGAAAAGGCAAAGAAATGGCCTGAAACTGTTCCCCTCAAAGTGAAAGACACAATTGTCAAAACTCTCGTGAAAGAGGCAGCAAAAAATGCTCCTGCAAAAGCCAAGGGAGACGCAGACGACCTGAAGGCTGTGCGAACGGCCATTGAATTCGAAGGAAAGGGTACGGAGTATTATGCAAAACTTCGTGATTCAGTTACTGACCAAAAAGAAAAGGCATTTTTTAATCTTCTTGCCAATATTGAACGCGAGCACTACGTATCTCTCAAAGATACGGAGCAATACCTAATTGATCCTGCGTCATGGTTCAGAGAGAAAGAAGAAGGTGGTCTGGACGGTGCCTGACAAGACATGGGGGCTGCTTTCTAGTAACGTATTATTGAGAAATATCGAAAAGCAAACGAGGTTAGGAGGTGTTAAATGAACGCGTTAACGTTAGTATTTGTTTCATTATGCGTATTTGCAATCGCATATAGGTTTTACGGCCTTTTCATCGCCAACAAGGTGTTGGAATTGAAAGCGGAACGGGCGACACCTGCTGTTAAAATGGCCGATGGACATGATTATGTCAAAACCAATAAGTATGTCTTATTTGGTCATCACTTTGCCGCAATCGCTGCTGCGGGGCCATTGTTGGGCCCGGTGTTGGCCGCACAGTTTGGCTTTTTGCCGGGGGCGCTGTGGATCATTATAGGTTGCGTTCTGGCAGGAGCAGTGCATGACATGGTCGTGCTTTTTGCTTCCGTAAGACATAAGGGACAGAGCCTCGCGAAAATTGCGGAAAGTGAGATTGGAAAAACCGCAGGAACCGTTGCTTCCTTTGCTTTTCTTTTCATTCTCATCTTAACCCTCGCCGGCCTTTCCATCGCCGTTGTCAATGCCATGTTTGAAAGCGCCTGGGGAACTTTCACTGTCTTTTCCACATTGCCGATCGCCTTTCTAATGGGTATTTGGATGTATAAAATACGCCCAGGCGACGTTCTGGGGGGGAGTATTATAGGCGTTGGCCTTCTTGCCATAGCGATCATTGTCGGACCGTATGTCGCGGCAAGTCCCACCTGGGCTTCAATATTCACACTCTCGAAAAAGCAGATATCTATTTTTATACCCATCTATGGGTTCTTCGCCTCGGTTCTTCCGGTCTGGATGCTGCTGTGCCCCCGTGATTATCTCTCTACGTACCTTAAAATAGGGACCATCGCGATGCTTGCTATAGGAATTTTCATTGTCCATCCTGATTTCCAGATGGCTGCTCTTACACCCTTTATTTATGGCGGCGGCCCGATAATTCCCGGCCCGGTGTATCCCTTTGTCATGATCACCATCGCCTGCGGTGCACTATCCGGCTTCCACGCCATCATTGGATCAGGAACAACCCCGAAAATGATCGGAAGCGAACGGGATGTTTTATTTATCGGCTACGGAGCGATGCTCGTCGAAGGATTTGTGGCCATCATGGCTCTAGTTTCCGCCTGTGTTTTACTTCCCGCAGATTATTTCGCCATCAACGCGGCTCCGGCAGCTTACCAGAAATTGGGCATGGTTCCGGTTAACCTTCCGGATCTTGCCATACAGGTCCAGGAAAAGATCCAGGGCCGGCCGGGCGGCGCGGTTTCCCTTGCCGTGGGCATGGCGTATATCTTTGCATCTGTCCCTTTCATGAAGGGATTAATGTCGTACTGGTACCACTTCGCCATAATGTTTGAAGCAGTGTTTATTTTGACCGCTGTAGACACGGGCACAAGAGTCGGCAGGTTTTTCCTCCAGGAAATGGTCGGGAAGGTCATTCCGAAGTTTTTGGAAAAACGCTGGATGCCGGGCATCATCATAACCAGTTTTCTTTTCACAGGCGCCTGGGGTTATCTCGTGTATACCGGAGACATCACGACGATCTGGCCGCTGTTCGGCATGAGCAACCAGCTCCTCGCCTCCTGCGCCCTGATCATCGGAACAATCATGCTGATCAGGATGGGGAAATTGAAGTATGTATGGATGACCGCTGTTCCCGGTGTCATCATGGCCGTTACGACTTTGTATGCCGGATACCTGAATATCACACTCAATTATCTTCCGAAGCAAAATTATCTCCTTGCTACTCTCTCGGTCATCGTCATGGTATTGGTTCTGATAATATTTGCTGCAGCAGTTAAGCGCTGTTTTGATCTTCTTCAAATCAGGATACCCGTTAAAGATTCATACGGCGATCTTGTTCTCGAAGTGGTGGAAGAATAAGAATGGAAATATAGAAAATAAGGGGGGCGTTATGGAAATAAAAAATATTCTCTTTGCGACAGATTTTTTAACAGGTTCTAAGCATGCAGCAGCATATGCCGCGGACCTGGCCTCGCGATATGGAGCAAAATTATATGTGGTCCACGTAATACAGGACGTAGGGAAACTAACTAGATGGTATGCTCCGAAAGTTAATCTAACCGAGCTCCAAAAGACCATGGAAGAGAAGTCCAAACAGGAGCTGCAAAGTTGTTGTACGTTGGGACTTGGCGGCTACAAGAATGTCGAATACCGTTTGTTAACGGGAGAGCCCTCTGAAGAGATTGTGAAATTTCAAGAGGAAAATAATATAGGGTTGATTGTTATCGCAACCAATAGCAGGAAAGAAGCCGGTGCGAAAGAAGTACTGGGCAGTACCGCCGACCGGGTGGTGAAATTTGCCACCTGCCCGGTATTGACCGTTGTGCCTACCGGAGAGGAACCGTCGGAAAGCACAGACCCCAAATTATGCAGTGATGGGGAAATCCGGTTCTAAATATTAATTGCCGGAGGGCGCCGGGTTCGGGTGGAGCGCCCTCCGCTCATTCAACACTTAGGACGATTTCTCAAGGGTCCTCTTGTCACTGAGGATGCGCATTATCAGTTCCATTGAAGATCAGGATTTAATCAGGACTATCCTCAAACGCCTGGGGAACTCTGGCTCGGCAAATCAAGACCAATATCCCCACCCTTATACCGCTCAGCATGCGGGTCTCTCGGATATCTCGCGTGAAAAATTCTCTGTCCAGTATTGTCCATGAATTAAGAATTTATTGGCGAAATTATCTATTCCAGAGCTTCCTTGCCACGCTGACGATTTTCATAATCCTTCTCTTCTTAAGCCTTGAAAATGCGGTTGTGACTGCATCGATGGGTTCAACAGCTTTTATAGTTCTTACAATGCCTGGTTCTATAACCGCGAAACCGAGAAATGTCATAGGCGGCCACGCGATTGGTCTGTGTTTTGGTTCTGTTTGCGCCCTCATACCCCATGTACATTGGCTGTCTTCGATTTCCGTGTACGCCCTTGCAGTTGGGCTATCCATATTATTAATGGTTGTTGTTGATATGGAGCACCCGCCGGCTGCAGGCACCGCCATGGGAATCGCCATAACCGGAATATCGTGGGAGGTCGCAATCGCCTTGATTTCAAGTGTGCTCATTCTCTCCCTGGCACACAAGCTGCTTGAAAATCATCTGAAGGATTTGATTTGAATAAGCAGTGTGTTGGCAATCAGCTACGGGAATCCCCTCTGCTTGACCATTAAGGACCTTTATTTCAAAGCTGATTTGCACTATCGATATAATAAATATTTAGCTTACGTCCTTTTTCCGCCTTTTTCTCGGGAGATTGACTTTCGGGGAAAGCATAAGCTGAGGAGGAAGTTTCTGCGCGTGGAGGATTTTCACCAGCTTTCCAAGAGAGTCAGCTATATTCTCCAGTTCCTTTGCAGATAAACTCTTAAGTCCCTCTACCAATAATCCCTGAGCTACCTCCGGGGATCCTTCGACCAGTTCTCTCCCGGCATCGGTCAGATCAATCTCGACATTGCGTCGATCATCCTTTGAGCGATTTCTCGTCACCAGTCCCTTTGCTTCGAGCCGATCAATTATTCCCACAGCCGTGGCGGGGTGGACAAATATCCTGCTCGCCAGGTCCTTCAGATTTGTGGGGGAGGCCCCGGCGATAACTTTAATTGTCCACAGCTGAGGGCCCGTAACGCCGGTTTCGCGTTCTGCTCTCTTCGATTGGTCGTTTACGGCCTTGAAGACTCGCCTGATGTCATCCATGATTTTAGACATTAATGGGGTTTTCGCAGTCATAAACTTCCTCGTTTACGAAATCTATATACCAATCATTTGTGTAATAATTTATATACCAATCATTTATGCAAAAATCAATTGACAATTTCCTATAAAGGGATTATTTTGTCGCCGATTCTACTATAAGGAGGTTATCTATAAAAAGGTTTTTTGTGGCACTGATTGTTGTCACTTTTGCGGGATTCGTGCTTTGGGGCAGATAGGGAATTTGGTTCTTTGTTCAATTTCTTTTGGGTGCAGGTCAGATAACATTATTTTCTCGAGAAGATTAGCGGGCAGGAGTAATATCAAAGATTTTTGGTTTCAATTAAGAATAGTAATGCAGGAGGTGAACAAATGTCAAAGAAGAACAAGGTTTCAAGGTATTTGCTGGTATTCTCGTTTTTGGCTTTCATGATTTTGGTGGGGTGCGCCACCACACAGAAGGCTGGCCCTGTCGTTAAGGCGGGGGATCTCAGCATGAAGATGAAATCTGGGAAGTACATTCAGAATGCGAATAATTTTGAAATCATTGTCGATAAGACCGGATCGATGGGGAGCGATTATGGCGGGGTGCAGAAGTTCTTGATTGAAAAGTCCCTCGTAAGCAAATTTAACAGTTACATTCCAGATGTGACCCTCAACGGTGGATTGAGGACCCTGGGCCAGAACTACGCGGATTTTGACGTCACAAAAATGGCGTATGGAATGACAAGGTACGATGCGGAGAGCCTTAACGGGGTTATACAGAACTTAAGTACCCCGTACGGCGACAGCCCACTTGAGACGGCAATCTTAGCGGCAGGCAATGACCTGAAAGGTCTACAGGGCAAGAGCGCACTTGTAATATTCACAGATGCAGTAGACATGGGCGACGCGCCGGTGAAGGCAGCAACGAGCGTTAAGAGCCAGTATGGTGATAATCTGTGCATCTACACCGTCCAGATAGGAGATGACAAACAAGGAGCGAAGGTCCTCGACCAGATCGCAAAGGCCGGAGAATGCGGAATCTCTGTAACAGGTGACGCCCTTGCAGACGACTCAGCGATGAACAATTTTGTGGAAAGAATATTCCTGGCCAAAGGCCCTGCTAAGAAGGAAGTCATGAAAGAAGCGGCTGTTCAGAGAGAAGCGCCGGCATCCAAGGAAGTTTCAATGACGCTCTTGGTTAAGTTCGATACAGGCAAGGCCGTAGTGAAGACAAAATACAATAAGGAAATAAAGAGGGTTGCCGATTTCATGAAGGCACATCCGGATACGAAAGCCATGATTAAAGGGCATACAGACAATGTTGGGGGAAAGAAATACAATCTCAATCTCTCCCAGAAGCGTGCCGAAGCGATAAAAAAGGTCTTGGTGAAAAAATTCAACATTAGCGCCGACAGAATCAAGACTGAAGGTTTTGGATTTTCCAGCCCTATTGCGAGCAATTCAACCAAGGAAGGAAGACAGAAAAACAGGAGGGGTGAAGCTGCTGTAGAATAGACCATCGAGAAATAATGTCTCTTCTTTGATCATTTAATATAGAAGGCCTCTCAACATCTGCAAAACGTGAACGAGAGGCCTTCTCTTCTATAAAAATTATTATCCGCTTGCTTGTAAATTACTTCTCAAAAGGGTAAAGGATTTCGTAGTAATGCCGTAACCCATTTAGGCCCATTCCATATTTCTCTATATACTCCACTGCAAAAAATCAGGTCATCGACCTTCTCAAAATACACGTTCTTACGTTCTGCCTCCTGGGTTGCCGGGTCATACCATATATAGTCTACCCAGCCACTACCTTTAGCGTTGGATGTGTTGACGATATCCCGGACAAATTTCTTGCCTGCGGAATCTTGAAGGTCAATGAAGTCTTGCCCTATATATTTTTTGTCCACTCCATGCGAAATTACAGTCCCCTTGCAGGTCAAAACAAAAATGTACATATCATCCTGAACAAAGGAGCCTTGGGGTTTTGAGAATTCAGACAAAGCGATTGCTTTACCAGAAGTTTTGTAAAAAGCTATTGCCTTGGCTACCCACTCTTTCGCATTTTGCCGTGACTGTTCGGGCATTTTCCCCTTTTTTTTTCAAAAGGCTGACATCGGCGGTATCTGATCATCAGCAAAACTAAATTTCAAATTCTCTACCCTGGATAAAAGACTACACCTTAATTCAGAGGTGTGCACGACATGAAATAGGGCGTTACTCAGAGTTGACGTAGTAGTAAATCAATGACTGCTGTTTATTGGGGAGGGAGGAATCTCTCCTCCAATCCCCATCCACCCTTAATCAAAACCGGCAGATTGGAGTACGATCAGTCAATATAAATATTTCAATAATCTGTATTACCCACTTTATGTTGATGTTCACACTTTGTGGGTGTTGTCGAGGATTATTTATCTCACTTCTTCCTTCCTGTGCGCTTGCTTTTCTGATTCAGCGTCTCGGATCAATATTTCAATCGTTAGTGGTTAGATCTGAGGTATAGGCGTTGGCTGCTCGAGGGGTCTGGAGGAACGTCTATCGGTGTGCCTCTGCAAATGTCGAAGCGGCATGAATTCACGGCGGGTGCGTCTCTTTATTTCTCGTACTAAAGATTCGGGGTTTTGTTTGGCTTTAGGTTCCATTTGCTCCTCTTCTTTCTCAGGGGTTCATTATAACCTAAAACCGTCTGTTGTCTTATCCCTTCATCTATCCACTTTCCTTTGAAACGCTACACATCCTGTGGCCATTTCTTCTTGACGCATAGGGAAAATGTTCCTATACTCATACATTCACAAAAGGACGTCTTGATCAAATCAAACAGAGATATTATGGGAGGTTGACATGAATCTCTCGGACGTAAAAAAGATTGCAGTGATTGGCTCAGGGATCATGGGCCATGGAATCGCGCAGACCTTTGCCCTGGGAGGATACGAAGTTACTTTAAACGACATTGCCGGAGACATCCTGGATAAGGCGCTCCGTCAGGTCCGAAAAAATCTCGATACCTTTATTGAGTTTGGGATCACTACAGATAAAGCTGCGAAAGAGGCCATGGCAAGGATCAAGACGTCCGTAAGTCTGAAGGATTCGGTTCAGGATGTTGACTTCGTTGCTGAAGCCATTCCTGAGATCATGGACTTGAAGAAACGCGTCTTCAAGGATCTGGATTCCTACTGTCCCTCTCATACCGTTATTGCCAGTAACACCTCCGGTCTAAGTATGACAGAGATGGCCTCCGAGATTAAGCGGCAGCATCAGGCTGTCATCGCCCACTGGTGGAACCCTCCCCATATCATCCCACTGGTGGAGATTGTGAAGGGCCGATATACCTCGGATGAAACGGTCAATCTCGTTTACCAGCTCCTTGTAGCCATCGGGAAAAAACCCGTTCGAATACTGAAAGAAGTACCGGGGTTTCTTGGAAATCGCATGCAGTTTGCCCTCTATCGCGAGGCCCTTGCCTGTCTAAGAGAGGGAGTGGCCTCGGCTGAAGACATCGACCTCGCGGTAAAGGCATCATTCGGCTTCCGGCTTCCGACTCTTGGCCCTCTTGAGACAAGCGACTTCGGTGGCCTCGACACGTTCCTGAATATTTCTGAATACCTCTTCAAAGAGATTGACCGATCGACTGAAGCGCCCGAGCTCTTAAGGGAGAAAGTGAGGGCAGGGAAACTCGGAGTGAAGACGGGGGAAGGATTCTATTCCTATCCCGGGGACAAGGCGCAGGAAAAGATCAAAGAACGGGACCGCCAATTCCTTCAGAGATTGAAATTACTCTATGTGGGGAAGGTCTGAAGCCTGATTAAAAATATTTGAAATTTCCCCATGCTTTTTGGTTCCCTCTGGATTGAGCAGGAGTGTTTGCGCCTTGAAAAGTGGGGGCACGGGTGCCGGCATCTAAAATTCGCTGACATGAAAAATTACGTGTTTGACCACATATTTTGATGCCCTAAAGACAGTAGCATGTTATGCATAACTTTCTGCAGTCTTGATTCTCTATTTTACCCTTTTATGTTGCATTACAATTGGAAATAAATAGAAACGGTTCCCTTAGGAGCCCCATAAAGGCATACTCTAACTTAATTTTTGTTGGAAGTTCTGGGGGCTTCTAATGTGGTATACGTTTAGAGAAGGGTAATGATTAATTGCAAAAAGTTTCGATGGACCTTCTTGAAATTAATAATGTATGAAAAGATCACAAAATGTATTTTTTAGACCGCCAGCTATGCATCCCAGAGGTATCTTTGACATTTTCAAATGAATTATTATACGGGTTCCCGATTACTTGGAAAAGAAACAAATTTGCAAAGGTATCGACCTTGCGCCATCATTACAAAACTGTCAAACTGGTCAGAAATTCACGAAGGCGAAAAGGGCGGATCAAGCTTCTGTAAAATATGAAGGTGAGAACTACAGTTTTTCCATTCATGGTGAGTAGTCATCCTGCGTATAAAAAATCGTTGCATGCTATACGTGGATAAGGCATATTGCACTGAAAATGAAATATTGAAATAGTCTTAACAAGGAATTGATATGTCTTTATCGAGAGGCATCTTCAGGATTACGGCATTCCTATTTTTATGTGTCTATTTTATTATTTTTTATGCTCCAGATGAGCAGGATTTTGTTTTTTTGAATCAAAAACTTGTAATAATCAATTCATCGGACGGCACAGAGTCTGATTTGTCCGATCAGTTGCGTTACAATACAAAGAGCCCCTTTCACATAATACTTGGATGGTATGATTTTAAAATTAATCAAACTGAATTTATTCGATATCCGATTGGATCACTGATTAGCACTGTTCCATTTGCCAATTCGTCCCACATAAACCGCGCACCTCCTCCCCGACCTTGGGAACCCCTTTATAAAAATTAGCAGCAAATCATCATCTGCACATCCCGATGAGCTTCCCCTTTAAAGGAAGTTTAGGAGAAAGTGGATTCCTTGGACAATAAACTGCTTAGGCTACGATCAATGCAGGAGAGGCTGAAACTCCATATGTCAATGGTACATTGTATTTTCTCGCAGAAGGGAGGTGAATAAGACCTTAATCTTTTTTCTTGTTTCTTTCTGATAATAACAAATTCAAGTGAAGGGAGAAAATGAAATGGAAGTATTGGGTATTCTACTAAGTCTGTTTCTACTTATGTTCATGGCATACCAGGGGTTTTCCGTTATACTGTTTGCCCCCGTGTTTGCCCTTCTTGCTGCGGCTCTCCAGGGGCTGCCAATCATGCCGTCTTATACCGAATTGTTCATGGCGAAGGCGGTAGTATATGTAAAATTATTTTTCCCCGTTTTTATGCTCGGTGCGGTTTTTGGGAAGGTTATGGAAGATACCCTTTTGGCTAAAGGCATCTCGCACGCCATCATGGAGAAACTTGGTCACAAGCATGCCATTCTGGCTGTTGTACTGTCCTGTGCCATTCTTACTTATGGGGGCGTCAGCCTGTTCGTAGTTGTTTTTGCCGTCTATCCCTTCGCAGCCGCACTATTTAAAGAAGCCGATATTCCCAAGCGTCTAGTCCCCGGCTGTATTGCCTTAGGCTCATTTACATTCACGATGGATGCCTTTCCTGGAACACCGCAAATACAGAACATCATCCCTACTACATTTTACGGGACAAATGGTTATGCTGCACCGATTGCTGGTTTGGTCGGCGGAGTGCTGATCTTCATTGTAGGGATGATTTATCTGGAATGGAGACGCAGAAAAGCAAAAGGGGAAGGCTATGGTTCCCACACGTTAAATGAGCCCGCTGAAGCAGCGGACGTAAAGCTGCCCAAGTGGTACGTTGCGATTCTGCCGTTGATTCTGGTCTTGGGTATCAATTATTACCTGTCACGGGTTTATACCTGGGATCCTGCTATCCTCGCGCCTCTAAGCGGCATGAAACTTCCCTTGATGGCGCCCGCTGTGAAGAATGTCATCGGTATCTGGTCGCTTGTTATTGGCCTTGTTTTGGGTATTGTTCTGGCCCTTGCACTTGGTTTCAAGAATATACCTAAGGATGGTGGATTGCAGAAGGCATTGAATGTCGGCGCCATCGGATCGCTTTTGGCCATCATGAACACAGCTTCCGAGGTTGGTTATGGCAATGTCATCGCCGCGTTGCCCGGATTCAAGTCCATCGCCGCAGCTCTTCTTGGAATCAAAATCGGTGGTACGCCTCTCGTATCTGAGGCGGTTTCGGTTACGACCTTAGCCGGCATCACGGGCTCCGCATCGGGAGGCATGTCAATTGCCCTTGACCTCATGTCCAAGGACTGGCTCGCCTGGGCAAACTCGATAGGCATGTCGCCGGAGATCCTCCACAGGGTCGCATCGATGGCATCAGGCGGTTGCGATACTATGCCTCATAATGGTGCGGTTATTACTCTGCTCGCTGTCTGCGGGTTGACCCATAAACAATCGTACATCGATATCTTCGCCATGACTGTTATTAAAACGGGCATGGTCTTCGTAGTTATCGCGCTGTACCTTCTTACTGGCATTTACTAACAATTATAAAATACAAGGAGGAAATCTATGAAAAAACCGTTTGAGAAAGTTGCAGTGGTCGGCACCGGTATCTTGGGAACGCAGATAGCCATGCTGGCCGCAAACGTCGGCTATAAAGTGAAGGTCTATGACCCCCGGGAAGGGGCCTTTGAGATTGCTTTCAACAACCGCAAAGCGGAGCTCAAGGGGAAGAAGATTACACCGTTCATTCCCTGGGAGAGATGGGAGAAGATCAGGAAGGCCGTCGTGCAGGTAACGGATCTGGGAGAAGCCGTAAAGGACGCAGATTTCGTGATTGAGGCTGCGCCGGAAAATGTGGAACTGAAGAATAAGGTCTTTAAGCAGCTGGGGGCCATGACACCCAAGAACTGCATCCTGGCTACCAACAGCTCGTCCATCCCCGTGTCGAAAATGGAAAAAAGCAGCGGCAAACCTGAGCGCTGCCTGAATGTTCATTTCTACTTTCCCCTTCAGGGTACCAATATGGTGGATATCATGGGCGGGACAAAGACGCTGCCCGCGGTGATGAAGAAGGGAAGGGAGTGGATCATATCCATTGGCTGCATTCCGCTTACGGTCAACAAGGAGATTCTCGGGTTCTGTTTCAACCGCGTCTGGCGCGCCATCAAGCGTGAAGTCCTCTACATGTGGGGAAACGGGTTCGTGGATTTTCGTGACTCAGATCGCGGGTGGATGGTGTTCACGAAAATGAAAGAGGGCCCTTTTGGGCTCATGGATAAGGTCGGGCTCGATGTGGTCTATGATATCGAGATGGTGTATTACAACGAATCCAAGGATCCCAAGGACAAGCCTCCGGATGCATTGCTCAAAATGGTGAAGGCTGGAAAACTGGGCGTAAAAAGCGGGAAAGGATTTTATACCTATCCTAATCCAGAATTTCTCCGGAAGGATTTTCTCAAGCCCAGGGCCTAAGTAGTATTGCCTTGCCTAATTGACCCCAGGGTCCTCTATCTTGAGCAATAAGGTCTCTGGGGTCACTACAAAAAGTTTATAGATAAAGGTGGCTGGGAACCCATTCGAGCCGCAACATGACAGGTGTTTTTTCTTGTCAGAGATCTCTTTATAGGAGGTAGAACACCATGGAAAAAGTGAAATTCAAAATCAAGAATATGGAATGTAAATCCTGTGCGAATGCAATTGAGAAGAAATTGAAATCCATGGCAGGAGTCAAAGCCGTTGATATCAATCTTCAGGAAAAGATGATCAGCATACAGCATGATAATCCCAATCTCTGCCAGGAAGATCTCACATGTGCCGTAGAAGATATGGGCTACAAAGTTCAGGTAATATAGATGGACGGTCGCAAATGCGACAGAAAACTACACGTGGCGAGCATCATCAAGTGCATTAGCCTTTTTTTGTCCGCTACGATTGCCTGCGCTTATTAATGATAGAAGAGATACCAGACGAGCGTAAAAATTGGGATCAGAATCGGTATCGAGTACTTGATCATGTAGCCGAAGAAACTTGGCATCTTTACATTGGCCTGCTCCGCGATGGACTTGACCATAAAATTGGGACCGTTTCCTATGTATGTGCACGCCCCAAATGTTGCCGATCCTGCAGCGGTTGCCGCCACATACTTCCAGGAGAGATTGTTGAGTAGGCGCGGAGCGTCGGCAGCTATCTGGAGCGTTGCCGCTTCATCGACGGGCAAGAGTCCGAGCATAGCTTTGACGTGGGCGACGTTGTCGACACTCAGGCCGTGAAGACCGCAGGCAGCGCTCAGGAAGTTAAGGTATGTAGGGGCGTTATCAAGGAAACTGGACAGTATGCCCGACGCCCAGTAAAACTGGCCCGGCTCGGTAAGGCCGATTTTGCCGGCGTTCAGCTCCAGCCAGTCGAGGACAGGTACCATCGTCGCAAATATGCCGAAGAACAGGATCCCGACCTCCTTCACGGGGATAAAGTTGAATTCGTTCTCTTTGTGAATCTCTTCCTTCATTACGATGTAGCTAAAGAAACCAGCCGCAATCATCACTATTTCACGTAGAGGCGTCTCGAGGAATACGGCCAAGAGGATAACAACAATAAAGATGCTGTGGCGCCAGCCCACGACGGAAATACGTTCTTTGATTCTTTTTACGACAGGTGCCCTGGTGTGCTTGGCCTTATTGTAGAAGTGCCTGTCCATGAGATAAAACACGGCAAGGACGAGGGCAGTTTCCAACGCCCAGATGAGCCACAAATGTTCCGTAACCCAGAAAAAGGGGACTCCTTTCAAATAACCGAGAAAAAGGGGCGGGCCCACAGGCGTCAGGAGCCCTCCGATGTTTGATACCGTAAAGATGAAGAAGACAACGTGATATGCAGAAAGTCGGCCTTTGTTCATCCTTAGGTAGGGCCTGATAAGGATCATGGAGGCGCCGGTATTGCTGAATACCGCCGTGATGATCGAACCTATGAGCAGCATTAATGTGTTGGAAAAGGGCGTCGCACCCTGAGGTATCCTTATTAGTATCCCGCCAGACACCACAAAAAGCGAGCCCGTTATTGCCATAAAGCTGAAATAGTCAACTGCGGTGACACACATTCTTGGGCCGTTATTGAGGACGAATATATAATAGACGACCACCACTGCCGCAAGAGTGAAGGAAACATGGGGGTAATATCTTTCCCACGAGGCGCTGCTTATAAAAGGCACAGTGGCTATGGCAAGTAGAAGGAGAACGAAAGGCGCGAGCATATATGCTTCCACAGGTATAACCCTGTGACCTTCCGCCATCCTCTGGAATGCAATGGCAAGCGCGCAAGCTAAGATGAGGAGCACGAGAGCTATAATCTTATGCTGGAAGTTCTTCCTGATGGTAGCCTCCCATCCTATTTTGGTGCTGGTCGCATCAGCTCTTGTAAAAAATAATCCAGTTGAGGTTTCAAAATCTTTTTGTCTATGCCGCCTCACATACCTGGGCGAATTTCGTTACATTGTCATCTTCACCAAGGGCTATAAGCTTGTCGTCCTGTGATATGACGTAACTTGCCAGGGGGTTGAATATCATCTGTCCGGAATCTTTTTTGACAGCCACAATAATCAGTCCGTATCGCTGTCTGATTTCCGATTCTTCAAGATATTTTCCGATGACCGGTGAGCCCTTGCCGATATCGATTTCATCCATTCTGAGTTCAAGACTCTGTCGCCTCGTTGTGATTTCTATGAAATCGAGCATGGCCGGCCGCGAAATTGCCATGGCCATCTTCATACCACCGAGGACATACGGAGATATGACCCGATCGGCGCCGGCTCTCAGAAGGCGGTGCTCAGATTCTATTTCCTCGGAGCGGGAGAGAATATAGATATCCGGGTTGAGCTCTTTTGCCGTCAGTATCACGTAGAGATTCTGCGCGTCAGAGGGGAGTGCGCAAACAATGCCCCTGGCCCTTTTTATACCGGCTGCAACGAGGGTCTTATCCTGGGTGGCATCCCCCTTATAATAAATGATACCCTCGTCTTCAATCTTCTGAATGATCTCCGGGTTGTCGTCAATGACCACAAAATCGATTTTCTCTTGAGATAGTTCCTTGCATATCAGATATCCGATCCTGCCACAGCCGCAAATTATATAATGACGATTGAGTTTTTTTATCATTTTTTCCAATTTACCCCTCCCCATAAGTGATCTAAAACGGGCTTCCACCATGGTCTCGGTCAGAAGACCGATCGTATAGAGCATAGTGCCGACCCCAAATATAACAAGGATTACGGTGAAAAATCTTCCGCCAGTAGTTTCAGGATAGAAATCCCCATATCCAACGGTCGAAAGAGTTATGACCGTTGTGTAAAGAGACTCGGTCAGGCCCCATCCCTCAATAAAGTGAAAACCCAATGTGCCGATAATGAAAATTGAGATTAATGCGAATATGGCATTTTTTAGCTTTTTCGTTGATATCAAGTGAGCCCCCAAAATATGGCTTATGCGCCAAAAAAGAAAAGAGGATATCGATGCAGATGAGTTATGCGACTATTCCAGTATAGGGGATGTTAATGCAATCCAATGATAAATTCAAACCAAATTCATCAGCTTGTCTCGCATGGAGAATAAATTTTGTTCTTATACCAGGGATTCTGCAATTTCTTCCTGGATTGCAGCAGATTCTCCCAGGTCATAACCGCATAAGTTATGCAAGTCAATGCTATCAATTTCATTGTTATGGACAATCTATTGTGATAGTTTATAAAAAAGGGAAGGTTTTCATTATCCAAGAATTACTTATGAGGAAGTAAATCGAAGGGTGAGGTTTGTTATGGTATCCAAAGAACTCAGCCACCTGGAGGAAAAGTTAAGCTTATATGAAGCCGTCTTAAATAATATTCTAAGTGGGGTTTTGATCACGGATACAGAGGGCTATGTCATTTTTTTAAGCGATACGTACGGGAAGTTTCTGGGAATGGATCCTAAGGAGAAGATAGGTAAACATTGTACTGAGGTGAGACGCGGGTAGGGCATTGTTAGAGAAAAAATAGAGAGAGTTGCGGAAACCAGTTAATTTATAAACAAAAATTTTTTGAATTTGTCAGGAGTGTATGTATGGGGGTAAAGGATGTGGTGATGGTGAGTGCGTGCAGGACGGCGATCGGTGATTTTCTCGGCGCCCTGAAGGATGTGCCGGCGAGGCATTTAGCGATGACAGCCGGGAAGGCTGCGATAGAGAGGGCGGGAATCCCTTCGGATATCATTGATGAAATCTGCATGGGGCAGCTTTATACGGCTATGCAGGGGTCCTTGCCTGCGAGGCAGGTGGGTATGAGGATAGGCCTTCCGCACAGAAGCGGTGCCGTGACTGTTAATCAGAACTGTACTTCCGCAATGCGCGCTTTAGAGATCGCCTGCCACAATATCATGCTGGGTAAGACAGAGATCGGCCTCGCTGTAGGTGTCGAGAGTATGACGAATGCGCCGTATCTGATACCCAAGGCGAGGATGGGTTATCGCATGGGTCAGGGGACTATAGAGGATCACATGCTGCATGATGGTTTAATCGATGAGCTTGTTCCGGGTCATATGGGTGTGACTGCTGAGAACGTGGCAGAAAAATATGGGATTACGAGGGCAGAATGTGATGAGCATGCCTTGTTGAGCCATACACGGGCTATCAAGGCCATTGATGAAGGGAGATTTAAAAGAGAAATCGTTCCGGTCGAAATAAAGACCAAAAAAGGTGTCAAGATATTCGATACTGACGAGCACCCCATAAGAAATGCCAGCATGGAAACCATGGGGCAGTTACCAACAGTTTTTAAGAAAGGCGGCGTCGTCACTGCAGCCAATGCCTCCGGTATCAATGATGGGGCGTCTGCTGCCGTAATCATGTCCAAAGAGAAGGCGGTAGAACTGGGAATCAAACCTCTCATGAAATTGATTAACATCTGCGGTGAGGGTGTGGATCCCGTATTTATGGGTCTCGGTCCAGCTGTGGCTGTTCCGAAGTGCCTCAAGCAGGCGGGAATGAAATTCGAGGACATCGAATACTGGGAATTTCATGAAGCCTTTGCAGCACAATGGCTGGGAGCAGGAAGAAAGCTGAAAGAGGATTTCGGCATGGTGTTGGATATTGAAAAGATCAACCACAACGGTTCGGGTATTGCACTCGGACATCCTGTAGGCAGCACGGGTCTCCGCATCGTCGTTACCATGTACTATGAAATGGAGAGGCTGGGCTTGACGCTTGGCGGCGCGTCCTTATGCGTAGGCGGCGGGCCGGCAATGGCTTCATTATGGACAAGAGACATCTAATATGAGTAAAACACAGTTTCTGTCATTAGGAAGTTGTTTATGGACCCGCGTTTCTTGAAATGGATGGGAGAGACATTATGTCTATGTGCTTCTAACCTTGCAGCCATAGAGAAAATGACGGCTGCGGTAGGCATGGAAAAATCATCATGGGCGAAATTTGGTGAATATTTGCCGATGATTTCTCCTCCCCCTTTTTCGTACGATGAGATGGATGAGCGCTATCGGGAATGGCTCTGTTTTCTGGGAGCTGTGCCTAAATCCGACCTTGAAGCGATGCAGAAAAAGGTTGCAGCCCTGGAAGAGGAATGTGATCAATTAAGGCAATCACTGGATATGTTGGTACAGGGCCTATCCGGAGCACAGCAAATACCGGCGGCGATAAATCAGTGGGTGGACCTGGGCAAGACAATCACTGCTGTGCACCGTGAATGGCTTAAGGATTTCAGGAGTTACTGGGACAAACCTGGCGAAAAGGAGGGGGAAAAACATGGAAGGAACTCAAAATAACTGGAATGACATCATGTCACAATGGATGAAGCTCCAGCAAACCTTCTGGAGGGAGTGGACGACGTTCACGGAGAAATATATGGAATCCATGATGGGAATGGCAAAAATGGGTGCATCTGCCGGGGAAGAAACCGCCGCCCCCTGGAAGCTCTACCAAAACTGGTTTGAGTCATTCCAGAAGGTCCTTGCAGAAAAAGACAAGGACGGCCTTGGTGCCACTGTATTTAATCGAATCTTCAGCGCTTCCCGGGTCTACCTTGACCTTCTCGATTTCTGGAGCAAATCACTTAGTTCTTTTAAAGATTTTTCTATCGGAGAACCACTAACCGTCGAGAAGATCAGAGACATACGTCAACAGTGGCTTGGGCACTATCAATCGATGATGGAATCTCTCTGGGGTGGAATGCCATCTGCCGAATTGCAGGAGACAGCAAAAGCCTTAGCTTCAACTTCCGTAGCAGCTTCTGATCTTGCGTGGAGTTTCATTGAACCGACGTTCAAGAACATGGCTCAATTGCCGGGTGTGTTGGAAAAAGTGGCGAAAGGAGATAGGGGCGCCGTTGCGGATCTGGGAGGGATTTTTGTGAAAAATTATGAAGAAACGATTGGAAAGGCCCTGCTTGCCCCTTCTTTTGGCTATTTCAAGGAATTCAATGAGCGCCTGAACAATATGATATATGCATACGTTCAGTTCAACACATCCAAGGCAGCTTTCTACTCGCTTTTCTATGCTACAGGCATGAAAGCTGCGGAACGGGTGTACGATAAATTTACGGAATTTATAGGTAAAGAAATGACACCTGATACCTTTCGTGAATTTTATCGTATCTGGTGGACCGTCAACGAAGAAGTTTACCAGGAACTCTTCCGTTCCGAAGAATTTAGCAAACTAACCCTTGACGTCAATCGTAGGGGACTCCTGTTCAGAAAGTGGATTGATGATGTGTTTGAACAGATCTTGAAGTTTACTAGTCTCCCCAGCAAGAAGGATATGGATGAGATTTACCGAAGCCTCTATGATTTAAAGAAGGAGGTTCGCAATCAAAAGCGCGCGATGAAGGATGTGGAGAAGCAATTGGGAATTAACACATCAAAAAACAACCCTTTCCGATAGAGATTGCGGCGATTTGATATAGAGAGGAGGTTGGTAAGATGGGTGAAAATGTAATGGAAACCATGATGAAGGAAACGGCGAGAGTCCAACAGAAGCTCTTGAAGGGTTTTGAGAATTTGATCAATATAAAGGACGTGGAAACAGGTATGACGCCCAAGGAACTGGTATACCAGGAAGATAAAGTCCAACTCTTCCATTACGATCCGGGTTCAAAGGGGGTCTGTCCGGTGCCCCTTGTCGTTGTATATGCGCTTGTGAACCGTCAGTATATGATGGACATACAGGACGACCTCTCCCTGTTCCGCAAACTCCTCGATCACGGACTTGACCTTTACGTCATTGATTGGGGATATCCCACGAAAATCGATAAATATCTCACCATGGAAGATTACATACTGGGTTACATGGATAACACCGTGGACTTTGTAAGGGAAAAGACAGGCAGCGATAAGATAAACATCCTTGGTATATGCCAGGGTGGTACACTCTCAATTATCTACTCGGCCCTGTTTCCGGACAAGGTGAAGAACCTGGTGACGATGGTTGCTCCCGTCGATTTTGCGAGCGGCGACGCCTTGCTCAACGTCTGGGCGCCATTTATGGACGTAGATCTCATGGTTGATGTATTAGGAAACATTCCGGGAGAACTTCTGAACCTGGGTTTCCTTTGGCTTAAACCGTTCCAGCTCATCATAGATAAATACGTAGGGCTTCTGGATCGGATCGATGATCCTACTGCTACACGGAACTTTCTGCGCATGGAGAAATGGATATTTGATTCTCCAGACCAGGCCGGTGAGACATTCCGCAAATGGGTCAAAGAATTGTTCCAGGAAAACAAACTCTGCAAAGGTGAGTTTGAACTCGGCGGAAAGAGGGTTGACCTCAAGAAGATTACCATGCCTGTACTCAACATGTTCGGCGAACAGGATCATCTCGTCTCACCAAAGTGCTCCCGACCCCTTTCGGAATTGGTGGGCTCCAAGGATGTGACGACCCTTCCTTATCCGGTTGGTCACATAGGTATGTATGTCAGTTCCAGGGCGCAAAAGGAAATGGCACCCACTGTGGCGCGTTGGCTCATTGAAAAGTCAGGGGGGACAGTAAAAAAAAGTAAGCAAAAAAAATCAGTGTCTAAGAAGTCAAGTCATAGGAAACGGAGAAGTTGACAGGCACATATTATATTAATGTGTATCTTGCTAATTGGACGCGGAGGTACCAATAACAATGATAAAGGAGCGCACCAGTTTCACGGTTGGAGAAGAAGCGATACTGACGAAACGCGTCAGCGATGATGATATCAAGGCATTTGCTCGAATATCGGGTGACGACAACCCCGTGCACATGAACGATGACTATGCAAAAGGCACCATGTTTGGCGGCCGAATAGCCCACGGGATGCTGGTTGCGGGCTTGATTTCCGCCGTTTTGGGGACAATACTTCCAGGGCCGGGGGCAATTTACATGAGTCAACAGATACGATTCCTTGCGCCTGTCAAGCCGGGTGACCAGGTCACGGCCCGTGCAAAAGTCACCGAATGGGATGCGGAGAAAGGGCGTATTACGTTGTTGACGGATGTCACAAACCAGAAAGGCATCGTTGTAATAGCGGGGGAAGCACGGCTTGTCATGTCATCGTACTTAAAGAAATGACAGGGGATGTTGTAAAACGTTTGCAAAAAAGGAGGTGACAAGATGACTTTCAGTAAAGGTAGCGAAAAAGGAGCGTACTGGGATTTGTTTTCCAAATTACCAAAGGACAGTTTCGAATTCATGTTTGGAGGGGCCGATATGTATAACAAAATGACGAAGGCATGGATGGATTACGTGGGGAGCGCGGCAAAGGGCAAACCCGAGGAACTCTTTAAGGCATGGTCGGATTCGATGACAGGTGTATACAAAGATATGTCGGAGATGTTCGCCAAATCATTCAAGCTGCCCGGAATATCTCCAATTATGGGTAAACCTCCGTGGGGGGATGCTCTAGACGTCTGGCAGCAAATGCTGAAAGAGATGCCCCCTGGCCTTATCCCGCCGCAGGAGGGCATTGAGGAATTCATTAAATTCTCGAGGGGCTGGCAGAAAGGCTATATGAACTTGTTGGATGCCTGGCTCGGCTGTCTCGAGAAGACATCCGAGGCTTATAAATCAGTTGAAGAGAAGGGAATTGAGCCGGAGAAGGTCTGGAAATCTTGTCTCGAATCTTCGCAGGGATTACTGGAGGCGTGGGTTTCATTTGCTACAGAACAAACAAAAGCATATTTCGCATTGTGGGAATCAATAATGCCAAAGGGAAAAGGTACTGCGAAGAAAGGAGGGGCAAAGACAAAATAAGGATAAACTGTTTAAGTATTTTGCTTTTGTGAAAAATCCAACAAATGCGTGTATCATCGAACTGTGTTGAACGGAGCGAAATATCGGCCCTTTGTGGTATTTGCAGGATAGTACGCTTAGGATCTGAAAAAATCGGCAACGATTTGCAGATACTCTGCCAGAAGCTATTTACTTACCATAAAGATGTGGCCGATATTTTTTTTAATGGTGCAGTTCAACCCTCAGCGACAAATGCCAACGTTTCCATCGCCCGTCTGTCTCCACAGTTCGCTCGCCACGCACGAACCCATAGGGGCAATAGGATCTCTTTTGCCAGAGTAACAGGAAATTCGAACGCCTGCATCCTTAAGAATTTGCATATTAACAGGCTCGCCATTCAAGTCAGGATTTGTCGAGGGAAGGCAGTACTTCCCTTCGTAGATCTTTCTTGAGTCATACAAGCTATACGGCCAAGGTTTGTTAGATACATATACATCGATCGCACCCGTCCAACTATTTGTCCTCCCCTCAGACCTATTCAATTGACCATAGCAGTGATTAATGATACGTAGCGGACACCGATTGACGGCAGTCAGAGATATGTATTGGTAGTGCCGGTGGGCAAATTACTGAATATCAAATGGATGAAAGGAATAAATATTGAAAATCAAGCGTGACAACCAGCAAATTACGGTCATTGCGCTTGTGCTTTATGGACTAATTATGTTGTCCTTGATTTTGATCTATCGTGATTTGTTGATAACGATTACGGCAGTGACAATTATGGCGGTGTTGTTGATTCAATATTTTGTTCCATTGGTAAGAGAGAGAAAAAAACAGAAGGCTGATGGCGCTCCACGCAATGATAGGGAATAATCTATTATTTCACTCCAGTATTTCAATAGAGTAGACTTTTTCTCGATCTACCCCCTAATCTTTTCATTTCGAAGCGAATAAAAGAGGAGTTAGTCTTATTTTCGGGATTAACGAACATCTCCGCGAATTCAAATATGTCTTGAATATAAAACAATTATGTATTATAGGCAAATTCTTGACGCGCTCCGGGTTGACCGCCTATCATGGAAGTTCGTATATGCATCATATATTTAATACAATGACTAGAGGGAAGGAGGGTAAGGCATGAATTCAGTATATGTTTTAATATTAGGTTTTATTGTAGCTTTCCTGGGTTATCGTGTCTATGCTAAGTATATCGATACAAAAGTCATGAAGGCTGATCCGAAGAGGGCTACTCCGGCCACGATGTACATGGACGGAGTGGAGTTTATGCCGACAAACAAGAATATTCTTTTCGGTTATCAGTTCAAATCGATTGCAGGCGCCGCGCCGATAATAGGCCCGATTATTGCCATCCAGTGGGGATGGCTGCCTGCCCTGATATGGATACTGGCAGGGGCGTTCTTCATCGGATGGGTTCATGATTATTCAAGTGCGATGATCGCCATGAGAAATGACGGCGCCTCTTTCGGCGGCCTGAGTCATAAGCTGATCTCACCACGGGCACGAATGATCTTACTCTCATTCGTATATTTTTATCTTCTCCTCATTGCCGGGGCTTTCGGCAATGTTGTTGTCAGTACTGCCATCGGTCTGAAGGCGGCTCCCATGGCATGGCTGCTCCTCACAATAGGCGGTGTTCTGGCAGGACAGATGATTTATCGCTGGAAGAAGGATATAATCCTAACGACGGTAGTTACGGTTGTAATAGCGTTATTTGGCATCTACCTCGGAACGATCGCACCCTCCAACACAATTATCGGAGACGAGCTCGCGAACAGCCGGCCCTTGTGGGCGGTCGTGGCATTTGTCTTTTGCTACTTCGCGGCCGTTTTGCCTATCTGGAGATTTGCGCTGCCGATTAACTACGTGGCGTCGTATATTGTTTTCCTGGGCCTCCTCTTCGGGATTATCGGAATCTTCGTACTCCATCCTGATTTTACGCTCCCCGCTTATACCGAGTTTACGATCAAGATTGGTCCGATATGGCCGATCATGTTTGTCACCATTGCCTGCGGCGCAATATCCGGCTGGCATAGCATAGTCTCCAGTTCGGGAACGGCCCGACAGTTGGAGAGTGAAATGGATGCCCGTCCCGTGGGCGGCGGCGTCATGTTTGTAGAAATGATGCTTGCCGTATTCGCTTTAATTATAGCCGGGACTATTTACGCATCACCTGCCGAATATGGAGCAGCCATAGCAAAAGGGCCGGGCGCCGTCTTCGCAACGGGCGTATCGAAGTTCCTGGGAGTCTTAGGCATGCCTGCCGATGTAGGACGCTCCTACGGCAGCGTCATGATGATTGTTTTGGCGATCACGATCATGCAGTTGGTCATTCGCTTTATGAGGATTGCAACGTCGGAACTGTTGAGCGATGTAAGCCCGATATTTAAGAACGCCCATGTCGGGACTCTTATTGCCAGCGTACTGGGCATTACCGTTGTCCTGACCGGGTGGTGGCAATATCTCTGGGTGCTCTTTGGTGGGGCAAATCAGTTAATGGCATCGCTCGCGCTGATGCTTATTACCGCATATCTCATGTCCGAAGGCAAGCCTTATGCATGGGCATTTTACCCGATGATCTTCATGTTTGTCACAACTATTGCAGCGCTGGTGTACACTTCTGTTACTTTGCTGCAAAAGGTGTTTTCCGGCGCGGTAAAAGGAGAGGCATTGATTGGAAATACCATGATGGGTGTTGTTGGTTTATTTCTCGTCATCGCTGCGCTCATACTGGGTTTTGAAGGACTGAAGGCCTTTAAACGTTATCGAAAACTGAGGTTGCAACCAAAACCGGCTTCCGCATAGAAAGAATTAGTCAGGGGCTCAAAGACATTGGGGAAAAGGATTGACCCAATTGAGCCCCTTCAACATGTAATAAAGGAGATATAGTCTTATGACAGAGAAAGAGAAGGGGGGATTCTTTAAGGCAGTCAAGGAATTTGCCTATGGCGTCGCCGCTCATGACTCAGCGCGATTTGCCTTAAAAACGAGGGCAAGCATGGAGCATCTCTTCATTCTGATTACCATGGGAGATATGCTGGGTGTGCCCATACTGCCACCCTACTATTCGTTGCGTCTGCTGCCGTATGTCGTACCGCAGATTTCCACTTGGAAGAGACGCATGCTGAGAGAGAAGGATCTGACGGACGCCTTAGCCTGATAGAAAGGGGTGATTACAATTTCATTAGAAAAGATTTTCCACCAGTATCCGGATAGACGCTATATAATGTTCGGCGGTAAGGGCGGCCTCGGGAAGACGACTTTCTCCGCTGCCACAGCATTTTACCTCGCAAAAAAAGGGAAACGTGTCCTTGTATTCTCGGTAGACCCTCAGGCCTCCTTGAGTGATATCTTTAAAGTTAATATCTTCGGGAAGGGCCCTACGGAAATTATGCCGAATCTCTTTGCACAAGAGATAGACGCGGACCGGCGCGTAAAGGAATACCAGCAGGAGATCCGCCAGAAGATTCACGATATGTACGGCATGGACAAGATTCCCGACGAGATTGAAAGCTATATCCAGGCCGCTGCTGCCGAACCTGCCATGGAAGAGAGCGCCATCTTTGACGAAGTCGTTGATATCGTTGTTACGGGCGGCTATGACTATTATATATATGATCTGGTGCCTCTCGGACACGCATTGTACTATCTCTCCATGGCCTCAGTATATGACGCCTGGATAGATAAGATCACGGGTCTCAGGGAACAGATGAGGGAATATGACCAGGTTGCCGCCGTGATCCGCCGCGACAAGACCCTTGACGAAGATGCCATTCTCAATGAGCTTCTGTACATTAAAGACCGTATCAACAAATCATCAAGCATACTGACGGACAAGAATAAAACAGCTTTTTTCTTCGTGCTCACGGCCGAGGAGATGATAATCAAGGATACCATGAAGGCAGCGGAGCTTTTTGCCAAATTTGATGTGCCATTAAGCGGCTATATCATTAACCGAGTATTGCCTCTCGAGTTGAAGGATCAGGCCATTCCCGATTATTTGAAAAATCGTATCACCATGCAGGAACATTATTTGAAGGTGATCGATGCCACATTCAAAGATCAGATATTGGCATCCGTGCCGGAGATGGAACGTGATGTGACGGGGTTGCCGATGATCGAAAAAATGGCAAAAGCGATGTTCGGAGATCTCAAATAGAAGGAACAGAAGGAGTTGCACAGTGGATCAAATCACGATCAGCATGAAGAAATATTTGGAGAATAACCCCAAGTTAAAATATATATTTTTTGGAGGGAAGGGGGGAGTCGGAAAGACGGTGATGGCAGGGGCGGCTGCCCTGTGGTCTGCGAAGCAGGGGAGGAGAACGTTATTGGCCTCGACTAACCCTGTTCACAGTCTTTCAAACCTCTTCGAACAGGATGTGTTCGGAAAAGTTGCGTGCGTCTGCGATGAAGAGAAATGCTATGCATTCGAGATTGACACGCGAGACACCATTGAGCGTTCAAAAAAAGAAATCCGGGAAAAGATTAACTGGTTTCTGAAATTCGCGGACATTTCGACAAAGGCGGAGGATTTCATAGAATCGGCCACGATGAATCCGGCCTTTGAAGAGTCCGCCATGTTCGAGAATATGATAGATATCATGTTTAAGGACGAATATGATTTCTACGTGTTTGATACGGCGCCCACTGCTAACGCGAGACGGCTTTTAGGCATGTCAAAAGTATATTCCCTCTGGGTGGAGAAGATGCTGAAAAGCAGGGAAGAGGCGAAATCTCTGAGAGAAATGCTGTCGTTTTCCAAGAAGGAAGAAAAAGATCCTCTCATGAGTTACCTTCTGGATTTCAAAGAGAGGATGGGGCAGGCGAAGGAGCTTCTCACTGACGATAGACTTACGGCTTTCTTTTTTGTGACTTTGCCGGAGAGCCTGCCCATCGCCGTCATTACACGGTTTATCAACTGGTTCCATGAATTCGGAATACCCGTAGGAGGGGTGATCGTCAACGGCGTCATTCAAAAGGACCAGGTGGGTGCAGATGCCGTAGAGTTCGTCCGCAATCGCGTGCAGATGCAGGATGAACATATGGCGGAGATATGGCAGATTTTTGGAGACAGAGTGAGAGCGGTTTTGCCGCTCTTTGAGACGGAAGTGAAGGGTGCTAAGATGTTGACCAGGCTGACAGAGCACCTTTTTGCGTCTTAAAACATGCCGACACTTACAAGCGTCGATGAGATAGAACATCGGGATTGACAAGGTTCGGAGGGACTTTGCCGCTCAGGCCGGCGATGAGATTACGAGCTGCCATGTCGGCCATCCTGAAGCGCGTTTCCAGTGTGCCGCTTCCTACGTGAGGGAGCAGGATAACATTATCCAGTTCCGCCAAACCAGGTGTGAGGGCAGGTTCATCTTCATAGACATCCAGCCCTGCGCCGCCTATCTCCTTTCTTCGCAGCGCCTTAAGCAGAGCCTTTTCATTTACCACGGGACCTCTCGATGTATTAATCAGATAGGCTGTAGGTTTCATCAGGGACAGTTGGTGGCTGCCTATAAGGTGCCTCGTCTCTTCTGAGAGGGGAACGTGAAGGGATATGAAGTCGGACCGCGAAAGCAATGTTTTCATATCCACATATTTTGCCATGAGTTCTTTTTCTTCCGATTTGCTCATCCTGCTCCGGTTGTGATACAGGATTGGCATCCTGAAACACTTGGCCCTTTGCGCAACGGCCTTTCCGATTTTTCCCATACCGATGACTCCGAGTGTCTTCCCCGTAACTTCACGACCTAAAAAAAGCATGGGAGCCCACCAACTGAAACGCCCTTCCCTGGTCATCCGGTCGCCCTCCACGAGTCTCCGGGAAATAGCCAAGATCAGTGCGAAGGCAAGTTCTGCAGTTGCGTCTGTAAGCACACCTGGTGTATTCGATACAGGTATTCCCCATTTGGTGGCTGCTATTACGTCTATATTATTGTAGCCAACGCCAAATTGGGCGATCATTTTCAGACGATTCGCTCTGCGAAGTACGTCCTCATCGACATTATCCGTTATCATGGAAAGAAGACCGTCTTTATCTTTGATTCCATCCAGAAGTTTTTGCCTGTTGAAGGGTTTGTCCTCCAAGTTTACTTCCGCCTCAAATTTTTTCGACAGGCTCGCCATAATATTATCCGGTAGACGTCCTGTGACCAGTATTTTCTTCTTCATCACTGCCTCAATAAATATTTCTTTTATTGTTTGTGAGATGGTCTCAAGTAAATGTATACACCATTTCTCTGTCCCGTGAAAGATTGATCTGCCGTGAAATGGCTTGAGTTTTACGCAGGACGCTTGATTTAAGACACAAAATATGACATTCTCAATCAAGAAAATAGTGAAAGAAGAGGTGGGCTTTTAGATATATGGACTATCGGGTTATAGTCGTCGGCTGCGGTCCGGCGGGCATATTTACGGCGCTGACCCTTGTGGAAAATGGCATCGATCGCGTCATCCTCCTCGACCAGGGCAACGACCTCGAAAAACGTGAACGGGGTGCTGTAAGGGAAGTGCTCTGCGGATGGGGAGGAGCAGGAGCCTTCAGCGATGGTAAGCTTAACATCTCCACGGAGGTGGGGGGATACCTGTCCGAGTTTGTCGATAAGAACGCGTTAATAGAGCTTTTGCAAAGAACAGATGGGATTTTTGTCAAATATGGAGCACCGAACCGCATCTTCGGCGATTCAGCTATGTCAGTCGAGGAAATTGCAGATCAATCCCGTGCGGCGGGCCTCGAATTTATTCCCACGGTTATTCGTCATATAGGCACGGAAAACTGCAAGCGCATCTTAAATAACATGAGGAAGGTCCTTGACGATAAGGTCGAGGTCAGGACATGCAGCCAGGTGCAATCATTGCTTAAAGAAGAGGGACAAATCAGAGGTGTAAAACTCAACGGTGGTCAGGTGATCAATGGTGAGTTCGTCGTCGCTGCACCCGGCAGGGTCGGTGCCAATTGGATGAAGGGAGAGGCAGATGCGCTCGGACTTACGACAATGACGAGCCCCGTAGACATTGGCGTCCGTGTGGAATTACCCGCAACGATCCTCAAGAGAATTACGGATATCACCTATGAACCCAAGCTGATTTTCTACTCAAAGACATTTGACGATAAGGTTCGTACCTTCTGTATGAATCCTTACGGTGAGGTCGTGATTGAGGAGAACGAGGGCATCACAACTGTGAATGGCCATAGCTATGCGAAACGAAAGAGTGATAACAGCAATTTTGCTATTCTCGTAAGCAGCAATTTCACGGAACCTTTTCGCGATCCTATAGCATATGGCCGGTATATTGCTAGATTGGCGAACCTTTTGGGCGGTGGTGCCATAATTCAGAGACTGGGAGACTTGCTCGCCGGCAGGAGATCCACACGAGACCGCATTGATCATTGTTTGACGAGACCTACACTCCTTAAGGCTACGCCCGGAGATCTGAGTTTCGTATTTCCATATCGCCACTTGCAGAGCATCATCGAGATGCTTCAGGCTCTTGACAAGCTTGCACCGGGAGTCTTTTCCCGACACACCCTCCTGTATGGGGTGGAGGTGAAATTTTATTCGAACCGCATCGATGTATCGCCGGAAATGGAAACAAAGGTGAAGAATCTTTTTGCCATCGGCGACGGAGCAGGGATCACGAGGGGTTTATTGCAGGCATCGGCAAGCGGCGTATTGGCGGCAAGGGCCATTTCTTTCCGCGTAAAGGGCACTCATGCGAATAGATGAGACTTGTTTGAGATCTTCCGGGAAGGACAGCTCCCTTGAAGTGATGAGCGATTTTGTGTAGCGAGGAGGCACAATGAAGATACTTGTTAAAAGAGGAGAGATTACGAACTACAAATCGGAGGCGGTCATTGTACCATGCTTCGAAGACGGTAAAGAGCTACAGGGCAAAGTTGCACTCCTGGATGAAAAAAGCAGCGGATTGATGCGAGAGATAATCAGGGGGGGCGATTTCGACGGAAAATACCTCCATGTATCAGTCGCATATACCAGAGGGATAACACCGGCCAAACGTATTGTCTTGGCTGGTGTCGGTAAAAAAGCGGATTTCACCACGGAAAAATTGAGGGGCGCCTTTGCGACGGCAGCTCGGTACGTAAGATCACTCGGGATCAAAGAGTTCTCCACGTCCCCGGATTTCATATTTCTTGATAAACCGCCCGATGAGATAGCCAAGGCCGTTGTGGAGGGGGTTTGCCTCGGCCTTTATCAGTATACGTCTTTTAAGACGATTGACAGAGATAAGACAAGGGGGATGAAAGAATTTGCAATAATCGTAGAAACGGAGAAGGCATGTAATATTGTAAGGTCCTCAGCGAAAGAGGCAGAGATTATCTCAAGAGCTGTCTGCTTTGCCAGGGACATGGTGTCCGCCCCGGGGAACGAAATGACGCCGACGGATATGGCTCACGAAGCGCGTAAAATTGCAAAAAGGAAGAATGTCAAATTAACGGTCTTGGATGAGTCGGAAATGAAGAAGATCGGCATGAACGCCTTTCTGGGCGTTGCTAGGGGAAGTGAGGAGCCGGCGAAGTTCATCATCCTGGACTACAGGGGAGGAAATAAGTCTGAGCGCCCTGTGGTTCTCGTGGGTAAAGGGCTGACTTTCGACAGTGGAGGCATATCAATAAAGCCGTCGGAGAAGATGGATGAGATGAAATCCGACATGGCTGGGGGAGCGGCCGTCATGGGTGCTATAATGGCAGCGGCCGATTTGAATCTCAAAGTAAATGCTGTCGGGCTGATACCTGCGACGGAAAACCTGCCCGGTGGGAGGGCTTATAAACCCGGCGATATTCTAAAATCATTATCGGGTCAAACCATTGAAGTCTTAAGCACGGACGCAGAAGGCCGGCTGATTCTGGCCGATGCACTTACATATGCCGGGACGTTCAGGCCGGTAGCCATTGTTGATCTTGCTACGTTAACTGCTGCCTGTGTAATTGCCTTAGGTGATCACGTAACGGGAATGATGGGAACGGATGATAGGCTGAAACATAAAATAAGAGATGCAGCTGATGCCACAGAGGAGAAAGTCTGGGAGCTCCCTCTGTGGGAAGATTATCACGAATTAATAAAGAGTGATGTGGCGGATTACAAAAATCACGGAGGAAGACCTGGCGGGGCAATAACAGCGGCTGCATTTCTAAGCAAGTTTGTAGGGGACTACCCTTGGGTGCATTTGGATATAGCAGGCCCGGCATGGCTTACAAAAGACAAGCCCTATATCCCAAAAGGGGCTTCCGGTGTTGGTGTTCGTTTGATGGTGCAATTCCTAAGAGACTGGCAGAAGCGGACTAAGAGCTGACGGCATATGGGGACGCTTCTTGAAATCAAAAACCTAAGCACCCATTTCGATACAGAGTACGGTGTGATAAAGGCTGTTGACCGTGTCGACCTGGCTATCGATGAAGGCGATACACTGGGAGTCGTCGGCGAGTCTGGCTGTGGAAAAACGGTGCTTGCCCTCTCCATTATGCGGTTGATACCGAGCCCGCCTGGCAAGATCGCTTCCGGGAGTGTCTTATTTAATGGCGTGGATCTCCTCAAGCTCGATATAGAAGAGATGCGTAGGATAAGGGGCAGGGATATCTCCATGGTTTTCCAGGAGCCGATGACCTCGCTGAATCCCGTGCTGCACATAGGCGATCAGATCACGGAGATTGTAAGACTGCATATGGGGCTTGGACGGAAGGAGGCAATAAATCGTGCCATGGAAATTCTCTCCCTTGTGGGGATGCCATCGCCTGAGAAAGTCGTCAGCAATTACCCGCATCAGCTGAGTGGTGGCATGCGTCAGAGGGTCATGATCGCCATGGCCATCTGCTGCGGTCCCAGACTTATGCTTGCGGACGAGCCGACAACCGCCCTAGATGTGACGATCCAGGCGCAGATTCTGGAACTCATAGGCAGGCTGAAAAAAGATACAGGAGCGTCGGTAATGCTCATTACTCATGATCTTGGCGTGATAGCTGAAGCTGCCGAGCATGTGGCAGTCATTTATACGGGTCAGGTTGTTGAATATGCGTCTGTAGAGAGCCTTTTCTCCAGCCCGTTGCATCCCTATACAGTTGGTCTCATGGAATCTATCCCCAAAATGGACGCTACTCGCGCGCGGGAAGAATATCTGAAGGTTATACCGGGCATCGTCCCCAGTCTCCATAATCTTCCCCAAGGATGCACCTTTCAGGATAGATGCCGGCATACAATGCAAATTTGCAGGGAGGAGGAGCCGCAATTGAAGGAACATCTGCCTGGGCATAAAGTACACTGCTGGCTTTACTAACGGAAATGAAGACGGTCTTGGTCGATATTCAGGAAATTAAAAAATACTATGACATCCGCGCGGGAATTTTCGCGAGAGAGCGAGCGCCCGTCAAGGCTGTTGACGGCGTATCCCTGAGAATATACAGGGGTGAAACCCTGGGACTTGTCGGTGAGAGCGGTTGCGGGAAATCGACCCTCGCGCGCCTGATTATGAGACTCGATGTGCCTACGGAAGGCAGGATTTTTTTTGAAGCTGAAGACATTTTCAAGTTGTCAGGCAAAGATCTGAAAGCCTACCGCAAAAAGGTACAGATTATTTTTCAGGATCCATATGCATCTCTGAATCCCCGAAGAACTGCAGGTAGTACCATCGGTGAACCGCTCCTCATCAATGACATGAATGATCGCAAGGGAAGAGCCGTTGAGGTTGCCCGAATTATGGATATCGTAGGGCTAACAATTGAACAGAAGGATAGGTATCCGCATGAATTCAGCGGTGGTCAGAGGCAGCGTATCGGAATAGCGAGGGCAATCATTCTCAAACCACAATTGATCGTTGCCGATGAACCCGTTTCCGCACTCGATGTATCTATCCAGGCTCAGATTTTGAACCTTCTCAGAGATCTGCAGAAAGAATTTAATTTGACTTATATGTTTATTTCCCACGATCTCAGTGTGGTACGGCATGTGAGCGACAGGATTGCGGTGATGCATTTCGGGAAAATCGTCGAGCTTGCAGATAATCAAGAACTTTATGAACACCCTTTGCATCCGTACACCATAGAACTTCTGTCAGCGGTGCCGGCTCCTGATCCCGGAAAAAAGACGGGGCGACTTATGCAGGAGGGAGAGATTACAGACGGAAGCAATGGTTTGGGAAGATGTCCATTTTATCCCCGCTGCCCAGCCAAGGTTGAAATATGCGATACGGGTGAACCGCGATTGAAAGACCGTGGCGGCGGCCATTTCGTCGCATGCCATGGGGAAGGAAAAGGCGCACCCCCTATCAACTATAATCATAAATCATTTAGATGAGCACTTTCCTTGCTGATGATGGAAAACAATGTTGTGGAGGCACTGGCTGCAGCATTTATGAGCAGAGCTTTTCCACGCTGAGGTTAAACTTCATTTCGGTAGCCCTAGATAAGCCTAGACCCACATAATTTAGACGTGAGTGAAGTATATTTGCAAGTTACAGGGCCATGCAGAAAATGACATTCAATTTAATTGTTATATTGGGCCCCACGGCTTCAGGCAAGACGAAATTGGCTGCCCGCCTGGCAAGGGATAGGGGCTCCGAGATAATATCGGCAGATTCGCGGCAGGTATACCGAGGCATGGACATAGGGACTGGCAAAGATTTCGGTGAATATGTGGTTGGTGGATTGGCTGTTCCCTGTCACCTCATAGACATAGTAGATCCGGACTATGAATTCAGCGTCTTTGATTATCAGGTCAATTTCTCACGAGTCTTCACTGACATTTCGTCAAGAGGCGTAGTTCCGATCATGGTCGGTGGAACTGGTCTGTATATTGAAGCAGCAATTAAGGGATACAGGTTGTTGGAAGTTCCGGAAAATCCGTCCTTAAGGCATGAACTCGAAAAAGGAGGGATGCAAGATTTGAGAAATCGGCTTATCGAACTCAAGCCTACGGTGCATAATACGACTGATCTGTTGGATCGAAAGCGCCTGGTGCGCGCCATAGAGATCATGGAGTTTACAAGGATTCATAATTATGACGAATCTCGTTTCCCGTCGATAGTTCCATTGGCTGTTGGTATACGCTGGGAACGGTCCGTATTGCGCCAGAGGATTACGGATCGCCTTAATGCGAGATTGGAGGCCGGCATGATCGAAGAGGTGGAAAGGCTTTATCAGTCTGGAATAGGATGGGACAAACTCGACTTTTTCGGTCTTGAATATCGGTATGTCGGACTGTATCTCAGAGGCGTGATGAGTTATAGGGAAATGTTTCAGAAGCTCAATACTCGTATTCATCAATTTGCCAAGAAGCAGGAAACATGGTTCAGACGCATGGAGAAAAAAGGCACTACGATTCGCTGGATAAACAGCGATGATCACTACGAAGCAGCAGAGATCATAAATAGGTTGATGAAATAAATCGTGCATTTGTCTCAATAAGGGGATATTAGAGTCGAACTATCTTCCTTCCCGGAATGTCCATGGAGGTTTGGACGGAAGGATTGAATTGAAAAGTTCAAATGCAGATAACTTTATTCCACAGTGGAGGACTAATAATGATAGATGAGAAATATATCCGCACCTTGCTTATTGTTTTCTGTCTTGTCATACTTGCACTGGGTGGCTGCGGGTCAAAAGATGAGAAACAAGCAAGCACGCAAACTGAAGCTCAAAAACCAGAGGCGCCGCGGACAGAAGAAGCAGTCTCTGCAAACCCTCCTTCGCCGGCCGTCGCAGCATCAGGAGGATCTGCAGTCGTTATAGATGTAGATGGTTCAAAGCTTACCCAGGGTCAAGTTGACACAGAAATCAAGAGAATAATGTCGGTAATGAAGAAGCAGATACCTTCCGATCGTCTCGAGAAGGCGAAGGAGAATGCGAGGAAGCAGGTCCTCAGTGACTTTACCGCAAAGACACTTCTGGCAAACGAGGTAAAAAGACTGAACATCAGCGCAAGCGATGCGGAGGTCAAAGAGGCTCAGGAGCAGGTAAAGAAAGATCTTCCTAAGGGCATGACAATTGAGGATCTCATGAAGAAGAACAAAATCACCAAGGAGCAGATGCAGGAAGATCTGCGGTTCAGGATCAAAATCAGTAAGCTAGTTATGATGCAGATGTCGGGTAAAGCTAAACCGACGGATAAGGAAATGGATGCTTTTTATCAAAAGAACAAAGATAAGTTCAAGATGCCGGAGTCTGTTCATGTTAGGCATATCTTGGTAGCAAAGGCAGCGAGCGACGATGATAAGATGAAGGCGGAAAAGAAGGCAAAGGCGGAGGATTTACGCCGACAGTTGCTGGAGGGAGCGAATTTCGCTGAATTAGCGAAAAAAAATTCTGACTGTCCCAGCAAGGAAACGGGTGGCGATCTAGGTGAATTCACGAGGGGCGAAATGGTCAAGCAATTTGAAAATGCTGCATTCTCTCAGGAGGTTAATGCCATAGGGCCTGTTGTGGAGACTGAATATGGTTTCCACATAATTCAGGTGTTGGAGCGTCATGCTACCAAGATACTTGCCCTTGATGACAGGATGAAAGGAAATATATCAGCCTTTCTCGAACAACAGAGGCAGCAGGAAGCCTTTGATGCTATTCTAAAAAAATTGCGGGCGAAGGCTAAAATCACTGTGTATAGAAAGTGATAGAGCGGCGCTCGTCGATACGGGGATGGATATTTGTTCGACACTTTAGCGCCAAAGGCGGGGCGAGGATACGGATAGGATCTGCCGTCAAAGGCATTGTCAGAGGTATGCTGTAACGTATATATGCCAAATCGTCCGGCGTCAGAATGAGTGCTTCTTTTCGGGAAAGGTGCCTTTTCTCACATCATCGATATATTGATAGACGGCTTCTTTCATCTGCACATTTAGCTGTGCATATGTCTTCACAAATTTTGGTATGAACTTTTCAAACATTCCCACCATATCATGGAGAACCAGAACCTGACCGTCGCAGTCAATGCCGGCGCCTATTCCGATCGTGGGAATTGTAAGGGATTGGGTCACAGCCCTTGCCAGCACTGCCGGCACGCACTCTAATACAATGGAAAAAGCCCCGGCTTCCTCAAGGATCTTTGCGTCTTCCATAATCCTTTTGGCTGCTCGCTCCTCTTTGCCCTGAACCTTGTATCCTCCAAACTGATGAACGGATTGCGGAGTCAGGCCAAGGTGTGCCATGACGGGAATTCCCGCAGAGGCTATTTTTCTGGTGGTTTCGGCCACCTCCCTGCCTCCCTCCAGCTTGACTCCCTGGGCGCCTGCTTCCTGAAGAAAACGGCCGGCGTTATAGAGCGCATCCTCAGGAGAGATCTGGTAGGACATAAAGGGCATATCACCGACGACCATGGCATGCTTCACTGCACGGGACACGGCTTTTGTATGATGGATCATTTCGTCCATAGTAACGGGTAGGGTGCTGTCATAGCCTAGCATGACCATACCCAGGGAATCTCCAACGAGGACAACATCCATACCTGCTTCGTCTACAATGAGAGCGGTGGGATAATCGTAAGCCGTTAACATGCATATTTTTTCATTTTTTTTCTTCATGTCGCGAATCATAGCAGTAGTGATTCTATTTGTGCTCGTCTGTTTGCTCATGTCTTTTACCTCACTTAAGTAGTTCTTTAATTAGCCGGGCAGTTTCCGGAGATAATGTTTTCTTCTTCAATCCAAGATCGGCAGTCAAGATGCCAAGTGCGCTATAAGCCTGTAGGAGTTCTGGCAGCTTATTACGTAGAGCCTCTGCATGCTTTTTTATGGTGCCTGTGTCTCCACGTGCCACAGGCCCAGTTAGAGCTTGAACAGTGCCCTTTGTCTCGATATTAGCGATGGTACCCATAACGAGGGGCCAGATGGCGCGAATGGTATCCTCACGGCTCAATCCAAGGGATTGATAAATTTCTTCGACCATGTGGATAAGGGTCGTCAAGTAGTTTGACGCTATGCAGGCTGCGGCATGGTAAAGAGGTTTGTCGAGATCGGCAATGAAGAAGGGCACTCCACCCAATTTCCTGACCACGCCAACAGACCAGTCCTTTATTTCATCTGACGAGGTAATGCCGAATGTACTGCCGGGAATGTCCCTGATGGCACGCTCTACATCGGCAAAGGACTGTAGCGGATGTATGCACGCGACGTGAGCTCCAGCATCCTTTGCAGACGCAAGAAATTCAAGGCCTCCCGCGCCACTCATGTGGATGACCTTGGCGCCGGGCCTTATCGCGCTCTCACTCGATATCTTTTTGCATACATGCGCAATGGCATCGTCCGACGTTGTAATAATAATACAATTGGCCATAAGAGCGGCGGCAGAATAATTCACATACGGTTTGCCCCCAGTATATACTATGCCCTGAGTCAGGGATGCCTCGGACCTGCTGGCAACTGCTACGATCCTGTATCCGGCTTTACGGAGAAGAAAGCCAACCGCCGTACCCACCTTACCGAGACCCAGGATGGCAACGGTATCCTCTCTTATTTCTTGAGTATTCATAATGAAAAGTTTATAAAATCAAAAAAGGCCTTCCAGACAAACCCGGACGGCCTTAAGACAAAAGCACTCTTATTTGACCATTCCGTCTCGGTCCATCCGTGGCGGATCCAAGCGGATGGGTAACTATTAGCATAAACCATTTCAAGGAGTCAATAGAGCAAAATTTGCGGCACAGACCGAGTTTTTTGCCATCTTGTAATTGCCTAACCTGTCATATATAAGAACCTTATAGAATATAGAAAATCCTATAAAATGAAACATATTGAACTTATGATATTCGACTTGGACGGGACGCTTGTCAATTCCGGAGGAGATATCGTTGCGTCTGTAAATTACACCCTCAAGAGCTTGGACATGCCGACGAAAAGTCAGGAGGAGATTCTCAGTTTCGTAGGAGATGGTGTTAATAAAATGATCGAAAGAGCCGTTGGTAAGGATTTTCAACATCTCTTCGATCGGGCGATGGATATTTTTTCTGATTACTATGCGAGGCACATGCTCGATACTACATGCCTGTGTGATTCCGTCATCGAAGTACTTGATCACTTCAAGAGCAAGAAAAAGGTTATTATCACAAATAAGCGCAGATATTTTACGCTCAAGATGACAGATACCCTAGGCATATCAAAATACTTTGAAGAGATCATCGGGGCGGACAGCACCGCTTACAAGAAGCCCGATCCGCGTTTGTTTATTCCTCTTCTTGAAAGGCTTCATGCGGTATATAATGATACCGTCGTGATAGGCGACGGTGTTAATGACGTAATGCTCGCAAAGAATACAGGCGTATTGAGTTGTGCCCTTTTGAATGGGCTTACACATAGAGATATTCTGCTTGCCCTTGATCCTGATTTTGCTTGTGAAGAACTCCACGAACTGATTAACATATTTTATTGAAATCTATATCGTATCTATAAAGTATGATTAGAAAAATTAAAGAAGCCATAGAAAAGTACCATCTCCTCGAACGGGGAGAAAAGGTCGTCGTGGCGGTCTCCGGGGGATCCGATTCCATTGCGCTGCTAAATGTACTGGCGATGCTGTCAGATGAGTATAAGCTTAGTCTCGTTGTGGCGCATATCAATCATGGACTAAGGGAGAATGCTGCCCGTGAAGATGAATTTGTACGTCGAATAGCGGCGGAAATGGAGGTTGTATTTGAGTGCAAATCGGTCGATATCAGATCGCTAAAAAAAGTAACCGGTAAGTGCATAGAAGAAATCAGTCGGGAAGTGAGATACGATTTTCTAAATGATGTTGCCAAAAAGCATGGTGCACAGAAAATCGCGCTGGGACATAATAGCAACGATCAGACTGAGACAGTGCTGATGAATTTTTTAAGGGGAAGTGGTCCGACAGGATTGAAGGGCATGCTGCCTGCCAGAGATTCAGTGTATATAAGACCACTTCTTTGCGTGACGAGGAATGAAATAATTTCGTTTCTCGAATTCCATGGATTGCCGTTTGTTACCGATGAGTCTAATACCAATCCGGCTTATCTGCGAAACAGGATCAGGCATTCATTGATACCAGAACTGAAGGCAAGATATAATCCTAGATTGGAAGAGAGCATGAAGAGCATAGCCGAGATCATGCGTGTGGAAGACGATTATATGAAAAGCGTGACGAGCAAGATCCTGTCGGAATGGGGCACTGCGGCACACGGTGAGATCAGTATCAGCATACCTAACCTCGTAAAATATCATCAAGCCATTCAAAGAAGGATTATGAAACATGTGCTTGAGGGGTTAACGAAGAACAGCCAGGGAATTGGCCAGAGTCATGTAAAAGCAGCCCTTGACCTGGTCTATTCTGATCACCCCGGTGCTTATGTGAACCTGCCCTGTAATATCGAGGTGAGGCGAGAATATAATGTCCTCATTATCTTCAAAAAGGAAAAAAGTGAAAAAGAAATTATAAAGAACAGACGCAACGATCTTCGATACGAGGTCACACTTCCGGGCTCAGTGAAAATGACGGAGTTAGGAAAGACGATGATATTTGAATTTGTAGAAGGCCCGATTGATATGAAATCAAAAGGCGGAAAGATTGCCTTCATGGACTATGACAGGATATCTCTGCCTCTGGTTATAAGAACTGTAAGACCAGGTGACAGGATACAACCGCTGGGCATGAAAGGAACGAAGAAAATAAAGTCTGTTTTCATCGATGAAAAAATACCGTTGCGACACAGAAAATGTATCCCCCTTTTACTGGATCAAGAGGCAGTGCTCTGGATGGCAGGGCTGCGACTTAGTGAACGCGTGAAAATAACAGAAAAAACGAGACATATACTCAAAGTAGAATTTGTTTGAAATAATGCCCTTGTTAATGTAATTGTAAATTGAGAGGTTGGAATATTTTTCATTTTTGTTCCCGCCGAGACGGGAATCCACAGGGAGGTAATATTGAATTCATTGCAGAAGAACATAGCGCTCTGGCTGTTTATCAGCTTGGTTTTTGTACTGCTCTACCATCTTTTCAATCAGCCCAAGAGTGTGCAGGAAAATATCATCTATAGCGACTTTGTAAGCTACGCAGAAAAGGGGCAGATTGTTGAAGTTACCATACAGGGCGAAAGTATCTCTGGCAAGCTCAACAGTGGGAAGAATTTTAAGACATATGCGCCGAAAGACGCAGGTCTGATTCAGATCCTGAAGGATAAGGGTGTACGGATTGCATCAAAACCCGCGGAGGAATCTCCCTGGTATATGAATGTCTTAATTTCATGGGTACCCATGCTTCTCCTTATAGGTGTATGGATATTCTTCATGCGACAGATGCAGGCTGGCGGCGGCAAGGCAATGGCGTTCGGCAAGAGCAAGGCCCGTCTCGTTACTGACAAATCAAAAAAAGTGACCTTTGCCGACGTGGCAGGTATAGATGAGGCCAAAGCAGAGCTGGAGGAAGTTATAGAGTTTCTCAGAGATCCCAAGAAATTTACACGGCTGGGCGGAAGAATCCCCAAAGGTCTGCTTCTCGTTGGACAGCCGGGCACGGGGAAAACATTACTTGCCAGGGCGATTGCCGGCGAAGCAGAAGTGCCTTTTCTCAGTATAAGCGGATCTGATTTTGTCGAGATGTTTGTCGGTGTGGGAGCTTCGCGTGTGAGGGATCTCTTCGATCAGGGTAAAAAGAATGCCCCATGTATTATTTTTATAGATGAGATCGATGCTGTAGGAAGGCATAGAGGGGCAGGTTTGGGCGGCGGACATGATGAAAGGGAGCAGACCTTGAATCAACTCCTGGTGGAAATGGACGGGTTTGAGTCAAATGAGGGAGTAATTCTCGTATCGGCGACAAACAGGCCTGACGTGCTTGATCCCGCCCTCCTGAGACCCGGCAGATTTGACCGGCAGGTCGTCGTTCCTCTTCCTGATGTTAAAGGCAGGGAAAAGATCCTGGAGGTGCATACCAAAAAGACCCCCCTGGCCGACGATCTTGATTTCGGCGTAATAGCAAGAGGAACCCCTGGCTTTTCCGGTGCGGATATCGAAAATCTTGTTAATGAAGCAGCTCTTTATGCCGCAAGATTTGGTAAGGACAGCGTGACTATGAGCGATTTCGAGTTTGCCAAAGACAAGGTTATGATGGGCGCGGAAAGAAAAAGTATGGTGATTAGCATTGAGGAAAGGAAAAACACGGCTTACCATGAATCTGGTCATGCCCTGGTGGCGAGATTATTGCCGGGAAGCGATCCCATACATAAAGTTACGATAATTCCGAGGGGGATGGCCCTGGGCCTTACGCAGCAGTTGCCTGTGGATGAAAAGCATACTTATCCCAAACAGTACCTCTTGGACAACATTACCATTTTATTGGGGGGCAGGGCAGCCGAAGAACTGATCCTGAACGAGTTTACCACAGGTTCTGGGAACGATATTGAGAGGGCGACCAACCTGGCAAGGAAGATGGTCTGTGAATGGGGTATGAGCGACGCAATGGGACCACTGAGCTATGGGAAAAAAGAAGAACAGATATTTCTCGGTCGTGAATTTGCAGTGCATAAGGATTACAGTGAAGAGACAGCCCAAAAGATTGACGAGGAGGTAACACGCCTGGTGTCGGAAAGTTATGTGAAGGCGAAACAACTTTTGTCGGATCATATTGAAATACTGAACAGAATTGCGTTGGAACTTCTTGAAAAGGAGGTCCTGAACACTGCGGAACTCGACGAGATCATACAAATGAAGAGGGATGATGTGGATGGAAGCGGGAATACCGTATCAAGAGAACAATAATCAACTATTGAAGCCCCAGTCTCTATATTTCTTATACAATGACAGATAAGAGTCGTCCAAGATGTCTCCATATAGGCTCTTCAAATGAGGCTCTTGAGGTTTTGAGAAAGATCGATTGCGATCCCTACGGCATTGAAGCAATGCTGCCCAAGATGTTTCACCATAATATATTGCTTCAAGGTATTAAGTGTAACATAGCGAATATTATGAAACAAGAGATGCTCTCCGTGGGCGGTGATGTTGCCGTTTCACGTTCTGCTGTGTCATGCAGCGTCAAGGAAACGGACTGCGTTATCATGGGTACGGAGAAGCAGATAAGACGTTTATCCGATAAGATTTCAATTCAGCCGTTAGGATTAAGCATTATTTCAAAGGCCGTCAAAGAGCTCCTTCTCAATATTTCAAAAGATCGTTTTATCCTCAAGACATGCAGGCGGGAAATTATCTTGGGAGAGAAGACAGAGATCATGGGAATACTTAACGTAACTCCGGACTCATTTTCCGACGGCGGCCTTTTCAAAAACACGGATGATGCGGTCGCATATGGTTTGAGAATGATCGAGGAGGGTGCAGACATTCTCGACGTCGGAGGAGAATCTTCGCGGCCTGGTGCGTTACCGATTCCTCCTGAGGAAGAGATTGCTAGGGTAATTCCTGTTATAAAGGGGCTGGAGAGGTCCATCAAGATTCCGATTTCAATTGATACGACAAAGGCGGAGGTCGCAAGAATTGCTGTGGAAAATGGCGCTGATATTGTGAATGACATAAGTGCCATGACCTTTGATAGCCAGATGGCGAGTACTGTCGCTGATACAGGCGCTGCGATTATCCTGATGCACATGCGCGGAAGCCCCAAAGACATGCAGAAAGGGGATTTGTCGTATAGATCTCTCAGAGGAGAGATTATTGAGTTTCTTGAAGGCAAAATAGAAGAGGCCAAGATTGCCGGCATATCTCCCGAAAATGTCATGGTCGATCCTGGCATAGGTTTTGGGAAGTCTCAAGAAGACTCAATGAGGCTGCTAAAATATCTATCAGAGTTCAAAGTTCTGGGAAGACCCATTGTGACGGGGCCTTCCAGGAAGGCCTTCATAGGCAAGATAACTGGCGGCGGGCCGACGGAGCGCATAGAGGGAACCGCCGCTGCAGTGACAGCCGCCATCATGAATGGGACAAATGTAGTGCGGGTGCATGACGTGAAGGCCATGAAAAAAGTAGCTGCCATGGCCGATGCGATTCTCAGGGCGTAAAGCAGGAACTTAAATTTACAAGCATGCCGGATAAGTGGCTGAAGATGATTCATGGAATAGGAACAGATTTTGTGGAAGTTTCGAGGATTGAAAAAATTCTGAAAAAATGGGGAGACCGATTTCTAGACAGGGTCTATGCACATGACGAAATCGAATATTGCAAGAATAAGGCATTCCCAGCCATTCATTTTGCAGCAAGATTTGCAGCAAAGGAATCTTTCCTGAAATCGCTTGGTATCGGACTAGGCATGGGGGTTAATCTAAAAGAAATTGAAGTAAGCAACAATGCATTGGGAACTCCAGTACTGAAAATTAATGAGAAATTAGGCAGTATCCTTGATAATCTCGGTGTGATCGCGATCCACATGAGTATGACGCACACGAGAGAACATGCACACGCAATTGTTGTTCTTGAAAAGTTAGGGAGGATGCAGCGGCGGGGACTTGGTGAGAAACGGCGTGCCTATAAAAGGGCGGAATAAGGAATGGGCTGAAGCTGCAAGAGGATAATTATTTCAAGTGTCGAAAATACCATGAATGTGCATACGGCCAAGCTGAGTGTTACATCCAGGAATCCTGAGGAAACTTTTCTTATAGGTAAGATTATTGGCCGGGATCTGATTGAGAAGGATGTAGTTGCCCTTGTAGGTGAGTTAGGCACGGGAAAAACGTGCCTAACTCAGGGCATCGCCAGAGGTCTTGGCGTGCCAGATGAGTATCAGATAACAAGCCCGTCATTTACATTGATAAATGAGTACCAGGGAAGAATGATGTTGTATCATTTTGACCTATATCGATTGTCGCGAGCCTCAGAGATGGATGAGATGGGATATGAGGAGTATCTTTTCGGAAAAGGCGTCAGCGTCATTGAATGGGCTGATAAGGTCAAAGACATTCTGCCCGATGACACCTTGTTTATCATGATAAACTACGCTGATGAAAATGCACGGAACATTATCATTTCCGGGCAAAAAAAGAAAATAGCCATAATTTTGAAACATTTGGGGAATGGAGGTTTTTAGGGGATGGCCCTTGTTGTGCAAAAATACGGAGGCACTTCAGTTGCAGATATCGACAAGATGGAGAACGTGGCCAGGCGTGTAATGAAATCAAAAGAGGCAGGGAATGATATTATTGTAGTACTTTCGGCCATGGCTGGTGAGACGGACAGGCTCATACAACTGGCTCACAAGGCCGCTGATGAGCCAGATAAAAGGGAGTATGATGCCCTTATCTCCACGGGTGAGCAGTTGACGGTAACTATTCTCTCCATAATTCTAAACAGAATGGGTCTCCGCGCGAAATCTTTCCTGGGGTATCAGGTAAAAATCGTCACTGACAGATCGTATACAAAGGCAAGAATATTCCATATAGACACAAAGAAGATATGCAAGGAGCTGAAGAAAGGAACTATTGTTGTTGTGGCTGGCTTTCAGGGCGTGGATAAGGATGGCAACATCACGACTTTGGGGAGAGGTGGTTCAGACACGAGTGCTGTTGCCTTAGCAGCAGCCCTGAAAGCGGACGTATGCGATATCTACACGGATGTTGACGGTGTTTATACTGCGGATCCTAACATTTGTAGGAAGGCAAAGAGGTTGAGCAGGATCTCCTACGATGAGATGCTTGAGATGGCAAGGGCAGGGGCTAAAGTCCTTCAACCTCGTTCAGTTGAACTCGCAAAAAAATACGAGGTACCAGTCTATGTGAGGTCATCATTTACGGATGGAGGAGGCACACTTGTGACGAAGGAGGATCTAGAAATGGAAAAGGAAGTAGTGTGTGGGGTAACTTATGACCGTGATCAAGCCAAGATTACAGTAGTTCGCGTTCCCGACAGACCCGGCATTGCAGCTCAACTGTTTACCCCGCTTGCGCATCAGAATATCATGGTTGATATGATTATACAGAACGCCAGCGTCGAAGGTTACACAGATTTAACATTCACCGTCTCGCGTAAGGAAATAAAAAAGGCGCACGAGCTAGTTAAAGAAGTAGCAAGAGAAATAGGTGCGGATAGGGTGGAGATAGATGCTGACGTTTCTAAGATATCCATCATCGGTGTGGGGATGATCAGTCATTCTGGTGTCGCCGCAAAGATGTTCTCAACCTTAGCCAAAGAGGGAGTGAATATATTGATGATAAGTACCTCTGAGATCAAGATTTCATGCGTCATACAGGAGAAATACACAGAACTTGCCGTTTCAGCCCTGCATGATGCATTCGATCTAGATAAGAGATGAGTTCTTTGTAAAAAGTCCTTACACACCTGTTCTGCCATGCCGTAGAAATCGATATGTTAATATGAAAGGTATGGAAAGCCAACGCGACGGAGCCATTACTATCGTTGTTATTGTAGTAATAATCTTCGCGATTCATTATTCCCTTTCATTATTGCCGTCTCAAATAAATGATATACCCTTCGGTAATAAACGTTTTGGCCCTGTGATTGTCGGGATCACCGGCAACACGGGAGTTAACGGTGTGTTTTATGTGCCCGAGAGAGCGAGAATTTCTGATCTCTTAGAAGCCGCCGGTATCAGAAATCCTGAAATGTTCGACCGGAGAATGCTTTATGAGCGGCTTTCAACAGGCAAGATCGTTGTCATCGAATCTTATGATGGCTTAAAAATAACGGAGATGAATAACGCAAATAAGTTGTCCCTCGGCATCCCGATTGACATCAATAAGGCAACCGTAGAAGATCTTATGCTGATTGACGGCATCGGCGAGAAAACTGCCTGGCAGATCGTTCAATTCAGAGAAAAGTCAGGAAGGTATCACAAGGTTGAAGACTTGATGAAGATCAGCGGCATCAAAGAAAAGAAATTCCGAAAGCTCAAGAGGTTTTTCTGCACTGATGATATGCTGTAAAAATAACTGTAATAAAGAAATGGATCTTTTTCATCTAAACTTATCTAAATAGCTGAGGACCCTCTGAATATATACTTGTGTCTCGCGATAGGGCGGGACGCCTTTGTACTTGATTACGGCGTTTTCGCCTGCATTATAGGCAGCCAGAGCTAGAGGTAGATTTCCATTGAAATAATTCAAAAGATACCGCAAATATTTTACACCGCCTTCAATATTTTTTTCCGGATGGAAGGAATCCTGCACTTGGAGTGATGAGGCAGTTGTCGGCATTAATTGCATCAGACCCTTGGCCCCCTTTGGAGATACAGCCCGATGGTTGAAATTTGATTCAGCCTTGATGATTGCTTTAATCAAGGCTGGCTCTATTTTGTGTTTTTCTGATGCCTTGATAATCAAGTCATCATATTGCGATATATTATCTCCTAACTTCTTATCGAGAAGGATGCGCTTCTCCCGCATGATAAGAACATATTTAATGCCACTTTCGGTAGGAACGTTCGTCAGATGGATAACACCCTGTGCATCTTCGTACCTATATATATCCGCAGAGGCCGGTAAGGCTATGCTTAAAAGGATGAATAATGAAAGGAGAACAATGTGCTTCATAGTAACTTTATCTTTAGTTATGTGGATATAATACAAATTGTAATACGTATAACTAACTGCATATCAAAATACTACATGGTAATCAAGAATTCAAGAACTTTATGTAATTAGCCGCCCAAGCAAGAAATTTCGTTTTCATTGTCCTTGACAGGGTCATGGCATGGTGGTAGTGAGAATATAATTGAGTAAATGTCGGGGCGTAGCGCAGCTTGGTAGCGTATCTGAATGGGGTTCAGAGGGTCGGAGGTTCAAATCCTCTCGCCCCGACCACTTATAATAAGTCATCCAATTAAAAAACTTCCTTGAGCGTGGCAAGACGCTCTCTTAGAATTGTTTATTTTTCATCTCATTCTGCCCTATCCATGCTGCAAATAAAACAATTACGCTATCATATTGACAACTTAGGCTATCTCGTTTACGGGAACAGATATGCTATGGCAGTTGATGGCGGAGCACATGGCGATATTTTGTCATTCATAAAGAGCTGTGGCCTGAATCTGCTTTATGTTGCGAATACGCACCAACATGCGGATCATACGAGCGGCAACGGAGCCCTCCTTCATGAATCGAATGCTCGACTCTTGCTATATGAAGAAATTCAAAATGCAGAAATTGAGCTGGAAGGGCGGAAAATCAGAGTCTATAGCACCCCTGGACATACCGCTGATTCCATCTGTTTTCATGTTGAAAACACCTTGATTACGGGAGACACTCTATTCAATGGTACTGTGGGCAATTGTTTCTCAGGCGATATGAAGGGCTTCTACCACTCCATAAAGAAGATTATGTCTCTATCTGAAAATACGGTCATATATGCCGGCCATGACTATGTAGAAGAAGCGATGAACTTTGCAAGAAGGCTGGAACCTGATAATGAGTATATAGAAATATTTTTGCGAAATTATAGGCCAGATCATGTTTATTCGCGATTGACCGAAGAACTTCGAGTCAATCCTTACCTCCGTTTTAATGAGCGCAGCATCATCGATCTCTTGAAAAGAAAACGTCTGCCAGTGAAGACCGAGTGGCAAAGATGGCAATCCTTAATGACGATAGACTAGAGAGCGGGAGAAGTGAAGCATAAGCAGCCTAGCTTTAACTCTCATAGGACGAAGCTAATTTGACAGTAGGCGTAAAGACCACCTAAGTCACCTGTCCCTGAAAGTCACAATCGTTTCATTTTCTTTTTTATTAGATTTCTTTTGTTAACAGTAATGTTCAAAAAATATATGTATGCCAGAAAATAAGATTCGGAAACTCACAGGGCCGACTGGCATGAAGCGACTCACCTCAATCGACATGTTGCGCGGTCTTGTCATGATCATCATGGCGCTCGACCATGTACGGGACATGGTCACTCATCCGCAGAGTACAGACTATTCGGCTGCGGTGGACTTCGCCGGTTCTGCAGGAGCTTGGTTCTTCACTCGTTGGGTCACGCACATTTGTGCGCCAACATTCGTCTTACTCGCCGGAGTGAGTGCCTTCCTCTACGGTGCGATGCGGCAACGGTCCATCGGTGAGGTTGCACGCTTTCTACTAAGCCGCGGCGTATGGCTCATCTTTATCGAATTGACGGTCGTCAACTTTGCCTGGGCATTCAATCTGCTGACGATGCATATTCTTCAAGTGATCTGGGCCATCGGGTGTTCGATGATCGCGCTATCCGGTCTCATCTGGTTACCTCGGATTGCTATTGCAGCCGTTGGCGTGGTGATGATCGTGGCACACAATGGACTCGACCGCGTGCAACCGCTGCTCTCTGAGGCTACTCCCGCGTGGGTGCTTCTGCACATTCCAGGCCCTCTCACGATCAATGGCACTCCCGTCGCGTTAGTTATCTATCCACTGATTCCGTGGATCGGCGTGATGGCCTTAGGTTATGCGATCGGTTCATATTTTGTGGGCCCCAACCCTGCGCGTCCCAAGCGCCTCCTGCACATTGGCACGCTCCTGACCCTCTCCTTTTTCTTGATGCGCGTGGCGAATCTCTATGGAGAACCGGTGGGGTGGACTGTGCATCAGAATACGATCGCGACGCTCATCAGCTTCTTCAATGTCACGAAGTACCCACCGTCCCTGCAGTTCCTGCTCATGACACTGGGCCCCGCGCTGATGCTGCTCGGATGGTTCGAGCGGTTCACCGGCCGTGTCGCCGGAAGCTTGGTTACGATCGGGAGGGTGTCGTTCTTCTACTATGTTGTCCATCTGTACGTGATCCACACGATCGCAGTTTCCATAGGGCTCTGGCAGGGTTTCAGTATACGCGACATGACCGTTCTCTTTCTTGACTATCCGGCGAGCTTTGGCATTTCGCTGGGAGGCGTCTATGTCGTGTGGGTGTTTACCATTCTGGCTATGTATCCCATCTGCGCATGGTTCGCTGGAATAAAGGCACGGCGTCGAGGTTGGTGGCTCCAATATCTATGATATAATACCGCCAGGTGCCTGAGCTAGCTTCATGGAGCGCTCCGCGTGGTCTAGTGCACAGTTCTGGCCCTCGCGAACTCCTTCCTGTTATCAGCAATTTAGAGATAATGAAAATTATTCAAGCTTTCTCTTGGTAATGATTACCTCTATCGAGATCCCGAATATTCCTGGAATGCCTACATTCAGCCATAATAAGGAAAGGTAGTACAGGATGACGGGGAAAGGTGCAAAATAATCTACAAAGCAAAAATCCGCCCTCCCTCTTTGAAAAGGGAAAGGGGGCTGATTATCGTATATGACGTGTTTTTCTGAAAATTCCCTGTCGGCTTGCTGGCCACACTACCGCGTATCATTTTGGGCAGTGCGTTGTCAATATGCGGTGATTTAACTTTTTCCGGCGACTTTGAAAATTACCATGGGGCCGTCCGGAACCACCGCCCAGCGGGCATTAGGGCCGTGCTTCAAAAGAAGCGTCTGAATCGTCTCCGGGATAGACTTCACAGAGCGCATATGATAGCGCTTAATTTCCTCGGTGGATAAGCCATCTGAATAAATCCATACGTCCTTGTCCATCAGAACCTGGTAAGTCTCCTGAGCGCACCACTGGTCCGGGATGAAGAATTCTTTTTGCATGATCCGGCACACAAAGGAACTGGGGGAATCTACCATATCGAGGATTTTCTTATATTCGGGACTTCCCGCACCTTCTGTACAGTGGCTGGCAATAATAATATCTCCCTTGGATTTCACCGCTGTAGCTGCCCCGGTGATCCCTTTGACTGTCTGATAGAAGTTGAGATCGAGGGGAGCCCCGGCATTCGTCGTGACGATGAAGTCCAGAGGGGCATCTACTTCCCGAACGCAATGACGGGCGAGAAATTCACATCCCGTGAGGTGTGCCTTAACGGGGTGGCCGGAAAAAATTCCCGTAACCTCTTTTTTTGTATTCAGCGTGACATTCACAATGAAATCTGCGCCAGCTTTTTCCATGATTTCGAGACCTACCTCGTGGAAAAGGTTTCCCTCGAGCATACCGTATTCTGTATTTTGATGAGCAATCATCTCCGGCCCATGCATGAATTCGAGGGTCTCAACGGAAGAGATGCCCGGCAGAATAGATTTTCTCCCTCCGGAATAGCCTGCCCACATGTGGGGCTCTATGAAACCTGTGAGAATTTTCAAGTCGGCTTTGACATAGAGGCGATTTACCAGGGCGGGAACCTTTCCTCCAATCTTACCGACCTCTATCACGTCTTCCCGGTTCTTTGAAAAGTGGTCGACAACTTTGTAAAGTTTAATTATATCCGGTCCGACAAGCCGGACATGTTCATCTTCAGTTGAGGGCCTGTGTATGCCTGTAGATATAAGGATAGTGATTTCTGAACGGGGCACTCCCGCTGCTTCAATGATTTTAAGGAGCGGTGGGAGGATCAACGTGTTGGGAACAGGGCGAGTGATATCGCTGACAACGATGCAGGCATTCTTCCTTCCCCGTGCTATATCGGCCAGCGGCTTTGATTCAATGGGCTTCCGGAGGCTTTCTTCAATTTTAGCCATGGGATCTTTGATCGGTTCGGGATCCGACGGCATCATAACGCCGACAAAACCCGGTGTTTCTTCAATTTCCAGCGGGATTCCTTCTTTGCCATATTTCAATGTAACTTTCATGAGATCACCTCTTCTTTAATATCTTTGGCAATCAAGCGTCGAATATCTTGCCGGGATTTATGATGCTGTTGGGGTCCAAGGCCTTCTTTATTGAGCGCAGCATCCTCCAGACTCTGGTGTGGCGAGATCACCTTGAGCGCTTCGGCAATGTTCTTCCGCACCTTTTCACGGATCATCGTGCCTGTAGCCTTGGCCATCTTCACCGCGCTGGTCTCAGGCACCTGTTTTGTCGGGACAACTATTCGCACATCAATACTCCTGTGCAGAAATTTTCCATATTATATATCATTCAAGGATGATCAAATTAACTCTCTTTCGCTTTCCGATGCCCTTCCATCCGTCTGGAGGGAAAAATTTTCCCGGGATTCAGAATATTCAAAGGATCGAAAGCCTGTTTGATCTTCTCTTGGAGTGAAATAAGGTCGGGGTTCATCACTAGGGGAAGATAGGATGCTCGTTTGGAACCTATGCCATGTTCTCCGCTGATGGTTCCTCCCAGACGATATACTGCCTGATAAAGTTCCGTAAGTAACGACGGGAGTTTTTCTTTCCAGATATCCAGGGGGGT